>CESZ01056033.1_pt1 | contig 9511 bp, 10 predicted proteins | sample 531081 | NCBI WGS metagenome assembly CESZ01 (sample SAMEA2621260, study PRJEB7988) | marine metagenome | biome: marine biome (ENVO:00000447); feature: surface water layer (ENVO:00002042); material: "saline water (ENVO:00002010), including plankton (ENVO:xxxxxxxx)" | depth 5 m | reverse complement strand
TTGTCCTATCATTGGAACCCTGAGAAAAAAGAGTGTATGGTAGTATTAACGTAATTACTAATATGAAAATGATTCTTATCATAAACTAAATCTTTCATGAATATATAAAATCTACTCATGTAGTGTTGTTAATTAATTATAAATGAGGTTATTTTTTATGTAGATGAACAATTTGCTTGGTTTCAAAAAAGTCATGCTCAAAATAATCCCTTAAGTGATATATTGAATGATGATATTTTTGCTTAATAGCATTTAATTCATCTTTCAAATCTCCTCCCTTGAGATAAATTATACCATTTTTTAAGTGATGCTTGCTGTCCTCTTTTATTTTGTCAACTACCCATGGGCAAAATTTTGAAAATCTTGTAACAGCTCTACTAATGACAAAGTCAAAATTCCCTTTGGTGTTTTCAGCCCTCTTTTGCTCCGCTAATACATTTTCAACCTTCAGTTCATTACATACTTCTTTTACAACTTTAATTTTCTTTCCTATGGAATCAATTAAATGAAATGAGGTATCCTTATTTACAATTGCGAGAGGTACGCCAGGAAAACCACCTCCAGTGCCTACGTCTAAAATAAAAGAGTCTGGACGAAAAGAGATAATTTTATAAATGGATAAAGAATGTAAAACATGATGGATAAAGAAATTTTCCATGTCTTTTCTACTTATGACATTTATTTTATCGTTCCAAAATTGGTACAACTCTTTTAATTGACATAATTTTTCAATTTGAGGTGTAGTTAAATCGGGATATAATCCATTTAATAGTATTGAAAACTCAGATGGTTTCAATGTTGTGTTTCATAAGATTGTAAAGAAACTCTCTAGCTCTGAACAATTGCGCTTTGACCGTGCCCAGTGGAAGATTAAGTTCATTGGATATTTCTTCGTAACTCATCTCTTTGAAATATCTCATCTCAACCAAGGTTTCATATCTGGGTTTAAGTTTTTTCACGTAAGATCGCATTAGCTCAATTTTTTGATCTCTAATGGTTTCCTGTTCTGGAGTTCGCGCATCACTTTTTAGTTCAATGGTGATTTCATCTCCGTCCTTGTTTTCGATACTATTGTCAATTGACATTGTTTTTTTCTTTTTCTTTCTTAAAAAATCAATGCAATTATTAGTGGCAATTTTAAATAACCATGTGCTGAATGCATAGTTAGGAGTATATTGCTTGAGAGAGTTAAATGCCTTTCCAAAAGCTTCAATGGTTAAGTCTTCTGCATCGTCTTTATTGTTAACCATTTTTAGTAGCATGAAATAAATAGAATCTTTATACCTATCCATTAAATCTGAAAAAGCTTGTTGGTCATCATATTTAGTTGCTTTAATAACTAGGTCATAGTCCTTCTGGGCTTTTTCTGAAAGATGTGTTGATTCCTTTTTGTGGTCCATTTTAAGTTTTTTTCCAATTTATTTGGAATATTGGTTGACAAATTAGCAAGATGAATTCATAAAATGGATAGAGTAATAAAAGATCTTTACACAATAGAATCTTGAAAGGTTTGTAATAAATGAGTGGTGCTAAGCATAATTTTATACAGAAAAACATACCAAAATAGATCCAATATTCATCCGTAGAAACAAGAAAAAACCCTGATGAATAAAATAGTAAAATTGCCATGTACTGCATTGTTAAAATTGCTTTGTGTTTTAATTTATAATACTTGTTTGTAGTGTGATGTCTACTTTTTTGCATTATCCATTTCTTCCAACTATTCTCTGGAATTGATATTGTTATTCCATCTTTATCCAACAAAATATTCGTGTTGTTTTTATTGGCAATTTGATTAATAAGCAAATCATCATCGCCAGAAGCTACATGATAATGAGATTTAAAACCACTTGCTCTTTCATAATTCTTTTTCTTATAGCCTAAGTTTCTGCCTACACCCATATAGGTTAAATTTGCTTTAGCAAAACCAAGATAATTCACAGCAATTTGTGCGGTGTCAAATCTGATTAGCTTATTTAAAAACCCTTTCTTTTTTTCATAAGTACTTGCGCCTAATACTATATCTACATTTTGATTAAACTCATTAACCATTTTAGCCAGCCAAAGGTCACTAGATGGTTTGCAATCTGCGTCAGTTAATAAAATATGTTCAAATTGTGCTGCTTTAATACCAAGTGTCAATGCAAATTTCTTTCCAAAGTGATCAGTTTCATTGTCAGGAATGTCTACAATTTTAAGTTTCTTATAGTTTTTTGCTAATTCATTTAATACAATTAAACTGTTATCCCAAGACCTGTCATTTACTACAATTACTTCAAAATTTTCATAATCTTGTTTTAAAAAAGACTCTAAGTATAAGGCAAGATTCCGCCTTTCATTTCTTGCGCAAATAATTATGGAAACTTTTGTGGATCCTTGACTAAAGTTGTTATTTCTGTGAAGTGAAACCCTTAAGTGAAAAAATAAAATATAAAATAGGTGAATACCAAAACATATAAAATTTATTACAAAAATTACTTTTTCTAAGTCCACAATTGAATTTGAAATTAAAATTATCGCTTAATTATCTTGCATATATTTGCCCTACTCAAGTTTATTCACATATTTATGAACTTTAATCTTCAATTTCAGGACCAATTTTCCAAGGCAAGGGCTGGAGAGATTGAAACAGATCATGGTAAAATACTCACACCTATTTTTATGCCTGTTGGAACGGCAGGCACAGTTAAAGCAGTATCTCAAAATGATTTGACTAATGAGATAAAAGCTCAAATAATACTTGGGAATACTTATCACCTCTATTTAAGGCCAGGCATTGAATTATTTGAAAAAACTGGGGGACTACATTCTTTTATTTCTTGGGATAAACCTATTTTAACTGATTCGGGGGGATATCAAGTTTATAGTCTGTCTGATAGAAGGAAAATCACAGAAGAGGGAGTTAATTTTAGATCACATATTGACGGTTCTAGACATCTTTTTACGCCTGAAAGGGCAATAGATATTCAAAAGTCTATTGGGGCTGATATCATAATGGCTTTTGATGAATGCACACCATATCCATGTCATTTTAATTATGCTAAAAACTCAATGGAAATGACGCATAGATGGCTTAAAAGATGTGTTGACCACTTCAATTCTTCGCCTTCAAAATACGGCTACAGTCAATCTTTGTTTCCTATTGTTCAGGGTAGTACATATTCTGATCTTAGAAAGCAAAGTGCAGAAAAAATTGCAGAATTTGATATGCCAGGTAATGCAATAGGTGGATTATCTGTAGGTGAACCAGCAGAATTAATGTACAAACATACAGAAGAAGTGTGTTCAATACTTCCTGTAGATAAACCTAGGTACCTCATGGGAGTAGGTACACCTGTTAATATCTTGGAGTGTATTGCTTTAGGAGTAGATATGTTTGATTGTGTAATGCCTACTAGAAATGCAAGGAACGGAATGTTATTTACTTCAGAAGGTATTATTAATATTAGGAATAAAAAATGGGAACATGACTTATCCCCAATAGATCCAAATGGAACTGCTTCTGTAGATTCCAAGTACTCTAAAGCATACTTAAGACATTTAATGATTTCAAAAGAATTATTAGGTGCTCAAATAGCAAGCATTCATAACTTGACTTTTTATTTGTGGTTAGTTGAAGAGGCAAGAACTAAAATTCAAGAGGGAACTTTTCATGAGTGGAAAAATAAAATGGTTGTTAAACTCGTTCAAAGACTTTGATTTAGGTGAAAAAGTTAGATTGGTATATAGTAAAAAAGTTTTTGGGGACTTATGTCTTCATGATTGCTGTTGTAATGAGCATCTCCATCATATTTGATGTTTCAGAAAAATTGAAAGATTTTATGAGTCCTGAGAATAACCTCACTTTTTTGACAATTGTTAGTGATTACTATCCTTATTTTTTCATCCATTATGCTAATTTATTTTCTTCACTCATTATTTTCTTGTCTGTACTATGGTTTACTAGTTTTATGGCACAACGTTCAGAAATAATTGCCATACTTAGTAATGGAGTTAGTTTTTTACGCTTTTCAAGACCCTACATAATTGCTTCAACATTTCTTTTGATTATATCGGTAGTTATGAACCATTATGTAGCACCATTTGCTAATAAAAATAGACTTGATTTCGAGAATAAATTCACTAAATACAATGTCAACTTTAGAGATGCACATTTAGAATTAGAAAAAGGGACAATCGTAAGTTATAGACAATTTCTTGGAAATACTACTAATGTTAGGCGTTTGTGGGTTGAAAATTGGGAAGACAAGGGAAATGGAGATTGGGAATTAAAAAGTGATATGCAAGTTGAGAGAGCTGTGGGAGATAGTTTATCCAACAAGTGGATACTAAAAAATGTATTTATAAGAAAATTGGGTGATATCAATGATGAGATTTACATAAAAGATCAAATAGACACCATTTTAAATTTCAATTTAAAAGATTTAGGTCAACGTGCAGAAATCACATATGCTATGACTACTCCCGAACTATTGGATTATCGCTTTAAAGAGGAAGCTAAAGGAAATTCTATTGCCCAAATTGATATTAGTAGATATGAACGCACTGCTTATCCATTTGCAGCTTATATACTTACTTTAATTGGTATTTCAGTGGCCTCAGTAAAATCAAGAGAAGGTGTTGGAAGAAATTTAGTAATTGGTTTAGCTTGTGGCTTGGTTTACATTTTTTTTATGAAAATGACTACTGTAGCTGCAGTTAATGTTGGATTGAATACCATGTTTGCAGTATGGTTCCCTAATTTGTTTTTTTCTACGATAGCTCTTTTTCTTTTCTACAGAAGACTAATCTCCTAGAGCATAATGGATAACTAATTGAGTACTATTCGATGGAAGATGGTTCCCATGCACAGTTATTTTATTGTTTATTGCAATTGATATTGGGTTGAATGAACCTGAGTCTATAAATTCATTACTATTGGTAGCGTCATTGTCATAAAGTTCCCAATAATAGGTTTTATTTACAAGTTTATAATTTTCTTGTGCTGGCCAATAAGCTGGACTATTTGCTGATTGATTTTCCATAATAGGAGATACAAATAAGTAAGAGCTGGAATCTTGATGTTTTATTTTTAAAAGTAAATCTGCATCAGCTCCAGTACCAGGAATATCCCATGAATCTACAAAAGGAATAGAGGAGTTAGGGTTTTCATCCGGATAGTATGAAATTTCATATTCTTGTATATAAGCATATAGACATGAATTATCTTCAAAATCAGCTTCATTATTAAAATTAATTGCATCAATATCAGTACATCCACCCAAATTATTGTTGGCGTCAAAAATGTCTTTTTTGCAACCAACTAAAGTTAGTACACTAACGAAAAAAATAAGTTTAACTTTAATCATAATTAAAATTTATAACCAATACCTAAGCATAAAGATGTTTGGTAGTTTACTTTTTTATTGAAAGCTGTATTGGGCATCTCAGCAAAAAACAATGGAACATAACCAATTTTGTAGAGTAGTTTTTTTTTCTTGTTATTGTATCTGTATTCGAATGTCAAGTGTGAAAAAACTTCCCATTGTTCTTTGAGAACTGGGGGAATTGGCTGTGAAGATATATTGTTATTATCTATGGGTAAATAGTTGGTAGAATATCGCCAAAATGAAGTGCCAAAACCAAAATGTAGATGATGGGAATTTATACTATATCCAACATTTAGCTGAGTTGGAAGGATAATTTCATTTGAAGCCTCTAGACTGGTAAATGATGGAAAAATGCAAAATCCACTCGAAAGATTAACTGTAATTTCATCAAAGGAAACTAATTCTCGCTCATAGTTTAATGAGTAATATAGCCCTTTGCCAAGTAATTCGAATTGAAAGTTATTTTTTAAATCAGTTTTTGTTGGTTCTATATTTCCGTCACTATCAATTTGTGAAAATTGTGTTATGGGTAAATTGCAAAGAAAAATTAGTAATAGTACAATTTTATTCATTGTTACTAAGATTAAAAATAAAATGCTTACTTATACACACAAACCCAATTATTTCATCATCTTGAGTTAGAGAAAGCCTGTTTTTTATATTTTTATTTCCCATGCAAACCCAAGAATTAATTCAAAAGTACAGCCTTAAATGCTCTAAATTCATGGATTTGTATGGAATTAATATTCACTACAGTGATGAGGGTAGTGGAGATGTTATTTTACTGTTGCATGGTGTTTTTTCATCTCTACATACTTTCAATAAATGGGCAGAAAACCTTTGTAAATCCTACAGGGTTATCAGAATTGATCTTCCCGGTTTTGGTCTAACTGGCCCCAGTATTGATAATGAGTATGGAATGGATTTGTACATAGGATACATTAGAAAATTCATGGACAATTTAGGTATTGATAAATTTCATATTGGTGGAAATTCACTTGGTGGTTGGATAGCATGGGAATTTGCAGTAGCTCATGAAGAACGGATAAATAAAATGGTTCTGGTAAATGCTGCTGGGTATGTTAGTGGTGGAAATTATCCCTTGCCATTTGTAATTGCCCAAACACCTGTGCTAAGACAAGTTTTCAACTACGAAATTGTTCCAAAAGTTGTTGTTAGGAGGTTTTTGAGACAAGTTATAAAAGATCAATATGTAGTTACTGACCATTTGGTAGATAGATATTATGATATCATCCATAGAGAAGGAAATTTGGAAGCTTTTTCCAGAATTGCTAATTCAAAATTCATTCAAAACACACATGCACTAAGAAATATTGAAACACCAACATTGGTGCTTTGGGGTGATGAAGATGCTTGGATTTCTCATCACGATGCTGAGAAATTTAAAAATGACCTAAAAAATGTCACCGTTAAAATTTACGAGGGTGTTGGTCACATTCCTATGGAGGAAATTCCTGAACTTACAGCAAATGATGTGTTGAATTTTCTAAAAAAATAAAAAGCAACTTTCTATAACTTTTATAGTTCTATGCAGTTTGAGTTATGAAGAATATCCTGTAAATTAAGATTACTTTTTAAATTAACCGTATTTGAAGAAATACAAGCATTGAATCTAATCCTTTTATCTCCTCTTTCCAATACAATAATATATTCTTTATTTTCAATAGTAATTGTGAAAGTGAAAATGGGATTGGGTTTTCTGTAGGGCTTAGAATGTTCCCACAATACATTTAAAGATTGTAAATTTTTCTTAATCATTTCTTTCTTCAATCCTAAGGATTTAAACTGACAGAGGATTTTATTATTGAAACTAAATTCAATATCATGGATTAGATTTAAAAAATTAATCTTATCCATATGTAGTTCAACTCCATTATTGGTAAGGTTTTTTGTGTAGCTAAGAGACGAATCTTCAACTTGTATTACCCTTGAAATAGAATCATTAAATGATAAAGCAATTTCTATTTGTGTAGAATCTGTAAATATTCTGTAGGTTTTAATTTCTCCTTTAGTTTGGCTTTTAGAGAAGTCTACATTTCCACTAAGAACTAAATTAAATATTTTTTTTTCTAAGGCTGACTTGTCTATTAAGTCGTCATAAAAGTCTTTGTTAACAAGAATGGGATGAGATGATATAAAATCCAATACTCTGTTTTCAGGGAGCCAGCTCCAACTTCTATCTTTGAATAAAAAGAAAACCAAAAAAAGGCCTAAACCAAAACCTATAAGGTAATATTTAAGCCTTTTTGTAAATTTCATAAAGAAAAACTTTAATACCTGTAATGTTCAGGCTTAAATGGTCCTTCTACTTTTACTCCAATGTAATCAGCTTGATCTTTTGAAAGTGTTTCTAATTCTACACCAATTTTAGCTAGATGTAAATAAGCTACTTTTTCATCAAGGTGCTTAGGAAGCATGTAAACTTCGTTTTTGTAATTTTCACTATTGTTCCAAAGTTCAATTTGTGCTAAAGTTTGGTTAGTAAATGAATTACTCATTACAAAAGAAGGATGACCTGTTGCACAGCCTAGATTTACTAATCTACCTTCAGCTAAAAGTATAATATCATTACCATTCACGTTGTACATGTCAACTTGTGGTTTAATAGTAGTCTTAGTACTTCCATGATTATTATCCAACCAAGCTACATCAATTTCATTATCAAAATGACCAATGTTACAAACAATAGTTTTGTCTTTCATTAGTTCAAAGTGACTTCCTTTAACGATATCCTTGTTGCCAGTAGCAGTGACAACTATATCAGCCTCAGCTACAGCACTATCCATCTTCTTAACTTCAAATCCGTCCATAGCAGCTTGTAATGCACATATAGGGTCAATTTCAGTTACAATTACTCTTGCTCCAGCTCCTTGTAATGAGGCAGCGGAACCTTTACCTACATCTCCATATCCAGCAACAACAGCTACCTTACCAGCTAACATTACATCAGTTGCTCTTCTTATCGCATCTACTAAAGATTCCTTGCAGCCATACTTGTTGTCAAATTTTGATTTTGTAACGGAGTCATTAATGTTTATAGCGGGAATGGGTAATGTGCCATTTATAACTCTATCATACAATCTGTGAACACCAGTTGTAGTTTCTTCTGAAAGACCTTTAATATTGTTAACCAATTCTGGGTAATTGTCTAAAACCATATTGGTTAAATCTCCACCATCATCTAAAATCATGTTTAATGGTTGGTTGTCTTTAAAGGCAAATAAAGTTTGCTCAATACACCAATCAAATTCTTCATCGTTCATACCTTTCCATGCATAAACGGGTATTCCAGCTTGAGCAATAGCAGCTGCTGCATGATCTTGTGTAGAAAAAATATTGCAAGAAGACCAAGTTACTTCTGCTCCTAATTCAACCAATGTTTCTATAAGAACAGCAGTTTGAATAGTCATGTGAAGGCAGCCTGCAATTCTTGCCCCTTTTAGTGGTTGTTCATCCTTATATTCCTCTCTTAAGGACATTAAGCCAGGCATTTCTGCTTCAGCTAATCTAATTTCTTTTCGACCCCAATCAGCTTGGCTGATGTCTTTAACTTTATAGGGTAAGTTTGTTGTTTGACTCATCGATTTATTTTAATATATCTAATATAATTTCCTGCGAAAGTAACTTTATTGACAAAAAAAAACAACTAAGTTGTAGTGCTATACATAATTGTTTAACATATTTTTAAAAATAACTGGTGAAACCGAGGTGTATTTTCCCAGTTCTAATTACAAATGGTTGTCCTATTTCAGTGCCTAAGCCGTATACAAGACTCAGTAACCCATTTTTGAAACCAATATGAGTGCCAAATCCAAAACTTTGGATCCATTTTTTCTCATATAATAATGTGATGTTTTTCTCTGTCCAAGCAATGTCGTTGAATATAAAAACACTTGATTCATTATCTAATAAATATCTTAATTCAGTTGTGTTAATGGCGTAAGAACTTACCCATATTGATTCTTCATCAAATCCCCTTATGGAATTATATCCTCCAATTCTAGTCAATTCATTTTCGTAAAGCTGATCATTAGATATACTATTGACTTTGGCTTTTAACTTTAAACTTACTCGATTTTTAATTTTAAAGTAATGTTCATAGTCTATATTAATAGATAAAT
>CESZ01098581.1_pt1 | contig 9558 bp, 8 predicted proteins | sample 531081 | NCBI WGS metagenome assembly CESZ01 (sample SAMEA2621260, study PRJEB7988) | marine metagenome | biome: marine biome (ENVO:00000447); feature: surface water layer (ENVO:00002042); material: "saline water (ENVO:00002010), including plankton (ENVO:xxxxxxxx)" | depth 5 m | reverse complement strand
GTTGCAACAAATATTAGTACTCATTCAGAAAGAATTATAAGACAAACAATTGAAAATTGGAGAAAAATGAAATTAGATTTGAATAAAAAACCAAGTGTTTTTTTAATTCATAAATATTAAAAGCTTGTCATTGTAAATTATTTGCATATATTGAACTCGAAGATTTAAAAAATGTCCAATGTTATATCAACTAGAATACCCTTTAAACTCCTCAATAAAAATACTTTATGAACGCCTAAGTACAATTAGTGGATTGTCAGAATGGTTTGCTGATGATGTTAATATTAACAGAGAAGGTATTTACACCTTTACTTGGGAAGGAAGTTCTCAAGAAGCAAAATTAATAAGTAAGAAAAAAGGTGATCATATTCGTTTTAGATGGTTAGATTCTGAAGAAGATGAATTTTTTGAATTTAGAATACAAATTGATGAATTAACTTCTGATGTATCTCTAATAATTTCAGATTTTGCAGAAGATGAAGATGATAAAGAAGATGCAACCAACCTTTGGGATGCTCAAATTGATAAATTAAAAAATATAATTGGCTCTTAAATCTATGAGATAAAATGAAAAAGCTTAATCTTTTCATTATTAAATCTTTTATTAATCCATTCATTTTTACTTTTCTGATTGCAATCTTTCTTTTATTGATGCAGTTTTTATGGAAATATATTGATGATTTAGTAGGAAAAGGTTTGGACCTTGTAACGATCTCAAAGTTGTTGTTTTATGCTGCAGCACGTTTTGTTCCATTGGCACTACCCATATCAGTTTTACTGTCATCAATTATGACCTTTGGTAATATTGCTGAAAGAAATGAATTAAATGCTATTAAATCTGCAGGAATATCTCTAAAAAAATGCATGAAACCATTATTTGTATTTATTATTATTATTGCTGGTTCTTCGTTTTTATTTTCAAATTATTTTATGACTTATGCAAACCTCAAAGCCGGCTCACTGTTGTATGACATAAGAAAACAAAAGCCAGCACTAAATATTAAGGAAGGAATCTTTTATAATGAATTAAGTGGCTACAGCATAAAAATTGATAAAAAGCTTGAAAATGGAACTGACCTAGAAGGAATAATGATTTATGATCATACATCAGAAGAGGGTAATGACAAAGTAATTATTGCTGAAAAAGGTAAAATGTATTTATCTGAAAATGAAAAATATTTAATCATTTCATTAGAAAATGGCCATAGCTACCATGAAATGAATATAAATAAGAAAAATGAAAAAAGACCTTTACAAAGAAGCAAATTCAAAAAAGATATTTTAAGATTTGATATGTCAGATTTTGGAATGAAACGAACAAGTGAAGAATTATACCGAAATCATTATGCAATGATGAATAATTCACAATTAATTACAGCAATAGATTCAATAAAAAGTAAAAAAGATAAAAAAATAAATTTATTCAAATTAAATGTGTCAGAAAGAATAAATTTTGATTTTGAAAAAATTGAAAATATTCAAGTTGTAAATAATATAAGTGCTAAGACATACACTAATGCTATTTCTAATGTAAAGTACATCAAATCAATATTAAATAATATTATTGCAGAGCAAAATTATTCAAATAAAATCGCAATAAAACATAAAGTTGAATGGCATAGAAAGTGGTCACTAGCAGTAGCGTGCATTATATTTTTTCTAATAGGCGCTCCACTTGGTTCAATTATTAAAAAAGGTGGATTTGGTTTGCCAGTAATTATTTCAGTAGGCTTTTTTATAATTTATCATATAATATCAGTGACAGCAGAAAAAATGGTTAAAGAATCAGAAATTTCCGTTGTGGAAGGTATGTGGATAGCAAATATGATACTTTTACCAATTGGTTTATTTTTAAGTTTTAAAGCTAATTCTGATTCACAAATATTGAATATTTGAAATTATTATCGAACTAACTTTTTGTAACGAATACGAGTTGGACTAATATCACCCAAACGTTTTTTTCGATTTTCTTCATAATCACTATAACCTCCTTCAAAGAAATAAACTTGCGAATCACCTTCAAATGCTAGAATATGTGTACATATTCTATCCAAAAACCAACGATCATGAGAGATGATAACTGCGCATCCACCAAAATTTTCTAAACCTTCTTCTAATGCACGTAAAGTATTGACATCTAAATCGTTAGTAGGCTCATCTAAAAGTAAAACATTTCCCTCATCTCTTAGTGTCATAGCTAGATGTAGTCTATTTCTTTCACCACCAGATAAAACACCAATTTTTTTATTTTGATCTGAGCCTTGAAAATTAAATTTAGCTACATATGAACGAGAATTCACTTTTTTTCCAGAAATTTCTAGTAATTCATTACCGCCAGTCACTTGCTCCCAAATAGTTTTTTCTGGATCTATCTCGGAGTGTTGTTGATCTACATATGATACTTTTACAGTTTCTCCTATACTGAATACCCCACCATCAGCTTCTTCTTGCCCCATTATCATTCTGAATAAAGTAGTTTTTCCAGCTCCATTAGGACCTACAACCCCAACTATACCTGCTGGTGGTAACTTAAAATTTAAATTTTCATATAATAACTTATCTCCAAAGGATTTTGATACTGCTTTTGCCTCAATAACATTTGTACCTAATCGAGGTCCAGGTGGAATATATAATTCAATTTTTTCTTCTTGCTGTCTATTTTCTTCACTAATCAATTTATCGTAATTACTCAAACGAGCTTTAGATTTAGATTGCCTTCCCTTAGGACTCATCCGTACCCACTCTAACTCTCGTTCTAATGTTTTTCTACGCTTGCTTGCTTGTTTTTCTTCTTGTGCCAATCTTTTGGATTTTTGGTCTAGCCATGAAGAATAATTCCCTTTCCAAGGAATTCCCTCACCTCTATCTAATTCCAATATCCAACCTGCTACATTATCTAAAAAATACCTATCGTGAGTAATAGCAATTACAGTTCCTTTGTATTGTTGAAGATGTTGTTCTAACCAAAATACCGATTCGGCATCTAAATGGTTTGTTGGCTCATCAAGTAATAAAATATCAGGTTCTTTTAACAATAAACGGCATAATGCAACACGTCTTTTTTCCCCTCCTGACAAAAAAGAAATTAATTTTTCTCCTTCTGGACATCTTAAAGCATCCATAGCTATATTTAACTTTGTTTCTAGATCCCAAGCATCAGCAGCATCAATTTGATCTTGCAACTCGCCTTGTTTAGCCATCAACTTCTCCATTTTATCAGCATCTTCATAGACTTCAGGTAAAGCAAATTGATTATTAATATCATTGTATTCAGAAATAAGATTTACAGCTTCTTGCATACCTTCTTTGACAACATCCATTACTGTTCTAGACTCGTCTATTTCTGGCTCTTGTGATAGAAAACCTACACTATGTTCTTTAGAAAAGTGAACATCACCTTTAAAAGAATTATCTAAACCTGCTATAATCTTTAGTAAAGTCGACTTACCAGAACCATTGAGACCAATAATACCTATTTTAGCGCCATAGAAAAAAGATAAGTTGATATCTTTTAAAACTTGTTTATTATTAGATGGGAAGGTCTTACTAACCCTATTCATTGAAAATATAATTTGCTGATTTGACATATTTAGAATTTATTACAAATATCGATATTTTATAAATTTTATAAAAAATATGATTAATAGAAATAAAAAAATGATAAACTAACTAATTTATTTAATCTAAAACTATGTTTTCTACTCAAATAATACAGAAAATAAGTTTTAATTTATAGTACTTTATGCTTAAATTTGCACTTAAATAAGAAATGTATTAAACTAAAATTTATAATATGGTATTAGTAGGAAAAAAAGCACCGAGTTTCAGCGCTAAAGCTGTTGTGAATGGTGGAGATATCGTTGAAGGTTTCTCATTAGAACAATTCATTGGCAAAAAACATGTAGTATTTTTCTTTTATCCAAAAGATTTTACTTTTGTTTGTCCATCAGAACTTCATGCTTTTCAAGCAAAACTTTCTGAATTTAAAGATAAAGGTGTAGAAGTTGTAGCTTGTTCAACAGATACTCCTGAATCACATTGGGGATGGTTACAAGTACCAAAAGATAAAGGAGGTATTAAAGGTATAACTTATCCACTTGTTGCTGATCAAACTAAAACAATTACGGAAAATTATGGTGTATTGTTTGGTGATTATTTCGTTAATGAAAATGATGAATTAGAAGCAGACGGTCCAATGATTGCTTTTAGAGGATTATTTTTGATTGATAAAGACGGTATTATTCAACATCAGATTGTAAATAATTTACCTCTAGGTAGAAATGTTGATGAAGCCTTAAGAATGGTTGATGCACTTCAGCATCATGAAGAAGAAGGTGAAGTTTGTCCTGCTAATTGGGAAAAAGGAAAAGAAGCTATGAAAGAGAATTTCGCAGGTGTAGCTGACTACCTTTCAAAGCACTAATTTTTTTTACAATCATAAAGTCCGAGTAAATTCTAGGGCTATAATATTCATAAAGCTATTTACTAATCTAATAAAGCCTGGTGTACCTTTTTGAGTATTTGGAAACACTTGTCTTGATTTTTGGCTTCGGCATAAGTACGTAGCACAGGTTCTGTACCAGAGGGTCTTATCATTATCCAGCTGTCTTCATCAAAGTAAAACTTAAAGCCATCGATGTTCTCAGTTTTGACAATTGGCATATCGCCAAAGGAGTTATAAACACCATTCTTACAATTTTCTACAATCTCAACTTTCTTAGCTTCTTCCAAGTGCAAATCAATACGCTCAAAAGCAAACTCTCCTACAATATCGTACACTTCTTGAATAAGTTCATCTAAATTCTTGCCAGTTTTTGCCATATATTCCCATATAACTATACCCATCCAAATACCGTCTCTTTCTGGAATATGTCCTTTAATAGACACTCCACCAGATTCTTCACCACCCAGCAAAACATCTTCTTTTAGCATTACCCCAGCTACATGCTTAAATCCAACCTTAACAATTTCATGTTCTAAGCGGTAGTGGGCACACATCTTAGCCACTTTTACCGAACACGAAAAAGCGGTAACTACCTTACCACTCATACCCTTATACTTAACTAAGTAGTGAATCAACAACAAGATGATATGGTGAGAGTCAATAAATTGACCTTTAGAATTATATAAACCTATCCTATCGGCATCGCCATCAGTAGCTAAACCACAATCAATTTTACCACTTTCACGTATATACTCAGAAAATTCAATTAGATTTCTATGAATAGGTTCAGGTGCTGTTCCTAAAAAACCGGGATTGTCAGAACAATGCAACAGCTTAGTTTCTGGAAATAATGCGGGCACAGCTTCTCTACCTGCCCCATACATGGCATCATAACCCCAATTGAAATCTGAATTATTTATTGAGTCAATATCAAAACTTGCTCTTACCTTATCTAAATATAATTTTACTAAATCGGCTGTTTGCACTCCTTCCATCGATAAAAACTTCAAATCTAAACCGTGAGCGTCAGGTATAGTGTCTTCCACAGCTTGTATGTCATCAGGTAATAAAGGCCCCCCAAAGTTACCTTTTAACTTATATCCGTTATATTCTGGTGGATTGTGACTAGCAGTAATAACTACACCCAAATCAGCTTTTAGTTCTAAAACTGCTAGTGAAAGCATTGGAGTCGTAACAAAACTGTCAGCTAAAATCACTTTAATATCAAAATGGTTAAACACCTTGGCGGCTGTTTCAGCAAATAGCGAACCAGCAAAACGACAATCGTGACCTATAACTACAGATGGATTTTTAAAATTATAGTTCAACCATTGGGCAGCTCCTACTGTTACGCGAGCCACATTATCAACTGTGTATTCTTGTGCTATAATGGCTCTCCAGCCATCCGTTCCAAATTTTATTTTCATAAATGATTATCTTTTAATGTTTTTTTCATTCAAGGCTTTTCTATATTTAGCCGCATTGGCATAATGTTGTTTAACTGATTTAGCAAAGTTATGATATCCAGAAAAGTCTTCCTTAGCACACATATATAAATATTCGTGCTTTTGATAATTCAAAACAGCATCTATTGCACTAATTGATGGAAGCGAAATAGGACCAATTGGCAACCCTTTGTATTTGTATGTATTGTATGGAGAGTCATATTTTAAATCTTTCTTTAAAACTCGCCTAATAGAAAAGTCACCAATAGCATAAATTACCGTTGGATCGGATTGTAATTTCATGCGTTTTTTTAAACGATTAATATATAGACCTGCAACTATTGGCTGTTCACTTTTTTGTAAGGTTTCTTTTTCAACAATAGAAGCTAAAATGACTACTTCTTCTTTAGTCAATTTCAAATTTCTAGCCTTTTTTCTTCGGCTATCATTCCAAAAATGATGGTGCTCTGCCACCATACGAGATAAAAAACTTGTTACTGTAGTATTCCAATAAAACTCATAGGTGTTGGGAATAAACAAACTACTAACAGTAAAAGCATCAAGACCTAAAGAGTTTAAAAAGTTCGTATCTAGCATAGCCTCTAAAATTTGTGCTGAATCTAATTCTATCTGATGGGATATTTTACCAGCAAATTCTTCTTTAGTACGAACATTATTAAAAACAACATTAACTGGGGTTTGACGACCAGAACGAAATAAATTGACTAATTCATTATTGTTCATACCATCTTTGACTAGGTATCGCCCTGATTTGATATTTTTGGTGTAATGCTTTCTTTCTGAAATCCATCTAAAAGATGATGAACTAATAATAATTCCTTCAGCAGTAAGCTGTTGCAGGACATCTTCAAAACTTGCACCAGTAGGTATATAGATAAATACTTCTTTTTGGTAATCTAAAGAAACATTGGACTGATAAATTCTAGCATAAAAAACAGATGCCATAATAGCACCACTCAAAAATAGAATACATACCAAGCTCCATATAAATTTCTTAAAAAAACTTTTCTTTTTTCTCATTAAAGTGTGCTCAATAGATATACCGCTTTGCTATTGTTAGGTTCTATATCTAAAATTCTTTTCAAATATAACTTTCCTTTGCTAAAATCACCATCTAAAATAAGTAAACTTGCCTTGTTGAGTAAGGATTGTATGTGTTGAGGATTCAATTTCAAGGCTTTGTCATAGCATTCCATAGCTGATTGGTTTTGACCTTGTTTTAGCAGAACATATCCTAAATTACACCAAGCACTTTCATTCTTAGAAAACTGACTTATAAGTGTACGGTATTCTATCTCAGCTAATGAAAATGAATTTGTATTTGAATACATATCGGCTAACTTTAAACGAAACTCTAAAACATAGGGTGCTAACTCTACAGCTTTTTGATAGTAGAAAAGAGTTTGGCTAATTCCTAACTCTTGATTTTGATGAGCCTGAGCAATGCGATAGGCAGTCCAAGCATCGGAATTATCGTAGGACATTTTATCTAGACTCAAATCTTCTAAAGAATTACAAACATTAAGGATAGCTGTATAGTCTTCCTTTAAAAAATAAAGATGAATTCGTTCTTTGAAAGATTTTTCTAACACTATACCATTCAAAAGGTTCAAAGCAGAGTCTAATAAATATGCTTGTGCATCGAATTTTTCATACTGATACAAATAGGCTTTAGCTCGAATTAAATTAGAAGGATTGGAGTTATTTACAGCTTCTAAACCTATGAATTTGCCTTTTGTAACTATTGTATCCTCAGTATTATGAATGCCAATTTTATGATCATGTATGCTTACGTGTGGGATATCAATTGTACTTGATGAAGGCATATGACAAGCAATACAATTATCATTCTCTCTAAATTCGTCTTTACAATCATCATGACAAGACAGACACTTATCATTAAAAAAGTTAGGACTCTCCTTTTGGACGGAATGATGTGGATTGTGGCAAGTAATACAATTCATTTCAGAATTGGTAAAACAAGCACTTTGTTTGAGTCTATCTACGTGCGATGCCATTATGAAGGTGTTATCGTCTTCATACCTAGGCACAAATACGGTCATTACTTCAGATAAGTCCATACCCGGTTTAAAGTCTAAAAAGCTTTTGCCTTCGGAAAGTACGGTATTACCCTGTAAATGACAACGCATACAAATTTGAAACTGTGCTTCTAAAGACAGTTTTTTAGGATTAACAATAGAGTAGTCAATATGAATTGAAGTATCTACCAATTCACCATTTAGCATACGCTGCACATGTAGTTCTCCCGGCCCGTGACAACGCTCACAATCTATCCCTTGAGGTACACTATGGTATTTATTCTCTGAACCCAAAACAAAATCTGGAGTAGCATTATGACAACTCATACATTCTAATCCTATTTTCCTAGAGAAACGGCTATTATATCCATCTTCAAAACCCGGAGGAAAATCCAAATGACCATCTTGGGTATAATAGGTAAAGGGCATCTGATGAACATAACCCCCATCTTCCCACAAATGTGAATTAGTATGATGTCCTGAACCAACAATAAAATCTACATCTTCTATGCGTTCACCATAATCGTGTAACTCCTTTAATTTCAGTACACTATCTTTCCAAAAAGGATGGTAACGAAAGTGATTAAATGTATCTGTAAGTATGGAATTCTCAGTAAAAATAGCTTCACTATTTTCTGGCGTAGCTAAGGACATAGACTGTCCCATTCCTGTTTGTACATACGTTTGATAAATATCGTAATGACAAGCCATACAACTTTCCTTGCCCACATAAGCAACTGTATCGTGGTGATTGAGATAAGTGATGTAAGGATCTACCCTAGAATTGCATCCTACTAAAGTAATAAATATGGATATGTAGATTATTCGCACAACAACTGAAACATCAATTCATCTTCCCAACCGTTTGGCGACTTATTCCATTTTTTCTTAACACCAATAAGCACAAAGTCTAAAGCACTGAACAAATTAATGCTAGCTTGATTATTGGCAGAAATATTACAATATAACTGATTGAGTTGTAATTTAAAAAAGGCGTATTCTATTATAAGCCTAAGAGCTTCCTTTGCGTAACCTTGTCTTCTATTGGACTCTTGCACTATCCAAATTCCTAAACCAGCTCGGGCATGTATAGGCTCATAATCAAATAAATCAATCGTTCCTATAGCAACTCCTTCCCTTTCAATCATTAAACGCAACTGCCTAACCGTAAAAATATCTTCATGAGCATTTTCTAAATAACGTTTTAAAAGATGCCTTGAAAAGGGCTTATAAGTTCGGCTTATCTTCCATATACTAGAGTCGTTTTCCCATTTGTAAAACAAATCTAAATCCTCTGGCTCTGGAGCCCTTAAGCTTATGTTTTCGCCTACTAACATTTTATTTCACCTTTGAATAAACAATTGTAAGGACCTACTAAATCTATACTATGATAATGGTCTTTTTTCTCAAAATTTACTTTTAAATCACCGCCCAAAGCTATTACTTTAACCGAGTTATTAGAAATCAATTTGACTTCATATGCCGATACTACAGAAGCAACGACACCCGTACCACAAGCCAAGGTTTCATCTTCAACTCCTCTTTCATAAGTTCTAATATAAAGTTTCTGATCTTTTATCTGAACAAAATTGACATTAGTACCACCATT
>CESZ01109093.1_pt1 | contig 9571 bp, 5 predicted proteins | sample 531081 | NCBI WGS metagenome assembly CESZ01 (sample SAMEA2621260, study PRJEB7988) | marine metagenome | biome: marine biome (ENVO:00000447); feature: surface water layer (ENVO:00002042); material: "saline water (ENVO:00002010), including plankton (ENVO:xxxxxxxx)" | depth 5 m | reverse complement strand
TGCTCCATCATTATTTCTAATTGTTTTTTTAAAAAAGCTTCTTGTTTAGGACGTTGGGGTAAATTTCTATTTCCAATTATTTCTCCAACTTCGTTGGTTAGGATGATTGGTATTGTTGTATTTTCTTGCATTATACGACTAGCTAAAATATTATTATTGGGTCCCATACCTGAATTGACTAATTGATTAGTCGCCTCAGCCCACAACTCTATTTTTTTTCTTTCTTCTTTGTCTAAATCGCTAACAAGTTTGTTAGTAATAGAAAGTGATACAATACAAATTATAGTTGCAAAGACAAATAAAATAATTTTCCAATTTTTTCTGCTGTTATATATATTTATTCCTCCCATTCGATAATATTTTCATATTCTGGATTATCATAAATATAAGTGTCATTTTTTTTATGCTTGAACTGGTTTTTTATTATGTCTCTCAATTCCTTTTTCTCTCTTTTAAACCCATCACTTAATGATTCTCTAAGTCGTAAAGTATTATATGAAATTTTTGGATCATCAATTGTCCCTTCCATTTTTAAAAACATGGTCATTCCCTTGACTCCATCTTCTTGAACTACACCAAATTCTGAGACCTTTTTCTTATTTTTTCTTTTAAATTTATTACTCAATATTTCATTTAAAAGTATTTTAAACTCGTAGTTCATTTCGTTTTCAAAAGAATGGGTACCAGCACCAGCAATGTCAATTGCAGTAGAGTGAATTTCCATGAATGGTATATCAATAATATTATTTTTTATTTCAATTTGGTTCTCTAAAGTAGAAAACTTGATTCTTCTAAGCTCTTCAACACTTATGTAGTCCGACATTTCCATCAATGGCTCAAAATCTAAAAGTTCACCATTATTAATTTTTACATCTATAAAACAGTACAAATGATCATCTATGGCATTTAAGTAATTGTCAAATTCATTTCTAAAATAAATTTCTGATTCTATTTTACCAATTAAATGTTTGTGGCGCATTGTACTTTGTCCAAAGTTATGAAATTCGTAAAATAATTGACGAACATTAATATTATGTAAATTAGTTGTGCTAATTAATCTTATATTTTTGTTATTAAGTTGTTCAAGTGTGAAATTGGAATTGAATTTACCCGACATTGTTTCTAATTTAATATCTTTTGCTTTTAGTAATTTATTTTTATAAATAATTTTAGAAAAAAAGTTTTTCATATGGAAGCGATCTAGAGAAAAATCTAAAACACTTAAATTTATATTAGCTATAATATTATTTGGGAATTTAATTTCATATAAATCATTATTTTTTGGGTTTTCTGAACTGCTTTCAAAGTCAAAAATTTCATCAGCCATAATTTGATTAGATCTCAAGTTTCCTGCAATTTTTAGATCAGTGTTTTTGAGAAATAAATAGGAAAATAAATTTTCTAGACCACCAACAAAATTGATTTTACTTTTTTCTGAAATATTTCCTTTAAAAGATAATATATTTAAATTATCATTAACCAATTTGAGTTTAAGATCAGCTTTACTTAGTGTTGGACTTTTATTATCTAATTTGAAGTTTAAGTTATTTATATAAATATCCATTGTCTTTTCGGCCATTGTCATATCATAAGTTAATTTATTTTTTAGACCTATTTTCCCATTATAATTCCCTTCAATTTTACTTTTTCCATTTAAAGATTTAAAGTTGTGTTCATAACCTAATTTTCTAATTTTAGAAAGCTCAAATTGAGTCTTAAAGTCTATGTTTAGAGTAGGATTGTTTAGACCTTTAATTGTAGCTTTAGCTTCAAATAACTCCCCATTTAATTTAAGCTTAATATTTTCAAGTATTATTTCAGAATTTTGTTCTGATTTTAGATTTTTATTATAATAATTTCCATTTAGTGTTATAGCATCCATATCAAAGTTCATATTTCTACTTTTTAATAATCCTTGATTCAAATCAAAATCAACCATAATATATGCTTCATTTGGATATTTATCGATATAACTTAAATTAAAATTACTTTTTCCCTTAAATTCATAATTTTCTAGTTTAGAAATATAGCTTGAAGGAATAAGCTCTTTTATTTTTTGAAGATCTGCATTGTTTGTGTTTACATTGAAATTTAAATTTTTATCATTTTTCTCTATTTTTAAGTCAAAATTTATATCACTTAGACTTAAATTTGATTTTATATTGTAACCCAAAGAATCAATTATTATGTTTCCAATAAATTTAATATTTTTTGATGCTAAATAATTTATATTTTTTATTGCTAATTTTTCATTTGTAATTTCTCCGTCTACATTAATTTCTGTTTTACCATTTTTTAATTTTAGTTGCATTTGTGTTTCGTTATTGATAAAAGATGACTTAATTCCCTCATTACGATATATAATCTTTATATTTTCTAATTTTATATTTTCTAATCCAAAGTCTGTGTTTTTTTGTGGAATACTATCTTTTGTACTACGCCATATTTCATAGTTTGCTATACTTTCTTTAAAGTAAATTGAAGCAAAACCATTTCTTAAAAATATTTCTTCAATACTATAATTTCTATTGTATAAATTCAATATGTTAAACTTTAATTGTATTAATTCTATTTCGAATAATGTATCTTGTTTAAAAGCATCAATTGCATACAAATCATTTAATTCAACACTCACAAACGGAAAATTTTTAATAACAAAAAACTCTATGTCACCAACATTGATTGTCGATTTTAAGCTTTGATTTAATTTTTCAATAATAATCTCTTTTAGGTTATCTTCATTTTTATAAATGTAAACTACACATGAACTAACCATAAATATTACTATTGTCACTATTACGATAAAAATTTGTTTAAATGTTCGCATAATTTTTTAACGACTAGATTAAACTTGTATTATATCAAATTAAATCATTTTTAGCATTGACACTTCTTTATCACTTAAAAATCTGTATCTACCTCTAGAAATATCTTTTTTGGTAAGTCCAACATAATATGCCCTGTCCATTTTAACCACTTTGTACCCTAGATGATTAAATATTTTTTTTAGAATACTATTTTTTACTCCATTTATTTCTATACCTATTTCTTTTTTTGGGGAATTTTTTACATAAGAAATGGTTTCTATATTTAAATTATAACCCTCAATAATAATACCCTCTTTAATTTTCTTCATATCAGATGATTTAAGATTTTTATCAAGTATTACATGGTAAATCGTTTTGAGTCTTTTCTTTGGATTCGTTAAATTTTTAGAAAGCTCAATATCATTGGTAAATAAAAGAAGTCCTGATGTCATTTTGTCTAAACGATCAACAGGGTATATAGGTTCTTTACAAGCCTTATCAATTAGTTGATATACATTTTTCTTTTTTGGATTGTCAGCTCTTGTTAAATAGTCTTTAGGCTTATTAAGCAAAAGATAACGCTTTGTTTCTGAAGTAATAGTTTCGTTATTGAATTTTACTATATCTTTTGGTAAAACTCTAAATCCCATTTCAACAATAATCTTTCCATTAACCTTAACAAGACCTGCTTTTATAAGCTTATCGGCTTCTCTTCTTGAACTAATACCAGAATGAGCAATGAACTGATTTAATCTAACCCCTTGTTTTTCAGTTTCTACAGACTTTTTTGAAATTCTCTCACCAAAAGTTTTTTTAATACCATATTTTTTTTTGTTGGTTTTTTTCAATCTGGATTTAGAGTAATTTTTATTTTTTTTCATTTTATAAATTTTAAAACATATTTTTTGAAAACAAACTAATAGCAACCAAGTTTAAAGGTAGCTTAAGCTACAATTTTTATTTACCTGCAGTTTTGCTCTTAATCCTAATTTTATAGTTCTGTTATTTTTGATATGTCCAGCAGGAAATCCAAAACAAATAGGATAATTATATTCAGATACTGAGTCAAAAATAATTGATTCAGCATTTTTTCCAAAGGAAATATTATTATCATTCATCTTTGTCATTCCTCCAATTATTAGTCCATTGAGATTAGATAACTTACCGCTTCTTTTAAGGCTAATCATCATTCTATCTAAATGGTATAAATATTCATCAAGATCTTCTAAAAATAATATTTTTCCATTGGTATTAATGTCTGAATTGCTACCGATAAGGCTATATAAAATTGATAGATTTCCACCAACAACTTGACCTATTGACTCGCCAAATCTATTTAAAGGATGATTTTTAGTTTTTACATCAATACTATTACCAAATAAAGCATCTTTCAAACTTTTTATGGATGCAAAAGTATTATTTGAAAAACTTATAGGCATTGTAGAATGTATAGAGGCAATATTTAGATTGTGAATGTGTGAGTGTAAAACAGTAACATCACTGAAACCAACTATCCACTTTGGGTATTTTTGAAATTTTTTGAAATTTATACTATCAATTATGCGAACAGTCCCATAACCACCTCTAGTACAAATAATAGCTTTAATATCATCATCATCCAACATATTTTGTAGATCTCTTTTCCGACTATCATCATTTGCAGAAAATTGGTAATAGCTATTGAAAAGATTTTCTCCAAACTTAATTTTTAAACCCCAACTTTTAATTTTTTCAATAGCTATTTGTAATTCTTTTTTACTGATTTTTCTTGCAGTTGATATTAAACCAATTTTATCTCCTCTTTTTAAATAGGGTGGTGTATGTAAATTAGATTGTTCTTTATTCATCGTTAAGGTATGCTACTTTTAATATCTTTGCGAAGATAAATGTTTAGAATAATTTAATGACCAAAAAAAAATATACTATCACATCTGCTTTGCCATATGCCAATGGACCTTTACATATTGGGCATATTGCTGGGGCCTATCTTCCAGCTGATATTTATGTCCGCTACAGAAAATCAAAAAAAGATGATGTGTTGTTTGTTTGTGGATCAGACGAGCATGGTGCAGCAATAACTCTTAGGGCGAAAAAGGATGGCCTGAGTCCTAAAGATATTGTTGATACTTATCATTTTTTGAACGAAAAATCCTTTGCTGATATTGGCATTAATTTTGATATTTACCATCGTACCTCTGATCCTTTACACCATCAAACAGCTCAGCAGTTTTTTAAGACTTTAGATCAAAATGGTATATTTAAAAAGATTATTTCTAATCAATTTTACGACAACAAACATCAACAATTTTTAGCTGATAGATATATTATTGGCACATGTCCTAAATGTTGCTATGAACATGCATATGGTGATCAATGTGAAAAATGTGGTAGTGCTTTGAGCCCTAGTGATTTGATAAATCCAAAATCTACATTAAGTGGAGATACTCCAGTAATGAAAGAGACAATGCATTGGTATTTACCAATGCAAGATCATCAAAATTGGTTAAAAGATTGGATTGAAAAGGGTGTCTATAAAAATAAAAAATTACATGATCCAAAAGACTGGCGCCATCAAGTTATAGGGCAATGTAAATCATGGATTGATGGTGGTTTAAGAGAAAGAGCTATGACACGTGATTTAAATTGGGGGGTTAAAGTTCCTTATAACGATGTTGATGGTAAAGTTTTATATGTATGGTTGGATGCACCCATTGGCTACATATCAGCAACTAAAAAATGGGCAAACAAGAATAATAAAAAATGGCAGGATTATTGGCAAAATGATGCCGAACTAATTCATTTTATTGGCAAGGATAATATTGTTTTTCATACTATTATTTTTCCTATTCTTTTACATGCTCACGGTAATTATGTGTTGCCTAAAAATGTACCTGCCAATGAATTTCTGAATTTGGAAGGCAAGAAATTATCTACATCTAAGAACTGGGCGATTTGGCTTCACGATTATTTGAAAGATTTTGTTGATCAACAAGATGTGTTGCGTTATGTATTATGCTCTACTGCTCCAGAATCTAAGGACACAGATTTTACCTGGGCTGATTTCCAAGCCAGAAATAATAATGAATTAGTTGCAATTTTTGGTAACTTCATTAATAGAGTTGTAGTTTTAACTAATAAATATTGGGATGGCTATGTTCCTAAAAAAAGTAATTTAACACAATATGATGAAATAGTTATGGCTGACTTTACTAAATATGCTCACAGGATTGGACAATTAATTGAAAAATATAAATTTAGAGAAGCCTTATCAGAAGTAATGAATTTAGCAAGACTTGGAAATAAATATTTAGCTGATACTGAGCCATGGAAGTTGAAGAAAATAGATGAAGTAAGAACTCAAACGATTTTAAATATTTCACTACAAATAGCTTCCCATCTTTCTGTTTTATCCGAACCATTTTTACCTTTCACATCTAATAAATTATGTAACATGTTAAATATTGAAAAAGGCAGCTGGGACAATATCAAAGAATTGCATCATAATCATAAAATAAATAGTGCAAGCTTATTATTTTCAAAAATTGATGATGAAGTTATAAATCAACAATTATCAAAATTAAAATTACAAGATTTATAAAAATATGAAGTATATTTTATTCTTTAAGTTATTTTTATTTTCAACTATACTTTTTTCTCAATGCGATGGACGTTATGAAAGTGAAATTTTTAATGAAGTTAATAAAACTATAGTTGAATACACAGATGTTTATGATTGGTCTGTATTTGACTCTGGCCTAGACATGGATATTTATCAGCCTTCTAATGATACTACAACTAATAGGCCATTATTAATTTTTGCACATGGAGGAACATATGTTGCAGGAAATAAAAATAATCCAACTATGGTAAGTTTATGTGAGTCTTTCGCAAAGAGAGGATATGTTACCGCATCTATTCAATACAGACTCACATCTGCTCTAAATTTACTATTACCAAACGCATATGATATTTTCTCTCAAACTGTACTAAATGCTGTTTCTGATATGAAAGCCGCAGTTCGTTTTTTCAGAAAAGATTTTTTTGAAAATGGTAATACCTATGGAATAAATCCTAATCAAATTTTTGTTGGAGGAAATTCTGCCGGAGCAGTTACTGCAGCTCATTTAACAGTTATAGATGAAAATCAGATTCCAAGTGAGTTCCAATCATATTTTGACTTGGCTGGAGGTATGGAGGGAAATAGCGGTAATTTTGGTTATTCATCTGAAGTAAATGGAGCAATTCTATTAGCAGGTGCTATAAATTCTGTTGATTTTATTGATGTTGATGACAAGCCAATTGTTAGTTTACACGCAATTGACGATAACACAATTTTCTACAACTGTGAAAATGCGATTGGGAATTCATCTCTTCCTATTTTGTGTGGTGCTGGTGAAATTCATAACAAATTGAATGATATTGGCATAATAAATGATCTATTCACATTCCAGTCTGGTGGACATTCTGCCCCAATGGTGAACATTGACAATATAGTAATCCCATTTATTTCTGATTTTTTGCATCAATTAATTTGTAATACTAGTTCAGTTGAAGATATTTATAATTCTTCATTAAAAGCTTTCCCAAATCCCGTCAAGAATTATTTATTTATAGAAAGTGATAAGCCAGTTTACAACATAGTTATTACAGATTTACTTGGCAATAAGTTATTGGATATGAGTTCAAATTCTCCGATAAATCAAATAAACACAAGTTTTTTAAAAAATGGCATTTATTTTTTATTCAACAAAAATGATTTATCATCTCATAAACTTATTTTAAAAAAATAAATAATCATTTATATTTTTACTTTTTCAAATTAATTATTAAAAGTTTTAAGATTTTGTTGAGTAAAATTTTTCTAAAATAATGTGATTAAAAATTATAAAAGGTTGATTATCAAATTATAAGAAGTTGTTATTTATTAAATTTTAAATTACAATTTATCTGTAAATTAACCAGTTGATGTAGCTATATTTTTTATATTAAAATCAGATTAACACCATTTTGTTTATTTCTTTTAATACTACCATGTAAAATTGTTAAAAATTTGTTAATTTTTGTATCTTGCGAATCATAATTTCAGATAATTTAAATTTAAATATTTTGAAAATTCTTAATAAAATAAAGGTAATTGCACTTTTTCTAATTTGCTTTACTTCCGTTTTTCAATCGTTTTCTCAATGTAGTTCTTTTGATGTTATTGTTGTTCAAGACGATTTGTGCAATAGTAACGGAATTGTTAATGTTGTATATTCACATCCATACACCATTGAGGTGCAATTTCCAAATTTCACCTCTGCTAGCTATTCATCCACTCAAGATACTATAGTTCTTAGTGGTTTATTTGGTGGAACTTATACCGTTACAACTCAAGATGTAGACGCTTGTTCAGAATCTATTACACTTTCATCCAATGCACTTGCTACAACAGTTTTTAGTCCAACATTTTTTACCAACGGATATAATGTTAATTGTATTGGAGATTGCAATGGTCAAATTTTCGTAAACTTAACTAATCCATCAGAGCTGTATACAATCGATTGGTATTTAGATTCTGTATTTGGGTCGCCATTTTACAGTTCAACAACTCTAAACACTAATAGTAGTAGTCAAAGTAATTTATGTGCAGGCGAATATGTTTTTTTATTCACTTCTGAGTCTGGCTGTCAAACAACCAGAAATTACACTATTAGAGAGCCAGATAGTTTAATTATTGAAGGCTTCGCTTCAGAAATCTTTTGTAGTAATGGAACATCTGGATCTATAGAAATTGATGTTTCAGGGGGTGTTGGTGACATAATTAATAACTCAAATGGTTTAGTTATTGGCTTTGCTGACTATTCATATAGTTGGACAAGTGCAAATAACTTCACATCTACTGATGAAGATATTAGTGGATTAGTTGCCGGAGATTATGTAGTTACAGTTACTGATGCTAATGGGTGTATTGCACAAGATTTATTTACCGTCACGGATACTGTTTCTCCAATAGAATTAAGTTTTATTAGTCAAGATAGTGTTCAGTGTTTTGGCTTAAATGATGGTTCGCTTGAGGTTACCGCCACCGGAGGAAGGGGGCCGCTTGAGTTTAGTATTGATAGCCTTAGCTGGCAATCAATTGGAATTTTTGAAAACTTAACTGCTGGACCTCATGATATTTATGCAAGAGATACAAATGGGTGTGTAGGAGTAGAAACATTTGAAGTACTTTCTTATGAGCAAATAAGCATAAATATATTATCAGTTGATACTATTTTCTGTGAGAATTCATCTGCTGATATAAATATTTCAGCTAGTGGTGGTAATGCCCCATTTGAATACACAATTGACACTTCACAATCTACTGGTTTATTTGAAGAGTTCTCAGCAGGAGAATATACAATTTTAGTTTCAGATGCAAACCTTTGTGTAGTAGATACTGTGGTTACAATTGTTGAATTACCTTTTTTATCAGTTGATGTAATATCAACAGATTTATCATGTTATAATTCGGGAAATGGTCTAATTTCTGTTTCTCCAATTAATGGTGTATTGCCTTACGATATTACAATTGGTACTAACGATACACTAACAAATGATAATTTCGAGATTTCAAATTTTTCTGCAGGTATCTATTCTATATTTGTTACTGATTCCGAAGGGTGTTTTTATGACACAATTATCCAGCTAACAGAGCCAAATGAAATTGTTCTTTCTTTTGACAATGTTGAAAATTCAAGTTGTTTAAATTCTGATGATGGCTCAATAAATGTTACCAGTAC
>CESZ01037344.1_pt1 | contig 9607 bp, 5 predicted proteins | sample 531081 | NCBI WGS metagenome assembly CESZ01 (sample SAMEA2621260, study PRJEB7988) | marine metagenome | biome: marine biome (ENVO:00000447); feature: surface water layer (ENVO:00002042); material: "saline water (ENVO:00002010), including plankton (ENVO:xxxxxxxx)" | depth 5 m | reverse complement strand
CATTCAAACGATAAAAAATAAACCAGGGGGGGAGGGCAACAATATTTGTTGTGGAACAGCTGGTTTGATGATAATTGCTCAGATTTTGGCAACAGGTCCATGGCAGATAACAAGGACTAAGCGAGCTTTAGCCAAAGCTGTAATGGAAGAATACCGATCAGAACTGATCCATCGAACGCTAACAGAGCCTATGAGTCTCATCTGCTTCAATACAAGAGATGAGTCTTTAACAACACCGGGATTCTTTACTGGGCTTAGTGGGATTGGATTGGGAATCTTAGATGATCAAGAATCAATAGAGATGACATCGCAACTGATTAGTGCCGGAACTTTAAGCAGATATTGAGAGCAATTAAGTTGCAGAAAGCATCTTCTTGATATATCCATGTCCCTTAAGTTCATCCCATGTGCCTGCTTCGGCAGTCATATTGCGCTGAATAATTATTATTTTATCTGCTTTTTGGATTGTACTTAGCCGATGAGCAATCGAGATGCGAGTCATACCCAGCCCCTGAATCGTAGCCGTAATCAGTTCTTGAGACCTGTTATCTAGTGCACTTGTTGCTTCATCCATGATTAAAACCTTAGGATTTGTTATTAATGCTCTAGCAATAGCGATCCTTTGCATTTGACCGCCGGATATGGTTGTACCTGAATCACTGATCATGGTGTCAAGCTGCATGGGCATATTCCTAACTTCATCAGCGATTGCGGCACGTTCAAGAGCCGTCCACATTTCATCTTCAGTGCGTCGTATACCACCACAAAGAACCTCATAGATAGAACCAGAGTTAAGACGTGCTATTTGCAACACAACACCTAGTTGTCGACGATAGGACCTAATTGCAAGTTGATTGATTGGTATACCATCAACAAGCAACTCACCGCCAAGGGGCGAAACAAAGCCCAATAACATCCGTACCAGCGTTGTTTTACCACATCCACTGGGACCAGTAATTGCAGTATGCTTATTTGCTTCGATAGCAATATTGAGATTTGAAAAAAGCGGTTCACTATCACCAGAAAACTCATAGCAAATATTTCTAAGTGAATAGCTGCCTATAAGATTATGATCAATAGCATCAGGCTGATATCCAGTCTCAACATCAGCATAGATAACAGGCTCTGCTCTCTGCCATAAAACTGCAGCCCTACCAGCAACGCTTGCAATCAGGTTAACTGCGCCAGTTAAGGTGCCATTAAAGCTAGCGAATGCTGCATTGAAAGAAATAAAAGCAACGACAAGCTGGTTAATCTGTATTGAATCCTGACTTGAAAAAATGCGTATCGTAACAACAGCAAAAAGGAACAACGTCGATAATGGGCTCAGCAATGTTGAATAGATTTCCATAGCATCCTTGTAAAAATTATTGCGCAGCTGAAGAAGGGCGTACTCATTGACTTTGTTCAACCAACGGAATAGCAAGAAAGGTTCAGCACCAGCACTACGTATTTGAGGTAGAGCCATGACTGCTTGCATGGAAAAATTAGTCATCCCAGCTCCACGTTCAATCAAGGGCATTTGTAAGCAAATAGAGCGCCATATGAACCAAAGTAGAACCAAGATGGAGACTAAAGTGAAGCAACATGCCCACCAAGCCAAAGCAGAATCATATGTAAACATTAAAGCAAAGTAACTGAAAGCAAAGAGAGTTGAAAGCAATGTAGAAAAAACTCCATTGCTAACAAGCTGCCGTAGTTGGCTAATTGAGCTCACACGAGAAGAAAGATCACCAGTTGTGTATCTACTAATAAAAGTGATTGGCAATCGCATTAGGCGATCCCAAACGGATGTTTGCAGTTTCAAATCTGCAATACTCTCAAGTCGTAGCATCATCAGTGACTGCAAAAATTGAGTAGCAACTGAACCACAAACAATAAGAATAACGATTGTCAGTCCTTGAATTAATAACTGCTGATCATTCTGGGGCAAGATTTTGCCAACCAAAAGATTGGTCAACATTGGGATGGATAAGTTAAAAAGCATGACCACCATAGATGCGCAAAGTAATGCAAATATGGCTGGATACTCACCCGAAAAAGCAAACCTTATGACCGAGAGGGGGCCTGATATTGAAGCAGGCAGGGAGGCATAGACCTCGAAAGCGGTGTCTAATAGGCTTAGATCGGCTGAAAGTGGGCAATGAATCTCGTTTCTCGGATTGTATAACCAATTTTTATTTCCACTGCGATATAAAGCATAAGGCAAACCATCAGCGGAATCAAAGACAATCAGCAGAGGAAACTCGCTTGCCAGGGGATCTCTTGGTGCTTCTATTTGACGATGGTGAATATTATTATGATTTAGCAGTTCAATAATATTTGCACCAGAAAGAGGAATGACGGTGTGGGTACGGCTCCCCAGGTACTTCAGACAAAAGCCTAATAGACGCATTTCTGAAGTTCCAGATGTATCTGTATTTTCAGCAAATAACAGGTTTTTTTCTAGAGATTCTGCTTTTAGTAAAGCAAGGTAAGCATCATCTGTCATATACCGCTAGCCTCTTTATATTCTTGTTCAGATTCAACAAGGTTTAGAAAATAGCCGCCTCTGTCTAATAACTCTTTTGGGTTGCCTTGTTCAACAACACGTCCATTATCCATAACAATGACACAATCACTTCGAAGCGCAGCATCCAAGCGATGTGCAGCACTAATAACTGTGATGCAACGTCTTTTAAGTGCATCAAAGACCTTGCTCTGATTCATATTATCTAAGGCGCTTGTGGCCTCGTCTAAAAGCAGAATACTTGGCTTTCGAAGCAGAGCACGGCAAAGCTCGAGGCGCTGTCTCTCGCCACCACTTAAATCTTGGCCATTATCTTTGAGCTGACGTCTAAATGATTCGGGATGAGCATTGATTGTTTCTAATACTTGAGCATCGGCTGCAGCTTGTTCTAGCTCCTTCAACTCGTAATTTGGCCTCCAAAGGGTAATATTTTCTTCTATACTTGCGTTAAATATGAAAACCTGTTGGGGTACATAAGCCAAGCTATCACGGATTAACCTATCATTGTGCTGCTGCCAAGGCTTGCCATCAAATAACAACTCTCCTTCAGTTTCTCGGTAGAGTCCTGACAACAAGCGCATCAATGTTGTTTTACCTGAACCGCTAGAACCCACTAGAGCAACATGGGATCCTGCCGGAATCAATAAATCAATTGGCTGGATAAAGAGCGGTGAACCTTGGCTAAAACGAAATCCTAATTGCTTTAATTGAATCTCTCCAGATAGACGATCTTGAGAATTTTTATTAGCTGCGGTTGATGAATTTGGGCGCGCAAAACTTCTGACTAGTGGGTCATCAACAGTTTTACGTAAATCTTCCAAGCGTCCTAAGCTACCTATAAGACCTTGAAAGCTTGAATTCAACTGAGGGAGTCTTGATATTGGCTCCACCATCTGAGACTGGAGAAATTGAAAGGCTATTAGTGTCCCTAGTGAAATATCGCCATTAATAATCAACATGCCTCCAGCAGCAATGACAAGTGCATTTAAAAGAAAGATACTGCCGCTTGATGCTATGCTGGAGACTGCCATTTGAGTCCCAAGTTCTTGGCTTTGAATTACTACATTCCCAAAACTTGCTTGCCACTGGCTTAAAAAATCAAACTCAAGACCTGATGCTTTTAGCGTTTCTATATTATTAATACCCTGCAATCCTTTGCCTTGTGCTTTACCTTGTTCAATGGCCAACTTACGGTTTGCATCGTATCGCTTATCTGTTAGCCACCAATTAAGATAAAGATTAGCTGCCAAGATAAGTAACACTAGAATCGACAGCGAAGATGAGACAAAAAAAGCAGCGATCAATATTAGAGAACCAATCCAAAAATTTAATCCGAAACGAACGATGTTGCCAATAATAATTTGAGTGGTTTCCATTCCGAGTAACATACGACTCGCCAACTCACCTTGAATCCGAACTTGATGGAATGAAAATTCCACTTGAAATAACTTTCTGAACAATTCCGATGCCAGCTGTTTGGATAACAAGAGCTCCATTCTTCTTGAAATAAGATATTGAATAGTCAAAACAGCAGCCCAGCCTATGACTGCTAGTAAAAGCATCCAGATTATTGGTATACCAAGGTAATAACGTTGATTCTGCAGAAAGCTATCAATGAAGGTTGAAGTAAATCCTGCTACCAATATTGTAAAAATGGCTTGTCCTGTTGCCGCTAGCAATAAAGCAATCAATCCATTCTTAAATGGTAATAATTTTGCTGGTAAATACAATAAGGGTGAACGAGTGTCTTTTTTAGTGCGGAATTCAGGGCCTGGCTCAAACTCAAGGACTATTCCAGTGAAATTATCAAGGAATTCATCCATCAAAACTCTTGATTGGCCTTCAGCTGGATCACTCAGAAAGGCATATTTACCTTGAAAGCCTTCAACGACAAGAAAGTGGTTAAATCCCCAGAAAACAATGCAAGGGAAGAAGCCATCCTGCTTTAGTTGTTGGCCGGAGCAGCGATAAGCTCTTGCTTTTAAACCATATTGGCGACCTGCGGCAAGTAATTGCTTGGCATTTGATCCATCACGATTAACTCCGCAAGCAGCTCTTAGTTCGCTAAGTTCAACACTGCAACCAAAATAGTCAAGAACAGTTGCTAGAGATGCTGCACCGCATTCAGCAGCTTCATATTGCATTCTAGTCCTCGCATTAACTCTAACCCGTTTCAAACTAGCCATCAGATTTATCATTGAATTCTGATTGATTTGAATACTCAGGGGGCATGATTGGAGTTATTCCAAAAAATCTTTTCATCGCAGGAATTACCAATTCAATCGGTGCCACATTCCTTGTCGTAATCTCAACATTCAAACGGTCACCTGGCGTCGGAGGAAACGGCAAATCACCATTTGAACTCCATTGATATCCACCACTATTCAATTTGGGATTTGAAGCAGAACGCTGCAAAGCCAAGACCGCCAAGGTAGGTGATGGTTCATTCTTGCTAATTACACTTGCAAGACTTCTCAAACCAACGCGCGCTGTAATTTCTTCAATGCCACTAGGAACTTTAGCCATTGATATAATGTTTCCGCGTATACCGCCTACCTCAGAACGTTTATACCCACTTGGTGTTGCGAGAGCTTTCATACCAGGAAAAACTTGTGCCATATCCTTGCTGCTCAGAAATAATGGAACCATCACTGGATCATCAAGTTTGTCATCACTTAATTGGAGTACTGGTTGGCCTTTCGTAACCGATTGACCATTATTTGGAACAATCTGAGAGAGATAAACATTTGAGGGGGAGAAAATCATCTCTGAGGCGAGCAAGCTAGCCAACTCATTGCGCAATTTTTTATATGCTTCATCTCTTTGATTTCCAATTGAAATTAACTCATTCTGATTGGCATATATTTTGGCTTTGATCCCATCAACAGTGGATTCTTCTTGAAGGATAGAGGCGCGGGTCACAAAGCCTTGGCTTTCCAATTGTCTCATTTGCTCTAAATAACTCCAGCGCGACTTGAGCTCACTCCTTAGGATATCCTGATGCGCCTCAATATTTTTTTCCTTAGCATTTGTATCCCTCAGAGTACGAGTCAGCTGATCATTGGCGGTACTCACTCTCTCTTTATTTTCGTTCGAATGAACCCACATTAACAATCTCCCCTTTTCTATTGCCTGCCCATAGAAACTTCGATTTAAATTTTGGGCAAACTTTTCTGCAGAAGTTATTTTGACCTTGAAGTCTCTCTGTTTTGTAGCTGAAGAAGCTGCAAGTACCTCTCGTGCAAGAGCTGCCATATCCTCATCATTAAAAGTATCAGGCTGATTCAAGAATTTACTAACTTCTTGATGCCACTTCTGCTTGGGTTGATCAAACATCCAATAAGCCACTCCATCAGTTGCACTTAGGCTGGGATTAATTGTACTGACAGGAAGTAACACACCTACACCTTGTACACTTAATGGAATTCGAGCAAATATTGACCAGATGCCACCAGCCAAGGCAATTAATATTCCAATACCTAGTGTTATTTTTAAAGGTGGGGAAAGTAATGTGATCGGCCCATTTTGATCACCGACCTGATATCGCTTTTTAAGTGCTCGTTGACTGAATAAATTGTTCATTCTTATTCAAAATCAAAGTGAGTAGTCGCCTCAGAGCGCATGTCTCTCATGCTTTTCATTCGCTGGCGCACTTCAGATTCAGCTATCCCTGGCCATGTAGCTGAATAACGATATAGCTCTGCAACTGCATTGTTGTAACTAAGCATGGCTTCTGCAACCTGTTGCGATGCAGTTGATAATAATTGAATTGACTGCACGACGCTCGTTATATTTCCCACCCCTACCGCAAATCGAGCTCTTGCAGCTTTTTGTGCCTTTTGGGCACTGTGATATGCCTGTCTTGCACTTGAAATCGCAATTCGAGATGTGAGCATTTGACCATAACTCGTTTCTATTTGTTTTACAACATCAAAGGTTTCTTCTGCGGCCTTCGCTTTTAGCCCCCTACTTTTTGAATATAACGCCTGAGCTCTTGCAGCATTTATACCTCCATCAAAAATTGACCAGGTAAAACCTATACCCGCTGTAGTTGTCCATGCACTGTTCCAGGTATAGCTCTCCCCTGGATCACTTTGTACAGGAACATTTGTATAACCATCGCTAAAATTATAATTACCAGAACCCACCAGTTGAAACACGGGGAGATAAGAGCGAATCATAGAAATACCTGACCATCTGGCAGATTGTGCAGCAGCCAAGCTGGCCATGATCTCTTCCCGCTGATCAATCCCTTTTGCAATCGTTGATTCCATCGTTTGATCCCAAGACCAATAGATTGAGGCAGGTTCACTTGGTATAACTATTGAGCCAGGGGGTAATGCCAATAGCTTGGCTAGTTGCGCAGCCTGTTGAATATAATTTTGACTGTAACGAACAAGCTGACTGAGTTGAGTAAATAACTGTGATCGAGTTTGTTCAACGTCATAGACAGTTGCCATCCCAATTGATTTTTGGGCTTCAAGCAATTCCAGCTCTTGCTTGTTAATGTCATAAATATCCCTGAAGCTTTCAATCAAGAGCTGGCTTCTCTGCAACGAAAAATAAGCTTGCTGCATATTCAGAATTAAGTTTCTAGCGCTAACATCAAACAACAATTTTTGCTGCTTTAATGATTCAGATGCGGCATTAATATCAGATTGACGTGTTGGCAGAATAAAATTCCAGCTTACAGTTGCACCAGGAAGATTTTGGAACTGCTGCCCCTTATAGGACTGAAATATGGGTGTACCTGGACCTATGGGTATTTCGTCGAACTCACTTTGATTTTCCTGACTTTTTCCTCCTCTTTTCCCTTTCGCCCCGTATCTATTTTGCACAAATGTTGTCCACTGATAACCAGCAAAGGGCTGACCATTGATGAGATTCATGGTCGGCATCCACTTTCTTTTTGCAGCAATGAGCTGCCATTCATATTCTTGAATGGTACTGAATGCAGCTGCAAGGCCAGTATTATTTTCTATTCCCTTCTGAACAACATCTATTAAGCTCATTTCAACAGATCTTGCTTTTAGGCTACTCTGCAAGCTCATAAGTTGTTGATATAGAGCAGATGGGTCTTCGTCCACTTTGTTCATATTGCCATGTACTCTCTCTCGTGGGATTTGAGCAGAAGCAAAGCAAGTTCCTGGCAGGCAAAGGCTTGCTAAAGCTGGTAAAAAAAGTGGAGCAATAGCCAATTTAATTAGCATCTGGCGCCCCTCCCTTTCCTTTATGAGTTTAGTCACTATTGCATCAATTGGCTCCAATTGCAAAGTCTTTTGAGGTTTACACAACTCCCTTTGGTTTTAAATTCATACTTGATGAAACTACTAGAATGGTTTTTTACAAACGCCTGCACTGCGAACTATTCTTGCTTGATCTCAGCCAGGTGGCAGTCCCCATTACTACACACTCCGTCTTGGGAAACCTAAATCAGTCCAAACCGGTATTTTTCCACCAGTTTATATTTATACGTTATGCGAGATAAAGCCACGGGCTATTACCAGGGAATGTCCAAAACCCATTCAAGTCTCACCTTGCAGAGTAATCAGTCGAAAGCCAAGCACTGTTCATGAGCCGTCTTCAATGCGTCATCAAGGAATCCATATATGCGTACAGATCAATACTTTACTGATAACGATTCCCGGACAGATTCAAATCAGCTCATCTTGTGTTCAGGCAGCTAATAAATAGATTTCAAGCATCCACGCTGTTGCTTAGCAATCAAGTCATAAGCCGCCAATCCAGCACCTCACTAGCATGGAAGGGCACCAAACTCTCTCTCTCCAGTTGCGCCGGCACCAGTTGCGCCGTGCGCTCAAGCGTGATGGTGTCCTCATTGAGGGGCAACTTGTAAAAGCGCGGGCCGTTTTCACTGGCGAAGGCCTCGAAATGCTGCAGCGCGCCTTCGGCTTCAAACACGGTCAAATAGCTCTCCAGCGCGTACGGCGCGTTGTAAATACCCGCGCAACCGCAGCTGCTTTCCTTCCCTGGGCGGGGATGGGGCGCTGAATCAGTGCCTAAGAAAAACGATGCGTTGCCGCTGGTAGCCGCCCGGCGTAACGCCAAACGATGGCGCTCCCGCTTCGCCACAGGCAGGCAATAAAAATCACTGCGCAGACCGCCTTTGAACATGGCATTGCGGTTGATATGCAGATGGTGGGGGGTGATCGTGGCCGCCAACAGCGGATCACCATCGGCCACGAATTGCACGGCTTGCTCAGTCGTGATGTGCTCAAACACCACCCGCAGCTGAGGGAACTGCTGGCGCAGCGGCATCAAATGGCGCTCGATGAACACGGCCTCACGATCAAAAATGTCGATCTCTGGATCAGTCACCTCACCGTGAATCAATAGCGGCATGTCGATGGCCTGCATCCGCTCCAGTACCGCTGAGATACAGGAGAGATCACTCACCCCTGCCGCTGAGTTGGTGGTGGCGTGAGCTGGATAAAGCTTGGCGGCGGTGAAGACACCCTCGCGGTGGCCGCGCTCCAGCTCATCAGCACTGATGTCATCGGTGAGGTACGCCGTCATCAAAGGGGTGAACGCCATCCCCTCAGGCAAGGCCGCCTCAATTCGTTGGCGGTAGGCGATGGCCGCATCAACCGTGGTCACTGGCGGCCGCAGATTTGGCATCACGATCGCCCGGGCGAACTGCCGCGCTGTTGCCGGCAACACCTTCTCGAGCATGACGTCGTCACGCAGATGCACATGCCAATCATCGGGCCGGCGCAGCACCAGCTGATCGGGAGCCGGAGTCATGAACTGCAGCGCACTGCCTTTATTTAAAGCAGCTGTGCTCTACGGTCGCAGCCGCTCTTCACCATTGCCTGTGAACCGCACCCCCAGCAGCCTGGCTGATCAGTGGTTGGGAAACCCCCAACGCGACCTGCTGTCCGGCTTGGTGGTGGCCTTCGCCATGATCCCGGAAGCCATTGCTTTTTCGGGCATCGCGGGTGTGGATCCGCAGGTGGGACTTTTTGGTGCCTTCTGCTTATCCCTAACCATCGCTGTGGTGGGCGGGCGCATGGCCATGATCACCTCTGCCACAGGCTCCACAGCCCTGCTGATGACAGGGCTTGTGGCAACAGGCAA
>CESZ01033009.1_pt1 | contig 9640 bp, 9 predicted proteins | sample 531081 | NCBI WGS metagenome assembly CESZ01 (sample SAMEA2621260, study PRJEB7988) | marine metagenome | biome: marine biome (ENVO:00000447); feature: surface water layer (ENVO:00002042); material: "saline water (ENVO:00002010), including plankton (ENVO:xxxxxxxx)" | depth 5 m | reverse complement strand
TAATTTTTAAGTTTACTTGAGTAATAAATTTTCAATAAATCAACACAGAATAAAGTTAGTATTGTTATTCCAAAATAATAAAGCAGGCCAGTTCCTTGAATTTGTAGTTCTTTTGTAGCATATGTGCATGCTGCAATCCAAAAAATTAGCACCCCTGGATTAATGGCATTAATTCCAAAACCTTTTGCTATTAATTGAAAAGGATAAATTATAATGTTTTCACTAGAAGCATTTATTTCTTTAATTTCTCTTTCTTTAGGTATCTTATTAAGTGAAGTGTAATTTTTAATGATTGAAAAGGCTCCAATGATTAAAAATATACTTCCAGCAATATATTTGATATAGCTTATAGAATATAACCAGTAATTTATTTTTTCAGCAATAAATAATGAAGCCAATAAATAAACTGCATCACTGATAAGAATACCAATATCTAAAAAAACAGCAGATTTAAAGCCTTTTTTAATACTAGTTTCAATTAGCACAAAAAAGGCAGGGCCAAATAAAAGGCTCAAAAAAATACCAAATAAAACGCCATTTACTATTAAATCCATTTAGGGTAAAGATAGGAAATGAACTATAAATTTAGGGCAAAAAAAAACCACTTCATTTGAAGTGGTTTTTTAATCATCAATTTAATTGATTAGGCTTTTTTCAAGAATGGAAGACCAGTTCTGTCATTTTCAATTACCTTTTTTCCTGATGGAAGGTCACAAGCATTTGCTCCTTCGCTTTTAGAAAAGTAATAAATAGTTTGATTTCTTCCTCCTCTTAAAGTTACATCTTTAGAATGTAAAATGTAAGTTGTTCCCTTACTATTAGTGTGTGAATATGCCATTTTTTATAAATTTTTTGATTAATAACGAAGTGAATATATTAAAATAAACCAATTATACCCTGAAAAACTCTCAGATAATGCATTTTTTTTATTAACAATTTTAACAGGATAACTACTCGAGAAGATTAGGTTTGTTTAATTCACCCTCCATTTTTTCTAATTCCATTCTTATAGATCCAACCCATATTTTAGCTTTTGCTAATAGAGGAACTTTATTGTAATCATCTGATATCCAAATAGTTAAATCTTCTTCTGCTTTAAAAATTCTACCTTGTTGAACAATAGGGCAAAATTTTAGAGCATTAAAATCTCCAGCACTTATTTTTATTTTTTCTTTACCTAAAAATTTTACTTTTAAATCATAAATTTCTTCATCAACTATACTATTAAATGATAAAATAGTGTCTTTTTTTAAGGTATTTAGGTTTAATGTTCGGGCATAAAAGTAGCTAGACACCATATCCTGAATGTTTTCAGGAACGTTAATTACTTTGTTACCAGTATTCACTGTTTGACTTTCGTAATTAAATGAATAGTATTGTTCAAACTCAGTACTACCTTCTTGCACTTTTCTAATAAAAAAAAGAGGTTTCATCTCATTACTATCAATTATACTTTCGTAATGATCACGAACTTTAAAAAACCAATCAAATGCAAAATTGGTATATCCTCTGCCCACAACTCTATAGCATTCTGGGTATTTAGCTATTGAACTAACTTCTAACTTTGCTTTACCAGCTTCAATAACTCCATATGCAATTTTATAGGATAATTTTTCCCCATAAGTAAAAGGACGCACTACATCAGTTTTTATATTTGATGATGTAAAAAAAGGTTTGTTCTTCACTTGGAAAGAGCTACAAAATATAATTAAACCAATAAAGATGAATTTTAATTTCATGCTTATAAAACTTCAAAAAACATGCCAAGTGACCATTATATTATTTGCACTAATGGCTTGCTCTAGTAAACACACAAAATTGAATGGTCAGGATTCTGATAAAGAAAATTCTTTTAACCAAGAATATAGTTTGTTATCCATTAAAGATGGAGAAGTAGTATCGTATCATAAAAATGGAAAAGTGCAGAGTATAGGCCATTTTTCCAATGGTATTGCAAATGGACCTATTATTGTTTATGATAGCAACGGAAAAGAGCTATATCGAGGAAGATTTGAAAATGGGAAACCCAATGGAGAATGGATTTTTACAAATCCAAAAAATAATGAAAAAACAATTAAATCTTATTGATATTGGTTTATTCAATTTTAGTAATGATAATTTTCTTTGTCAGTATCATCCAATTCCTTTTCATTTTATAGTTTTGATAAAATTTAAAAAATGAAAGCACATATCACATCACTTGTTAACTCAGTTGTTTTAATATCTATGAGCGGTTGGGGTTACTTATCATCTGAAACACCTTCTGTTACAGCTTTGATCCCACTATTCTTTGGTGTAGGCATTTTATTATGTTACGTTGGAGTGAAAAAAGAAAATAAAGCAATTGCTCATATTTCAGTATTACTGACTTTAATTGTTTTAATTGCACTATTTATGCCATTAAAAGGCGCCTTCGGAAGAGAAGACTCTATGGCAATTTTAAGGATAGTGTTAATGATTTTATCTTCTGCTCTTTCAATGGTTGCATTTGTGAGAAGCTTTATTGCAGCAAGAAAAAACAAATCATAATAAATATTTTTCTTTGGAAAAAGCAGTTATTGTTGGTTTAATAAATCAAAGCCAAGACGTAAATCAAACTAAAGAATACTTAGATGAATTGGCTTTTTTAGCTTTGACATCTGGGGCTAATGTTATTGAAAGATTTACTCAACGTTTAAAACAACCACTTCCAAATACTTTTATAGGAAAAGGAAAACTCAATGAAATTAAAACTTTTGTTAAGGATCATCATATTGACCTAGTTATTTTTGACGATGACCTCTCAGCTACGCAACTTCGAAATATCGAAAAAATGTTGGCTTGTAAGATATTGGACAGAAGTAATTTAATATTAGATATTTTTGCCAGTAGGGCAAGAACAGCTCATGCTAAAACTCAAGTTGAACTTGCACAATATCAGTATTTACTTCCAAGACTTACTAGAATGTGGACTCACCTGGAGAGGCAAAAAGGGGGTATTGGAATGAGGGGCCCTGGTGAAACACAAATAGAGACAGACAGAAGAATTATTAATCAAAAGATTAGTCAACTAAAAAATAAATTAGAAAAAATTGACAAACAAAAGTTTATCCAAAGAAAAAATAGGGGAAATGCGATTAGAGTATCTTTAGTTGGATATACCAATGTGGGGAAATCTACCATCATGAACCTAATCAGTAAGTCTGAGGTTTTTGCAGAAAACAAGCTCTTTGCCACATTGGATACAACGGTTAGGAAAGTAGTAATTGAACATGTCCCATTTTTATTAACTGATACAGTTGGATTCATAAGAAAGTTACCTCATCAACTTATAGAGTCATTTAAGTCGACTTTGGATGAGGTTAGAGAATCAGATGTTCTTATACATGTTGTTGATGCTTCTCATGAGTTTTATCAAGATCAAGTTGATTCAGTGAATGAAACATTAAATGAGCTGCTAAATGAGCCTAAGCCAGTCATTTTTTGTTTTAATAAAATGGATAAATTAAGTAGTCAAAATTATGATGCCATTATCAATGAAAACAGGAAGTTAGAACAGGAATCTGTATTTATTTCAGCAGTAAAAAAGACAAATATTGACAATTTTAAACAAAAGATATTTGAAGTAGTTAAAGACCTACATTACACTAGATTTCCATTCAATAAAACTGCAATTAAATACATATAAAGGGCTGAATTTTATATTTTTACATAATTCCGAAAAACATGGGCAAAAAATTAATAATAGGTTCTTCTGGTCAAATTGGCACGGAGTTGATTTTAGCACTGGCTAAGATTTATGGGGAAGATCAAATTATTGCAACGGATATTAATCCCAAGGCTAAGGATAAAATAGATGGTATTCTTTTTCATCAAATGGATGTGCTTGATGTTAACCATTTAGAATCTGTTGTAAAAGAGAATCAGGTTTCTGAAATTTATTTATTGGCAGCTTTGTTATCGGCAGTTTCTGAGCAGAAAATAAGGTCTGCATGGGATTTAAATATGAATGGGCTTTTTAATGTATTAGAATTAGCAAGAAGGGGGATAATTGAAAGAGTTTTTTGGCCTAGTTCCATTGCTGTTTTTGGCCCATCAAGTCCTAAAAAAAACACTCCACAAAATGCTATTTTAGAACCAACTACAGTGTATGGAATTAGTAAGTGTGCTGGAGAACGTTGGTGCGATTATTATTTTAAAAAATTTGGTGTAGATGTTAGAAGTATAAGGTATCCTGGTATAATTAGTTACAAAAGCAAGCCTGGAGGAGGCACAACTGATTATGCAGTAGAGATTTTCTATGAAGCCTTGGCTAACAGTAAATATACTTGTTTCATTGATAAAGATATTTATCTACCAATGATGTATATGGATGACGCCATAAGAGCAACAATTGAACTTATGCAAGTAGACAAAGGGGTATTCCCTGCGTTTAAAAGTTATAATGTTTCTGCTGAAAGCTTTAGTCCATCGGAAATTGCAAAAGAAATCTTGCAATTTATACCAGATTTTGAAATCACCTATGCACCAGATTTTAGAAATGATATTGCTTTATCTTGGCCTTCATCCATTAATGATGATGAAGCTAGACATGATTGGGGCTGGCATGAGCAATATGATATTAAAAAAATGACAGAAAAAATGATTTCGGGTATCAATAGTAATTTAAATGTAATTTCATCTTGATGCTTTTTCAATTAAGATTCACTTCAATTTTTCTTTTGATTTGTGTTCATTTTTCTGCTCAAACAAGTCAAGACACCATTAATCAAACAGTAAATGGTAAGAGGCATGGTTATTGGATAATAAATGGGGATATGATTAAGAATAAAGAGTATGTTCCAGTAGCTAAAGTGGAGGAAGGCATATTTAATTATGGAAGAAGAGAAGGTGTTTGGAAAAAATATTATCCTTCCGGGAAGATAAAAAGTGAAATTAAATACGTTAAAGGAAGTCCAAAAGGCAACTTTACTACTTATTATGAAAATGGTCAAATTGAGGAGAAAGGGAGTTGGAGTGCAAAGGTTTATAATGGTAAGTTTATTAGATACTATGAAAATGGAGAAATAGCTCAAGTGAAGTCATTCAATGAGAAAGGTAAAACTGATGGTGAAGTTATTTACTACTATCCTAATGGAAAAGAAGAATTGGTTTTTGAAACAACAAATGGACTGGGTAGAGGTAAAGCCACAAGATATTGGCCAAATGGAGATGTTAAAGAAAAAATTACTTTTAATGAAAAGGGAGAGTCCACCACTTCTGGGTCTATTCCAAGAGTTAATCCTCGAGTAAAAAATGCAAGGGCCATCATCGAAAAGAAAGAATCTGTAATTGCACAAGGAGAACTGAATATTGGCCCATTACCCTCTGCTAAGGGTAAGTTTTTAAATGATGGTTATCACAAAACTTATAATGACAATAAAGATATTTTAATGGATGGTGAGTTTCAAGATGGAAAATTATGGTCAGGGAAGCACTATATCTACGATGAAAATGGATTATTAGAGCGTATTGATGTCTATAAAGAAGGGAAATTTGAAGGCAATGGCGTGCTATAGCTATTTTATAGTAGCGTAATAATCTAGATATTTCTCCCTTAATGATAAGATGGATTTATAATTCAACTTGTAATTCCATAAGCCTCTAACTTTAATAAAGTAAATCCAATATTTATAATTAAAAGTAGCAATTAGGGGAAGCGTTATGAAAAATAATATTCCGTATTTCCAGCCAAAAAATTGTGAAAATATAATGGTGATAATGAACCAATATAAATAGAAGAATAATGATCCTAATGCCATTTTTAATGAGCTGTGGAAGTGCTTATCTTTCACCTTGCTGTTTACAAACCACACAGGAGTTTTATAGGGTAAATAATTAGTAGTTAGCCCAATAATATGAAAAGGAGAAAAAAGGATTAAAAGTAAACTATATATAAAGAGTGAGAGTAGTGAATTTGGTTTTTGATGAAGTAAATAAGGTCTTAGCTTGAACTTTTTCATGGTTATTTTAAGTTCACTCATAAAAGAAACTATTTCTTCATATAGAGATGCGTTTGTCTTTTCTAATTTTTCAATTTTCTCTAGTCTTTCTTTTCTTAATTGAAACTTTAGACTTACTCTATTACTGTTGTTTTCAAGAGGAATTCGATGAAGTAAGTAATGTAATTCATCATAATTCTCATCATCTTTAATATTAATTATAAGGCTACCTAAAGTTTGGTAGATTCTATCAGATAAATTATTTATTGTTTCTGATGGATTTTTTTTATGATTTTCGTAGTATTCGGATACATCTATTGGGGTTCCTGCATTGAGATACAAACTACCATTCATTTTAAAATGATTTTCATAATCTAGACCAAGAACAACAATTTTTACGTCTATATCGTAATTGTATTTCTCGGCAGCACCTAAAGCAATTCTAGATACTCCTTTTTTTAGTGGTCTCAATGACTTTTTATAGTTATGATTCCCCTCTGGGAAAATGATTACATTTCCTTTATTTTTTAAAATGTCAAAACAAGTATCAAATGTTTTTTGATTCATTTTTATTGTATCTACTCCATCTCTTTGTCTATAAATAGGTAGCATATAAATCATGGACAATATTTTGGCAACCATAGGTTTTTTAAATATATCCGCCCTTGCTAAAAAATGAGTAGGCTCTTTGGTTCTTCCTGCAATAACAATTGGATCAAGAAATGCGTTTTGATGATTTACAGCATACAAAACCCCTGTGTTTGCAGGAATGTTTTCTTTTCCATCATATTGATGGTTTTTAAAATAACCTCTAATTCCAGAAATAACTATAGCATAGCCTATTCTGTAAAGAAAATACCAAGGCTTGAACCAGTAACCAATCCAGAACTGTTTCATCATCTCAATTTGCCGTTTGTTTTTCTAAGTATGTTTTCTTGAATTCGACCCATTAATTGATCCACTTCTTTATCTTTTAAAGTGCGTTCTGGATGTAAAAATTGAAATCTAAGCCCATAAGCTTTTTGGTCTTTTAATTGTTTTTTATCTCGATATATGTCAAAAAGAGTGATATTTTTTAAGAGCTGATTTTTAACTTCACCAACCGCTTTTAAAATATCATTTAATGAAACGTTTTCATCAATTTGAATTGAAAGGTCCCTGTAAACCTTTTGAAATTTATTTACCGGAGAAAATTTAACCTTGTTTTTATGATGTAGACTATATATTTCTTTCCAATAAATCTCTGCTATATAACATGTGTCTTTAATACCTATCGAATCACATAAATCAGTATTAATAATTCCACATTTAGCCATTTTATTTTTTCCAGAAACGTAGATTACCCCTCCACTAAAAACATCATTATCTTCTTCAAATATTTCTTCCTTGTATTTTATGCCTAACATGCCAAAAATATTTTCCATAAATCCTTTTAGTTGGAAAAATGATGTGGGTTGTTTGGCATTAAACCAATGTTCGTCATTTTGAAGCCCTTTTAAAGCAATTGTAAGCTGCTTTTCTTCTTGGTGTTGATTGTTAATTTGCCTGTATGTCTTACCCCACTCAAAAACTTGGATGTTAGATTCGCCATGGTCTTGGTTATATTTTATGACTTCCAGTATGTTAAAAACAAGTGACTGCCTTAAGACTGCAGTGTCACTGCTTAATGGATTTAATACTTTAACATATTGACTTTCCATGTAGGAAGTATCATTCAAAATATTACTATAACCAACATTAGTTAATGAATTATTCATTATTTCATTGAATCCACAAGCTGTCAAATAGTTACTTAATTTTTGTTCTACAGCAGTAGTATTTTTATTAGGTGTGAAAGAAGGTGTGCTATTGATTTTTTCTGGAGTAATCACATTGTTGTATCCATAAATTCTCAATATTTCTTCTGCAACATCTGACTCTCTTGTTACGTCAACTCTGTAGCTAGGTATGGTAAGCATGTATAAATTATGGTCTGATTTTTCTGCTGATATTTCAAGATATTTTAAAATATCCAACATGTCATCATTAGATGCATTGATTCCACATAATTTTCTAATTGATTCAAAATTCACTGCACATTTATGGAAATTTCCTTCATTTTTATTGGGATTAACATCAATAATCTCTGAACCAATTTCACCACCAGATAAATCTAACATAAGAGAAGCTGCTTTTAATAAAGCAGGAATAACCATTTCTGGGTCTACCCCTCTTTCATATCTAAAAGAAGCATCAGTATTTAATCCATGTCTTTTAGCTGTTTTTCTAATATTAACAGGGTTGAATAAAGCACTTTCAATAAAAACATGCTTTGTTTTTTCATTTACTCCTGAATCTATCCCTCCAAAAACACCAGCAATGCACATTTCGTCTGTGTCGTTACAAATCATTAAATCATTTTGATCTAATGTTCTTTCAGTTTCATCGAGCGTTATGAAGCGAGTTTTGGGCTTTGGACAACGCACTTTTATATGCTTATTTGTTATTTTATCAAAATCAAAAGCATGTAGAGGTTGACCAAGATCATGAAGAACAAGATTGGTTACATCAACAATGTTATTGATGCTTTTAACTCCAATAGATTCCAATTTTAATTTAACCCATAATGGACTTTCTTTTACAGTCACATTTTTAATGATAATTCCAGTGTACCTAGTGCATTTTTTGGGTTCCAGTATTTCAACACGAAATGATATTTTTTCTCTTGGCTTTATTTCAATATTGTTATCAATAGGTTTAAGAGATTGTTTGGGGTTAATTTTTTGTTGGAATTTCAATGCAGCTAAAAGATCTCTTGCTACCCCATAATGTGACATGGCATCTGCTCTGTTTGGGGTTAATCCAATTTCATATATGGTGTCAGAACTAACATTATATAGCGTTGATGCTGCTTCTCCAACTACAGTTTTCTCGGGTAAAACGACAATGCCATCATGGTTATTACTTAGGCCAATTTCATCTTCAGCACATATCATCCCATGTGATTCAACTCCTCTGATTTTAGCTTTTTTAATTTTTAATGGTTCATTTCCAATTGGAAATATTGTTGTTCCAGGAGTAGCAACAAGTACTTTTTGGTTTAGCGCAACATTTGGCGCTCCACAGATAATTTGTTGCCAGTTCTCTTCACCAATATCAACATGAGTTATTTTGAGCCTATCTGCATTTGGGTGTTGTTCTACTTTTTTTACTTCACCGGCAACTATCCCATTTAGCCCCCCCTTAATGCTTTCATAAATTTCACTTTTCTCCACTTCTAATCCTATATCAGTAAGTAATTCACTGGTTTCTTCAGGACTTAAATTGAAATCCACTATTTCTTTAATCCAGTTATATGAAATTTTCATTAAAAATCTTGTTTTAAAAACGGTAAAAATAAGTGCTTTTCTCGTATAACAAACATCCAAGCTAAAATTCCTTATAGGAAGACATAAACTTATAATTAAAAATATATTGAGGCAAATAAAATTTTTATACTTTTGACGCTCCTTAAGTTGGTGCCTTAGCTCAGTTGGTAGAGCAACGGACTGAAAATCCGTGTGTCCCTGGTTCGATTCCTGGAGGCACCACTTTTTAAAGCCCTCAAATTTGAGGGTTTTTTTTTTCATACTTATAAATTACCACTAACTTTACATAATCTTGAAAAGAAGTCTTAAAAATAACCGGACCTTAATCATTTT
>CESZ01014617.1_pt1 | contig 9690 bp, 8 predicted proteins | sample 531081 | NCBI WGS metagenome assembly CESZ01 (sample SAMEA2621260, study PRJEB7988) | marine metagenome | biome: marine biome (ENVO:00000447); feature: surface water layer (ENVO:00002042); material: "saline water (ENVO:00002010), including plankton (ENVO:xxxxxxxx)" | depth 5 m | reverse complement strand
TTTGAGTGCTTCCAGTTGCTCCAGGCCGCCGGGCATCCGCGTCTCCAACATCGCTGTGGCGTGCAGTGGGATGTCAGGACGCGTGGTGGCGTGGGTAGCCGGAGAGAGATCGTCGGTGTTGGTTTCGCCTTCGACTTTGAACACTGTGACGGTGATGGACTCGGGGAGTTCAGGCTTGGCGGTAAACCATTCCGCTGCAGCCCAGCTGTCGATCACCTGCTTGGCGTAGCTGTTGTTGGCGGCCAGCTCGAGCACATCGTTGTAGGCGTCGTAAACAAGCAGGGTGCGGCTGAGGCCTTTGGCGGCTGCGGCGGCGAGGCTGCTGTCGTTATTGCTGAGCAGCCGGATCAGGGCCGCGACGTTGTATCCGCCGATCATCGTGGCGAGCAGCCGGGTGGCCTCCAGCGGATTCACCAAGGGGCTCTTGCGCCGGCCTTCAGCCACGGCACTGAGCCAGTCCGCTTTGACGTAGGCCGCTTCATCGACCCCGGGTGGAATGCGTTCACTGAGGAGATCCAGCAGCGTCTGCTCTTCCCCGGTTGGGGGTGTTTCGAGCAGTTCGGATAGGGCTTTGGTCTGCTCAGCATCGAGAGCCAGGGGCGGTACACCGAGGCCTTCTCGCTCAGCAGCAGCGGCGCGGTAAGCCGGCAGGAACGCGTCAGGGGTAAGGCTCATCGGTACGGCGTCGGCGACAGACTCAGCAAACCATTCTCTGATCTGCCGGGATGGCGGCGGATCTTAGGCTGAACTGCGCCTAGGTCTTGCTCCATGCTCCCCACCTCCGATCTGCATGTGGTGGAGACCCGCCCTTTGGTCGCACCAGCGATCTTGCACAGCGATCTGCCGTTGTCAGATCGGGCTAGTGAAACGGTGCGCCAGACCCGTCAAACGATTCAACGCATTCTTCGGGGGGAGGATCAGCGGTTGCTGGTGATCGTCGGCCCCTGCTCGGTTCACGATGTGGCTGCGGCCGAGGAATACGCCGGTGCGCTGGCTCTTATTCGCGACCGTCTGAAGGACAGCCTTGAGATCGTGATGCGGGTTTATTTCGAGAAGCCCCGGACCACGGTGGGCTGGAAGGGCTTGATCAATGACCCGCATCTCGACGGCAGTTACGACATCAACACCGGGCTGCGCCGGGCCCGCTCACTCCTATTGCAAATGGCTGAGCGCGGTTTGCCTGCGGCTACGGAATTGCTCGATCCAATCGTGCCCCAATACATCGCCGACTTGGTGAGTTGGACGGCCATCGGTGCCCGCACCACCGAAAGCCAAACCCACCGTGAGATGGCCTCGGGCTTGTCCATGCCCATTGGCTTCAAGAACGGCACCGATGGCGGAGTGACCGTGGCCATCAATGCCATGCAGGCAGCAGCTCGGCCGCACCATTTCCTGGGCATTAACCGCCAGGGGCATGCCTCGATCGTGTCGACCACTGGCAACCCTCATGGGCATTTGGTGCTCCGTGGTGGGGGCGGACAGACCAACTTCCACTCCGAAGCCATTGCTTCAGTGGCGGCGCAACTCAAGGCCGCTGCATTGCCCGATCGGGTGATGGTGGATTGCAGCCATGGCAATTCCAACAAGGACTATCGCCGCCAAGGTGAGGTGCTCCATGCCGTGGCAGAGCAGGTGCGTCAGGGCTCCACATCTGTTTTGGGCGTGATGCTTGAAAGCAATCTGGTGGAGGGCAATCAGAAGCTGCCGGCGGATCTGAGTCAGCTGGCTTATGGCCAGAGCGTTACTGACGCCTGCATTGATTTGACGACCACTGAGCAACTGCTTGAGCAGTTGGCAGCGTCAGTACCGGTGCCGGTCGCTTAGCTCTTTAACGGCTTGTAGCGACAGTCACGGCCTTCAGATTTCCTCTGTTTAAGGTCAAACAGCTCTCCAAGAGGCCTCCATGGCCCTGTTGCTGCAGTTCTTTGGCATCAGCGATTCGCTGAATCTCTTTCATCTGGAGCAGGGTCAACCGGCGGGTCCTGTCTTTGCTGGTTTTCGCCCTTGTCAGCTGGATCGATTGCTTGGTTGGGGCCAACAAGCAGCTGAGCAGCGCTGTTGGGATCCTCAGCTCGTTCATCAGGCCCTGCTGAAGGGTTGGTTGGAAAAAGAAGAGCTCATCGCTCAGTGGCAGCGGATGCTTGGCAAAGCGCCTGCCGATCGTTTGTTGGTGGCTGGTTTGGGTACGCCAAAGGATTGGCAGCTGCGCTGCGAAAAAATGTTTGAGGCCTAGGCTCCAAGCCCATAGGCCAAGGCAGCCACGCCAATCGGCACGCTGAAGTTGTCGATGCCTCCCCAGCTGATTTGCTCCAGCAGGGTGGCTGCAGCACTCAGGGCGAATAGGGCAGGCCAGCTGAGGTCGCGCAGCATCAAGCCCAGCACAAGCAAGCTGACGACGGCCATCACGCTGGTGCCAACAAGGGATTTGGTCTGCCCTGCCACCTGCCATCGCGGCGATGGGAGTGACGATCCCAGCAACCCGGCTGCACCATCGCCGAGAACCATGACCAGAACGCAAGCGCTGACCAAATCAGCTCTTTGGGGCCACCACATCCACACCAGCAGGGTGATGGACAGCCCATAGGCGATGGTGCCGATGCTGCGCCGGCCAACGTCTTCGACTTCAGGCAAGAGCCGGAAGCGGTGATTGATCAGGGCGATGAGCGTTGCCAGCCCAGCTGCAGGCAGCGCCCACTGACGTGGAATCTGCAGGACCCAAGCCAGCGGTACGGCTAGGCCGGCGCCAATGTGCACCAGCTTGCGGCTGAGTTCTCGCTGCACGGGCCAGATCCGCCGAGCGGTTTTGGCAGCGATCAACACCAACGCCAGCCATAGGGCGACCCAGAGCAGGTTGGCGGCGGCGCTCAATTCAGGCGGCCTGTTGCTGGCTAGTGATCAGTCTGAGCTTGAGGATGGCTTTGGCTTCCAGTTGCCTGACCCGTTCGCGGGAGACATTGATCTGCCGACCGATCTCAGCGAGCGTCTGCGGTTCAGCACCTTCGAGGCCAAAGCGCAATTTCAGGATTTTTTGCTCCCTGTCATTGAGTTGGGTGATCCAGGTCCCTAAGTGCTCCTTCTGAATGCGCCGGTCCATGCTTTCCATGGAGTCGTTGCAGGAAGGGTCGGGAATCAATTCACCCAGGGTGCTGCGATCTTCTTCTCCGCGTGCATGGGCGTCCAAGGATGCGCATGGAGCGCTCTGGCTTAGCAGTTCTTCCAGTTCATCGGGTTCCATGCCCATGGCATGGGCCAGCTCCAAACGATTCGGCTGACGGCCAAAGCGGTGGGTGAGCTCCCGGGTGATGCGGCGCATCTTCGAGAGTTTTTCACTGATGTGAATCGGCAGCCGAATGGTGCGGGCGCTGTTATCAATGGCGCGTGTCATGCCCTGGCGGATCCACCAGTAGGCATAGGTCGAAAATTTGTAGCCCATGGCAGGGTCAAATTTGTCGACTGCCCTTTCCAAGCCAATGGCACCTTCTTGAACCAAATCCAACAGCTCAAGGCCTTGGTTTTGGTATTTCTTGGCGACGCTGACGACCAGACGTAGGTTCGCGGCCATCATCCGGTCGCGAGCACGGCAACCCATACGCACTTGTTGGCGCTGTTTTGGGGTGCGCTCCTCAGCAGCAATTTCGCTGAGTTGCTTCATTTGCTGCACCTGATGGGCTAACTCAATTTCCTCAGCAGGAGTGAGCAGCGGTACACGACCAATGTTGCTGAGATACCAGCCAATTGAATCAGTACTAAGGCGGCCTGAGCCGCGAGTAGATGAACGTGAGGCACTGCGATTCCGAGGCTTAGGAGCCTCAGATCGGTGCTCCAGTGGTGTCCCCATCACCCTGGTCTCCGAATTTAATTTGGCCAGAACATAGCACCGCTTTGGCCGCTTAATTGGAGCTATTAGGAAGACAATATGGATTTCCGGAAAGTGCTTGATCAGCGTTGCTGATCACCCGGTAATTGATGCATTGATAGCGACTTGATGATTTGTCTCTAAAGCTTCAAAACTCTTTGGTTTTTGTGTGTAAACGCTTGCAGTGTGTGTGGGTTGCCACAGTTTTACTGACCTTGGCCTTGTACCGAGCGCCACTCGTCCATCAGTTGTAGTTGAGAGTTGCGCTCTTGTTCTTGTGGTTGCCGCTGTATGAACTGGCCTTCACTGGTCATATCCCAGGCACCACGGTTGTCATCGAGATAGGTCTGCATCAGGACTTCGAGTTGGCTGCGTAGAACTGGATCCTCGATGGGCGTGACGGCTTCAACGCGGCGGTCAAGGTTGCGACCCATCCAGTCAGCACTGCCTAGAAAAACCTCGGCCTGTCCAGCATTTCCGAACCAGAAGACGCGTGAATGCTCAAGGAATCTGCCAATGATGCTGACCACGCGTACCGTCTCGCTTTGGCCTGGCAGTCCTGGCTTCAAGCTGCAAATGCCGCGGATGATCAGTTCGATCTGAACGCCAGCTTGTGAGGCCTCGTAGAGCAACGCAATGATCCGCGGGTCCACCAGAGAATTCATCTTGGCGATGATGTGACCGCCGCGGCCTGCTTTGGCATGGTCAATCTCGCGGCGGATTAATGCCTCCATCCCGGAGCGCAGGCTCACTGGTGCAACCAGGAGTTTGCGGAAGGTTTGTTGCTTGGAGAAACCGGTCAGGTAGTTGAACAACTCCACGAGGTCTTCCCCCAGTTCGGGCCGTGCACTCAGCAGTCCGAGATCTGTGTACAAGCGTGAAGTTTTTGAGTTGTAATTGCCGGTGCCGATATGCACGTAAGAGCGCAACTCTTCCTTTTCGCGTCTTAACACCAGGGTGATTTTGGTGTGGGTCTTGAGGCCGATGACCCCGTACACCACATGGACCCCAGCATTTTCCAGCTGGCGAGCCCATTGAATGTTGTTTTCTTCGTCGAAACGGGCCTTGAGTTCCACCAAGGCCATGACTTGCTTTCCGTTCTCTGCAGCCCGGATCAATGAACTGATCACTGCCGAGTCTTTTGAGACTCGATAGAGAGTCATTTTGATGCCAAGCACATCAGGGTCTTCGGCGGCTTGATTGATCAATTCCTCCACTGATGAGGAGAACAGGTCATAGGGGTGATGTAGCAGCACATCCCCGCGTTTCAGCACAGCAAAGATGCTCTCGAACTCCTCTTCTGGGATGGATCCATCAGCCAGCAGGGCTTTCTGCGCGCGCGCCAGCGGCGCAGCGATCCGTGCCTTTTGAGGTTGGTCTTTGAACTGCGGCAGTGGCACGCCAGTCAGTGCAAACAGGTCATCAAGGCCCAGGGGCCCGCTGATTCGATACACGTCTTCCTTCCCGACGGCCATGCCTTCCATCAGAAGATCGATGACATCGCTGGGCATGGAGTCAGAGACCTCTAGGCGCACCACTTCCCCTCCCATGCGGCGCTTGCGCAGGCCCTCTTGCAGCGCATTCATCAGATCGTCTGCTTCCAGCTCCCGTAGCTCCAGGTCAGCGTCGCGGGTGACCCGGAACATGTAATGAGCTTCCACACTCATGCCTGGGAACAGCAGGCCCAGGTTGTTGGCCACCACCTGCTCCAGGGGGATGGCAGTGAAAAGCACATCCTCTTGAGTGGCGTACTCGAGCGGCACCTTGATGAACCTAGGCAGATTTTTTTGGGGCACCTTGACCCGGGCAAATTGCTGCTCACCGCTATCGGGATCACGGATGAGCGCAGCGATGTTGTGGCTGAGATTGCTGATGAAGGGAAACGGGTGGGCCGGGTCCACCGCCAGCGGCGTCAGCACCGGAAAGATGGCGCTGCGGAAATGCTTATTAACCCAGTTGCGCTGCTCTTCATTGAGCTGCTCGTAATCCAGCACTTGCACACCGTTGTCCGCCATTTGGGGCCGCAGGGTGTCGCGGTAGTGCTGCTGCTGTTCTTCCAGTAGAGGTCGCAGCTTGGATTGAATCGCCACCAGTTGCTTCAGTGGGGTGAGGCCGTCGACGCTCGGGGTTTCGATGCCGGCTTCCACTTGTGACTTCAGTGAAGCCACCCGAACCATGAAAAACTCATCAAGGTTGTTGCTGAAAATGGCGCTGAATTTGGCCTGCTCCAGCAATGGGGTGCGTTGATCCATGGCCTGGGCTAGCACCCTCTGGTTGAAATCAATCCAGGCCAGTTCGCGGTTGAGGTAGAGCTCGGGAGCGAGTTCGACCGAAGTCATGGTTTTGCCGCTGGAAGCGTTCGAGCCCTGAACCTAGTCAGCTTGTTTAAAGCTTCCGTTAGTGCTCAGGGCCGCCACACCCACGAGGAATATGGCTGCAAGCAGAAATGGGCTGCTGTGGCCTACCAGCTCGTAGCTCAATCCCATCAGCGGTGGCCCAAGGAAACTGCCAAGGCTCTGGAGACCTTGCAGGCTGCCAAGGGCTGCACCTTGACCGCCACTGCTGAGGCGACGCGACACCAGGCTGCGCAGTGATGGAGTCACCAGTCCTGTGCCAAAGGCCAGCAGCGCCACGGCGGGGAAGACCACGCTCTGACTGCGATCCACTGGGGCCAGCGGAATCATTAGGCAGCCCACAAGCACCAGGCCTAAGCCCACCAGGGTTAAGCGTTGCTCGCCAAAGCGTTTCACCAGAGGGCCAATCAGTCCCCCCTGCACCACGGTGGCGACAACCCCCACGATCAAAAAAGCGGTGGTGGCAGGCCCGGGTCCCCAGCCGAATTTCTGTTTGAAGAACAGCACCAATACGGCCGTGAAGCCGTTGAAGGCCAAGAAGAAGAGGAAGAAGCCCAAACAAAGCCGGCTCACCCTCGGGTTGCTGAACACACCAGAGAGTTGGGTGAAGGGATTAAGGGTTCGTTTGCGCGGCAGCGGTCGCCGTTGATCCAGTGGGTGTGTTTCCGGTAGGAGCCGCAGCACCAACAACAGATTCACCACGGCGATCAGCAGAGCGATCCAGACCGGAAGGGTGACGCTCCACTGGCTCAAGATTCCAGCGAAGGCCGGCCCAAGGATGAATCCCAGGCCAAAGGCCACACCAATCAAACCAAAGGCTTTGGCTCGGTTTTCTGGGGTACTGATGTCAGCCAGCACAGCTCCCGCCGTTGCTGCAGTGCCGCCACTGAAGCCATCCAATAGGCGGCCAGCAAAGAGCAGTAGGAGTGGCCAGAGGCTGCCATCGGGCCATGGCAGTTCCAAGGTCAGCCCGAAAACGCCAAGTCCCAGAACGGTTCCGGCAACGCAGGTGGCAATCACAGGGCGCCGCCCAAAGCGATCGCTGAAGGCGCCGATCAAAGGGGTGGCGATGAATTGGGCTAGGGCGTAGCTGCCAGCCAATAAGCCCAAGGTGGTGCCACTGCTGGTGAAGCTCGCCAGCAAAAACGGCAGTAAGGGAAAGACCAGGCTTTCGCTGACCCGGTCATTGAGCAGAGTGACGAAAACGCAAAGCAGCGTGGAAGGGCGCTTCAACTCAAGCGGTCTCCGGCTCTGGCATGCCGCGCTCCTGTCGAACGTCTTTCCAGACATCCACGGCCTGTTGGCGCAGTAGCTGTTCGGGTGCCATGGCTTGCTGTTCGGGCGGCAGGTTCATTTCTTTGGCTGCTTCTGAATCGTCGTAGAAGTCGCTGTAGTCCTCCCAGCCAGCGCCGTAATAGATCTTGCGGATCCCAGCCCAATGGGCAGCGGTGTAACACATGGGGCAGCATTTGCTGCTGGCGTAGAGCACGCAGCCACTGAGGTCCCAGGTGCCGAGTGCGCGGCAGGCGGCTCGAATCGCGTTGATTTCAGCGTGAGCTGTCGGGTCGCTATCGCCATTGACGCTGTTGCCTTCAGCGGCAATCACGACACCGTCGCGAACGATGACGGCACCAAAGGGTTCGCCGCTGCGTTCTTCCAGGGCTGTTTGCCGCGAGATCTCGATGGCCTGGGCCATGAATTGTTCGTGCTGCTCGGCGCTGGACATCCGCTGCACTCAGGAATGACGCAAGCTTGGTGCATCAGCAGCTCAATCGGATGGTCGAGCCCAGCTTGAGCCACCTCAATGCCAGCGGTGAGGTGCACATGGTGGAGGTGGGGGATCGGGCGAGTACCGAACGATGCGCCACAGCCGAAGGCTGCATTTCCATGCAGCCGCAGGTGCTTGAACTTGTTGTGCAAGGACGAGCACCGAAGGGAGATGTGTTGGCTGTGGCTCGTGTTGCTGCGATTCAGGCGGCCAAGCGCACGTGGGAGTTGATCCCTCTTTGCCATCCGATTGCTTTAACCGGCCTGGAGGTCAGCATCGAACCACTGGGTGATGGCAGCGGTCTTCGCGTTGAGGCTTCCGCCCGAACGGTGGGTCAGACCGGAGTTGAGATGGAGGCGCTCACCGCGGTGCAGGTGGGTTTGTTGACCCTCTACGACATGCTCAAAAGTGCTGACCCTGCGATGACGATCACGGCTGTGCGTCTGCTCAGTAAGGCCGGGGGGCGTCATGGCCGCTGGCAGCGCTCCAGTGATGACTGAACCATTTCCAGCTGAAGGTCTGCCGTTGGAGCAGGCCCGTCAGGCGGTGCTGGAGGCCTTATCAAGTTCGCCATTGGTGGAGTTTGTGCCTCTGCAGGAGGCGTTGGGCCGCCTGAGCGCTGCACCTGTTTTGGCAGCGGAGTCGGTGCCTGGATTTCGCGCCGCCATTCTTGATGGCTACGCCATCAGCAGTGGTGAATCCCCCGCCCCTGGAACGCGCTGGCAGTTGGTGGGGCGTTCAGCGCCCGGGGCGCCCTATGGCGCTGAGCTTGCAGCTGGTGAAGCGATTCGCATCCTCACCGGCGCACCACTGCCGCCTGGGGGCCAGCGGGTGTTGCCCCAAGAGCAGGTGCACTGCCCGACAGCTTCCACCTTGGAACTCATCGAGGCGGTGTCGGACAACCCTTGGATTCGCGCTGCCGATGAGGAGACCAGCGCAGGGCAGCAGCTCTTGGCAGCTGGTAGCCGTCTGGGTACGGCCGAACTGGCGCGCTTGGCTTCCTGCGGAATTAGCCAGCTTGCGGTCGCCATCCGGCCGCGGCTGGCACTCTTGATCACCGGTGATGAGTTGATTCCACCTGGTGAACGCCGCCCCCCTGGAGCCATTTGGGAGAGTAATGGCACCCTGCTGGAGTCGTTATTGGTACGACTCGGCTATCCCGTTACCCAGAAACGTGTGGTGGCTGACGACCCCGTGGCGTTGCGGCAAGCGTTGCAGGAGCTGGCCGCCTGCGCTGATGTGGTGGTGAGCACTGGCGGGGTCTCCGCTGGTGACAGCGATTGGATCCGTCCCTTGCTGGCTGAGCTCGGTCAAGTGGCGTTCTGGAAGCTGTTTCTCAAACCCGGACGACCGTTTGCTTTTGGCTCGTTGGAAGGGCCCCAAGGTCAGGTCATTCCCTTTTTTGGGCTGCCCGGTAATCCTGTGGCTGCGGCCATCACGGCCTTGCAATTGCTTTGGCCGGCTCTTCAACACTTGGAAGGAGCCGTGCCCCAGCTGCTGCTGCGTTTTCAATTGCCGTTGGCCCAGGACTTACGCCGTCGTGGTGGCCGGCCTGAATTGGCTCGCGCCCGATTGCAAATTGATGGCTCAGGCGGGCTGATGGCACTGGTGGAGGGCAGTCAGGCTTCCTCCCGCATTGGTTCGCTGCAAGACGCCGATCTGCTGTTGGAGTTGCCTGCTGAGGCCGCCGAGTTAGCGGCGGGTTCGCTGGT
>CESZ01024428.1_pt1 | contig 9769 bp, 8 predicted proteins | sample 531081 | NCBI WGS metagenome assembly CESZ01 (sample SAMEA2621260, study PRJEB7988) | marine metagenome | biome: marine biome (ENVO:00000447); feature: surface water layer (ENVO:00002042); material: "saline water (ENVO:00002010), including plankton (ENVO:xxxxxxxx)" | depth 5 m | reverse complement strand
GAAAATAATCGTTTTTCATTAAAAATAAAAGATGAAATAATAAACTCAGATGATGATTTAGTTATTTGGACTGCTGATCCTAATAAGTTCTTATTAATGGACGAGAATTCTCTTGGATATAAACCTTTGAAAATGATGAATTATTATTTTAAGATAAAGAATTTTATAAATATTCCATTTTATATTCAAGTATTTGATATTAAAACTCCGATTTTGAGAGTTTTTCTTTATGAAAATTCAGTTGTTGTTGAGGCATTAGCAAATAAAGAAACTAAAAAAAATATTTTTTTACAAGTTAAAAATATAGTAAGTAAGTTTTATAAAAAACTCATTAATAAAGAAATTGAGCCTGAAGATATCTTTTGTAGACCTGAGACAAGATTCACTATCTTTGGACCAAATATTTTTAAAAAATTAAGGGACTTGAATGAAAATTATTTTGAACGATATAATTTATTATTTACCCCTTGGCATAAATATGGACGAGATCTTAGGATCCAAGATATTTTTGAAAAATTAAGATTAGTAAAAGAAAAATATTAATCTCATAATCAGATCAATTATTAGGGAGCTATGAAAAAAATCACTTTATTTACAGGTACAAGAGCAGAATATGGATTAATGAAAACTTTAATAAAAAAATTGAACGATGATAACTATTTTGAATTTAACTTACTTATTTCAGCCTCTCATTTGAATAGAAAGTTTGGTAACACTATTGATGAGATCAAAAGTGATGGCATATCTGCTGATTTGGTTTTGCCAATTGATATTTATACTAATAAAAGGAGTGATATGAGCTCCCAAACATCAGAAATTATTAATCAAGTTTCATTATCTTTAGAAAAATTAAAATCTGATTATTTAGTAATTTTGGGAGATAGATTTGAAAGCTTTGGTGCCGCCGCAGCTGGACATTTATTAGGAGTTGAGAATATTCATTTACATGGAGGAGAGACTAGTCTTGGAGCTTTAGATGATAAATTGAGACATGCAATTTCTCAATTAAGTAGTATTCATTTTACCTCTGCAGAAGTTCATAAAAATAAAGTTGAACAACTTTTGGGATCATCTAAAAATGTTTTTAATGTTGGCCCTATGGTATTAGATGGCTTTTTAAATCTGAAAAAATTATCTAAAAAGGATTTTGAAAATAAAACGGGATTTATTTTTTCAAAAAATAATTTTTTAATTACTTTTCATTCTGAAACTCTATCTAATGATTTTGGGATATCTGGTCTACTGAATCTTCTGGAATGTTTACAAAATCATGATTGTAATATCCTTTTCACAGCACCTAATGCAGATGTTGGATCAGACTTGATATTGAATATTATTGAAAAGCATATAAATTTAAAAAGAAATAAATCAATATTTATACCTTCTTTAGGACAAGAATTATATTTAAATGCATTGCTCTTATTTGATTGTGTTATGGGTAATTCATCAAGTGGGATAGTTGAAGCTCCTTTATTAGGTTCTAAGGTTTTGAATATTGGAGAAAGGCAGAAAGGAAGATATAGATTTGGAAAAGTAATTGATGTTGATAATGATTATAATTCCATTTCAAATGCGGTTGGTGATATTCTAAGTAAAAATAAAATTAAAAGTTTTGACTTTCAAAAATTTAAGAGATCAATTAAAGAAGATTCGCCAAGTAAAAAAATTATAGAAATATTAAAGACTAATTTATAATTTAATTTCATGAAATCAATCAAATACCAAAAATTATATAGATTATTTTCATTACTTAGTAGTAGAAGGAAAAACCAGATTTACTTTTTATTAATTTTGTTATTAATAAATGGACTCCTTGAATCCCTATCAATATCAACAATTATTCCATTTTTAACACTTATAGTATCTGATGAAAATAATATAGATATTCCGGTTATTAATAATTTTAATATAGACATTAGTACAAGTCCTAATATATTGCTCACAATTACTATTTTATTTAGTTTATTTATATTTATTTCTACCTTTTTAAGGATATTTAATAATTTTTACATAGCAAGATTAACCGCTAAGATTAATATTGACTTAAGTAATTATATATTTAGAAATAATATATATCAGCCATATACATCATATACGAAAAAAAGTTCATCAAAAATAATTTCCTTAATCACCTCAAAAGTTTCTGATTGTTCAAATTCACTTAAGTCACTATTTACAATTTTATTAGCCTCTATTATTTCTCTATCGATTGTAGTTGCTTTATTATTTTATAATTGGAAAGTTGTCGTTATATCTTTCGTTTTTTTATATCTTTACTATATGACTATTTCTAAAATAGTAAGGAAAATATTATTAAATAATGGTAAAAAGTTGGCTATTAATGATCCATTAATGATAAAAACCATACAAGAGACTTTTCAAGGATTTAGAGATATTATTATAAATAATACAGAAAAAATTTATATTAATTTATTTAATAAATATAACTCTATTCTTAAAATAAGGACTGCTGATTCTGAGCTATTTATAACTACACCTAAATTCCTTCTAGAGGGTGTAACTTTATTAATAGTTGCACTTATTGGATATAATTTATCTAAATCAAGTCTTCAAAGCTCTGAATATATTCCCTTAATAGGATCATTTGTTTATGCTTTGCAAAGATTAATACCTTTAACTCAGCAGACATATGCCTCTTGGGCTTCATATAAGCTAAGATCTCCAAGTATAAAAGATGTTCTTGAAGAACTTGAAAAAAAGCAATATTATGAGAAACTTCTACCTAAAAATAAAAAGTTAAATATTAATAAGGAAATTATTTTTAAAGATATTTCTTTTTCTTATGATAATTCTAAAACTATAATCAAAAACATTAGTTTAAAAATAAATAAGGGAGATCATATAGGAATTTATGGTGATACAGGAAGTGGTAAAAGTACTTTTTTAGATATATTAATGGGCTTGTTGCCACCAACAAAAGGCAAAATGTATGTTGATGGAATTGATGTCTATCAGAGTAATTATCAGTCTGATTGGACCTCTAATATTTCGCATGTACCTCAAAATATATTTTTAAAAGAGGGATCAATAGCTGAAAATATTGCTTTTGGGGAGGATGATCAAAGCTTAAATTTAGAACTTTTAAAAAAAGCTGCAAAAATAACACAAGTCCAACCATTTGTTCAACAAATGGAAAAGGGTTTTGAAACTATGGTTGGTGAGCGTGGTATTAGATTAAGCGGCGGACAAAGACAAAGGATTTCTTTAGCACGAGCTATCTATAAGATTAGACAAATTTTGGTGCTTGATGAAGCAACAAGTGCACTTGATCAAGAAACAGAAAAATTAATTATTGATTCAATACTTAAGAATTTTTCCAATCTAACAATAATTATGGTCAGTCATAGAATGAAAAGTCTTGAAAACTGTTCCAGAATTATTAAAGTTAAATCAAATGGAGAAATTCAAGAAGAGTAGAAAATTAATTTTTAGAGTTCGCTAAAAAAATATATTTGTTTTAAATATTTCAAAAATTTTATTATTGGACTTTAAGAATCAAAGGAATGTGATATTTTTTCTATGTTAAGTTTATTTTAATAAATTTTTCTAATATTATATCAATGAATTTAATTTCTAATGACGATAGGATAGCTATTTTCGGCTCAAAAGGGATGGCTGGAGGCGCAATTTGTAGGGCACTAAAAAATAAGGGTTATAGTAAATTACTGATGCCAACAAGAAAAGAGCTTGATCTTTTACATTTTAATGTTTTAGATAAATGGTTTGAGTTAAATAGACCTCATGTAGTTATTATCGCTGCTGCTAAAGTTGGAGGCATTTATGCCAATAATAATTACCCAGCAGATTTTATTTTAGAGAATCTTAAAATACAAAATAATATTATTGAAATTGCATGGAGGAAAAATGTAAAAAAATTACTTTTTCTTGGAAGCAGTTGTATTTATCCAAAATTTTCAAAGCAACCAATACCTGAAGAAGCTTTGTTATCTGGTGATTTAGAGCCCACTAATCAATGGTATGCAATTGCAAAAATATCTGGGATCAAGCTATGTGAGGCATTGAAGAAGCAATATGATTTCAATGCTATTTCTTTAATGCCAACTAATTTATATGGTCCAGGCGATAACTATCACCCTCAAAACAGTCATGTCTTACCTGGTTTGATAAGACGTTTTTGTGAGGCGAAAGAAAAAAAACAGAAAGAGGTTATTTGTTGGGGCACAGGTTCTCCATATAGAGAGTTTTTACATGTGGATGATTTGGGTCAGGCTAGTGTCTTCGTCTTGGAAAATTGGGATTTAGACCAAGATAATGCTCCAAAAGGTACGAATGGAGAACCTTTGCCATTCCTAAATGTTGGCACTGGGACCGATATATCTATTAAAGAATTAGCTAATTTAATTGCAAAATATGTTGAATTTGATGGAGAGATCATTTGGGATACATCTAAGCCAGATGGAACACCTAAAAAACAATTAGATGTTACAAGAATAAATTCGATAGGATGGTATCCTAGAATTTCAATCAATGATGGTGTAAGAGAAACTATTGATATGTATAAAAAATTTCAATTACCTTAAAGAATAATTTTTTTGTTTCATTAGAATTTATAATTTTTTAATTAAATAGATCTTTTGAAAAGCAATTGTTTGTAAATGATTAATATTCTCGTCTGTGGTGCAACTGGTTTTATAGGAAGAAATTTGGTTAATATATTAGCCCTCAATAAGAATTATCAGATTCATGCAGTATCTCATATTAATCCATGCTTTGATGTGCCAGATGCCTTTAACAAAGTTATATGGCATAACTCTGATTTACTTAATTCTGGATCCGTTGCAAAATTGCTTGTTAATAAAGATATTATTATCCAAGCTGCTGCTACTACAAGTGGGTCAAAAGATATTGTAAATACCCCTTATTTACATGTAACAGATAATGCAATTATGAATAGTCTATTGCTGCGTCAGGCTATGGAAAGTAAAGTTAGTCATTTCATTTTCTTTAGTTGCACTGTAATGTATCAAAGCTCTTCTATTCCTCTGAAAGAAAAGGATTGGGATCCAAGCGATGAAATTTATCATAAATATTTTGGTGTAGCAAATACAAAAATTTATATTGAACAGATGCTAGATTTTTATTCGAGAATATCTCCTATGAAAACAACAGCCATTAGACATTCAAATATATATGGACCTCATGATAAATTTGACTTTGAAAGAAGTCATGTTTGCGGTGCAACAATTTCCAAAGCTTTAACTGCTCAAAAAGATATGGTGGTGTGGGGAAGTGGCGAAGAAGAAAGAGATTTACTATACGTAGATGATTTGGTTGATTTTGTGGAAAAGGTAATCTTAAATCAATCAAAAAAATTCCAAATCTATAACTGCGGATCAGGAGATAAGATATCGATTAATGAGCTAGTTAGGAAAATTATTAAAACAAGTAAGAAGAACTTAAATATTAAGCATGACCTTTCAAAACCAACCATAAAAACAAATTTACAGTTAGATTGTGGACTTGCAGAATTGGAATTAGGATGGAAAGTTAAAACTTCTTTAGAGGAAGGTATAAATAAAACTATCTCTTGGTGGGAAGATAATATTGACCCTTCAACACTAAAAGTTAAAAAGCACCTTTGAATTAAATTTTTAAAATGAATTTTTTTGCAAACAAAAAAGTACTAGTTACTGGCGGGACAGGAATGATAGGTCAGCCCTTGTGTAAGTTATTGGTAGAACTTGGCGCGGATGTAACTATTGCAAGTTTAGATGATGGTTCTAGAAAACCAAATGGTACAAAACATCTCAAATTGGATCTAAGAAGTTTTGAGAACTGTATGGAAGTTTCTTGTGGTAAAGAAATTATTTTTCATCTTGCGGGAGTAAAAGGAAGTCCAAAGATGACAATGGAAAGGCCAGCTAGTTTTATGGTGCCAACCATACAATTTAGTATCAACATGATGGAGGCTGCAAGAAGAAATAAAGTTGAGAGATTTTTGTTTACGAGCAGTATAGGAGTTTATGAACCTGCCGAAGAATTTTTTGAGGAAAATGTATGGAAAACTTTTCCAAGCCCAAATGATAAATTTGCGGGTTGGGCAAAGCGAATATGTGAATTACAAGCAGAGGCTTATAAGATTGAATATGGTTGGAATAATATATCTATTGTTAGGCCAGCTAATGTATATGGACCTTATGATAATTTCGATCCTGAAAATGCTATGGTTATTCCTAGTCTCATACATAGAGCAGTTTCAGAAAATGGCCCTTTAATTGTTTGGGGCGATGGATCACCAATTAGGGATTTTATTTTTTCATCAGATGTAGCCAAAGGTATGCTAATGGCAGTAGAACATGGAATAAATACCCCTATAAACTTAGGAAGTGGTGGAGGTATAAAAATAAAAGAAATTGCTGAAATTATAGCTTCTCTTACTGAAAAAGAAATTATTTGGGATTCTACAAAACCAGCGGGAGATAAAAAAAGAATAATGAATATGAATAAATCTAAGAACTATGGTTTTGAATGTGAAGTAGATTTGCATAGTGGGATAAGTCAAACAATTGAGTGGTACAAAAAAAATAATTTAACTGAAATTAAGAGGTATAATCCCTTTACTGAAAAAAGCCTTTCACCCAATAAAAAATAGATTAGTTTTTTATTTTATTAAAGTTTTTTTCTATACCAAAATAAGTTCAGTTTAAAATCTCTATGAATACCCAATTTATATCTGAAGAATATATCAAATCGTCTTTATCAAGGACCTCTAAACTTATAAATGAAATTTCCTCTTCATCGTTATTTATTAAATCAATAATTGAAGCTTCTAATCTTTTGACAAATTCTATAATTCAGAGTCAATTTATATTCTTAGCTGGAAACGGTGGAAGTGCTGCGCATTCTCAACATTTTGCTGCCGAACTAGTATCAAGATTTAATTTTGATAGAAATCCTTTACCAGCGGTGGCTTTAACAACTGATAGTTCAGTTCTTACAGCAATTTCTAATGATTATGGTTTCGAAAAAGTCTTTGAAAGGCAAATTGATGGGTTGTCAAAAGAGGGAGATGTTTTTATAGGATTCTCAACTTCAGGGAAGTCACCAAATATATTAAAAGCTTTTTTAAAAGCTAAGAAAAAAAATCTAAAAACTATTGCTATAAGTGGTATTAACGGAATTGAATCATTTGATTCGGATGTTCAAATTAGTATTCCTAGTGATAACACTCCCTTGATTCAAGAGATGCATGGAATTACATCACACTTATTATGTGATCTCATCGAAAAATCAATTTTTGATTCAAAATTAAAAAACTAAGAAATGATTGATTGGAAACTAATTCTTGAAAAAACAATTTTAATTAGAGAATTTGAAAAGGTAATTCAAGAACTTTACTTAACTGATTGTATTCAAAGTCCCGTCCATTTAAGTATTGGTCAGGAGCTTACTGCTGTAATGATGTCTAATTTTTATAAGACCGGCGATCATTTGGTGGGTAATTATAGATCGCATGCACTTGCTTTAAGCATCTCAGATGTTTTTGAGCCAATTGTACTTGAACTTTTAGCAAAAAAAGATGGGGTATCGAGTGGGAAAGCGGGCTCCATGCATCTGTCAGTACCGAATAAAAACCTTATGTGGACAAGCGCAATTGTTGGAACAGGAGTTCCAATTGCAACCGGAGTGGCCGAGTCTTTAAAAAGACTTACAAAAGATAATGTTGTTTCAGTGATGTTTGGAGATGGTGCAATTGAGGAAGGGTGTGTAATGGAATCTCTTAATCTAGCATCTGTTTTTAAGCTGCCAATTATTTTTATTCTTGAAGATAATGGTTTAGCAATTCATACAAAAAAGAATGTTCGTTCTTCTTTAGATAAATATATAGATTTAGCAAATTCTTTTAATATTAAAAGCTTTAAGACATCTTTTAAAAGTCCAATAGATCTTTACCAGAACTTTCAGGCGGCTTATAAATTCTCTAGAGAAGAAAGATTACCAACCTTTATAGAAATTGAATGTTATAGATGGATTGAACATGTCGGGATTTCTTATGACTGGAATTTAGGTTATCGTTCTGATTCGGAATTAAAGAATTGGCAACAATTTGATATCATTCAATCACCCGAGATTATTTCTATGGATAAGGAATTTGTGCAAGAAAAAAAAGAATTTTATAAATTATTTTTCATAGAAATGTTTGAAAAATGTATGAGATATCCGGAACCTGAAAAAGAAGACCTACTTAAGAATGTAATTTAAAATTCAAAAATCAAATGAATAATAAATTTAATCTAAAAAATGAAGTTATTTCCTATTCAAAAGCTATTTGGTTAGCACTAGGAAAAACAATGGAAGAAGATGAAAAAATCTTAGTATACGGTCTTGGAGTAGATGATCCTAAAGCTATGTATCAAACTCTTTCTGAATTTCCAGATATATTTGGTCCTGATAGATGTTTTGACACCCCATTATCTGAAGATTCCTTAACTGGCTACGGAATTGGACTGGCAATAAATGGTTTTAAACCTATTCATGTCCACCAAAGGACTGATTTCCTTCTCCTTTGCTGTAATCAATTGATCAATATTGCTGCTAAAGTTAAATATTTATCAGACGGTCAATTATCATGTCCTTTTGTTGTAAGGGCGATTACAGGAAGAAGCTGGGGACAAGGAAGTCAACACAGTCAAAGTTTTCATTCATTATTTGCTAATATTCCCGGATTAAGAGTGTTGACTCCTTCTACTCCCCAAGATGTTTATAATACTTATCTAAATGTGTTTAAGGAAAAAATACCCACAATAGTAATAGAACATAGAATGTTATATAAAACTCAATCTCATGTAAAAGTTCTAGATTCTATTCCTGATATTACAAAAATCTCTTCAGGTGGAGATCTTACTTTCTGCTCGATAAGCCACATGACATTGGAAGTTCAAAAGGTCACGGATGTTTTGAAAAAAAAGAATATACTTTGCGATCATTTCTCTCTAGTTAATCATTCACAACTAAAATTAGACTCGTTATTGGAATCAGTAAAAAAAACAGGAAATATTATTTTTATTGATCATGGGTGGTTAAAATGTTCTATTGTCCATACTTTAGGCTTAATGTTAAGAGAGAATGGTTTTCAAGGTAAAATTAGAATATTAGGATATTCAAATTCACCTTGCCCAACTTCTCAGAAATTAGAAAACTATTTTTATCCAACGGCTAGGTCAATATTAATTGAGACTTGTGAAATTTTAAATCTTTCTATCCTAGAATTTGATAAACTTCCTATCTCAGAAGAATTAGTGAATTTCAAGGGCCCTTTTTAAAATGATATTTAAAAAATGACTTACTTTAACAGAAAGATTCCCAAAGAAGAGAAGATAAAGACATGCTTAGAAAATATTGGATTAGTAGTTGATCAGATATACAACTCTAATGAAGAATTTGACGAATATGTAAGACTTCATTCCTCTACTCTTGGGAAAGATGAATTTCTTGCTTTCTCAAAGTCACTTCTTGAAGGTAACATAACACTTGGTAAATATAATGAAGCCTATGAAGAAGAGGCTAAGGATATTTTCGGTACAAAGTTTGCGGTTTCTTCGAATTCAGGTTCTTCTGCTAATTTATTAGCTATTTCCTCTTTAATACAAGCTAAAAGATTGAAAAAAGGCGATAAGGTAATTGTTCCTGCACTGGCTTGGTCGACAACAGTTTTTCCATTGGTTCAGTATGGTTTAATACCTGTATATGTTGATATGTGTCCAAAAACTTTTAACTTAAATGTTGA
>CESZ01110235.1_pt1 | contig 9799 bp, 8 predicted proteins | sample 531081 | NCBI WGS metagenome assembly CESZ01 (sample SAMEA2621260, study PRJEB7988) | marine metagenome | biome: marine biome (ENVO:00000447); feature: surface water layer (ENVO:00002042); material: "saline water (ENVO:00002010), including plankton (ENVO:xxxxxxxx)" | depth 5 m | reverse complement strand
ATTTAAAGTACGCAACAACCCAGAATATTGTCATTGGTGGATTAAGTGGTGCCATACCGCCACTACTGGGATGGGTGGCTGTTACCGGCCATGTAGACCCAAGAGCATTGTTGTTGATGCTGATCATTTTTGTTTGGACTCCACCACATTTTTGGGCTTTGGCTTTATACAAACAACAAGAATACGCTGAAGGAGGTGTTCCTATGTTACCTGTTGTTTATGGCGATCAGCTAACGAAACAATTTATTCTTTTATATAGTATTATTCAGGCTGTTGTAACTCTGTTGCCATTTTTGACACAGATGTCGGGTATGATTTATTTAGTCGGAGTAGTGGTACTCAATATCCGTTTTTTACAATTGGCCTATCGCTTGATGGTGGAAAATAACAATCGTCTTGGCTGGAAGCTATTTCGTTTTTCTATTGTGTATTTATTTGCTCTATTTGCACTGATGATGTTAGATCATTACTTCTATATACGGTTGCAGTTTTTATGATGGATGTTTTGATTGGTGATGATGTTGATTCTTCGGCTGATGATTTGATTGATTTTGCCAACCAGTTTGACATAACGTATAAGCATATGGCTGATCGAGTGATCACGCGAGATGCATTGTATTTGTCCCCGACACAACAACTGGGTTATTTGGCAGCTCATGCCAATCGGGTTTTTTACCCAAAATATCCGGTTGTTAATCAACCCGTTAGGCGTTCAGATTTTTCTCTGTTACAATCGTTTGGTCGATGTAAGAAGGGTTTTGTTTTAGATTTAACCGCTGGGTTTGGCCGTGATAGTTATGTTTTATACAAAAGTGGTTACCAAGTCTACAGTGTGGAAAAATCTAAGATATTGAGTGCTTTTGTGTATTATAAAATGCTGCAGGTTGGTACAGCAGGGCAGTGGGTCTCTCTCTGTGGTGATGCAAATCAGATTGTGTCGCAATATCCTGTTCAGTGGCAAAAGCCTGATGTTATTTATATTGATCCAATGTTTGAACCAGGTTTAACCAAGGGTGCTGTCCAAAAGACCGCTTGTTATTTAAGGGCTCTAGCAGAAGACAGCCGGTCGATAGAAGACAACTTTAGTGCCATTTTAGATTTGGCAATTAAACGAGTGATTGTCAAGCGAGCGAAACGATCTCATTACATCAATGATCAACAGCCAACATACCAACTACAACACAATCGTTGCCGTTTTGACGTCTACGTTGTTTCAGCTAAAGGACATGAAACGTGTTAGTGTTATTGTGGTTATTGATGAGTCCTTTAGCTTCCGATGTTTCGAAGTGCCCTTATCAATCAGATGAACCGCCACAGATTAGAGATTTAGCAACCGCCCAGCTGTATTTAAACTGGACGGCCAGTCATGACAACAGACTGTGTCGCCAATCTGTCATAACATCTGATTCTTTTGGTAAGTTGCCAACTTGGCAGTTACAGGTCGATGATATGGTGTTGACCCCTGATCTGGGTTTGGCTGAGTCTATGGAGTTGTTTAATGATGATTATCATTTAATTTCAGATAGAGGTTGTATCTCTTATGACACGTCTCAATCGATACAGGGCGTCTTATTGGATGGTCATGTTGTCTTTGATTCAAAAAGGTTGCATTGTCAGTCAAGGAAAGCCGTGTTAGATACAGTCGCTAAGACAACACAGTTAGATGACTCTGCTTTTTCTATTCGGTTTGGTGAGCAGGACGATGAGTCTTTTGTGCTTTGGGGAAAAGCAGAGCAGTCACTGATCGCTCAACAACAGACCCAATTTGATCATGTTGAGGTCACCAGTTGTCAACCCGATTCGATAGCATGGTCTTTGCGGGCTAATCAAGCGATATGGCATGATCTCAATCAATCACTTGATTTAATCTCGCCTGTGCTCAACTTGGGTGGTATACCAGTGCTGTCAATTCCTTATATTAGTTTCTCTCGACAGCGAGAGAGTGGACTGTTAAAGCCAATTATTCAACTACATTACAAAGGAGACAGTCAATTTGTTTATGGGCAGCCGGTGTATTTTAACTGGATGCCTAATCAGGATATGTTGTGGACGCCATATTTTTATCAAGACCGTCAGTTTAGATTGGATCTTGTCTATCGAGCTTTATTAGAGCAAGGTCGAGTATTTTTCTCAGCGCAGTGGTTACCTAATGACCGGCTGTTTCAATCATCTATCAGGGATATGGAGTATGATCAGTCCTCAGCGATTGAGAGTGCTATTATTAATCAGTTAGAGCGGCAAGGACATAACCGCTATCATGTCATGTTTCACTACGATGGCGTTTTAGATAATCATTGGAAATTGCAAATGCAATGGAGAAATCTGTCAGATGTTCTTTTTCTGGAGGATTTTAAGCGATATTTATACCCAACTAGTTTACCTGGCTATGAAGACATATTGGTAACAGATTCGGCGTTTTATATTGAAAAGTTTATCCGTTTAATCGGCGATTACGACAAGACTCATTGGTTTATTGAATCACAGCGTTTTCAGGAATTGTTGTCCTTAAATCGTCATTACATTGATAAATTGTATAGTCGATTTATCAACATGCAGGTTAAGCACCGTGTGAGTGATGATTGGTTGATAGAGATGTATATCACTCAGTTTGGGTTGTCAGCAGGTATTGTTCAATCAGTCGATGATATCCCGGTTGGCTGGCGTTTTTATTACCATCAAACTAATTCAATGCAATTCGATGATTTTTATGCGAGGCATACACTTAACTTAATACATAATACAACTGACACGAATGGTCAGCACGATCGTCAGACTAGGTTAATTCCCCAGTTAAATGTGGGCTTTCAGACATCCTGGTCAGATAACCTATCTATCCAGTCTGAATATCAGTTCACGCCGTATATTCAGCAGAGTGATTTGCCTAATTTTGATACATCGCTTAAGTATTTTAGCTTTGAAACGCTGCATGATAATAATCGTTTTGAGGGCCTGGATAGAGTCGCGGATGTGAATCAGGTTAATTTTGAAGCGCAGTGGTTGTTAACACCTGGCACTAATCTTAGAATAGGGCAACGTTTTGCATTAAAATACCACAAGCTATGTCTCAATGACTCATGTACTGGTGATTGGCTTGCAAATCACCACGTGTCCCCAACGTTATTTGGCGTGTCAGTTGCACTTAATCAAGCTTTATCTGCCAAGGCGCTCATGAGTTACCATCTAGTCGAGCATCAATGGTTTAATAAGCAGTTTAGTTTAGATTATGTGGCCAAGCGTTTAACGTTATCGACCTACTATCAACTTTGGTACGATGCTCTGTTAAATGACCCAATGAATGGTAGTACTGAGTTATTTAAAAAGCGATTGTTGGGTTTGAGCGGATCGATTCAGGTGAATCAGAACCTGGAATTATCGGGTATGGTAGAAAAACGAGTGTTTAGTAATCGCTTCAATGGCTATGAGGTGAATATGGTTTATAGAGATTGTTGTTGGACTGCTGAACTGGCTGTTGGTAAATCGAGTGATGGTGACAGTCAAACCGTTCGACCCTTTAAAAACCATTATGTTGTTTTAAAGCTGGGTATTCCTCAGATTTTAGATGCGATTACTTGACTGTTTTTCAAGAAGGTATCGGCATATTCTGTGGTAATCATCAACGCTAAGGTCACCGGCTCTTTGATCGTTTTCAATGGCCAGTTTTTCCCAATCTTCATCTATCAGTAGTTGCTGTAGAGCGTTCCTTATTTTTTTTCTTCGTTGGCCAAAAGCATGTTGTGTGATTGTTTCAAGCATGGTTATTGCCTGGTTTGGTAGCAATGGTTCGATTGGGCTCATCTCGATGAAAGCGGAGCGAACTTTGGGTGGGGGAGTAAATAAATTTTCGGATAATTCCATGAGTATTGTTGAGGTGAAAAAAGTCTGTATCAAAATACTCAATCGTCCATAGCTCTTATTTCCAGGTTGTGCAACGAGTCGTTGTGCTACTTCAAGTTGTAGCATAAAGTTAAGCTGATGAATGCGTTCTCGCAATGCAATCATTTGGAGTAAAATAGGGCTGGATATGTAGTAAGGTAGGTTGCCGACGATGTGAAGTTTATCGCTGGGTATGGTTGACCAATTAAATTTTAGAATATCTATGTGGTGTATGTTTACCGACCAGTTCGCATAACGCGTCTGGAGGTTATTGAAAAAAGCTTGGTCAAGCTCAATGAGATGGACATCAGGTGATTGGTGCACTAAAAACTGAGTCAGCGCTCCTTTCCCTGGTCCAATTTCGATGAGTGTACTATTTGGATTGATTTGGCACAGTGCAACCAAATGCTCAAGAAGTCGTTTATCCGTTAGGAGATGTTGCCCTAGTTTTGGCTTATGCTTCATGCTGATGGTATTTTTATGTAAGCATCTTGTCGCAACTGGGTCATGGTTTTGTTGATGACATCGTTAAGTATATCCTGTTCGATGGCTTGGATGGCGACTGCATCTGGTGGGATATCTCGTACATGGTTGATGTAAAGTGTATGAAAACCATTGGGTGCTTCGATACTGGGCATGAGTTCTTTGATTTGACCTGATGAAGCAATGGCTTCGGCGAATAAAGAAGGCAGTTGTCTGATTTGTTTATACTGGTAGTCGATTAGTTTGATCTGGTCATTCACTGTTTTGAGCTGTTGTTTCACCTCTGGCATGTCATCGGACTGCTCGACGATGGCTTTGATTTGGCTATGTTCTTCTGCGGACAAAGGTGTTACCGAGTGAAAGCTCCAGACTTGAAAGAGGCTGTGATCAGTAACCCAAGCTTGGATATCGGTATCTTGAATTCGAAAATGGTGCTGGTTGTGTTGGATGATGAAGTCCATTTCAGCTTCATGCTGTGCAAAGATGTTTTGTATTGCCGCAGTGTTGAGTTGGCATTGATTAATTAACTGATCCCATTGACGATCGGATAGTGATTTTGATTGTTGTATTGAGTGTAGGTGATCGTTGGCGCGTTCATAGTGTTGCGCTTCGATGGGGCGGCTTCTCGTCAATTGCATTCGGAGTTTGTAATCGATGGCTTGTTGTAATAGTTCAGGAACAATGGTTTGATTGTCTTGAAGGGGAATGTCATGTAGTAAGCAAAGTTGTTGTTGGATGTGGTAATAATCTTGCTTCGAGACGATTTCATCATTGACGATAGCCAGGATTTCGGTATTAATTGTGCCAAAGACAGGAGTAGAGGCCGCTAATAGCAGAGTTTGTAGCGCAATCAAAATGGGGGTTGATATTTCACGTAACATAATCAGAATCCTTGATTTAGCCTTTATTGTTTGATAGATTTGAATCCCGTGTAAGCATGCAATGCTTTGGGCAGTACAATAGAGCCATCAGATTGTTGGCCATTTTCCAGGAGTGCAAGTATTGTTCTGGAAGTAGCAACGGCTGTACCATTGAGGGTGTGTACAAAAGCGTTCTTTCCTAATTTGTTTTTGAAACGACACTGCAGTCTTCTTGCTTGAAAGTCGGTACAGTTGCTAGCCGACGTGACTTCCCCCCAATCACCTTGTGGTCCTTTTCCGGGCATCCAGGCTTCGATGTCGTACTTTTTATAAGCAGGAGCACCCAGATCGCCTGCGCAGATACGCATGACACGATACGGTAGCTCGAGTGCTTGATAAAGGCTTTCTTCCAATTCAAGAATCGATTCGTGTTGTTGTTCGCTGTCATCTGGGTGGCAAAAAACATAGAGTTCTACTTTACTAAACTGATGGACTCGATAAAGCCCTTTACTGGATTGTCCAGCAGCGCCAGCTTCTGTTCTAAAACAATGGCTGACACCAACATAGCGTATGGGTAGCTTGTCTTCTTTAAGAATTTGGTTGGCATGAATACCACCTAGTGGTATTTCTGCGGTTGCAATTAAGCTTAGGTCGTGGTCTTTGAGTTGGTAGATATTGGACTCATTACCACGTGGGTTAAACCCAGCTGAGGTCAAGACCGTGTTTTTGGCTAAATCCGGAGTAACAATTGGCACAAATCCTGCTTGAATTGCGTGATCAATAGCAAATCGTTGTAGGGCCATGTCAAGTATGACCGCTTGGTTCTTCAGTAGGTAGAATTTACTTCCAGTGATGTTTGCTGCGGTTTCAAAATCAATCAAATCGTGAATTTTGCTGAGTTCTAAGTGATCTTTGACCTTAAAATCAAAGGTGGCTGGCTGTCCGACTGTCTTGATAACTAGGTTGTCTGCATCATCGTAGCCAGTTGGTGTATTTGGGGCAAGCATGTTGGGGAGTTGATAAGCTAGATCCAGGTATTGTGTGCTCAGTTCTTGAACGGACTTTTCTAACAGTAAGATGGCTTGCTTCGTTTCTTTGCCTAATTGGATCAGTTCGCTTTTCTGGTCCTGCGGACATGAGGGTATGCTTTTTGCGATTCGATTTGACTTTTCTCTTAGTTCATCCAATTGTTTTTTTTGGTTAACGAATGTTTGGTAGCATTCGATTGTTGGTGTGGTAGACACATCCAGTCCACGTGCTTTGATTGATTGGTCAATCAAGTCAGTTTGGTTGGTAACTAAGCGGATATCAAGCATATTGGGTTATCGATTTAAACTACTGTTGATTCTAGGGGAAATTAACGATAAAATCCAGTATTTTTCTAATAGATATCTCAACTCGTTAGAGTCAGTTGTTTGGAGTTAAGCGGTCATTTAGGGTGGGATATCAACAGAATTAGCCAGATAACACAGTCGGCTATCTGGCTAATTGTTACTGATTTATTGAGGGGTGCAGCTTAGATCATCGAAGTCACCAGGATAGACTTGACAGCTGACTGATGTTAGGTTACGTATCCCTGGGTGTTTCAGTTCTTTGTAGCTTGCCCAGTTGAGCGTGTCGTATGAATTAATACTATTGGTTAAATCAATTTCCATCACATCTTTTGTGTAACTCAGAAGATTTCTTGGCATCCAAATGTAGCTGCTGAATTTGGTGAAAGGCTCGACGATAAAGATTGAAGTTTTGTAGTTACTGTTAGTTAACTTTGAAGCAGTGACTAATGGTGTTGTGATTTCACCAAGCCAGAAGACGGCTGTATTGTTCTCAATCGAAAAATCAACACGTGACTCATAATCAATAAAAGCGTGCGATGTTAGAGAGAAAATAAGCGTAGTTAAGAGTAGTAGTTTTTTCATATTGGTTCCTGAGTTGTTCATCTAATTGGCTATATCTTAACGTGGTCAAGAGGGAATGTCAAGTTTTTTTTGTGATTTTGTCTTTTCTATTATCGGTTTAGTGTCGTGTAGAGAACGGGAAACTAAAAACAGACACGAAATGCCCAATAGTAGCATGACGTGTCTGCCTATATCTTAACTAATTTTACAGTCCAACGCGTATTTATATCGAACAACATCACAGCTTATATTCTTAATGTGCTGTATGCCCGGGAAAGATAGGTCGTTCGTGCTTCTCCAGCCTTTAATCTTGTATATATTTTCGAGATCAACTGTAGCCATGTCTCGCTTAGTTTCGGATTTTTCGAGTGTCAGACTGGCTGTTTTACGGGAATTTGAGTCTAATGTGAAGGAAGTGCATTGGAATACACCTAATGTATTCTTCATACAAAATTCACCGACCCACATGTCGTCAGTTGGGTTGTTGATATTCAGTGTGGTGGTACCCGTGAATGCCCAGATGTTTGTCAGGAGTAACAGAGGGGTTAAAGTGCGAATTGCTTTCATGTGTATTTATCTCCAATTTTGATTAACGATATCAATTTAGCTTCTTGTTTTTATTTTGTCAAATATTTATTGATTATTTGATCAGGTTTATAGTTTGCTTCCATAGTAACTTGAGCTGATTATGGATGGCATCACTCGCTGTGGTGAGTGGGCAATCTAGCGTCTAGGCCAGTTAGATCGTATGCCCTGTGTTCATGTGACAGCTTGTTGTTCATTCAGAATTTCGCAGCAGTCTGATTAAGTCTTACTCGTCAACGACCACTTTTCTTCTTCCTTGGATTCAACTGTGATGACAGTTTGTATTAGATCCACCATTGAGATTGTTATTTATTTTCCCTCCTATTGGAGCGTGGGGGCTATCAACTTCTGCACCATCTGCTCTTTCCAAGGCTACTCTCTATCATAAGTAACAATCATAACGAATTGACAAAAAAAATTTTTAATTAATCGCATTACGAGGTATCTTGTTAGAAATATCAGGGGGGATGGGTCAATGTATCAAAGATTCAAAGTCATTGTTTTAACGGTTGCGGCAGTGTTTATTTGTTATCTAGATAGAGTGGTAATCTCCTTAGCGATTATTCCCATGAGTGAAGAGGCGGGATGGTCAGAAACACACAAAGGAATTGTTTTAGGCAGCTTTTATATTGGTTACATGCTGACGCAAATATATGGAGGTGTTCTCTCCGACAGAATGGGCGCAAAAATAGTTCTTGGAGTTGGCTTGCTTGTTTGGTCTCTGTTTACCCTGATCACTCCTTGGGCTTTCTTTGGCGGTTTTATAGCGTTAATCATAGCCAGAATAGGAATGGGCTTGGGTGAAGGTATTACCTTTCCTGCATGGCATAGTTTATATGCAAGATGGATACCATTTAGCGAGAGAGCTAGGTCCGTCGCCATAACCAACAGTGCTATTCCAATAGGGACTATATTTGGTTTGGTGGTAACGCCAATAATTATCTTAAACTTAGGTTGGCAATGGGCCTTCTATCTTTATGGAGGTTTGGGGTTTATTTGGTATGTTTTTTGGGAAAATATCCTTCAGTCAACACCAAAGGAAGATAACAATATTTCTCCTGAAGAGTTGGATTTTATTCTCAATAACGCTCCAGCATCTGAAAAAGCTGACACACTTCCTTTTTCTAAGCTCATATCAAACCTTCCTTTATGGGCTATAACAGTTGCACATTTTTGTAGCAACTACAGTTTATTCGTGTTTCTGTCTTGGTTGCCAATGTTTATCAAAGATGGCCTTGGGATTCCAATGGCTACAGTAGGGGTGCTTGCAATGCTGCCGCACATTGCCTTTTTTTTGTTTGTAAATACTTGCGGTTATTTTGCAGATTACTTAACCAATAAAGGCATGAACCTGTTGACTGTGAGAAAGCTTTTTAATTCAATTGCCTTTGGAGGAAGTGGTGTCTGTCTATGTATTATTCCCGAACTAGAGACTGTCACAGGTATTATAACAGTCATGTGTTTAGGAAACGTTTTTGGTGGTTTTAGTGCAGGAGGTTTTATCGTGAATCATGCCGATATAGGTCCGAAACATACAGGGCGATTAATGGGCATCACAAATATGGTGGCGGCTTTACCTGGTTTGGTTGGAGGGGTTTTAACAGGCATAATTCTTGATACAACTCATTCATGGGATATGGTATTTTATGTCGTTGCTGGAGTTTCTTTTTTTGGGGGGATCTTTTACTTTCTCTTTGCCAGTACAGAGAAACAATTTGACTAGATAAGTTATGAATGAAGCGATACAAAAAGAATTAAATGATGTTGTATTCTCCAGACTGTAAACCTCTGAGTGCACGTGTCACTTGATTGATCAATCAGCATTAGCTGCTAATTGTATTTGTCTGGTAGTCAACTATCTGCTAATATATCTGTTTTATTAGAGGATATGGCTGTGTCGTCTTCAGCGCTATATAAACAAATTTGCCGTGATGCAATGAAAGGTTCTGCTAATAGGCAGGAGAGTATCGTCACATTGCTTGAGCACTACCAACCGGTAGAAGAGCCCGATTTGACGCATGACCAGGTGATTGAGAATCTATTTAAGTCTGTTGCCGAAATATACGATGATGAACAATATAAGGCATCTTTAGCCACCGTGAT
>CESZ01030662.1_pt1 | contig 9804 bp, 11 predicted proteins | sample 531081 | NCBI WGS metagenome assembly CESZ01 (sample SAMEA2621260, study PRJEB7988) | marine metagenome | biome: marine biome (ENVO:00000447); feature: surface water layer (ENVO:00002042); material: "saline water (ENVO:00002010), including plankton (ENVO:xxxxxxxx)" | depth 5 m | reverse complement strand
TTGGCGCTGCTTCGTCTTGAACGTGAGTTGGGTGGTCCTGGCTTGATGGCGCCATCGTCAACCTACCACCATTTCGCTGTCGGCATGACGGGGGACAAAATGAGCAGCAGTCAACCCAAAACCACCCTGTTTCTTCGGGACGACCTCGCCACGGTTGAGAAGAAAATTAAGCGGGCGTTTTCAGGGGGTCAACCCACCGTTGAAGAACACCGACGCCTTGGTGGAAACCCTGACATTGATGTCGCCTACCAGTACATGATGTATTTCTTCGAGGAGGACGATGGCTACCTGGCCGAGTTGAACGCCTCGTTCAGGTCGGGGCAGCTGTTGGCGGGTGAAATGAAACAACGCTGCATTGACCGAGCAACTGCTTGGATGGGCGAACTTCACGAAATGCGAGACCAAACCGCCCATTTGGTTGACGCCTTCCTGGCCGAGGATTCACGCTGATGATTCAGCATCGTCGGTAGAAAACACCGCTGGGTCCGGGCCAACGGGCAGCGATTCCAACTCATCCGCAGTCAGGTCTCGCTCTTCAGCATCCGGGTGCAGAATCATCGAGTGTCCATGCGGGTCAAGCAAGAGCAGGGTGATGTGTTCAGCACCCGGTGCGCCCAACTCGGCCAAGGTCAATGTCATGCTTTGTAATGTGGCCATTTGCTCCATGAGTTCATCTCGCTGGTCGGACTCAACCTCGAGAAATTGATTTGATAGGTCCCGTTCGACCATCGCAATGATCTCTTTGAAGCGATGAAGGACGCCTTCGACGTTGGAGACATAACCCGTTGAACTCGTTCCGGGTTTCACTTCGAGGTCCAACTCTGGAATCGACACAGTGCATGAAGATGAACGCACCACGCGTGCCCGTAGTTTTTCCTCGTCATCAATCCTTAGCGACCAACCTCCCGCCTTTTTGCCTTCGGCTGGGATAAAGTCCGTTTGTCGCCACCCACAATCATGACAGAGAATGGTGACTTGAGTGTGTTCGCCGAAGTACGGTATTTCGTCGACGTGGGCGATCATGTTGACGTTGCCAGTTGCCGAACAAATGGGGCATGGAAGGTCAATCGCTTGTTCCTTCATTCATACACGTCCGTAAGGTCATCGGGACCGACCGCAAAGCCCTCCATTTCAGTCCCTTTGATACCTCTGCATCCTTGCGGGAGCAGGAGCAAGCGCGTGTCGGTGATGCGAATGATTTGTCCTTGGGCATCCCCTTCAACGAATTCGTAAAGCATGCTCAAGGCTTGATTGAATTCAGTTTTGCGCTTCATCATGCGCCGCAATTCAACCACACAACCGTGGCCTTCTGACACCCAGTCCATCAACGCTCCACAACCGGTCAAATCGAGCAAGGTCGAATTGTGAAGGACCATTTCCCCTTCGTAAAGTGGAACCGGAGGATTGGGGTAGAGTTGTTCTAAATTGTGGTAGGTTACTTCGGCCTGGGGCATCCGTGGCGCCGCCGTTGTGCTTGCGCTCGGCATGGAAAAACTACGCGGCCCGGTTGAACCCGTGGGTGGAGGCACCATGGCCTGTTTCGCTTCATCCAACTTCGCTTCTGCGGCTTCCAGAAGATCCAAGTCCGGCATTGAGGGAACCGGGCGCTCAGCGGGTTCTTCAGGTCCTTCATTCGGTTGAGAAAAAGCATCGAGCGAAGACTGCGCTTCGTCTTTCTCTTTCCTCCTCTTTCGCCGCACATGAATCCCTCACAGGCGAGGCTTCTTCAACACTCCCCCGCTCAACGAGCGTTGGGGTTGGTTCTATCCAGTCAATGTTCTATCCCGATGTCTTCCATGGCCTCAATGCCCAAGGTTCAAGAAGTGTCGGTGGAGTGAGGTTATCATGTCAGAACACCAGACCGTCATGAAGACCGGAACGAGCACCGTCGGTATTACCTTCAAAGGAGGTGTTGTTGTTGGCGCAGACCACCGGGCAACGATGGGTCATTTCATCGCCAATAAGAGCGTCCAAAAGCTGTTCAAAATTGGCGACAATCTCGCCCTCACCACAGCGGGTCTGGTCGGTCATGCCCAATCCCTCTCACGCACCCTTGCAGCCGAGGTGGCTTTGTTTGAACTCCGACGCCAACAACCCATGACGGTGAAAGGTGCCGCAACGCTGACCGCCAACATCCTCTCGGGACGCCCTCACTGGGTTCAACTGCTGATCGTCGGTGTTGACGATGCCGGCGGCCATGTCTACTCCATTGATTCGGCGGGTGGTTCCATTCCCGACGTCTATTGCGCTACCGGTTCCGGCTCGCCTTACATGTACGGTGTCCTTGAAGATGGTTTCAAAGAAAACATGACACAAGCGGAGGCCTTAAAATTGGCAGCGAGAGCCCTCCATGCATCGGGACAGCGTGATGCGGCCTCCGGCAACGGCATGGATTTGGCCATCATCACACCAGCTTCCGGCTACCAACAAGTCTCCCAAGACGACATTGCAAAACTCCTCAAGTGAGTTTCCTTCTCCCGCGGCATCGCCGCTATGCGCCTTTGAGGTGCGCTGTGGTCAACGTTGACTGCGGGAGCCTGCGGTGAACATTATGCGAATGACCTACAGAGAGCTCAAAGACGAAATTGCAAAGATTATCCCCCGTAACATCGAGTACGAAGTCGACTTGGAAGCGGGCAACATTGCCATCATTACCACGAACATGAAACCCTTCACGGGACAAGACGGCCTGATTGGAAAAATCGCCCGTCGAGTCAAGCGAAAAATTGTCCTCCGTACACCCATCGATTCCATGATGGACATGGACAAGGCGCGTGATGTCATTCATGACATTATTCCAGAAGATGCCGACATCACAGAGATGTATTTCGATTCGTGCTACAGGGAAGTCACCATCCAATGCCGCCAGCCAGGCACGGCCATCGGTCGGCGCGGCGACAACAGCAACGCTATTCGAGACAAAACCGGTTGGGCCGTGAAGGTTGAACGTACCCCGCCTCTGTTTTCAAAAACGGTTCATGACATTCGAATGTACCGTCAAACCCATGGCGAGGAGCGCCGAAAGCTGTTGAAGGATTTCGGCCTCAACATACACCGCCCAACCCGCCCGGGTGGAACATGGGCCCGTGTCACTGCCCTCGGGTCTTACCGGGAAGTAGGCCGGGCATGCCATTACGTTACGACCAATGAATCTCGTATCATGATCGACGTCGGCGTCAACATTGCCTCCGACACCGACCCCATGCCGTTTTTCAATGCCCCAGAAGCCCTCCCCTTGGACAAACTGGATGCGGTGGTGTTGACCCACTCGCATCTTGACCATGCTGGAATGCTCCCTGTTCTGTTCAAGTACGGCTACCGAGGTCCAGTGTATTGCACCCCTCCAACCCGTGATTTGATGTTGCTTTTGCAAACCGACTACCTCAAAGTAGGTGGGGCAGAAGGCAAGCGAACGCCCTACGACATGGAAGACATTCGTATGTGCATGAAACACGTTGTTGACGTCGACTGGGATTCAACCACCGACATCGCACCGGATGTGAAAATGACCTTTTCAAACGCCGGTCATATTCTCGGGTCATCAGCGGTTCACTTGAACATCGCCGACGGGAAGCACAACATCGTGTTCAGTGGGGACCAGAAGTACGAGAAGTCATGGCTGTTTGATGCTGCCAACACCCGGTTCCCTCGGGTTGAAACCTTGGTCATTGAATCAACCTATGGTGCTTCAGGGGATTACCAACCCTCTCGCCAAGAGGCCAACCAAGAACTGCAGGACATTGTTTCTCGTACCTTGATGCGGGGCGGCAAGATGATTTGTCCTGTGTTTGCGGTGGGCCGTAGCCAAGAAGTGATGATCGCCATCGACGAACTCTTCCGCTCCGGGACGGTCAAGCCGGTGCCGGTTTGGCTTGATGGAATGATACAGGAAGCAACAGCGATTCATGCCTCCCACCCGAACTACCTCACCAAAGCCCTCAGCAAATCCTTGTTGAAAGACGATGGTGAGAACCCATTCACCAGCGAATGGTTCCGTCCCGTCAAAGGAAGAGAACTCCGAGAAAGCATCGTGATGGACACTTCGCCGTGCATTGTTTTGGCCACATCAGGTATGCTCAATGGCGGACCCGTCATGGAGTACTTCAAGAACTGGGCTCACGAAGAGCGCAACTCTCTGTGTTTTGTTGGCTACCAAGCTGAGGGAACCCTTGGCCGCCGCCTACAGAAAGGATTTGGAGAAGTTCCGATGTTGATCAACGGAAAAACCGAGATTGTCAAAATTGGTTGTGAAATGGTCACCATCGACGGATTTTCCGGGCACTCCGACCGACGCCAACTGCTTGATTTCGTCGACCGAATCAACCCTCCACCGAAGAACATCATTTGCCATCACGGTGATTACCAGAAGTGCAACGAACTCGGCCTTACCTTACGGGAGCGCTACAACTGCCTTACGTTCGCACCAAGCAATCTTGAGACGGTACGGTTGTTCTGATCACAACGGCATGTCAACGTCGTACGCCATTGGGTCGGGTAAGTCCGCCTTGCTTTCGATGGTCTCCCTCGCTGCGCTGGGTGATTTCATGGTGTGTCCAAGGGAACGTTGAGATGGCTGGTCAGGGTTGTTCATCATCATCCACGCTCCGCCGGCGAGGGTAGCAAACAAGCCTCCTATGGCTAATGTAAGCGTATGCTCACCGGACTCCAACCCGGCGAATGCAGCAAGGAAAAGAACAGCACCAATGCCAACAAAAAGGAGTGGACGCGACCTCCCTGCCATGGAGGGACGAGGACCAAGTTGTTCATGAACCCGTTGCGCTTCAGTCCAAGTCATGCAATCCTCATCTCCCCCCGCCTGCCCAGGATGGCTCATGACCGCCGTCGCTCCTTGGGGAGAAAATGCTGAAGACGCCTTTGACCAAGGACTGGTGGAATTGGGATTGGGCGACGTGCGAATGATACAAGCGCAAGGCGCCATGCTTCCTCTCGGATTTGAATCAGCCCCTCCTCGCCCTCTCCCCATGGGTTCGCTTGTTGAATGCCACCTTGCAACTGCGTATGCATGGAACGGCTCATCTGCTTCAGCCGGCGTGGCTTGGGCATCGTGTGTCACGCCGGAAGGAGACGAATGCGCCATCGTCGCCACCATCTCAACCGACCGGGATTATGAAGAAACGGTCCTCCTCCTCCGTCGCAACTTGCAACGCCGCCTTGCAAGTCGGGATCTTGAAGTCGTGCAATTCGATGTCGCAGTGGATGAAGTTACCGCGGGACCTGAGCATCACGGCGTGGCCGTTGCAGCCCTTATTCTACCGGAATCGTTGTCGCTTGGTGCCCGAACCAAGACGGGTCCAATCCGAGGTGCGTTGACCAGAAAGGCAGCACCTGAGCCCAAGAAGCGAGTTGACACAAAAGCTCCAGCCGCACCAGCCCGACGCCCGGGACAGCCACAGAACAATCACGACTTCTCACTCTGAGGCGAATGCGGTGTCGGAGCAGCGTTGGCTAGTCATTCGCTGTCCCTCATGCAGCCAATGCTCAGGCCAACGAACGCAGCAAGGGCGTTGCCCCCACTGCGGTTCCAAACTTGATGGGAACTCAGAGGTGGTCAAGGAATGCACCTCCAGCGCAGAACTTCACTTGGAGGTAGGCCTTGCCAATACCCCGGAGGCACTGAGGGATGAGCTCCGAAACCGCCTTTCGACTGCCTCGCCCAGCGAGGAGCGGGGAGAGGTTTCGCCTCGAGCGTTGTTGCGAGAGTTGAGGGTTCTCGCTGACGCCGAAGGCGTGATTGATTCGCAGACGGTTCGCCATCATCTCAAGAAAAAGAGCGTTGAAACACCCGTGGACGGCCTGATGGAGCAGGCTGAACTTGAAGGCCTCGCTCTTCGCTTGGAAAATGACCGGTGGATGTTCTTTGAGTGAAGTTCATAGGTGAGACGCCGTGGCACACACCAAGGGCGTATGGGTTAGTTTGGCCTATACTCGGGCGTTTGGGACGCTTGGACCCAAGTTCAAATCTTGGTACGCCCACCATCATTCAGGAAGCACGATGCTGTGCACCCACACGAGATGAAATCCGAACTGAGTTTTGATGAATGTCTTCGGGACGCTTTCCAATTCGGAAGACCACACGGCATCTTCGAAGGTTTGGACCATTTGGCCCTCAACAAATTCTCCTAGGTCGCCTCCTTTGCTCCCACTTGGACAATTCGAGTATTTCTTGGCCATTTTCTTGAAGGTGCGAAGTGGTTTTTTTGAGCCGTTGATCTCTTCGAGAATCATTTTTGCCTCAGGCTTGTTGGCCACCAGGATATGACGAACGTGGGCCTTTCGTGGTTTCCGACGTCGGTCATGTCTTCGCATTCCACCTCAACTCCCGGTGGACCCGTGTTGCTGCCCTGTCAAAAAGATGCGCCATGGCCCAAAATGAGACGCATAAAAAGAGACCAGGAATTCCCCTTGAAAGCAATTCGACCTCCAAATCATTGGACAGAAACGGAAGAATGGCGGACCAGCCCAGCATGTAGGACATCAAGGCAAAAAGCGTGTGAGGTGTCAGATTTTTTGGATGGAGCCAAGCAAGGTTTCGGAGGTGGTGTTCCACGGCCATCATCCATCCAACACGAAGGAAGAATCGGGTGGGCTTTATTCCGCTGACTTCATTTCTATAGATTGATTGAACAGGCACTTCGGTGATGATGTGGCCGCGTCGTGCTAAGTTGATCAACCAGAAGTTCGGATACCCGTACCCTGCCCATGAGCGTTCCCAATTCCAATCGTGAAGGACGTTCGAAGAGGTGGCTGTGTAACCGCATTGCGGGTCACCAATCGGTTGACCTGCGGCGAGGGTAGTAAACCAAGACAACACCTTTGAGGCACGCTGCCGATGTCTTGGCATACGGTTGTAGCCCTCTGGATGGAGCTCTCGATTTCCCTTGACGTGCTCTGCTTTTCCTTCAAGAATTGGCTGGATTAAACCGTCCATATCGAGTGGATTCATCTGGCCATCTCCGGCCATCACCACGCTGATGAACGGGGCATTGAACAGGGAAAGCAGGTGTTGATGGCCCCGGTCAATGGATGCGCCAACCCCTTCGCCATGACCTTCCAAGAGGATGACTTCACAGGCTGCGGAGGACATCCCGACCTCTTCCGTTGTTCGGTCGGTAGAACCATCGTCAACCACCACGGCGATGTCCACCATGTCAGGAATCCCTTCCAAGACCGCGCGAATGTGTTCCGCTTCGTTTCGAGCGGGGATGACGACGCCAATGTGCCACCCCTGTTTCATGTTCTACGCACCCGGGTGGCCCCAATGAATCTATGCTTGAAAGCCCTCGGTTGGGTCCATCATTGGAACAGGTTTCATAGCCTCACCGGGGCCCAGCCCAATTGTGAGTCCTCCTTTGGAACGCGTGGTCCTCATAGGCGAGGACATTGAATTGCGCATTGTCTCATTGGTTGTGCGATGCCGTGAGATCGCCAATGACATCGTTCTCTTTGATACCGGGTCCACCGATGAGACCGTCGAGCTTGCGAAAGAAGTCGGCTGTTCGGTCATCGATTACTCCGGAGCGCTCACGCCTCAAGCTTTGTCCCAGCAGGCTCAATCCGCTGGATTGGATGACGGGCTTGTTCTTTTTCTTCCCATCACATCCGCATGGAAACTCTCCGAACTCCCACTCAGTGTTAATCGGGCAAGGGAAGGATGGGATGTCCATTACATGTATCGGCTGAACTCGGCCGCTGAATCAAATGCATCAATGGTGCTTGAAGATTCAAGCATCAATCACCTTATTGTGAGTCAAAAGGGATTGCGAACATTGGCCCAGTTGAGCTCCAATGCCACCACCGACGATGTGTCGGATGAGATCCGAGCCCGTTTTGTCAAAAGCGATGCCCCCATTCAACTCCCTCAGCGTCAATCCCTTGCAACGGCCTCCCGCTTCGCTCAACTTTTCTACTGGATGCTGGAATCAAAACATCCCTTGCTGTTGTTTGGTATTCCCGGCGTGGTGTTGTTCGTTTTGGGCTACCAGCTTTCAGGTGACCTTGCCACGATGTTCACCGAGTTGAATTCAACCTCCATTGGAGTGACCCTCATCACCATTGCCATGACGTTAATTGGACTCTTTGCCATGATGGTTGCGCTGATTCTGTACATCATGGGCAAACAAGTAGCTCGCGTACAAAATCAGTACAATTGGCCAAAAGGGAGTTGAAAAATTGGGGCCCCATTTGGTTTGTCTGGACATGGACCGAGTATTGGTTGACCACTTGTCGACATGGCAGTACGTGTATGACCAACTTGGCATCAACAACGATGAGTCTTTTGAACTCTACAATCAAGGCCTCTTGGATGAGTGGGACTGGATCAAACTTGATTTGGCGCTCATTAAATCAGCACCTGGAGGTAACATCACCGATGAACGCCTTCGGAGTCTGATGTCGGGCATGCCCATGATGAAGGGCTGGCGAACGTTAATCCAGCACTTATTGGACAACGATGTGAACATTGCAATCGTCAGCGGCGGTTTGCAAAAGACGGCAAGGGACATTGCTGCAGCCTTTCCCTCCAACCACTTGTGGCGACGAAGGTGGGGCGGTATTGACCGACACACGGCTCGGGAACGATCGGGAGGATTCGATTCCCAACTCCACGTCTTCACCAACGGATGGTTAATGGAGACCGATGATGGAACATCTCCAGCCGGCATCGGAGACTTTGGTCGGTACCAGGTTCAAATGAACGGCAAAGGAGCCATCGTCAAGATGCTTCAACGCCGGCTGGGTGTTTCCAAGGAAGGTACCGTCTCGGTTGGAGATTCCATGGGCGATGTTGGCATGTTTGGTGAAAGTGGATGTGCGATTTTGTTCAATCCATGGGATGATCGTCCGCGAGAATACGCTCATCATGTCATTGAGGAGAAGGATTTGCATATCGTACTCAATTTGATTTGCGAACAATTTGGTCTTCCAAAACCTTGATTGGGGGGCCTGAGGAAGAGACTTAACATGGTCGAAGATGACTTGATGTCCATCTGTCCTCATTGTGGATTTCTGCTTGGCGCTTTCATCCCTGGCATGCCTTGCCCGATGTGTGGCGAAACAATCCTTTGATCAGGGCGTGAAGCGGCGTGATGTTCGGGGGAACGGGATGGTCTCCCGAATGCTGGTTGCACCTGCGAGCCAACTGACCACGCGGTCAACACCGAGTCCAAAGCCTCCGTGTGGTACACCGCCGTAGGACCTCACATCGATGTAGAACTGATAGGGGTCTCGAGGCGTTCCTTCTTCGTCAATGCGCTCGAGGATTTCCTTTTCGGTCCATGTTCGCTCGCCGCCACCAATGATTTCACCATAGCCTTCTGGTGCCAAAAGGTCGTGGCAAAGCACGTACTTGTCATCTTCAGGATCCACGCGATGGTAGAACGGCTTGGCAATTTTGGGGTAGTGGGTGAGGAAGTGAGGAACATCGAAATCTTGGGTTAAGATGGATTCTTTGGTGTGGTCCAAATCTTCTCCCCATTCGATTTCAACGCCTTTTCCTTGGAGAATTTCAACCGCTTCGTCGTAACGCATTCGTGGATATGGGTTGTCGGCGTACCGTGCAATAAGGTCAAGGTCCCGGTCGATGGATGTAAGTTCTTCTTCACATTCCTCGAGCATCGTTTTGGCAATGTGTCGAACGACGCCCTCGCCGTGAACCATAATGTCGGCGTTGTTTGCCCAAGCCATTTCCATCTCTGCATGCCAGAACTCCGTCAGGTGCCTTCTGGTGCGGGAATCCTCAGCTCGGAACGAGGGGGCAATGGTGTAGAGGCGTTCAAGGGCAGGCAT
>CESZ01002176.1_pt1 | contig 9852 bp, 6 predicted proteins | sample 531081 | NCBI WGS metagenome assembly CESZ01 (sample SAMEA2621260, study PRJEB7988) | marine metagenome | biome: marine biome (ENVO:00000447); feature: surface water layer (ENVO:00002042); material: "saline water (ENVO:00002010), including plankton (ENVO:xxxxxxxx)" | depth 5 m | reverse complement strand
AGCCATTCAATAGTACCAGGTGTGGCAGGAGCATATATGCTAGGGCTACCATTTGCGCTTGGCGCGTTTGTCGCTGGCGGACTAGCCGCAAGCTCAATACTTTTTTTACAACAGCGATCCAAACTTAAAGAAGATGCCATAATAGGAGTTATTTTTACATCTTTCTTTGGTCTTGGTTTGTTTATGATATCACTGTCACCAATGTCCGTGAGCATCCAAACCATCACGATGGGTAATATCCTTGCAATTACACCAACAGATACATTTCAGCTTGTGATAATTGGTCTTGTGTCTCTTTGTGTTCTTGCGACAAAGTGGAAAGATTTTATGGTTACATTTTTTGATGAAAACCATGCAAGGTCTATTGGTTTAAATCCAGATTTACTGAAAATACTATTTTTTACAATTTTAGCCGCTTCTTGTGTTGCCGCTCTTCAAACTGTTGGGGCTTTTCTAGTAATTGCCATGGTAGTTACACCTGGAGCCACTGCTTACTTGCTTACGGATAAATTTCCTAGATTACTCATAATAAGCGTGATTATTGGAACATTAAGCAGCTTTTTTGGTGCTTATATTAGCTACTTCCTGAATGGTGCTACCGGTGGAATAATTGTTTCAATTTTAACTTTAATATTTATTTCCACTTTCATCTTAGCACCAAAACATGGATACTTTAAATCCAAAAGTCGAGCAGCGTTAGAAGCAGACACTAATTATGGCTGACATATTACTTACCCCATTCCATTATAGTTTTATGATAAATGCTTTCATAATAGCAGCTATCATATCGGTACCAGCAGCTCTGCTTTCATGTTTTTTGGTACTCAAAGGGTGGTCGTTAATGGGAGACGCAATAAGCCATTCGGTACTTCCAGGAATAATAATATCATATTTACTGAGTATTCCATTAATCATTGGCGCATTCTGCTCTGGCATGGTTTGCGCAGTTTTATCAGGGTTTTTAAGTGAAAATAGCAGGCTCAAACATGACACTATAATGGGTATAGTCTTTTCTGGGATGTTTGGATTTGGAATTGTTTTATATTCAAAGGTATCTACTGAAGTGCATCTAGATCATATATTATTTGGCAATATACTCGGTATAACTTTTGAAGACTTGCTTATATCATTCTTAATTTCCAGCATGGTTACAATTCTCGTAACCATAAAGAGACACGACTTACTGTTACATACCTTTGATCCAATCCAAGCGCGTTCTGTTGGGATCCCTGTTCGCTTATTACACTACAGCTTTCTCGCGATGGTATCAGTAACAATAGTAGCCACTCTATCAGCAGTGGGAATAATACTATCAATCGGTTTGTTGATAGCTCCCGGAGCAATAGCCTTTTTGCTAACGCAGAGATTTAACCAAATGCTTATCATTGCTACATTAATTTCATTATTATCGAGTTTTTTTGGTATTTATGTTAGCTTCTTTATTGATAGTGCGCCCGCACCAACAATTATTCTATTGCTCACTGCATGTTTCATAACAGCACTGATTGGTACGAGCAGGAAATTTAAAACAAGTTAAATACTATATCAGCTAATACTGTATTGATATATTTCTGTGCACATGCAAGTGTTCAATGTTTATGAGACATTCCTGGTCGTAAAGAATGAATGATAGTTTAATTAATAGAAATGAAGGATGCGAGCTTGACGTCGACTGGGTTATGTCACAGAGCGCAAACACCTCAGCAATCGAACGTCGCGCTGCTACTCTTGGCACACGCAGATCAATAAAAAAAGCTCATCAGGCCGCTTGGCTACTGAAAGCAATCTCCTGCATAGACCTTACGACGCTATCTGGAGACGATACAGCAGGTCGCGTAAAAAGGTTATGCGCTAAAGGGATCCATCCTATTAGGCCAGATTTAACAAGAGCATTGGGAATGGATGGCCTCCATGTTGGAGCTATATGTGTATACCATGAAATGATAGAAACCGCCATTGCCGCCTTGGGTAATAGCGGCATTCCGGTCGCCGCCGTTTCAACCGGCTTTCCTGCAGGTCTGTCTCCATTTAAAACTCGGTTATTAGAAATTGATGAAAGTGTACTAGCTGGGGCCAAAGAGATAGATATTGTTATTTCGCGGAGGCATGTCCTGACTCAAAACTGGCAGGAACTTTTTAATGAAGTTAAAGCATTTCGTTCTGCCTGTGGAGATGCACACCTCAAAACAATCTTAGCAACTGGTGAGTTAGGAAGCCTAAGAAATGTCGCGCGTGCATCAATGGTTTGTATGATGGCTGGGGCAGATTTCATTAAAACCTCAACAGGAAAAGAAAGTATTAATGCCACGCTTGGTACGTCCATTGTAATGGTGCGTGCAATCCGAGAGTACTGGGAAAAAACAGGGTTTAAAGTAGGTTACAAACCAGCGGGTGGCATATCAAAAGCAAAAGATGCACTAGTTTATTTAAGTCTCATAAAAGAAGAATTAGGCAACGATTGGATGGACGCTTCTTTATTTCGCTTTGGGGCTTCAAGCCTTCTTGGAGACATTGAACGACAGTTAGAACACTACTTAACTGGAAATTATTCTGCTAATTATCGGCATCCATTGGGGTAAAACATGCAAATAAAAAATCTCTTTGATAAAATGGATTATGGGGAAGCACCCGAAAGTGCCAGAGAAGCCCAAAATTGGTTGAAGAACCATAATTATACTTTTGGTAATTTTATAAATGGCAAATGGAAACAATGCGAAGATCATTTCAACACCGTCAACCCTGCTAACGATCAAGTATTAGCAAAAATTGGTCAGTCGTCTCCATCTGATATAGATTCTGCAGTTAAAGCAGCCAGAGCCGCTCAAAAAAAATGGTCCAAAGAAAGTGATCATGCGCGTGCCCGCATTCTATATGCAATTGCACGTCTCTTGCAGAAAAACTCTCGGCTTTTCTCTGTCTTGGAAACCCTCGACAATGGAAAACCAATTAGAGAATCTCGTGATATTGATATTCCTCTTGCTCAAAGACACTTCTATTATCATGCTGGAATGGCTCAATTAATGCAGGCTGAGCTTCCAAAGCGATCTCCGATAGGAGTTTGTGGTCAAATTATTCCCTGGAACTTTCCACTCCTAATGCTTTCATGGAAAATTGCTCCTGCCATCGCCATGGGTAATGCCGTAGTGCTAAAGCCTGCAGAATACACGTCTTTAACAGCCCTTTTATTCGCTGAAATATGTACATCTGCTGGAGTTCCAAATGGCCTCATAAATATTGTAACTGGCGACGGAAAAGTCGGCGAAATGATTGTCGGACATAAAGATATAAATAAAATTGCATTTACTGGTTCAACAGAAGTTGGAAAATTAATTAGAGAACAAACGGCTGGCTCCGGCAAGTCCTTGACACTAGAATTAGGTGGAAAATCGCCTTTTGTTGTTTTTGATGATGCAGACCTGGATAGTGCCGTTGAAGGGGTCGTTGATGCAATTTGGTTTAACCAAGGGCAAGTTTGTTGTGCTGGGTCTCGCCTATTAGTTCATGAAGCGATTTCAGAAAAATTTTATAATAAACTCAGAAATAGAATGAAAAATCTACGCTTGGGAAGTCCCCTCGACAAGTCAATAGACATGGGGGCAATTATAGATAAGAAACAGCACAAAAAAATTAGTGGAATGGTTTCTCAGACAAAAGGAAAAGTCTTTCAAGCTGGCTCACCATTACCCCAAGAAGGATGTTTCTTTCCTCCAACCCTAATAACAGACTTGCATACTGCAGATCCACTCATGCACGAAGAAATATTTGGTCCAGTGTTGGTGAGTACAACATTTAGAACCCCTTCGGAAGCCATAGAACTATCAAACAACACTACGTTTGGGCTGGCAGCCTCTGTATGGAGTGAAAATATAAATCTATGCCTAGAGCTCGCACCAAAAATTAAGGCAGGGGTAATATGGATAAACGGAACAAATATGTTCGATGCTGCTGCTGGGTTTGGTGGGGTAAAACAAAGTGGGTTTGGCCGAGAAGGTGGATGGGAAGGCCTATTAGCTTACAGTAAACCAAAGAACCAGTTCTCACCTAAGATCAAAAGCACGCTAGTTAAAAACCAAATTAGCAAGGCTGACTATATTGACAGAACGGCAAAGCTTTACATCGGGGGAAAACAATGTCGCCCAGACAGTGGCTACTCTCAGTCAATTTTTGATCATAACGGAAAACCTGTAACCCAAGTGCCTTTATCAAACCGCAAAGATATTCGAAACGCCGTAGAAGCCATGAACTCTGCAAAAAATTGGTCGCATTCCACAGCACATCTTCGAGCTCAAATCTTATATTATATGGCTGAAAATTTATCAGCAAGGAAAGCAGAATTTGCCAACACTTTGCAAGCACTCACAGGAAGGTCTGATGCTCAAACTGAAGTAGAGCAAAGTATTCAGAGATTGTTTTTCTATGCTGCTTGGTCCGATAAGTTCGATGGGAGCGCTAGAAGCGTGCCTCTCAAAGCAGTGGCGCTTGTTATGAAAGAAGCAATAGGAAACTGTGGCGTTCTATGTGATGATCAGTATCCTCTTCTTGGGTTTATATCCGTAATGGCCCCATTATTCGCTACAGGTAATCGCTCAATTATTATTCCCTCTGAAACCTTTTCTCCTATTGTTACTGATTTTTATCAAGTCTTAGACACCTCAGACGTTCCTCCTGGAACCATTAACATATTAACTGGCAAACATGCAGATCTAGCAATAGAGCTTGCAGGGCATATGGATATTGAAAGTGTCTGGAGCTTTTCTCCTTCTGATGTTTCAAGGGATATAGAAAAAGCGTCTGTAAGTAATTTAAAACGCACATGGGTTAACAATGGTTGCGGGAGGGATTGGAATAGTGAGGAGGGCTTTGGTAGAGAATTCCTAGAGAACGCGACTGAAAATAAAACTATTTGGATACCCTATGGTGAGTAGCGACTATCAGGATACTTTTATTCTTCTTTCTCTTCTCTTTATTTTTAATTTCTTATTCCGTGTTTTATATTTGTTTTTCTTAAAAAATTTAGATCTACCTTTGCTACCCTCATAATTTAATTGCTCATTTTCAAGATGGGTAAGCTGAAACACTATACCGCCCGCAAAAGGGTCTACCTCTGAAAGCTTCACCCGAACCGACATTCCTAATTCCAGCTTTAGCCCAGTTTCTGAACCAATCAACCTGTTCGCAGATTTATCATATTTGAAATATTCATTAGCTATTGTCCTTACTGGAACAATGCCATCTGCACCCGTCTCATCCAGCCTTACAAATATCCCAAAATTTGATACCCCACTTATACTACCACAAAATTCATTTCCAATTCTTTCCGACAAGAAATGCGCAAGGTACCTGTCATTAGTATCTCGCTCTGCAACCATAGAGCGCCGCTCAGATTCAGATATTTTCTCTGCTGTACTATGAATATTATCAATATCTATATCTTTAAGACCATCATCGCCCAACCCAACTGCAGATATCAAAGCGCGATGAATAATGAGATCAGAGTAACGCCTAATGGGTGATGTAAAGTGGGCATACTGAGACAAAGACAAACCAAAATGACCAAAATTTTCTGGTGAATAAAATGCCTGGTTCATAGAGCGTAATGCCGATAGATTTATTAAGTCTCGAAAGGGTGCTGACTCTGCCTGAGCTAATAGTTCATTAATATGGGAAGCTTTTATATTTTGACCCTTTGATAACTTTAATCCTACCGAAACCGCTGTCTTTCTCAAAGCTTCAATCTTCTCTTTATCGGGCTCTTCATGTACCCTAAAAATTGTAGGTGTTTTTTTGTAAGATAATGTCTCTGCTGCACAAACATTCGCAAGAATCATAAATTCTTCTATAAGTTTATGTGCCTCTAACCTTTCTTTGAATCTAACGTCTTTGACTATACCTTTTTCATCTATTTCTATCTTCCGTTCTGGAAGGTTCAAATCTAGAGGACTTCTAGCCTTTCTTGAAATTTTTAGACAGGAATAGGCATCATAAAGTGGTTTAATGACAGTATTTACAAGATCCAGAACTTTCGGTTTTCCTTTACCTTTATCAATAACTTCCTGAACTTCGCCATACTCAAGAGATGCCCAAGATTGAATTACTGCACGCGTAAACTTATGACTTATTTTATTACCTACTGAGTCAATTTTTATTTTTACAACAATACACGCTCTCTTTTCCCCCTCATGCAAACTGCAAAGATTGCCAGATAAGTTGTCTGGAAGCATTGGAACAACTCTGTCAGGAAAATAAGTGGAGTTACCCCTGTGACGTGCTTCATTGTCTATTGCATCGCCAGATCGGACGAAGTGTGCTACATCAGCTATAGCTACCCATATTAAATGACCACCAATATTTTTTGGATCGTCATCCGGTTTTGCATAACAAGCATCGTCATGATCACGGGCGTCTTTAGGATCAATCGTGACAAAGGGCACGTGCGAATAATCGTCCCATTTTTTATTTTGTAAAAAGGAGGCTTTTTTAGACTGAAGAAGTACATCTTCTGGAAAAATATTGGGAATCTTATGTTGGTGAATTGCAATAAGAGATACAGATTTTGGAGCAGAAGGATCGCCCAACCTTTCAGAAACTCTAACCTTTTCAGAGCGAATTCTTCTTCCAGAGTCAATTTTTCTGAATTCAACTAATTCTCCATCTTCAATAACCACACCTTTGTCCAACTCTACCAACCAATCTTTGCCAGATTTATCTATCGATTTAACTCTCGGCCCATTTGGCGTAATTTGGAAAATTCCAAGTTTTGTTTGAGGATTATCGTCTATTTTCTTTATAATCTTTCCAACATAGTCGAAATTGTTAGAATTGACGGGTTTAATCCGAGTCAGAATTCGGTCGCCATAGGATAAGAGACCCGTGAACTTATCATGCTCAATATAAACGATTGGCTCGTCTCCGGCCTCTTCCCAAGAAACGGGACGTGCAAAAATCTCACCATCGCTGGTTGGCGCCATAACTTGTAAAATGAGAATTTTCTCCATAGTCTTTGAAGAATTATGAGCTTTATTAGTCTTCACAAAGAATCCAATATTTTTCTCTCAGCCGATATGGGTATAAACTTAAACCCTGTACTATCCTTTAGATAACGTATGATTTTCATTTATCCAGGTCGTATTTTCATAATACAAAATCGATGAATCGCCTAGCCAAGACGAAATTAGGATGTTTTTTTTTGTATAGTGTCATAATCGATGCCGTTGTCGATATCACGTAGCATATCACAAGCAGCCCATCTGTCAGTTTCCAAAGTTTTTATAGTATCGTCGAAAGCATAGTTTGATGACCACCGCACTTTTGTGAAAGTTTTTTTTGATATCTTCCTAATTTTTTTTGCACCAAAAAGCCAAAACCCGCCATCGAAAGTAGGTCCTAAAACGTACTCGTTCCTACGTAAAATCTTAAAAGCCCGATCTATCTTTTCCTTACTTACATCTGGAATATCAGAACCAATTATACAAATCGGACCAACGCGAAAACTATCTAATATCTTGAGCATTCTTTCTCCCAACCCTGACATTCCCTGGGAGATCCGCATCAATTCAGAAGGCCAAATCCTACTATTTTGTCCCTCAATATCTGGAGAAACAGCAATTACAGTTTCCCACTTAGGGTGTACAACATTTCGTATAAGCGATAAACTTTGATGTCTATACCACCAAGCAGATTCAATCATTCCGATATCATTTCCCAACCGTGTTTTGACTTTCCCAGGTCTTGGTTCTTTTACCATAACCACCAAAGTTGGTTTATATTTCGGCAAAATAATTTTCCAAAATGCGAGTATAGACTTTCTTTAAATTGCGGATTTGACTTATCTCAACCCTCTCATCAATTGCATGCATAGTCTTTCCCACTAGCCCAAATTCCACGACAGGGCAGATGTTCTTTATAAATCTTGCATCAGAAGTTCCACCCGTCGTCGACAAAGACGGTTTAACCCCAAGTTCTTGCTGGATAGAATTGCAAATTATGTCAGATAACTGCCCTGGAGGTGTCAAAAAGCTTTCCCCGGACGTATGCGTATCAACTGTAATTTCTGTCCCAGTTTTTTCAGCAAAGTCTTTTGAAGTTCTTTCCAACCATTTTTTTATAGACTCACTGGTATGATTATCATTGAACCTTATATTAATCACGGCTTTTGCCATTTCTGGGATTACATTGGTTGCAGAATTTCCAGTATCAATGGAAGTTATGACTAGGGTCGATGCATCAAAATGTTCGGAGCCAATATCCAAACTTTCTTCACTAAGAGAATGCATTAACTGCACAAGTGCATTAAGCGGATTTATTGCTAGCTGTGGATAAGCGGTGTGCCCTTGCAGACCCTTAACACAAAACCTTGCTGTAATTGATCCCCTACGCCCAATCTTTACCATTTCACCGAGGTAATCCGGACAAGTCGGCTCACCCACCAAACAATGGCTTATTTTTTCATTATTTTTCTGCATCCAATCTAGAATTGCAGCCGTTCCGTTTTTAGCTTCCCCTTCTTCATCTCCCGTAATAGTAATAACGATAGAACCATTTGGCGGATTTTTTGATACAAAATCTATGGCTGACGCGACAAATGCCGCGACACTCGACTTCATATCGGTGGCACCTCGACCAAATAAATAGCCATCCTTCACCTCAGCCCCAAAAGGGTCTACTGACCATGACTCTGCATTTCCAACCGGCACTACATCCGTATGCCCATTATAACCGAAACTTCTTTCAGCTCTCCCCGAACCCCAGCGAGCAAAAAGATTTTCTACTCCCCCACGGCTAATTCGAGAGCATATAAATCCATTTTTATTTAGCAAATCCTCTATCAAAGTAATTGCCCCCGCTTCTTTTGGTGTTACGGACGGACATTTTATGAGTTCAGCTGTAAGGTTTACAGGATCAATTTCATTCATAATTTCACCTAAATTGGTAACAGTTTATTTACCACTGTGGCCAGCTCCCTTGTTTCTTTAATCAGGCAGTCGGCTCCTGCTTCTCTCAACTCATTTATTGATCCATATCCATAGCTCACTCCTATAGATTTAATCAAGTTAGATTTTGCACCAATAATATCGTATCGTCTGTCACCTATCATTAAAGCATCGCTGGGTTGAGAACCTGTAGTACTTAATGCATGTTGCAATAAGCTGGACTTATCAGATAATGAGCCATCCAGATTAGAACCAAACTGATATGAGAAATATCTCGATAGCTGAAAATACTCTAATATGGAAATAGCCGAAGCAGTTGGCTTTGATGTTGCAACACCAAGCATATAACCCATCGATTTTAATTCCGAAAGCTGCTCTGGAATACCAGTATAGACACTATTTTCGATATATCCTTTTACATCGTATCGCTCTCGATACAAATCAACAGCGTAATTTAAATCTTCCTCCGGAACACCTAGCTTATTAAATGTGCCCCAAAGAGATGGTCCCACTACCCAGTCACTTTCAGGTCCAAGCTTTTCTAGTTTCATTTTATCAAGAGCATAGTTAATGCATGCCTTTATTCCCGGCCCAGCGTCCGTCAATGTCCCATCTAGATCAAAAAATATGATACGTCTCAATTTACTATGTCTTCCTCTGTTTCATTTCCAAATAAGGGCATAACATCAGCTACTATGACAGAGTTTTCATTTAGGGCGCGCAACATGATTTTGTTTTCCTCCAGATCAATTTCATGTCCATTTTTCAATCTTTCTTCAATTGAACCATAGCCAACTACATTCAGTGGAGACATATTAGAACGCTTCAACGTTGCAACTGCTTCTCGAACCGCTTCTTCTTCATCAATTCCAGTAGAATAACAAATTAATGTCGCACCAATAGAGTTTCTTGGAAGACCATC
>CESZ01077517.1_pt1 | contig 9885 bp, 9 predicted proteins | sample 531081 | NCBI WGS metagenome assembly CESZ01 (sample SAMEA2621260, study PRJEB7988) | marine metagenome | biome: marine biome (ENVO:00000447); feature: surface water layer (ENVO:00002042); material: "saline water (ENVO:00002010), including plankton (ENVO:xxxxxxxx)" | depth 5 m | reverse complement strand
CTAATAATGTTGAGGTTTTGCCAACTAATCCACCCATCGATGACGATTTCATTGTAGTAAACACACCAACCGTAAATATCACTATTGCCTTGACAGGCGGCGATATCACAAAACTTTTATTGAAAGATTATCCTGTCTCGCTCAAAAATCCCGGTCAACCCATCGCGCTTCTCGACAATGCGTCACGAACTTACGTCGCACAAAGCGGCCTCGTCGGACCCGATGGTCCAGATGCGTCTGAAAATGGCAGGCCTGTGTATAAAGCAAACCAACAACAATATGTTATCAATGAACCGACAGATATCTCCATTCAAGCCGAAACGGATACAGGACTAATCATTACCAAAACTTTTTCTATCGCCCCAGATCAATATGATCTGAAAGTGACGCATAAGATAAGAAATGCATCAGACGCAGAAAAAACTCTATCTCCTTTTGTCCAATTGAAACGAGATAACTCTGAAGATCCCTCAACGCAAAACTCTATGGGAATGCAAGCTTTTCTTGGATATGCCCTACGCACAGCTGACGAGCGCTACCGAAAAGTATCCTTTTCAGATTTTGAAAACGCTGCAGACGCTCGTGAACTAAACACGGAGCTAAAGAATGCAAGTGCTATAGGGGGTTATCTTGCCCTACTACAACACTACTTCACTAGCGCCTGGGTCCCGTCTCCAACAGAGACGCACCTGTACTCATTCCGGACAAATAAAAATGGACATTTTATTGGAAGCATTGTAAGCCCCACTATTAGACTCGCCCCCGGCGAAACAAAACAAACAAGCGCTACACTCTATGCTGGACCTAAAGACCAAGAAATATTAGAAATGCTTACGCCTGGTCTTGAATTGGTTGTCGACTACGGTTGGCTTTGGTTCATCGCCCAACCACTATTCTGGCTTCTAAAATTTATACACACATATGTCGAGAATTGGGGCTTCGCCATTATCCTCCTCACTATCCTTGTAAAAGCAGCATTTTTCCAGCTCTCGGCTGCTGCGTATAAGTCGATGGCGAGGATGCGTAAATTCACCCCAGAAATAAATAGAATGCGCGAATTATACGGGGATGATCGCCAACGTATGTCCAAGGAAATGATGGACCTATATAAACGAGAAAAAATCAATCCCTTAGGCGGCTGCTTACCCATCTTAGTTCAGATGCCTGTATTTATAGCTCTTTACTGGGTTCTACTTGAGTCAGTTGAGCTCAGGCAAGCCCCCTTTATACTTTGGATCAATGATCTAAGCGTGAAAGATCCATACTTCATTTTACCGCTACTTATGGGCGTTTCGATGTACATCCAAACATCGTTAAATCCGACACCACCGGACCCTATGCAAGCAAAAATAATGAAATATATGCCCGTTGCCTTTACCTTCTTTTTCCTATGGTTCCCGGCTGGGCTGGTTTTATATTGGGTCATCAATAATATCCTATCAATCGCCCAACAATGGGTCATAACGAAATCCATTGAGAAAGCCGACACACAAACATCATGAATCTTTCTGATACGATCGTTGCCTCGGCTACTGCACCCGGTCGGGGCGCTATCAGTATCATCAGGTTGTCTGGGCCGAAATCTCTGCTCATAGCCGAGACGCTTTCGCAAAAATCACTGAAGCCAAGGTTCTCTACCTACGGACATGTCTGTGATAACGGAACTATCTTAGACTCCGGTCTTTGGATTTACTTCCAAGCACCTCATAGTTTTACGGGAGAAAATGTTGTTGAATTCCAGGGACACGGCGGACCCGTTGTTGTACAAGCAGTCTTGCAAACTATTACTAGACTTGGCGCGCGTCTAGCTGGGCCCGGAGAATTTAGTCAACGAGCCTTTCTCAATAATAAAATAGACTTAACTCAGGCTGAAGCGATTAGCGACCTAATAAATGCTACTTCCCTGTCCGCTGTTAAAGCAGCAAACCGATCTCTTACTGGTGTGTTTGCATCAGCGATACACGAACTCGTCAAAGATTTAATAAATCTCCGCACACAAATCGAGGCACACATTGATTTTCCTGATGAAGATATTGAACCGACCAGTATCGAATATTTCAAAGATCAAATCATTCACTTAGAATCAAAACTTAGAATATCAATCCAATCGGCTCGAGAAGGCGCTCGCCTAAATCGAACGACCGAAATCGTGCTGGTTGGTGCCCCTAATACTGGAAAAAGCTCTTTATTAAATGTATTGGCTAAAGAGCCGCTGGCGATCGTGACAGACATTCCCGGAACCACTCGTGATCTAATACGCCACGACTTACTAATTGATGGTCTAGAAATACGCGTCACAGATACAGCGGGTATAAGATCAACAGGCGACCAAATTGAAGAAGAAGGCATCCGACGGACACTCAATGCTATTGAGACCGCCGACTTGGTTTTGTGCTTATTTGATGAAAGATACAATGAGATTACAGAGAAAACTGTCACTGATCTAATAGGAAACAAACCTAGTACGCGGATCGGTGTAATCAAAACCAAACATGATCTACGAACCAGTTCACCTAGTAATGAGAATAAGACAGAGTTCCCTTTCATTGAAATATCCACCGTTACTGGATTTGGCTTAGAAAAATTTAAAAGTTGGCTACTCCAAGAACTTAATCTCAACTCGCATTCTGAAACAATATTTTTAGCTAGAAACCGCCACGTTACCTTGTTAGAAAAAGCATTAAGCTTCATCACTCAAGCCAAAAATCACAACATTAAGATCGAAACTATTGATCTCATCGCTGACGATCTCCGGTTAACACAAAACGCCTTGTCTGAAATAACTGGGGCTTTTACGTCGGACGATTTATTAGGTTCTATTTTTTCCACTTTCTGCATCGGGAAATGATGTTTAAATACCCATGAATAAACCATAACTAAAACTCTGGATAACTTCGCTTGTGGACAGCTATAAAACTTATTAACAAGTCTAGCTGAGCTTTCCTTATAGCTTAACGTACCTTATACACATACGTACCCGAGCGATAACTCTCTGAAAAAGCAATAAAATTTTTTCTTTTCCACACGACGAAACCCCCTTAATATAAATAAACATAATAATCTTTTATTTAAAAATACGTTTTATATTTATGGATTACACACAGTACTTTGATGTTATCGTCGTAGGCGGTGGCCACGCAGGCACCGAAGCAGCTAGCGCCGCAGCGCGAATTGGCTGCAATACGTTACTAATCTCCCACTCGATTGAAACAATAGGTCAAATGTCCTGTAATCCGGCGATTGGTGGAATAGGAAAAAGTCACTTAGTCCGCGAGATTGATGCATGTGACGGGTTAATGGCTACGATTACTGACTTAGCAGGTATTCAGTTCCGAATACTAAATCAAAGAAAAGGCCCAGCAGTGCGCGCGACCAGGGCCCAAACTGACCGGGTCCTTTATCGTCAATTTATGCGGAATACGATTGAGACAACTCCTAATCTTAAAATTTTCCAACAACCTGTCTGCGATCTGATTGTTAAAAAAGACCGAGTTGAGGGTGTTGTTTTGGCTATGGGGTTGAAGCTTAGATCGAAAACAGTAGTAGTTACGGCCGGGACTTTTTTAGCTGGTCAAATGCACATAGGGCAAAATCAGCAATCTGGCGGTCGTGCTGGAGACCCTGCATCGAATGACTTGGCAAAATCGTTGCGTAATAGATCCTTTAGGATTTCTCGACTGAAAACTGGAACACCACCAAGGATTGACTCCCGTTCAGTGAATCTGGAAAGATTGAGTCAGCAACCGGGTGACGAGCCTACGCCTTACCTATCGATGATGAGTAGAGGAAATGAGCATCCGAGACAAATTCCTTGTTATTTATCGAGAACAACGGAAAAGACCCGCGACATCATTTTACAAAACTTACATCTGAGTCCTATGTATGCTGGAATTATTGAAGGAGTGGGTCCTCGATATTGTCCATCGATAGAGGATAAAATAGTTCGGTTTGCAGATAAGCCAACACATCAGATATTTTTGGAACCTGAGGGTTTAACTTCGCACGAGCTATACCCTAATGGTGTCAGTACCTCATTGCCCTATGAGGTGCAATTGGACATAGTTCGTTCAATGGAGGGTTGTGCTAAAGCTTCTATTACACGTCCAGGTTATGCGATTGAGTATGACTTTTTTGACCCGAGAGATCTGAGATCAACCCTTGAAAGCAAGCTAATACAAAATCTGTATTTTGCTGGTCAAGTTAATGGCACTACTGGTTACGAAGAAGCCGGTGCTCAGGGGTTACTTGCAGGAGCCAATGCTGCATTGCGTGCTCTTGAAAGGTCTGCTTGGATAGTTGGGCGGGACGAGGGTTACATTGGTGTAATGGTCGATGATTTAACAACGTTAGGGACGCAAGAACCATACCGGATGTTTACCTCTCGAGCAGAGTATCGGTTGGCTCTTAGGGAAGATAATGCGGACACTCGTTTTACTGAAAGAGCAAGAGAATTGGGTATGGTGAGTGAAGAGCGGTGGCAAACATTTAATGATAGACGAGAGCAAATTGAAACAGAAAAGCAGCGCTTGAGAGATACGTGGATTCGTCCGGCTAATCAGGATCTGCAAAACTTAAACGCTGTTTTGAAATCACCGTTAGTCAAGGAAGTCACAGCACACGATCTACTAAAAAGACCAGAGATTCATTATCAAGATCTGGTTGATGGTGCGGGGGTAGTGGCTCACGAAAATCCATCAGTATCCAGTCAGGTTGAGATTCTTATCAAGTACTCGGGATACATCGATCGACAAACGGAGGAAATTAAAAAATTAAAAAATAACGAGCAGATTAAAATTCCGAACAATCTGAATTATTTTTTAATCACCGGTTTGTCGAATGAAGTTAGACAAAAATTAATAGACCATAAACCAGAGACCTTAGCGCAAGCTGCTCGTATTTCCGGTGTTACGCCAGCGGCCGTCAGTCTCTTATTGGTGCACATTAAAAAAATAGAATCCATACATTTAGCAAGCTAATGGACCTGCTTGCAGATTTTAAACACCTTAAAATTATTCCTGATGAGAGACAAACTAACGGGTTGGAAGTAATTCTTAGGGAACACTTGAAATGGAATCAAATATTTAACATAAGCGCACATCGAACAGCGAAAAACGTTTGGATTTATCAGATACTTGACTCCCTAAGCGCTTATCAATTTATTAAAACCGGGAATTTGTTGGATATTGGTACAGGCGCAGGTTTTCCTGGGCTGCCCTTGGCATTGATGTGCCCGGATACACACGTAACATTGTTGGACTCAAACGAAAAAAAATTAGCTTTTGCCAGACACGTTCAATCTATTTGTAAGCTCGACAATGTCACAGTAATTCACAAAAGAGTTGAGGAGTTCCAAGCTGAAACAAAGTTCGATCAAATTATCAGCAGGGCATTTACACATCTCAATGGTATGATCCACTGCTCGCTTAATTTGCTCTCGCTAAACGGTGAAATTTTGGCAATGAAAGGGGCTCGAGCCGACAGCGAAATTCTCGAGGCTGAGGCAGAGTTTGAAGGATGCTCCATGACATTGCATAAACTGCCGCATGTTGTCGATGAGCAACGCATGCTTGTACTTGTTAGACAGAGAAAAAACTAATGACCCGCATAATAGCTATCACTAATCAAAAAGGCGGTGTTGGAAAGACAACTACCTGCGTGAATTTAGGCGCTACTTTCAGGGAAATGGGCTATCGGGTACTTGTTGTTGATTTTGACCCACAGGGCAATACAACCTCGGGATCTGGTGTATCCAAACAAGCTATTGAGCATGACGTTCGCGGATTGCTTCTAGGCGAGTCATCGTTTGATGATGTTTGTATTTTCGGCACCGAAGCCGGTTACGATTTGTTGCCTTCAGATATCCAGTTGACGGAGGCTGAGGTCGGGTTAATTGGTCAGATTCGAGCGCAATATCGATTGAAAGACGTTTTAGACAACTCTGCTGATGCTTATGATTTTGTTCTGATTGATTGTCCGCCAGCGCTGAGTATGCTCACAGTTAACGGGCTTATAGCCGCTGATGGTGTAATAGTCCCGGTGCAGTGTGAGTTTTTCGCGCTAGAGGGAATAGCTGCCTTAATGGAGACCATTGATCAAGTCCGTGCGACACACAACGCAAATCTTGTTATTGATGGTGTGCTACGTACCATGTACGACCCTAGGACAAGCTTGACTCGCCAGGTTTCGCAGCAGTTAGAGACGTTTTTTGGTGATCGTGTATTTAAAACTGTGATACCTCGTAATATCCGATTGGCCGAGGCCCCAAGTCATGGGTTACCAGTGTTAAAGTATGACAGATTATCGAAAGGCGCCTTATCTTATCTCGCATTGGCGTCTGAATTAAGAAAACGACTGAACTTGAAGACAGCAGCATGACACAAAAAAAACGCGGCCTGGGGTTTAACCCGCTTTTAGGGTTAGACCAATCCACAGTAAACGCTGTTCTGAATAGAGTATCCGAAACCGAAAACCGAGACTCGGTTGGCGATCCAGGGATCGTTCATGTCGGAATCGAGAAAATAGTTCCTAATCCGTTCCAACCTCGCACACGATTCGATGAGTCCGAATTAGACGAGCTGGCTGATTCTATTCGCCAGCATGGTGTAATGCAGCCTGTCATCTTACGAAAGACGACCCATGGGTATGAACTGATCGCTGGGGAAAGACGCTGGCGAGCAGGTCAGAGAGTTGGTCTTCAGGAAATCCCTGGAATAATTCGTGACCTTGATGATCAGCAAGTTGCAGCTCTTGCGCTTATTGAGAATATCCAACGAGAACAACTGACAGCCATTGAACAGGCACGTGCTTTGGCACGCATGCGGGATCAATTTGCAATGGATCAAAGCACTTTAGCCGGAATGATTTCATCGAGCCGATCAAATGTCGCAAACCTGTTGCGGTTATTAAATCTTTCGCAAGGAGTTCAAACGATGTTGGAAGCGGGAGATCTAGAGATGGGACATGCCCGCGCGCTTTTGCCCCTTGCTGAAAGTATGCAACTGAAAGCAGCTGAGGATGTGTTGCGGTCCCAGTTATCTGTGAGACAAACGGAAACGCTTGTTAAGCGTCTTTTGTCTCAAGATTCCACCACGGCGGCAGGTCGTGTCACAAAAGATCCAGATGTTGATCGTTTAGAGGTGACCCTGTCAGATGGACTCGGAGCCGCTGTGCAAATTAAACCAAAAAGGGGTGGAAAAGGTCATATTATTATAGAATATAGCTCATTGGATGTTCTTGATGGCATTGTAGATCGTCTAAAAGCGAAGAGTTGAAATGTGTGCTCTTTTATCCGTTTTGATGATTAGCATTGATCCTAAACAGTTGACTGAATATACTCCCGCGACGTGTTAAATGGTAAACGCTGTAAATGAAGCACCCAGCAGTCGCGGTTTTTGTATTACAAACAGCGATCTCAGTGGCAGTTTCTATAATTGGATATGTGTTTGAGGGCCTTGCGTTCGCGAGTAGTGCGGCAGTTGGCAGTAGTGTTGCGATTGTTCCTCAGGGGCTCTTTGGGTTTTGGGTCTTTCGTAACCGAGGTGCGCGAAACGCGCGCTTAATTGCCCGGGATATTTTTACAGGTGAGGGATTAAAGCTGGGTATCACCGCAATATTATTTGCGTTGGTTTGGACGAACTTTAACCAACTTGAAACCTCTGCAGTTTTGGTTGGGTTTGTGGCTACGGTCCTGATAGGACAATTGAGTATCCCCCTTTTATTGGGTGGAACACGTAAATATTAATTGGAAATAGTAATGGCGCTACAAAATCCCACACCATCGGAATATATTCAGCACCACCTGACGAATCTTACGTATGGCTATCACCCCGAAAATGGCTGGTCATTTGCCCATGGGGCTCAAGAGGCGTCAGAGATGGGTTTTATGGCCATCCATGTTGATACCATGGCATGGTCTTTGGGCCTCGGCATGCTTTTTTGCTGGTTATTCCGGGTTGGCGCTAACGCGGCCCATTCTGGAGTTCCGACAGGGGTCTTGAATTTTGTTGAGCTAATGGTGGAATTTGTTGATAAGTCGGTCAAAGAGACATTCCATGGAACGAGTAACTTGATTGCGCCCCTAGCTTTAACAATCTGTTGTTGGATCTTCCTGATGAATTTGATGGATCTGGTTCCAGTCGATTTGGTTCCTTATCTTTTCATGGCTGCGGGAGTGGAGTACATGAAGATTGTTCCAACAACTGATGTGAACGCTACCTTGGGAATGTCCATTGGTGTTTTCTTATTGATCGTTTTCTATTCAATCAAGATTAAAGGTTTCAGTGGGTTCGTGGGGGAGCTTACTCTTCAACCTTTCGGAAAGTGGATGATTCCTTTCAATTTTCTTTTAGAGGGAGTTGGTCTGATCGCGAAACCAATTTCATTAGCTCTTCGACTGTTTGGCAATCTATATGCCGGCGAGTTGATTTTTATTTTGATTGCTTTGTTGCCGTTTTATTTGCAGTGGTTCTTATCCGTGCCTTGGGCTATTTTTCACATCCTTGTGATCGTGCTTCAAGCATTCATTTTTATGATGCTGACAATCGTCTACCTCTCAATGGCACATGAGCATCACTAGTATAACTAATTAATTTAACGTCCTTTAATTGGAGGAAACATGGAAACTGTAGTTGGAATGACAGCGATTGCCGTAGCGCTACTTATTGGCATGGGTGCGCTTGGAACCGCCATTGGCTTTGGTATCTTAGGTGGTAAATTTTTGGAGGGTGCGGCCCGCCAGCCTGAAATGGTGCCGATGTTACAGGTAAAAATGTTCATCGTTGCGGGTCTTCTCGACGCGGTGACCATGATCGGTGTCGGTATTGCTTTGTTTTTCACGTTTGCCAATCCTTTCGTGGCACAGGTTTAAGACGTCCCGATCCCTTGGATGATTTAACCGACCGCGAGGTGTAACTGTGAATTTAAACCTGACCCTTATTGGGCAGCTCATTGCATTCACGATCTTTGTCGTCTTCTGCATGAAGTACGTCTGGCCCCCCATTTCGGGAGCGCTGGCTGATAGACAGAAAAAGATTGCCGAAGGCCTTGACGCTGCAGACAAGGCTGCTCGTGATCTTGAAAGCGCGAAGTCTCAGATCGAGGACGAACTGAAGCAAGCGCGCACTCAGGCGACGGAGTTGCTAGAGCAAGCTAACAAAAGATCGTCACAGATCGTCGAAGAAGCTCAAGAGAAGGCGCGATTAGAAGCTGAAAAAATTATGACTTCAGCACAGGCTCAGATCGCTCAAGATGCGGCTCAGGCGAGGGAGTCTCTCCGAGCAGATGTTGCTAAACTTGCAATTGTCGGGGCTGAGAAAGTACTCAACGCGTCTATCGATCAGGCAGCTCATAAGAAATTGTTGGCTCAGCTGGCTAAAGAGCTTTAGGGGGCGACTAATGGCAGAACTCACCACGATCGCCAGACCCTATGCGAAAGCGGTATTTGTATATGCGACAGAGGCAAAAGCCCAAACTCAGTGGCGAGAATTTTTACGAAAGTCAGCAACCATCACATCAGATGAAGCGATGGTTGAGGTCCTAAAAAATCCTGCTGTTTCGGCAGAGACCAAGTGTGCAATGCTCGCTGATTTGACAAATGATGTCTTTGTTGATGGTTCGTTATCACTAATAGAGGCGTTGTCTCATTACGGTCGTTTTTTGGCTTTACCCTCTATTTCGTCTGAATTCGACACGTTGTTGGCTCAGGGTCAAAAAGCGTTGGAAGTCACCATAACGAGTGCGTTCCCGCTCAAGGATGATGAGATTCAGCTTTTAGAGTCGAAGTTGAAGAAGCACCATAAGGGTAAAACTATTCGTATCCAGACCGCTGTTGATAAATCGTTGATTGGCGGTTTTGAGATTCGATCGAGTGACACTGTAATTGACGCA
>CESZ01077097.1_pt1 | contig 9886 bp, 7 predicted proteins | sample 531081 | NCBI WGS metagenome assembly CESZ01 (sample SAMEA2621260, study PRJEB7988) | marine metagenome | biome: marine biome (ENVO:00000447); feature: surface water layer (ENVO:00002042); material: "saline water (ENVO:00002010), including plankton (ENVO:xxxxxxxx)" | depth 5 m | reverse complement strand
CCGACCTCTTCCATAGCGGCGTCTTCTTGGGCAACGAAGGCAGGCTTCGAGATGGGTTGCCGAACGGTTCGCACCGGTTCGGGTTGGGCGATGGGCTGCCGCACGTTTCGTACGGGTTGAACCTGGCCAGCCAACGGTCGAGCGCTCGTCATTGGAGCTCTCATGTTGCCCAAGCCAAGTCTTGGCTCATCCTGGGTTTGCTGTCCAGCTAGGCCACGCAGTGGGCGGCCTGCGGCAGCTCCGAGGCCATCCGGCCGGGCTCCAAGCGCTGTAGGGTCCATGGCGCCTGCTCCAAAGGCCGCAGGGGCTTGTCCCGAAATCGATTGCATCCATTTCTGGCGTTTCTCAGCACGTGTATCGGTGGCTTGCAAGGAACTGAATTCCTGTTCACGAGCACGAAGTTCCCCTTCATCAGCGTCAATTTCACCTTGGATTTGTTGCGAGACGGCCTCCCGCATCTTATCTTCGGCCATTTCCTTGAAGGAGTCCATTTTCTCAGCCAGTCCCTTGAGGCGGTCCCGAATCTCTGCTCGCTTGAGACCAAGTTGCGCCTCGATCTCAGCACGAATTTGGGCCTCACGCTTTCGGACGTCGATGAGCGCTTTGTTACGCATGATTTCCTCACGCTTCTCCAACTGGCGCTCCAACTGAGTGGCGACTTCCTCTTCCTTTCGGGCTTTGAATTCCTTGAGTTTCTCTTCCATCTCGACTTCCAGTTCGAGAGCGGTTTCCTCTTTGAGGAGGTCCAGGTCGGTTTCATGGGTCAGCCGGTCGTTGCGAAGCTGTGCATCAACCTCCGACATGATGGCCTTGCGAGCTGCGGCTTCACGGGATTGGAATTCAAGGTCAAGCCGTTCGGTCCAATCTTGCTTGTTGGCGCTGTATTGTGCCTCAAGTTGTTCTCGCAGTTCGGCTTCCCGCTCGTACCTGTAACGGGACAATCGGTTCTGAATTTCTGCTTCCCGTGCGTGGCGGTAAGAACTGAATTCGTTTTCTTTGCGATGCTCAAGTTCCACCTCGATCTCCGTTTGCAGGCTGCGTGAGATGTCATCGATGGCTTTGCTGAAGGTGAGGTCATACTTGGCTTTCAGTCGAGCCTTGCGCTCAGCCAAACGGGTCGCTTGCTGCTCGTTGAGTTCTTGTTCAATCTGTCCACGAAGTTCATCGCGTCGCTTGGCAATGGCCAGTTCGACATCCTCCCGCATGCGCTCTTCTAGGTCATCGGTTTCACGTCGGAGCTGCTGTTCGATATCGGATTGGAGTTGTTGAGCAATGTCCTCTTCGAGCCGGAGGCTTCGTCGTTCATATTCGACCTTGAGTCGTGCCTCACGTTGCTTGAGGCGTTGGCGCAACTGTTGTTCAAGACGGGTCCGAATCCCTCGGCGGAGTTGTTCTTCACGCTCGGCCAGCAAGGCTTCGTGCCCCTCCTCCAAGCGACCGATCTCAAGTTCTTCCATCTCAACGAATCGCTCCTCCATTTCATGTTCGAGGTTGGCTTCTATCTCGCGGAGGCGCTGTTGCAGTTCTTGGTTGTAGTCCAAGCGCAACCGCTCCTTTTGAATGCCAAGGCGTCGGTCGTATTCCTCGTGAAGTTGAGTTTCAATGGACGCTTTCATCTCAGCCTTTCGCTCTTCAAGCCGTTGATGTTGCTCAACACCGTGTTGCTCGTGAATGGCGTTGACTTGACGCTCAAGTCGCAAGTCGAGTTCCTGACGGACGCGCGCCTCTTCAGCGGCCAAAGCATCGCGCTCCATGGTTTCCAGTTCGGCCTCCATGGTGGTTCTGAGTTCGTTTTCCAACGCATCGAGGGTGAGTTCGTGTTGGGTTGCCAAGTCCTTGGCAATGTTGGCCTTCATGGCCTCAACCCGTTCGCTGATGGCCTGTTGACGGAGCCTTCGCTCGCGTCGAAGATCGGCTCGGAGCCGCTCTTCTTGACGGAACCGGGCACGCGTGCCCAAAGCCTCGTCGAGGGTTGACGTGTCCGCCGAGGTGAATTGAGAGCGCAAGGAGGCCAAGGTGACCCGTTCGGCTGTTTTGTGGCCGTCATGCGCCGCCTTTTCCACCTTCATGTCATGGCTTTCGCTCATACCCATTGGAATCCCATCCACTTTTCCATGGACTTCTCTTCATAGATAAGGAGCGCGACGGAGGTGTGGCCGTAGCACGCGCTTTTTGCACCTTTTTTTGGTGGCGGTGTTGTTCAGAATCGAACTGTAAACTGTGTATCACAGGCCGGGCAATCAATCTCTCGTGTACCGGGGCGGCGTTTCATTCGCAGATTCCGGTGGCATCCAGGACACTCAATCTCGACGCGGGGGACGTTGGGGGTGAGGGTGAAAAAGGAATCACATGAGCCACATTTGAGTTCAGCAGGACGATGGTCTACACCCGCTACCAAGACCTTTGAGCAGGATGGGCAGGACAACTTCTCTTCCTTCCACTTTCGACGTGTGGCGGGGTGGTCGACACGAACGCGCGCATCGCACAGGGTGCAGTTGAGTTCACCCAATCCAGTGGGCAGCATTCCTCCGCATTTTGGGCAGGAAAGTGGCGGTGGCGCGACCTTTGACTCGACACTCAATTCTTCGGTCATGGAATCACTTCTTCTTCGAGTAGAGAACCAGTTGCTCAGGAATGAAGTTCCAAGGCACATCAAGGGTCAGTCCAAACTCCTCGGAGAGGCGAACAATGAGTTGTTTCGCACTCACTTGGTCGCGGGACCCCTCGAGGTCCAAAACAATGACTTCTCGCCCTTCCTCGTCCACCGCCAACGAAGCAAGCGTTGCTCGTGCCGACGAGGGGGCAGGGGTCTCGTTCGATGCTGGTGCAGCGGCGCTGGGGGCAGCGGTCGCGTTGAGAAGTTCTGGCAGGTCAACGTGCAGGTTCTTTTTCCACCAGCGGGCACGCCCTTCGTCTCGATGGTTCTCAATGAGTTCTAAGGAGGCGAGTTTCTTCAGGTGGTGGTAGAGGTTGTAGCGGTCCACGCCCAGTGCTTTTTGGAGTTGAACGGTGCTCATTTCAGCGGTTTGAGCCAAGGCGACATACGCTGACCGTCGCGTTGGGTGTGCGAGTGCCGTGGTGATGGGGTCGCCGCGTACTCTTCCCATTCGCTCACCGTTCCGGAAGAAAGGCTTCTATGGTTTGAAGATGTCGCGTGAAACCCAAGCAAAACCATTCAGGTTCGAGCAGGAATGTAACGTGCTCGGAAGGTCGTAAAAGCCTCCTTTGTATCGCTTACCATCGCCGCTAAACTTTGCTTCATGAGTTTGAATGATTGTCCATTTTGAGCCAGCCGTGCTCCGTTGAGGATCACGATGACCACCGATAATTCGTGGATGAGGACACCGACCCAAAGCTGATCGTACCACTGCTGGACAACGGCGAACACCAGCGTCACGGTGATGAAGACAGAAAAGAACAGGTTTTGCATGAGGGTGCGTTGTGCTTGCCGTGCAAGGTCAACCATTTCGGTCAACAAGCGTGGGTCATCGCCGGGTATCAAGACATCTGCGGCTTCGAGGTTCACGGCTTCGCCGGTTCCAATGGCCACGCCCACGTCCGCCACTGCTAAGGCCGCAGCATCGTTGAATCCGTCGCCGACCATCATGGTGACGTGAGAACTTGAGCGGGCTTGAACCCAACTCACCTTTTCTTCCGGGCTTAGTCCTCCATGTGCAGCGCTTTCAGGCAATCCAACCGAGCGGGCAAATTCAGAAACGGCTTGTTGGCTGTCTCCGGAAAGAATTTCGATGTTGATGTTGCGTTTTTTCATCGCAGCGATCAATTCATCCGAACCGTCTCGGGTGTCATCGTGAACGAACGTTGCAAGGGCAATGCCCACACCATCTTTCACCAAGAGGCTGGCACCATGCCCTTCGGCTTTGGCTGCCTCGTAGGCGTCGAGCAGCCGGTCTTCAACCGTGATGCCCATGGATGCTGCTTTGTCGGGTCGGATGATGGCCACCTTCGCTGCTCCATGTTGGCCTGAAACACCCGCATCAATGTCGGTGATTTCTTTGATGGCCGCTGCTTTGACCCCCTCATTTTCTCCAAATTCCAAAACGCTCAGGGCGTAAGGATGGTTGGACCGAGACTCAAGCCCCATCATGATTTGAAGAGCTGAAAGCCGACGTCGGCCTTTACCGAGCACGATTTCACCAATCTTTGGCTTCCCGGAGGTCAATGTACCTGTCTTGTCAAGAAGGATGTGATTGACGTGCGCCATGCGTTCCAATGCATCTCCTCCACGAACAACAGCCCCGCTTTGTGCTGCGTTTGAGAGGGCGGCCGCATGGGGGACTGGCGTGGCCAAAAGGAGGGCGCAGGGGCACGATACGACCCACAGAAGAAGAATAATTTTCCAATTTTCAGGGAAGGCAAAGTACCACACCACAAAGGCTCCAAAGAGCACGAAGGGCACCCATATCGCAGTGAACTTTTCAATGCCGCTGTGAAGCCGTGGAGGAACTTCTCTGAAGGTATGCACGGCGTCGATGAGTCCGGACAATCGTGTGTTTTCACCGACCGCCACCACCTCGCATACCACCGGTCCTTGAGCCAAAATGAGCCCTGCTTCGATGACATCGCCGACCTTGACATCAACCGGTACGGATTCGCCGGTCAGCGGCGCTTTGTTGAGGGTCCCCGAACCTTCGAGGATACGGGCATCGGCCGGAATCAATTCACCGCTGCGTATTTCGATGTGGTCGCCGGGATGAATGAGGTCGATGGGGATGATGTCCGAGGTTGGCCCTTGATGAGGCGAAGCAACGGGGCCAGCTGCTCCCATGAGGGAAGGGGCCAAACCAACAGGAGCGAGGGAGATGGAGGTCATCGTGTCCAACGAGATTGGTCCGTGATGGTTCACCTTCCTGGCGGTTCGAGGGAGGCGGTCCAAGCCACCTTGCATGGCTTCCCGCGCTTTGATGAGCGCATCGCCTTCCAGATGGATGGTGAAGGCTACCAAAATGGTGACAATAAGCGCCTCTTCCCACATGCTGAGGATGCATGCACCGATGACGGCGAGGCTGGTTAAGACCTGGAATCCCATTTGCAGGCTGCGCAGCGAACCATAGGCTTCTCTAAACATCTGAATGCCTCCAATGGCCACTGCAGGTACCGCCAAAAGCGGGATGAGCACACCGTGGTAGCCCAACAATTCAGCGAGCATGATGAACACGAGAACAGGAAACGCCACTCCGCCACCAATCAGACGCCATTGATCTGGACGCAGCCGGTTTGATTTTGCCTCGGACAATTCGGGGGCCTGGCCCAAAACATCTTCCAATCCTCGCTTCCTTGCTTCCACAAGGTCCTGATTGTTGGTGACGACCAACTGGACAAGGATTCGGTCGTCGTCGGAAATTTCCACATCAAGGACGCCCGGTTGTCGCCGAATCACGCGGTTGAGGCGTTGAACGGGAACATCGTTTCGTAAAGCGATGGCTGACGCTTTGACCCCTACGAGTTCGTGATGTTCAACATCGGGTGCATGTCCGAGGGAGCGCAAGACGGAGGAGATTTCGAACAGAGGCCCAATTTCAAGGTCGACGTTGACCTTGACCTCTCCGGAAGTGACGGAAACGGTTGAATTCGTGACCTGTTTCATTTGGTTCATCGCTCGGGTCGCCTTTGAAGCACAATCCGGGCAATCCATGCCGAGAATGGGCCAACTCACTGAATAGGTGCCGGCGGCGTCGGAAATGACACTTGTATCGACGACCTCGCCTTCCAGTGAAGGGGGTTCGCCCATGGGAATTGACGCTGGTTTCTTGTTGGCCTCCGGAAGGGCTTTGACGGGCTCATCGTCTTCAAGGGACAGGAATACTTCCTCGCCCTCCGATGCGTCCATGATGCTCCCAATCCACGGTCGTTCAAGAAATCATCTCATCCGGTCCATGTCGGTCTGAAGGCGAGGTAAGGTTCATGCCGCTCTTTCGGCCAGCCCTTGGCATGGAGTGGCTTCCTTCCAATTGGTGCCCCAGCGTCGTGGTCATCGACATTGACGGTACCATCACCGATGGAAAGAAACACCTTTCCACGGAGGCGGTCAAAGCCGTTCGAAGGTTGGAAGATGCTGGCATCCCGGTCGTGTTGGCCACCGGTAACGTTCGGCCGGTCACCTATGGATTGTGGCGTTTCTTGGGCCTCTCGGCGCCGATGTGCTGCGAAAATGGAGGTGTGCTTTGGCACCCATCGTGGGATGAGCCTATGCTGCGAGCTTCGGCCGATGAGGCCAAAGAGGCCGCTGATTGGCTGGCCACGCAGGTCAATGGAGTGGACCCCAACGGCATTGCCACCAACCGCTGGAGAGAAAGCGAATGGTGCTTGTTTCCCGATGACCCTTTGGACGCCATTTCCGCGGCGATGGCTCGTAGCGAATGGTCGCACCTCAGTGTTGTCCGCACCGGCTTCGCCATTCACTTGATGGAACCACACCTGAGCAAAGGCGAGGGCCTTCGTGTGTTGTTTGAGCGAATGGGGTGGTCGGTTGAGGAAGCGTTGTGTGTTGGGGATGCGCCAAATGACCTTCCCATGTTTGAATTGCTGCGTTGGTCCGTGGCCGTGGGGGGTGCTTTCGACGCGGTGGCTGAGGCGGCAGACGTCGTTTCGCCCTACCCCCACGGGGCGACCTTCCCCCCTCTTGTCGATGCCATTTTGGAGCGTGCAATGGGGGATAACCGTTGAACGTCATGGGCATTGATGTTGGCGGAAGCGGCTTCCGAATTGGTGTGTTTGACACGGCGTCGGGAGAACTCATCGGCCCACTTCATCGACATCGCCACGACCGATCAACCGGTCCTGCCGAGGTTCTTGGTGCCGTTCGTGAGGCGATTGAAAGGTTGCAATGGAACGGGCCAATTGGCCTCGGTTTCCCGGGTGCTGTTGAGATGAACCGCCCCATCACGGCCCCCAACTTGGGTCAAGACTGGATTGGTGTGGATGTTGCACAGCTCTTGGGCGCCCACCATGGAGGACGGTTTGCAATGCTCAACGACGCCGATGCGGTCGCTTTGGCGGAAGCAACCCACGGGGTTGGCCATGGCGGTGCAGCGTGCGTGCTGACCTTGACGATTGGGACGGGACTGGGAACCACCGTACACCGGGATGGGCGGTTGGTGCCCAACCTCGAGCATGGGCGATTGCCCCATCCAACGCGTGGAGGTCATCTCGAAGAACACCTCTCAGGACGCGCCCGGACGCAGGAAAATCTGAGCCTGGAGGCTTGGGCGGAGCGTTTCCAAGAAGGCTTGTCGTTCCTCGAGCAACGGATTCAACCGGACCGCATCATCCTCTACGGGGGCTTGATGGAGCATTGGGATGAGATCCGCCCGTTGCTCTCCACTCGGGCTGAATTGTTCCCGGCCACGTTGAGGGAAACGGCGGGGCCGTTGGGTGCAGCGATGGCAGCCTACGATTTGTGAGATGCATCCGCCAAAGAAAACGAGGTCACCATTTGCATGGCTTGACCGTACTTGATGGAGCCGAGGTACTCTTTGCTCTGGCCGTGGGTCACCACGCGCAGACGGAATTTACAGAGGCGTTTTGTGCGTCGCTTTCGATGATGTTTGTAGAAATGGACGCCCACTTTGTACGTTCCCAAGGGAGCGTTTTGCCTCCATACAACGTTTTCAACGGGCGTTTTTGAAACCGGTCGCACGTTCATGTCAACATCCAATACTCCGCCGCACTCGCTCTTTTTGTTGTTGAAATAAATCCGTTCACCGGACGGACAAAAGAGATGGAGGTCGAGGTCGTTGTAATCGTCCCAAGCCAACGAAATTTGCACTTCACCGGACGCCCCTCCCTCTCGTTCCAGTCGCTCATCCATGTTCACTTCGGGCTCTTCGTCTTCCTCAGTGGCGACGATGACGCCGCTACCGATGTGCTCCTCGGAAACCACGGCGGCGTGTTGCTGCAAGGGCGGTTCATGGTGTTCCATCCACGCCGCTCGCGAGGTCAACTCTTCTCTTCGTTGGTCCTCCGAGGGCGTGCTGTCCTCGTCGCCGTTGTTTTCTGGGACCTCTTGGAGAAGGCCCAATTCGAGGAAGTTTCGGTCTCGGCGCTCATCTCGCTCTTGCCATGCTTCTCGTTCTGAGGGGGGAAGTTCTCCAACCTGGGGCATGCTGACGAGCAATCGCATGCGCCCTTGGTGCATGCCAATTTGAGAGCGAGTGCTGTATTTTTCCAACAGTGCTTGAGCGCGTAAACGAGCTTGGCGTTGCTTCCAGTACCGGTTGAGGAGGTAAACGCCGAAGCCCCCTAACCCTGCGCTGGTACCGAGGGTCAATGGGTCAACCATGGAGATAAATTTCTCCTCGGTCCTTTATGAGAGAACCGGTGGGGCTTCATCACGACAAGAATTCAGCGTTGAGGGCATCAAGGGATGCCTTATCCGGGCGCAGCACTTCATCGGGGACGTCCAGCAGAGGCTCATCCACCAAGCCGAGGTCTTCGGCGAGCGAAGGTTTGCTGGCATCAAAATACAACAGTCCAGTGACGTGCTTGCCGCCTGTTTCTGCATCGTGGAGGGCCGTCAACGCAGCCATGGCATCACCGGGGTCGTGTTCGGCTGAAATCGTCTCGAGACGAATCGTGGAGCCATCGTGAAGGGTGATGTCCCTAAAGTGACCTTCTGGAACTTCAATCTCTTCCACCGGGTTGAAGTGCGGAATGTAGTCAGCCATGTGCAAGGTGACCTCGTTCTCTTTTACGTAGCCATACGAGCGCATGGATTCGTCGTTGTTGTTGAAGGTGACACAAGGTGAAATCACGTCGATGAGGGCGAAGCCTTTGTGGGACATCGCGGCCTTGAGCAACGAAGTGAGTTGCTTCTTCGAACCGGAGAAGGACCGTGCAACAAAGGTGCATCCCAAGTTGATGGCCAGAGCGCACAAATCAATGGGTTGGGTTTCGTTCGCAGGTCCTTTCTTTTTCTTGGAACCGACGTCGGCTGTGGCCGAATACTGCCCCTTGGTCAGTCCGTACACACCGTTGTTTTCCACGATGTAGACCATGTCCATGTTGCGGCGGATGGCGTGAATCAGTTGGCCAATACCGATGGAGGCTGAGTCGCCATCGCCAGAAACGCCGAGGTAGAGCAGGTCCTTGTTGATGGCATAAGCACCGGTGGTGACGGAAGGCATGCGGCCATGGACGGTGTTGAATCCGTGCGATTGACCCAGGTAGTAAGCGGGTGTCTTGGATGAACAACCAATTCCGGACATCTTCGCGATTCGGTGAGGCTCAATGCCGTTTTCCCACGCTGCAGTGATGATCACATTGGAAATTTGGTCGTGTCCACAGCCCGGGCAGAGCGATGAAGGGCCACCCGTGTAACTGTCTTTTGGTTCGTTGAGGACGTTGAGTTTGATGGCCCGTGCGGGTCGTGCTGGTTTATCGCTCATTGCTTCACCTCCTCAAGGGTGGCCAAGATGCGCTCGGCGTAGATGCGTGCCCGTGGGGGCATACCATCGCTGTAAGCGACCGAATGCACCTTGGTGACCAAATCGTTGGGGAGCTCCCGGCGCAGGATGCCGTAGAGTTGCCCGTCTCGATTGATCTCAAGGACAATGACGACTTCATGCCGACGAACGAAGTCTTCCACTTCGGAGTGGAACGGAAGGGCTCGAACACGGCACTGACTGACCATGATGCCGGTTGCTTCCAACAAATCGTCAATCTCTTGAATTGAATTCTCCATGCTCCCGAGGAAGACAATGCCGACCTCACACTCTTTTTCTTCACGAAGGATAGGAGCCGGTAACTGGTCGCGGGCGTTGTCAATCTTCATTCGCAAACGCTGCATCAAGTTGTAGTAATCCTCCGGCTTTTCGGAGTAGACACCCATGGGGTTGTGGCCCGTACCTCGGTAGAGGATGGGGTC
>CESZ01016530.1_pt1 | contig 9962 bp, 8 predicted proteins | sample 531081 | NCBI WGS metagenome assembly CESZ01 (sample SAMEA2621260, study PRJEB7988) | marine metagenome | biome: marine biome (ENVO:00000447); feature: surface water layer (ENVO:00002042); material: "saline water (ENVO:00002010), including plankton (ENVO:xxxxxxxx)" | depth 5 m | reverse complement strand
TGAACGGGCAACCAGGCCACAAGGGTGCCTCCGAAAAGGGGCATGAACGCCAAATGATGCGTGCTTTGAGTTTCACTGACGACCTCAATCCAGCGATTGAAACCCGTGACCAAAGCCATGCCAACCTCGTCATCATCCGCGACATCACCGGTTGGCATGTCTGGCTCCACCGTGAACAAAACGCCGTTTGGGTTTAACTGTGGGAGGTACCTCGAAACCAGTTCGGCACGAACGGGCGAAGGGCCATCGACGATGATGACATCGTACCCCGCCTCGAAGGGTGTTTGCGAGAGTTCAGAACCCGTTGCGGATGCCAAGGACCAAGCCAAGTGTTCAGATGCAAGTTGTACCGGGTCTCCAACAACCACGTTTGACCAAGCCATCGCCTCGTAGCGTTGAAGAAGACGCTTCAAAATGACACCAAATTTGCCGCCTGGCTCAACCAGTGTCAGGGCGTTTGGACTGCGGTTCTTGCGGTCAAATTCATCGAGCAGCCACGCCGTTCGATGGCCAATGCTCGCGCCAACTTCCAGCAAGGATGTTGGCTGAAGACGCCCCACGGCATCCCGAAGGCGTCGAAGGACCGAAAGCGACCAGGTTGACAGCCCCATGTGTTGGAGTTGTTCGTGAATGTTGGCAGCAATTTCCGGTTCACCCGAGGGTTGCTCACTGTCTTTGGCCAAGATGAAACTGAGGAGATCACTTCGTTCAATCTCCCCAAAAGGGTCGGCCATGGTACTGGGTCCCCCATCTCCAACATCAAGCCTTGCACACCATCCAAGTCGGAGGGTTCAAACCAAGTGGGTTCAGCGCAAAGAACGAGGGAAGCCCGTGGACGAAGGAGATGACTGGGATGAAGAGGAAGAAGTCCTCGACAATGCCACGTATTGTCCATCGTGCGATGAGATGACCGCCCACGATATTCTCCGAGAGAAAAAAGTTGGAAATGGAGCCGATTTCAAGGTGCGATGCCTGGTGTGCCAACACGTTCACACCGTCGAATTTCGACCACCACCTCCCACCAACATTCCGTTTATTCTCACCGACGGGCCCCATTCTCAACGGGTGGTGTTGGTCGTCGATGCCGATGAGGAATTCGTGGTCGGGGATGTATTCGAAGAGGCTGAGATGCTTTGGCGAATCCATCAAATCGAGACAAAATCCGAGCGAATGACGAGGGCAGATTCGGCAAAAAACATTGCACGAATCACCGCTTTACGAACGGACATGGTTCGTGTAAAACTCACCCTGACCCGTGGTGAAGATTCAACCGCCGATGTCATTGTGGTTCCACAAGACAAGACCTTCACCGGCTCTCATCTCATGGAGCACAACGGAGAGACGTGGCGTATCCGTGCCATACATACCGGTTCAGGCCGGACGATGCGAGGCACCGTTGAGGCACCCGATATCAAACGAATGTACCTCCATGAGCCACCAAATCCAGAGCACTTCACCCCGCGCACGCCGAGGGAACGAAGACAAGCATGGAAAGAAGGGCGATTAGGTCACAACCCGAATCCCGAACGTCCCAAAGAGCACGTCAAGAAGGGAGTCAACCCAAATCAACCACGAAAGCGGACAAGAAAAAAGAAGCGGGATTGATCACGGACGGTTCGTCCATGGCATTAAGAACGCCTTTGCTACTTGTGTCCCAATGGTGGGATTTTCCTTGAGACGACGGATGCTGTATTCGTACCATTTTTCTCCATAGGGGATGTAAACACGTGTCCGATGGCCCTCATTTAACAAACGCCGACGAAGCGGGCCTCGAACACCAAGAAGCAATTGAAATTCATATCCTGGACCTTTGTGATGGCGCTGAGGGCCAGCGTTTGGCCGTGGGTCGTCAATTCCCGGACCCATCTTGTACGATGAAAGGGCAGACAAGGTATGGTCAATGACAGGCAGGTCATGGCTAGCAACCCCTACATAGGCCCCCGCAGCAAACATACGGTCAATGGCCGCATTGGTCGCATCGACGATGTCCCGGTAACCCGTGAATGAGATGTCTTCTGGTTCCAGATAGATCCCTTTGCAAATGCGGTAATCAGCGGCGGGTCCGAGGGCAGTCTCAAGGGCATCAATGTCGGCCAGCGTACGAAACAATCGACCTTGCAGGACGGTTCCAACATTCGTCAATCCTTCGCTGTGCAGAGCAAGAACAACATCAATCGTCTGCGTGGTCACGCGATGGTCTTCCATGTCCAGCCGTACAAACATGTCCTCTTTTGCCGCCATTTGGACAAGCTTTCGAATGTTTTTCATTCCGGCTTCCGGGTCAATAAGCAAACCAAACGCCGTAGGTTTGATGCTCAAATTAGCATCAAAACCGTGTTCTTGAATGGCGTTCATGACACGAATGTACTCCTCCAAAAAGAAGGTGGCTTCGTCCATTGACGATATCTCTTCGCCGAGGACATCAATCGTAAAGCAGGCACCCTCATTGGTGAGGCGCTTCATCACGGCGACGGCTTCGTCAAGACTGGCGCCTGCGACATAACGTCGGCTCACCCATCGGACAAACCAGCGCGGCATGCGAACGGTGGTGGCGACAATCAACTTGGAGAACCACCCCACCATGCACGAACCACTCCCAAGCCGCTCTTTGACCCTTTGTGCAGAACCTCAAGACAGACCGAGTCGATCCTTGATTTGTCGCGTGGTAAGGAGAGGAACATTTTCAGACGCCAACAAATCCCGTATTGCCTGTCTTTGCCATCCCCTGAACGCTTTTTTATCCATTGAGCAAACGAGTTCACCACCAGGAAAAGCTTTCTTTGTAGAAGCCAGGGCACCCAGAATGGATTGTTTCCATGTTCCACCAACCACTCCATCCTCGCCCTTGATGAACGGGAGTGCATAGGTGGCCAACATGTGGCCAAGCCAGACGCCGTCCAACGAGGCCAATTGATTCGCTCGAGGGGCATAGTGACCTCCTCCGAGGGTGACGAGTACAATTTGGCCCTCGTGAAGTGTTGAATCCCAACCGGATTCTGTTTCATTGAGCAACCCATCTCGAATGATGTGGGCTAAGACATCGGCAGCACCCCGGTGACCCCACGTGGCTTCCGTGGACCCCACTTCGATGAACAAGCATGGAACAGAAACCGATGGACCGTGATGGGTGACTTCCAGTGAAACATCAAAGCCGTCAACGCGTCGGTCCATGGCTGCACGTTTCAACAGCAATTTCCACCATGGGGCCAAACGGGTCGATGGAGGAGGGGGTGACCCGCCATAACCCCCGTACTGTCCATGTTCGCCGAGTGGAAGATGAGGGACGCCAATCGGATGCAGCGTTAACGAGGCTTGACCGCTGGCTGCGACATGCCGTGATGGAAAAATAATCTCAGAAACGGGTTCCCCTGTGGCGTCATGCCAACGTCGCTCCAAATGGTCCTCAAACAACAGGCCATCCGGGAGGTAAATCATCCGCAGATGTTTGAACGCATAAGCGGGATGGTCTTCAACCGGGGGCAGGGATTCCCATCGGTCAAGTTCTCGAAGGATGTCGGCCTGGTTCGTACTGGCCACATCTTGTTGGTTCACAGCGATGAGAACAACCGACCCAGCCTCCATGGGTGGACCTGGTTCATGTCCTATTTTGAGGTGACCCAGACGAGGATTGACATAGAGGCGACCCGTCTTCGTTGCATGAACGAGGCGTTGCCCCCGAACGTCCCGTTTCTTCCCGACAAACTCATCCATCACGAAGCGGGTGCCTTGGTAACGGGAATGGATGGAGAGTTTCTCTGGCTTGACAAAGAAATGAATCCCGTCTCGAACCAGGCCAGTCCGCATCCGATGCGGATGAATTTAGGTGTCATCGTTAGCGACCAACTGGTGGCGACATGGCTCGACCGGGAACTGATGCTTGCCTGCATGGGATCGATGACGGTGAACACCGCAGTAGACGGGCACCAACGGGCCGAACTCCGGACATCCATAGGAACCCGGACCTCCCACTATCCAGCCGGCACGACATGGTCCCACGCCTTGGATGCTGAGCCCATGGCAATGGCCAGCGATGGCGAAGTGGTGGTGTTTGAATTGTACCACCGTGGGTTGTATGGCATTGGCCTCAACGCTCACGAACATTGGAGAATGCCAACCCCCGAATGGAGCTATCCAAAACGGCGACCACGGAACAAAGAAACCATTGCCCTTCATGTCCACAACGGTGAATGTTGGATCACCTCCCGGGGAGGACGTGTACAAAGGCGGTCACTCTCGGATGGACTACTCATCGAGGAACATTTGCTCGAACAGGTTGAGAGTCCATTGGAACACCACTTCAAACACGGTGAGCATGACTTGCTCTGTTCAACCAGTGGGACGGTCACTTGGCTGAGTTCAATGAGGGTGGTCAAACATGTCCAATTGAGTGGACCAGTCCAAAGTGCTGTTTGGGATGAGCAATTCAATGGTTGGCGTATTGCTGGGTGGAGAGAAGAAATTTTTCTCGCTGAGCACCATCACGACCGACGGGCTACACAAGAACTTCCGGTGCACATCGTACCCCTTGGATGCGGAGCGTTGGTGTTGTACAATGACGGGTCGTGGGAAAACAGCCCGTTTGAATTCGCAGCGCCGAACGAGGAGTGATTCACTCGTTCATTTCGGTGTAACCGCATTGCCCACAGGATTTGCGGTCCTTGTGAATGGCCAAGAAAACACCTTGACCGCATCGCTCAACTGGACAGTGCTCGGCACGAATCAACTTGCCGTCTTCAATCTTGTACTTTGACCACTTGGCCTTGGGGTTGGGACCATCACCCATCATTCATCGCCTCCTTCAGGTTCGGCTTCCTTCGTCGCTGATGTACTGCGAAGCGCCTCGTGTCGAGCGTTGATGTAGCCGGGTTCAACCGCCATGGCTTCAGCCGAGGCGTAGATGTAAGCAAAGCCCGTTGTGAGGGGTTGCCCAAATCGGGTAGAGCAGTCCTTGACCACGATCAATTCACGGTTGGAACCAGGCTCCAGCGAATCGATAGCATCGATGAGTTCTTTGCGAGATGGCGTTGATTTTTTGTCGTGCTTCCAACTGAAGGAAAGCTCAACGCGATTCAAGATTTTGTTTTCTTTACGGTCTTCTATTTTCATGATGTTCACCTTCAACGAATGTTCACTTTCAAGGCATAACGGCCTGGCTTATCGACTTGCAAACGCTTGGCGATTTCCGAGCGTTCTGGATTCACGATGATGACGTAGCCGGTCCAATCGGAGGAAACTGGAGCTGATGGACAGCGTGGGCACTGGTCGACACCGTCTTTGAGCACAAGGTGGCACTCGCCACAGGAGAAAGGCATCTTGACCATGTTCACTCACTCCCCTTTTTCCACTGCGGTGATCCGAGGCCATCCTGCTTGCTGGTAAGTCCAATCTTTGAGCGACGAGGGTCCGAGGTGTCAGGTGAAAGTGAAACGATTCGGGCCCGTACGAAGGAACCAATGGAGAGTTCACGGCCGGATTGCCGACCAATGATCTTGTTGGCACCAATGTTGATGTCAACTGGCTCATCCATGATTTGGGACTTGTGAAGAAGTGCTTCCATTGGGCCAATTCGGACGAATGCACCGAATTCATTGACTTCAGAAACGGCCCCTTCAACGACCTCTTGGTCATCCATGCAGAAGAGAACGGCGTCGAATTGGACGCGTTGGTAAATGGCGCCATCCCCGTGGATGATTCGCCCACGACCGAGGGTCTTGTGGTTGTTGGTGACCAGAACAAAGCGGTTTTCTGAATCGAATTTCCCTTCAAACGCATCCATTGACAAACGGTCAATGTGCTGGTCAAGGGACTGTCCCTTTCGCATGTATTCCGCTGGAATGCGGATGGTGTCTTCCTTGGTTACGACCTTGTACATTTCATCACCTCTTTGCGTTCTCGAGAGGCACGATGAAGACGGGAAGTCAAACGACTCTTCCGTCCTTCACCGGTGAACCCTCAGGAGAGAATGCGACCGAAGTCAGTCTGTCCACCGACGGCCCCTATTTAATTCAAGCGGCAAACCCGAGGTCAACATTCCACGGCGTGGCCTTGTTTCGCAGGTCTTGAAGCAAGGGAGAAAAGGGGTTTTAGGGGTTGATGGAGCCATAAGCAATAACAACCCCCCGAAGCAGGTGAAACATGATGACAGCAGCGAAGCCACTCGGCACCCCTCGCCATGCTGTCGCCTTCGTGATGATTTGGCTGATGGTAAGCGTGGTCGTGACACCCCTTTTCCAACCCGTGGAACTGGAAGATGTTGAGGTGGTGATGACCACCGAAACTTCGTGGCAAGGGCTAGAACAACCTTGGGCACAATACGCTCGCACACCCACGCACAATCAAACCGCCCCTGACCACAGCCCGGATGGAGGGCCCGGGACGGGAAGCATCGACAACGTCACGTCCTTGGCCACGCTTGAAAACCCAATCGTGAACTGGCAAGTCTTCAGCGATCAAACCGAAAGCGATGCTTATGGCTCGGTCATCGGCGACTTCTCCCAAAGCGTATCGGCGAGTGAAACTGCCTCGCAACGTTGTGGAGAGGGAACGTTGTTCCCGGTGATGGTCTCGAGTGAAATCGTTGATTCAACCCGTACCAGCTACCTCAACATTGTTTCTGGCAACGATGCCAAAATTGCATGGAGAGTAAGCCTTGGCACCACCGAAACCGTCCGTTCAACGCCCATCATTCACGACATTGACGACGATGGTTTTCCAGAAGTCATTGTCACCTACGACACGCAAGGAGCCTTCAACATCGATGTGTGGTCACCTCGCTTGACCTGCACTGAAGCCAACTGGCAGACCTCTGGCCACAGCAATGAACTGGTGTGGTCCTACAGTGATGCAGATGTTCGCATCGGTTCCCCGTCGCCGCACTGGCCAACCGCAAACAGCGACCATTTGGCCGTCACCCAGCCGCTTCTTGCGGACTTGCAACTGGACGGCACCCCTGAGGTCATCGTGGCGTTGGTGGACGACCCCAACAACAATCCCTTGGTCAAGGTCAATGCTTACAGCTTAACCACAGCTCAACCGACCGAAGAGGACTGGAGCGTGGCGCTCGACCGAGGAACACATCCCTCCGACCCCGTTTGGGCGCAACTCGACAGCACCACAACCTCCGTTGTGTTAACCACCATCGACGGAGATTCCGGCAACATGTGGATTTGGAAAATTGATGGCAGCACCGGTTCATTGGACTGGGAACGCGTGGCCGTTCAAGGAACCGATAGCGATTCGGATTCGCCCCGACTTCGCCTTCCAGGCCCCGTCATCGTTCAACTCGACCAAGACAGCGCACCCGAAATGATTCTGACCGTTCCAACCGACGCCAACGGCCGGACATCTGGGAGTGGAGCTCGGTTCATTGGCATGGAACTCACGTCCACCACTGAAGTCTTCAACTTCCGTGCTCAGAACGGCTACGCCGATGCGCAACCCATGGCCTTGGACACCGATGATGACGGCATTGATGACCGGTTGTGCTGGGTGACATGGTATTCCGAGGAATCGTTTAACTTCAACAGGAAAGGGATGCTGGGATGCACGGACATCTCTGACAGCACACCCGTCACCGAATGGACGCGCGACCTTCAACGCGGTGCAGGAACCGACAACGATGAGATCGCTGCATCGCCTCCATTTTGGTTGGACATCGATGGCGAAGGAACGCCTGAAGTGTTGGTTGGCTTTGGCCGGCGATTCTGGGCGTTTGATGGAGACACCGGGGCTTCGGCAGACATCAACAACGCATGGTCCACCCCGCTCAGCATGCCCCACAGGGTTTGGGCGGCCCCTGCTCTTGCTGACGTGGATGGGGACGGGCACATCGATGTGCTCTTTGGCGACACCCTCGTTTCCAATCAAGGTCCTGATTTGACACCAGCCCTTGACAACCGTGGCTTATCGTTTAATCCCGCCCAAGCCGACCCGGGTGCAACCGTCACCGTGACGGGGCAATTTGCCAACGTGGGTACGGCGGAAGCCGACGATGACGTGGATGCTGCCATCATCATGAACGGTATTGAACTCAAGCGAGAACGGTTCACCACCAGCGAGCCCATCGCACCTTCAGGCGAAGGAGGCCCCCTGACCTTTTCAGCAGAGTTTGTAGCAGAATTGGGTGTGCATGAATTTGAGTTGGTTCTGGATGTGAATCAAAACATCTCAGAACAACGAGAAGACAACAACCGAGCAGCGACCAGTTTCTCCGTTGTTGAGCCCTACCTTGCAGAATTGACTGGTCCGTTGGAGACACCGAGAATTCCTCCCGGCACGTCCCAAACCGTTGACATCAACCTCCTTGCTACCGGTTCAAAACCAGCCGATTGGTCAATCGCTGTGGACGATGACCAACTTCCAGAGGGTTGGAGTTTTGAACTTGCAAGCAGCGAAGCCCTCACACGAGAATTGGTCCCAAATGTCCCGCAAACCATGACCTTTGATGCCAGCGTTCCTTCAACGGCCTTGGGCGATGAATCAGGAATGGTGTCTTTCCTGCTGTCCTTGGTATCGGACCCAACCGTGAACACCACGCTTGATGTTCAATTGGATGTGTTTCGCACTCGAGGGCTTGACTTGAGCGGGTCAAGTGGGATGAACAGTTCACAGGGACAAGGCCGACCGGGACAGACCGCCAAAGCGTGGTTCATGGTGGAAAACCTCGGAAACGCACCCGAGTCAACCACCTCCATTACATGGACGGCTCCCTCGTGGGGAGGCTCCCCCTCAATCCACGATGCATCGGGTCAAGAATTGTTCAGCATCGCTCTGGACCCAGGGGAATCAAAAGCGCTGTTTGCCCATTTGCCCACACCGTCAAGTTCCAGTTTTGGTTCATCCACGCAGAGCACGTTGACGCTGTGCATGGGCAGTGGAGAGGATGCGCTTTGCGAGTCCATGCCGTTTACGTTCACGGCGCAAAAATTCGTCGCACAGCCCGCTCACCACCGTACGCTTCCTGATGCAACGCTCACATGGAACCTTGTCGGTACGGCACCTGTTTCGGGTACAGCCGCATGGAGCATGTCCTCAATGGGCATGTTCAACAGCAATTGGCAGTGGAATGCAAGCGGTGACTTCACCGTGAATGGAACGACGCTTGAAGCTCAAGGAACACCTGGTGATACATTGACGGGTTCTTTGGTGTTGGAACTCCCTACGAACGCCGTACCGAAACGACACGTCTTTGCAGCGACCGATGCTGCTGACCTTGACGCTTCGTTGAACATGAGCCTCCATGTTTTGCAGGTCCATCGGGCCAACGTTTCATTGATTGAACCCACCCCCTTGAACGTTGAAGAGGCCATCTCCCTGAACGTGAGTGAAGAGCACCGTTTCCTGTTGTTCCTTGAGAACCCAGGTAACGGCGTTGACACGTTTGAATTGACAGCTGAAGTTTCGACCGATGACCCATTGTTTACGCCCGAAGTCACGTTCACCTACTATGACCCGCAGAAAACGCTCGGTGCTCTTGCAACTGGAATCGGAACCGTTGATGTGTTTCTGTCTGCTGAAATCCCCGCTCTCGCACCGTTTACCCTCACCTTCACATGGACATCGTTGGGTGGCGATGAGGTCGCCAACGATGTATCCGTCTTCATCCAGGCCGCACCGAGCCATGAATGGCAAGTGGACCCTGTGAACCTCACTTCGACCTCGGGTATACCCGGTGAGTTCCTGACGTTCGGATTCAACCTCACCAATCTCGGCAATGCTCCCGATGCTTTGACGCTCCAACCCTCCATCGCCGTCACTGCTTTCGGCAGTGATGCCTCCGTATGGTCGGCGGAATCGGTTCAAACCTCCACCATCGGCATCAACGGCAGCGTTCAGGTTAATTTCTCCATACAAATTCCCGCCACCGCCTGGGCCACCACCACCGTCAACGTGAGTTTAGCTCATTTGGCCAACACCTACAGCATCGGACAGACCCATCTGAACATCGGTGTTGATGCCGTATC
>CESZ01002120.1_pt1 | contig 10040 bp, 10 predicted proteins | sample 531081 | NCBI WGS metagenome assembly CESZ01 (sample SAMEA2621260, study PRJEB7988) | marine metagenome | biome: marine biome (ENVO:00000447); feature: surface water layer (ENVO:00002042); material: "saline water (ENVO:00002010), including plankton (ENVO:xxxxxxxx)" | depth 5 m | reverse complement strand
GTCCTCTCACCCGAAATCGTCAGCGAGGATGAAAACACACCGCCCAGTTTTGGTCAAATTCAATGGAGAAACGGCCTTGCTGTGGGCGAAGGGGGAAGCATCGCTCATCTTGAAGCGGTCGTGGAGGATGCAGAATGGAACATCATCGATGTTCAAGTTGACCTGACGGTGCTTGGTTTGGGGGTCGTTGAGCTCAACGACCGTGGTCTGAATGGAGACATGGGGGTCGCTGACGATGTTTACACCGCAGCCGTCCTTATTCCCGGTCTGCAAACGGGCGACTTCCAAGCCATTGTTTCGGCCACCGACAGTTTTGGTTCAACCTCCACGTCTTCGGCCACGCTCGCGGTTTCAAACCAACCTCCCCGGCTGATGGACGTCGAAATGGTGCCAACCTCCCTTGAGCGAGGCCAGTCGGTCGTGGTGAACATCAACGCCTACGATGGCCACGGAATTGCTTCCGTCCAAATCGACTTGAGGGAATATGGAGGGGAAGTCATCAACTTGACCAATGACAGCGCGGGCGGTCCATGGGCCGCCATGGTTGAGATGCCAGTCGGTATGACGCCTGGTCATCAATCGCTTCTGGTCATCGCCACCGACGCTCTTGGCGCCACGGTCCAGCAGCGTGTGTACACGCCTGCCGACGGTGTTGGGAGCGCAGAGTTTGGCCCACACCACGTCGTGTCAACCGAAGAGCTGCCGGTGGAAGTTCACATTCTCAACGACCGTCCAGTCCTCAACTATGAATCTGCAACCATCGCTAAAAATCCTCAAGAGACCTTCACCTACACGGTGCAAGCCAACGATCCAGACGGTGTTGAACGCGTCCAAATCAAACTCGGTGTGTACGCGCCCATCGGCGGTTCGGAATGGGCGAACATGTTCGACGACGGCTCCAATGGTGGGGATGAAGTCGCAGGAGATGGCGTCTACAGTGTTCTTCTTTCCATCCGTGAGGGCACGCCGATTGGCACCCATGAGGTCGCTCTTCGAGCGTTTGATTCCTATGGCGAACTCAACACGGGTTCCTCGGTGATCACGCTGGTTGAACCCAACACGCCGACCAGCACTGGAGGTGGGCTGAGTGCCGCTGTTCTTGGAGGTCTTGGTGTTCTTGTGTTTGCTGGAGCCATCGTGGTGTTCACGTTGATGTGGCGAGGTGGAGGCCAAGGCGGCAGCGACCGGTTTGGTATGCAATGACCTCCCGCTTCGGGGCCCCTTTCTTTCACGAAGGTCGTTGGCCGACAATGGTTTAAACTCGTTCTAGGTGGGACGGCTACCAGCGAGCGTAGTGTAGTGGTTATCACCGGGCGTTGCCAACGCCTGAACCCGGGTTCGAGTCCCGGCGCTCGCACCACTGCGAGGCATTTTTGGGTAATTTCACCATGAATGTTTATGGGATGAACGGGCCCATCAACCCCTGAGAGGCATGTCGGAACGCCGAGTCATTTTTGTCGGAAAAAAACCCCTCCATGCGTACGTCCGAGCGGTTGTCAAGGCCATGGAAGACGGCGATAGGGAGTTGCAATTGGTCGCACGAGGGGCAACCATTTCGCGGGCGGTTGACGTGGCCGAAGTCTGCCGTCGCCGCAATGGGCACATTGCGCAAGGGTTGCCTGAAACGGTGAACATTCAACATTTAACATGCGAATCCGAAGAAGTGGATGGAGAAAACGGGGCTCGCACCGTGAGCGTCATACGCATTGACCTCGAGGGTGTTGGCGATGTTCCAACAGCTCAAGAGGATTGATCGAGAATCAACAAAAGCCTTCGTTCAATTTCGGCCGCCGTTGTTTCGTACACTTCGTAGGCCTGCCCAACGGGATCTTCAAGTTCCCAGTCCTGGTCAATCTTGATGGCCGGGCAATGGACTCCACATCCCATGGAAATGACCATGTCGAATGAACTTGGAACCATGCCGTCAACGGATTTTGGCACCATGCCTGCCGTTGAAATGCCTCTGGATTCAAGCAACGTTGCAGCATGTTTTGCTATGGATGGCGCTGGATGCGTTCCGGCTGAGGAGGCCTCAAAGCCCATTGATTTCGCCAAACCTTCAGCCATTTGCGAGCGGCATGAGTTCCCAACACACACAAAGAGGAGTTTCATGGTCACAAGAGGTCCGTCACGCCTCTTCAACTCTTTCTCCTTAGATTTTTGATGACTTCACATAGGTGGGCCACCTCGGAGGGTCATGCTGAAAGCACTGCTCATCAACTTGGGCGTTTTTTCAGGTCTCTTTCTTCTGCACATTGTGTTCGCTGCCAACGGCATGGACATGGCGTTCACGGCTGTTGCTTTGCTCATCAGCCTCCAGACCATCGGGTTCGGTCCGCTCACTGTCGCTCTCACGGGAACCAAGGGCGATCGCCGTCAAACCTTGCGACGCAGTTTTGGGGTGGCGCTCCCGTTGGCGTTTGGCTTGGCTTGGGCCTATGGCGACATGGCTTGGTCAATGCCCGAAACGATTGGCGTCGTGGGTGCATCGTTGGCCGTTCATCTCGCCTTTGACCGATATTGGTCTGAAGGACCCTAATTTTTCCAACGGGGTTTCGTGGGTGGGTTGAAGTAGGCCAATTCGGTGGTGCAATCATGGCGGATTCCCCCGTATCCATCAACCCACCCGGTGGCGGTGACCAAGGTTTTGAAGGCCCATCTCCTCAAGAACAGAAGCAGATGGAGCAGGCATTTGCACAAATGAAACGCAAGATGTCGATGGAGGAAATCGGTCGTAAAATCAAGCACAAAATCATGGTGCTCTCCGGAAAGGGTGGGGTGGGCAAGTCCACGGTATCCACCGGCCTTGCGCTTTCCTTGGCTCAACAGGGTCACACCGTTGGTATCCTCGACATTGACATCACCGGGCCGAACGTTCCGAAAATGATGGGCCTGGATGGGCGACGCCTTCATGTGGAAAACAAGCGGATTCACCCCGCGCAGGGCCATCTCGGTGTGAAAGTCATCAGCATGGCCTTCCTTCTGGAAGACGAGGACACACCGGTGGTCTGGCGAGGTCCAATCAAACTCGGAGCCATTCAGCAGTTCATTGGTGATGTGGAATGGGGCGAACTTGACTACTTGGTCATCGACTTCCCTCCCGGGACTTCAGATGAACCTCTGACGGTGGCTCAATCCCTTCCCGACATCGACGGAATGGTCATTGTCACCACGCCTCAACAAGTGGCGTTGCTCGACAGCCGAAAATCGATCACCTTTTCTGAATCGCTCAAGGTTCCCGTGCTGGGTGTGGTGGAAAACATGAGCGGCTTTACCGTCAACGGCAGCGCCGCTCCTGGAACCGAGGTCAGCATCGCCGCCCCCGGGGGGAAAACGCTCTCAGCCACGGCTGACGACCAAGGAAACTTCTCGGTTACCCTTGACATCTTCAAAGAGGGCGGTGGCAAGGACACGGCCGAAGAATTCGGTGTTCCTTTCCTCGGAGCACTCCCCTTTGACCCTGGCTTCGTTCGGGGAGGGGACGACGGTGTCCACCGCATCGTCTCTGAGCCCGATGGGGCTTCCGCTCAAGCCTTTGCCAAGGTGGTCGCTGCGATTCAAGACCAACTGTCGGACGGCGCAGATAGCGGCCTTGAGATCATTTGAGGTGGCGCCATGACCGAAGTGTTGCCAACGCTGAAGAAATTGGAACGTCGTCAACAAGACATGGTTCTCACCTATGAAGACGAAGCAGAATACACCGTTTCCTACGACGACCTGCGTTTTGCATGCCCGTGTGCCAAGTGCTCTCCCATGCGCAACGAAGACGACAGCAGCCGGAGCCTTCGACGTCAAATCGAAGCGCTTCCTGCGGAAAAACCGACGGTCCGCACCGTAGGAAAATATGCCTTGGCCTTTGAATGGATTCAAGGGTGTTCAAGCGGTATTTATCGGTTTGAACGCATTTACGACCTGGCCAATCGTCGGGACCCCGACCGCGGGAAGCCTTACGTTCACGGCGCATGGTAGAAAGAACGCGTTCTTGGCCGGTAGGTTGACGACGCTTTGATGAAGGGAGGGCATGACCCAAAACTGGAGGGAGCCAAGTGCAGAGCGTGTATTTGACTTGGATGATCAGTGCGTTGGCACTGGGTGTCCTTCTGCTCCCCGTGTTCAAACCACCTTGGGCCAAGTTGTCGCTTCCACCCTTTGTTGACTTCTTTCGACGCTACTGGGTCCACATCCTGATCGTTTTTGCAATTTACAACGCAAAAGACGTCCTCGACCAGGTTGACCGTCTGTTGATGGCAAGCACCGGACTGGACATGACGCCGTACATTTGGGCCGTTGAAGGGAATCTGGTCTTATGGGTCCAACAAACGTTTCAAGCGGACTGGCTCACCACGGCCCTCACGCATTTTTATGTCGCTGGGTTCATGTTTGTCTGCTATGTTTCTATCTTCTATTTTGCTTATTTCGACGACCGTTGGTTGGCTGACCGGGTTACGCTATCCATTGCTTGGGTCTACATCCTCGCCGTACCGTTTTACCTCTTTTTCAACGTCAGGGTGACGGGCGACACCATCCCTGGCATGGAGACCCTCGCCTATACGCTCACGCCGGAAATCGCTGATTGGTTCCGTCGGATTGACCCGTTCACAAATGGGATGCCTTCGCTTCACATTGGCATTCCATTTGCCGTCTGGCTGTGCTTGACAAGGTTCGACGATGACCGTCGTTGGAATCGGTACCGTTACACCGTTTTTGCCTACACGTTGCTCACAGCGTTTACCATCATCTACCTCGGAATTCACTGGTTCCTCGACATCATTGGCGGGATGCTCATCGCAGGTGCGGCCGTTTCGTTGGCCGACAGAACCTCAAACACATGGTGGAAATTTTTTGACGAGCGAACGATGAACGCCCGAGTTGTCACGGTGCTGACGCGTCCTGGACAGGCCTGGTCGTGGATTTCTTCACGGCTCGCTTCGACCTTCAAGAGGTACCGGTCCCCCTCGAGTCGCGAAACGGGCCACATCGCGTTGGCCATTTTCATTGTCGTGGCGGCCGTCATCACGTGGGACCTCACCCACCGCTCTCTACCGGCGGGTGGTGTGGAGGCGCCGGATGCCGCCGCCGCTGCCGGTGATTGGACCGTCGCCCGGGACAACCGAGAGGACGGTGTGGGGCTGGTTCTTTACGACCTCTCTTCGGACGGATTTGAACCGTTTGAGATGGTCGTTCCCGGATTGGACCTCAACTCCACGTGGGCCATGCAAAATGAGCGCCTGGTCGTCTCCAACGCCTCCACCTTGTTTGTCTATGACGTCCTCCAACCAGAAACAGCCATGGGTTCCATACCGTTAGGTCAACATCAACATCTTTTGTTGTGCGAGCGGGCTTCGCAAACCGTGGTGGCTTACACGGTGGACGGGCGGCTGCATGTGATGGACCTGCAGGGGAACTCCTTGGTTGACCCGGACGCTGAGCACACGGGGATACGCACCATGACGTGTGCCGGTTCAGAAATCGCCTACGTCACCGATGATGCTCCCATGGAGGTCAACGTGATTCAACTCGGTGTTCGAGGACAAGTGGGCTACATCATCAACGCCTCCGCCCCCGCCCAAGAAGATGAAATCCTTTCATCGTGGGGGACGCCCGTTGACATGGGCAACGCAACCATCGAAAACATGTCCTTTGACAGGGAATACCTCGCTGTCACGGTCAATGTTTCTGCCACCGACCGCTTGGTCCTCTACAACCGTAGCACGGCCGAACAATGGCTCGCAAGCAATCCGAAGTACCATGTTTCCGACCTTTCCCTTGACCACGGTATTCTTGCGTGGTCGGTACGGGACCACTACAATCCATTGGTGCCTCAATCAAAGTACTTCGACCGAGAAATTTACTTCACCGATTTGGCCACCAACACCTCACATGTCCTCACATCAGACACCAACGACCAGTGGGGCCCACAGGTGTTGGAGCATCATCTCATCTATTTCCAATCCGACGGCGATGTGGTTCAATTCAAGATTCACGCTTGGGAACCTGAACTGCGGCTCTACTCAAGCATCGTGTTGCAAATCGGTGTTCTTGCCGCTTTTGTGGTGGTGGCTTGGAACATGTGGCAGCGGCAGAGTGAACGCCGTTTGAGCCGTCAGCCATGATACCGAACGCGAGTTCGGATGTCCTCAAGACGAGCATGCACTTCTGAAGCCGACGGCACAGCTCCGCCTTGAAGCACGGGGGCCGGGCCAAGTTCCTGCTCGCAAGCGAGGTATCCTTCGATCACCCAGTCGATGGCACCTTCCCATTGCGGGTGTGAGGCACCGAGAATTTCATCCAGGACATGCAAGTCGATTCCAAACCGCTCAACATCGTACTCGATGGAGGCGAGACCAAAATCGATCAGGTGAACGATTTCCCCTTCGATGAGGACATTGTTGCTCGACAAATCACCGTGCGTTGTAGCGACTCGGTGAAGCCTTCGTACGGCGGCCCCAACCCGATGCAAGATGGACTCCACCTCTTCTCTGGTGGTGGCAGCATCGTTGAGAACTTCGATGAGTGGTCGTCCGCCAAGGTGTTCGATGATGAGTTGTCCACCTTCGTAATCGAGGTCCCAAACCGAGGGTACAGAAAGGCCCGCTTTTCGAGTTCGAATAAGCAACCTTGCCTCACTGATCATCCGTCGAACACCCAGCCGGTGATCGAGGTTTGGGTGGCGCCACGATCGTGGTCGTCGTTGCTTACGGACGGCTGGCTTTCCAAACCATTCCCCTCTCCAAACTTCAGCCTCAGCGCCGAGGTGCAGGCGTTGGTCGGGTTTGAAGACCATGCACCGCTCACAAAGGCCTTCTTTTTGAACGTTCATGCCCATCCGTTCCTTCAAAAAGGGTTGATGTTTGGGTAGCATGAGAGCCATGGCGGTAACCCTTCCTATGTGTTCGGTCGATTTCATGGATACGACCCTCTCGGTTGAAGAACAAGCCGTGGCCGACCGTATCGAGGAACTCAAAACTCAACTTGGTGATGACTTGCTCATCCTCGGGCATCATTACCAACGAGACAGCATCGTGATGCATGCAGATTTCCTTGGGGATTCATTCATGCTGAGCCAAAAAGCAGCCGAATCCGATGCCAAGTACATTGTTTTCTGCGGCGTTCACTTCATGGCGGAGTCCGCCGATATTCTCACCTCGGACCAGCAGAGTGTCATGCTTCCCAACCTCCGAGCGGGATGTTCCATGGCCGACATGGCTACACTCAGCGAAGTTGAAGTTGCTTGGGAGGAATTGTTGCGAGAATCAGGGCTTTCCGACCCAATTCATCGCTCCAATCCAGAAGATCCTGTCGGTGAAGACGAGGCTTACCTCGTCCCAGTTACCTACATGAATTCCAGCGCTGACCTGAAGGACTTTGTTGGCCGCCATGGCGGTGTCGTGTGCACCTCTTCAAACGCTGAAGGCGTCCTTAATTGGGCCTTTGAGCGAGCCGGACCCAAAGGAGCCGTCTTGTTTTTCCCCGACCAGCACCTTGGACGAAACACCGGCCTCTCGATGGGAATTTCAGAGGACCGCATGCCGACTTGGACTCCAGGCTTCGGCGCGATGGGTTCCCTTGAGGAGGCGCGCATTGTGCTCTGGCACGGGTTTTGCTCGGTTCACAAGCGCTTCACTCCTCAGCAAATATCTGAGTTTCGCGTAGAGCATCCGGATGGTTTGGTCGTGGTCCATCCAGAGTGCCCGAAGGAGACCGTCGAACTTGCCGACGCCAACGGTTCAACGCAATACATTCGTAATTTCGTCAACCAACAACCCGCCGGCACCTCCATCGCCATCGGTACCGAAATCAACATGGTCGCCCGATTGGCACAGGAGCATCCCGACAAACACATCGAATGCCTGGACGAGGAAATTTGTCCTTGCTCGACCATGTACATGATCCATCCAGCCTACCTCATGGATGTGCTCGAGCGGCTGGTCAACGGTGAAGTGCCCAACCAAATCGTCGTTCCAAAATCGGTTCAAGAAGGGGCCCTGTTGGCCTTGAACCGGATGTTGGCCATCTTGAAGTGATTCAACCCAAAAGGGCCTGGCCACCCTTCCAACCCATCCATGCCAGCACGGGCCCGACCAGGCTGTTGAGAAAAACGTAGAGCCCAGCGATGCGCCACTGCCCCTGCTCAACCATGGTGATGGTTTCCAATGAAAAGGTCGACATGGTGGTGAAGGCGCCCAAAAAACCAACGCCCAACAACAAAGCTTGGTCTTCGGAAATCACCTGTGTCAAGGCCGCTGAAGCAACAACTCCGAGAAGGAAAGACCCGACCAAATTGACGCTCAATGTCGCCCAAGGAAACGAAGAAGTTGGTACCGTTTCGCTGATGTAAAACCGAAGAACAGCTCCCGTTGCACCGCCAAGAGCCACGAGCAACCAATTCGAGAGCATGCCTTGCACACGCCCCGCCGGGCTAAAATCTCTCCTTCCAATGATTGAATTCACGCAGCATAAGGGCAGGGTCATTAGCCGTCTCGCCATGGAGGAAGCATGAACCCCACCGTTTGGTTTCTAACCTCCAATCAAGGCAAGCTGGCCGAAGCTGCCCATCACTTTGCCAACTTCGGCATCACCGTCCAAAGGCTCGAGGTGCCCGATGGAGCCGTTGTGGAACCGCAAGCATCGGATTTGGAAACGGTCGCTGAAGCCAAACTTCGACAGGCGCTGGCGCACCTCCCCCACGAAGGTGCGATGGTGATGGTGGAAGACGCCGGTCTTTTTGTCGAGGCTTTGGACGGTTTCCCAGGGGTCTATTCCTCCTACGTCCACGATACCGTGGGCAACCAAGGCATGACTCGGCTTCTTGAACACCTCCAAAGCGAAGACCCAGTGATGGAGAAGCGTCTGCGCGCCGCTTCCTTTCAAGCCGTGGCGGCTTTGTGGGACGGTGAACGTATTCTCTTTGGAAAAGGCGAATGCAAAGGGTCCATCGCTTCTGAAAGTCAAGGCGATGGTGGATTTGGCTACGACCCCATCTTCATTCCTGCGGATTTGGACGAGGATGGGGAGCCCTTACCACCCGATGTTTTGGGGGCGGTCAGCACCCACGGCAAGACCTTCGGAGCGGTTGAGGTTGACTTGAAGCATCGCTTCAGTCATCGAAGGAGAGCACTTGAGGATTTGATGCGTCAATTCCCCTCCCCCGGGCCTGACCGATGACCCACGTCCTCCATCATCGTCATAAAGAACCGATGATTGGATGGAGCGAGGGACATGGGATTCGCAAGGACCACCGTTGGGGTGCTGTTCATCTCCGTGCTGGGGTTCTATCTTTCCACGGTTGGTCAACTCACCGACCAAGCCAAATGGGGTTTTGTCGCTGCCATGGCCCTTCTTGCCTTCCTTTGGATCAACCTTGGGGGACGCCCTCAACCGGCACGAAGCAACCGCAAACCACGCCCTCAGGCTGCAACCCCAACCGTTGAATCTCCTGTACCCGAAGTGGAAATGGAGGAGGATGAGGACGATGACATTCCCGAGCCCGTGGTCGCTTCTTCCCTTGATGGTGCAACATTGAGGGAGCGAAAATTGGCGAAGATTGCAGCTGCCGAAGCGGCTCAAGCCGCTGAAGCTCAGGAGAGCACCGATGATGAGGCCGACGGCGAACTCGTGGTTGAGGTTGAATTGGAAGAGGTTCACGTGGCCGATGAATTCGTGGTTGACGTGAGCCCAGAATCCGTGGAGGATGCTGACATCGAAATCACCGTTCGGGACCGAAGGGAGCGTCATGAAGCCATTCGGGAGCGCATCAAGCGTCGTCGCATGGGTCAAATGGCCGACATTCGAGCCTCAACAGCCCAAATGTGGGAGGAACATGCCTCCGGCGAGGATTTGGTCGCCCTTCTTCAAACGCAAGGTCACGGCCACACCGTGTTGGTGGAGCCCGAGCATCCTGAACCCGGTCACGTCTATGGTGCCACCTTTGTTCGCATTGATGAGGGTCGAATTCTGAAACTTCGCCTCCCACTTGACGTTGGATTCGAATCCGTTGGGCCAGCCCAGCCGGCTCAGCCTGAACTCCCAACCTTGATCGG
>CESZ01206231.1_pt1 | contig 10042 bp, 9 predicted proteins | sample 531081 | NCBI WGS metagenome assembly CESZ01 (sample SAMEA2621260, study PRJEB7988) | marine metagenome | biome: marine biome (ENVO:00000447); feature: surface water layer (ENVO:00002042); material: "saline water (ENVO:00002010), including plankton (ENVO:xxxxxxxx)" | depth 5 m | reverse complement strand
TTCCATTACAACATTTTTTTATAATTTTTTTTATGTAGAAGAATTTGAAACTTATCCAAATAAGATTGTGCCTTTATCCATAACTTTTTTTTGGGTAACTATTAGCTATATATTGGGCCGATACAGTGGGTCAAAATTTTTTAATTATGAAAGTTTCGCAAAATCTTTATTGAAGATAATTTTTTTATTTATCTTATGCAATATTATTTACCTTTTTATTAATCTGAGCATACCTTTATTATTTCAATCTGGAGATTTATTTTATGAGCATTTTTCTATTGAATTAAGTAATTTTTTTATACGAATTATTTTTTATATTTCAATCACAAGTCTATTTTTTCAATATGTATTTATTTCCTTAACACAAAAAATCATTGATCGAAAGGAGTATTGGATTTTTATTGGTTCAAATGAAAAGTTTAGAAATTTAGTTAAAGAGATTAAATTACAGGAAAAAAACATTAATGTGATACAGAATAACAATTTTGAACCTTCTCAAAAAGCAATTCTAAGAAGTTTAAATGGGATTATTATTGAAGACCTTAATTCACTAGATAAATCCAAATTAAAAAATATATTAAAATTGGAAGGTATAAAAGTAGAAACTTTGTTAATTTGGTTTGAAAGAGAATTTCATAGAATTCCTTCCGAACTCATAATAAATAAATACGAATTATTACTAGGCTTCAAGTCATTAGATTACAAATACCAATTAAGAGTAAAGCGGGTAGGGGATATTCTCGCAAGCTTGATTCTTATTTTAATAACTGCTCCAATAACGTTACTCATATCACTACTAATAATTATTGAAGATAAAGGGCCAATATTTTATTCTCAAATAAGAACTGGGATAAATGGAGAGAGAATAAAAATATTTAAATTTCGAAGTATGAGAATTGATGCCGAGAAAGAGGGAATTCAATGGTCAAATTCTATGGATAAGAGAATCACAAAAATTGGCAAGATAATCAGAGCCATCAGAATAGATGAATTACCACAGTTATTGTGTGTCATTAATGGATCTATGAGCCTAATAGGGCCTCGACCAGAAAGACCCGAGATCGAACAAAAATTACTCTTAGAAATCCCTTTTTATAACCATAGATATATCTTTAAGCCTGGCTTAAGTGGTTGGGCACAAGTAAACTATCCATATGGAGCAAGTGTTTCAGATACTGAAAAAAAACTTAGTTTTGATTTGTACTATATTAGTCATTTTTCATTATTTCTGGACTTACTAATCTTATTGAAAACAATCAAACTAGTTATAAGAGCAAAAGGTTCTAAACCTAATAAATAAATTTTATTTATTTAATTAAGCTAAATTAAAAATTTAGCAATAGTATTGAAGGAACCAATCAACAAATTTCTCTATACCAATCTCTATATTGACTTTGGGTTTATAACCTACCCATTGATATAAAGAAGAAGTATCAGCATATGTTTTTTCAACATCTCCAGGTTGAATATCTTTAAGAATCTTTTTTGCCTTTAAAGAGAAAGCATTTTCAAGTATCTCAATGAATTTTAGCAATTCAATTGGTTGCCCATTGCCTATATTAAAAATCTTATGAGGTATCGACAAAGGAGAATTATTCTTAGTAGGCGGTTTTAAACAACAAAGAAATGTGCCCTCGATAATATCTGTAATAAACGTAAAATCCCTCTGCATTTTTCCATAATTAAATACAGTTATTGGATCGCCGCAAAATATATTTTTTGCAAAAATCATTGGAGCCATATCTGGCCTACCCCAAGGGCCATAAACAGTAAAGTACCTTAATCCAGTAATTGACATATTGTGGATATAACTATAAGAATTTGCCATCATCTCATTTGAAAGTTTTGTGGCAGCATAATAACTTAAAGGAGTATCAACTTTCTGAGTTTCTGAAAAGGGGAATTCTTTGTTAGCACCATATACTGAACTACTTGAAGCATAAACTAGATGTTGAACTTCGTATGTTTTGCACAATTCCAATATCACAGAAAAACCAATTAGATTAGAGTTTGTATAATCTGAAGGATTAATAATTGAATGCCTAACGCCTGCTTGAGCAGCTAAATTGACTACTAATTGAGGATTGCATTTCTTGAAAATTTGGTCCAATTTATTTTTGTCTTCAATTGATGCATTAAAAAATTTCCATGAACTTTTCTTATTTAAAGATATGCTATCAATAATTTTTAATCTCTCTTTTTTTAAATTCACATCATAGTAATCATTAATATTATCTATTCCAATAACATTAAAACCATAATTTAAGAACTTCTTAACTAAAGATGAACCTATGAAACCAGCTGCACCTGTAATTAGGACTGCACTATATTTTTCCATCTAATCTCGAAATTATAATTCATATAATAAACTATTATCACTTAGTACTTTAGGATTCAATAATTAATTAGTTGGTAGTAAAATATTATTAGAAATTTATTATTTATGATAAATAATAAATTTAAATTTAAATTTAACAAAACAATTTATAAGATTTAATATTATAGATTCATATTAAATCAGAATCTTAAAAAGTCTGTTAAGTAAATAATATTATGCAGAGAACAACTCATATTTCTAAGGTCGCAATTATTCTTGGTTTTTATAATGGTAATAAATATATTGAGGAACAAGTCTCTTCTATTCTTAACCAAAGCTATAAAGATTTTGACCTTTTTATTTTTGATGATAATTCCTCGCAAAAATTTTCATTTGAAAATTTAAAATTTGATGAAGATGGTCTAAAAAAAATTAACATAACAAAAAGAGAAGTTAATTTAGGATTTGCAAAGAATTTTTTATTTGCATTAAAGTCAATTAGTAATACTTATGATTATTACGCATTTTCAGATCAAGATGATATTTGGCATGAAGATAAATTAAAAGAAGCGATAAATTGTCTAGAAAAGTTTCCAAAAAAAAAGCCATCACTTTATGGCGGAAGAACTGAATTAATAGGAGAAAATAGACAAATAAAGCTAGGTAAATCTACTTTATTCAAGAAAAAACCTTCATTCAAAAATGCATTAATACAGAATATTAGTGGAGGTAATACTATGGTATTTAATAATTCTGCCCATAAGATCATCACTGGATCAAATATAAATAAAAAGATAATTGCTCATGATTGGTGGTGTTATCAAATAGTCAGCGGATCAGGAGGTGAAATTGTTTACGACAAACGAATATTCACTAAATATAGACAGCATGAAAAGAATCTAATAGGATCAAACGTCTCAATAAATAACAAATGGGCTAGATTTAAAAAGGTAATTAATAATGAATTTAAAATTCAAAATGATCAAAATTTAGAGGCTTTAATTAATAACATTCACTTATTAACAACTACCAATAAAGATTCCCTAAAAAACTTCATCAAGGCTAAAAATAGTTATTTAGTAAATAACCTTTTTTACTTATTTAAATCTGGGGTATATAGACAAACTCTCTTTGGTAATATTGCACTTTATATTGGAATATGTTTTAAAAAAATTTAATTAAAAATATCTAATAACATCAATAATAATTAAGTTAATTTTTTTTACAGTTAATAATTTTAAAGTATAATAACAAATCAATTTATTGAAATAATTTAACGAGATGTCACTGACAGAAAGAAAAGGAATAATACTTGCTGGTGGTACTGGGAGCAGGCTTTACCCCATTACAAGAGTAATTAGTAAACAATTACTACCAGTTTACGACAAGCCAATGATCTATTATCCTCTTTCTACACTAATGCTAGCTGGAATAAAAGAGATACTAATTATTACAACTAAAGAGGACTTGCCTAAATTTAAATCATGTATAGGTGATGGAATTAACTATGGTATACGAATAGAATATGAAATTCAACCAAAGCCCCAAGGGATAGCACAAGCATTCTTAATTGGAGAAAAATTTATTGGAAAATCATCTGTAGCACTAATACTTGGTGATAATATATTTTATGGTAAAGGTATGTCTTCATTATTAAAAAATGCAAATATAAAAAAGAAGCCATCAATATTTGCTTATAGAGTAGGTGATCCTGAACGTTATGGAGTTGTTGAATTCACAAAGGATGGGGAAGTTAAGGGAATAGAAGAAAAGCCTAATAATCCAAAAAGTAATTTTGCTATAACCGGCATGTACTTTTATGATAATACCGTCATAGAAAAAGCTAAAAAGATCAAGATGTCTCATCGAGAAGAGCTAGAAATAACTGATATAAATGAACTATATCTGCAAGAAAATAATCTTACAGTTGAGCTTTTTGATAGAGGAATTGCTTGGCTTGATACCGGAACCATTGATTCTCTACACGAAGCCTCATCATTCATTAGGACAATTGAACATCGACAAGGTTTAAAAATTTGTTGCCCTGAAGAAATATCGTGGAGGAACGGATGGATAAATGATCAAAAGCTTAGAGAAATTGCATCAGTGAATTTCAAAAGTGGTTACGGAGATTATTTATTATCTTTGCTTAATGACTAAAAATGAAGTTTATTTTTAACCAACTTTATTCCAAAAAAGGTTTTGAAATTAATGGTCCAATTCTGATAAAACCCAAGGTCTTAAAAGATGAAAGAGGTTTTTTTTATGAAAGCTGGAATGAAAAAGATTGGGAAGAGATTTTAAAATCTTATAACCAACCTTACAAACCTTTTGTACAAGATAATCATTCAAAATCAGTAAAAGGTGTATTGAGGGGATTACATTTTCAAAAAGATCCCTATCCTCAGGATAAATTAGTTAGATGTATATCCGGTGAAATTTTTGATGTAGCAGTTGATATACGTCAAAATTCAAGGACCTTTGGGGATTGGATTGGCGTAAATTTAAGCGCTAATAATAAAAATCAATTATGGATTCCAAAAGGATTTGCTCATGGTTTTCTCACACTATCTGAGAATGCTGAAGTCAATTACAAAACCACTAACTTTTGGAATAGAGATTGCGAAGGATGCATTTTATGGAAAGACAAAACCATAGCGATTGATTGGCCTATAAATGAATTTAATATTGAAAATTTACTTATTAGTAGTAAAGATAAAGAGGGTAGAGCACTTTATGAAGTTTCTTAAAATTTGAACTATAAAATTTTACAAAAGATAACTTTGAATAATCTAGAATTGAATTCTTACTTTTACTAATATTAAAACTTTCTTTTAAAATGAAAATTTTACTTTTAGGTGCAAATGGTCAATTAGGTAAAACTCTAATTCTTAAAAAACCAGAAAACATAAATCTAATATCTTTATCGAAAAATCAATTTAATTTCCTAAAAATAGATGACTGTCTAAAAATAGTTAATGAAATCAAACCAAATATAATTATCAATGCTGTTGCTTATACAAATGTTGATAAGGCGGAGTCAGAAAATCTAATTGCAGAAGAAATAAATGCTTATGCCCCATATAAGATAGCATCCAACTTTCAAAATCTAGTATCAAAATTTATACACATAAGTACAGATTTTGTTTTCGATGGGACCAAATCACAACCTTATAAAACAAGCGAAAAAGTTAACCCCATTTGTGCATATGGACAATCTAAAGCCCTTGGAGAGAAATTATTACTTGAATTGAACAATACGACCATAATTCGAACGAGCTGGTTATATAGCCCCTTTGGTAAAAACTTTTGTTTAACTATATTAAATTTACTCGAAAAATTTTACCAAGAAAAAAAAACATTGAGAGTTGTTTATGATCAAATCAGCTGTCCTACGAGCACTTATAGCTTGTCAGATCTGTGCTGGGAATTATCTAGAAGTCAGAAAAAATCTAATAATAAGATTCTTCATTGGTCGGATGCGGGTGTGGCTAGTTGGTATGACTTTGCAATAGCTATTGGTCATTTAGCTTTTCAAGAAAATTTAATCACAGGAATTCCAGACATAATTCCTATAAAATCTGAAGAATTTCCCACAATTGCAACAAGACCACATTTTTCACTACTTGATTGTGAACAAGCTTGCAAATTTCTTAAAATCAGAAGAAACCATTGGAAGTTTGAGTTATCAACTGTAATCAAAAAAATAAGTTTAAACAAAAAATAATGTCAAAAAATCAATCAAAATCGAATTTTAATCTGCTAGATAATTAATTATTTTACAATGTGATAATTACTAAACTAAAAGATGAGAATATTAGTAACTGGTGGGTCTGGGTTTATTGGAAGTCATCTAATAAGAAGACTCCTCAAAGACAAAAAAAACTTAGTATTTAATATTGATAAAATCGGATATGCAAGTATTCCAGACTTATTAGATACAGTACCAAAAGAAGATGTATTTAAAGGTATAGGTAAGTATGAACTTTTAAAAATTGATTTAGCAAATAAAATAGAAACAGAAAATGCCCTTATTCATGCATCTCCTGATATCGTATTTCATCTTGCGGCTGAAAGTCATGTTGATAGATCAATAGATGGGCCAGAAGTTTTTATTTATAGCAATATTATCGGTACATTTAACCTCCTAGAATCTAGCAGAGATTACTGGAATAAATTGGATCCAAAGAGGAAGGAGAATTTTAGGTTTCAACACATTAGTACTGATGAAGTTTTTGGATCTCTTGGCAATACTGGTAGCTTTGAAGAAAAAACATCATATGATCCAAGGAGTCCCTACTCAGCATCAAAAGCCTCTAGTGACCATCTTGTTAGATCATGGCATCATACCTTTGGATTACCTGTTCTCTTGTCAAATTGTTCAAATAATTTTGGTCCTTGGCAGTTTCCTGAAAAACTTATCCCACTTTCAATCTTAAAAACTTATCTTAATCAACCTATTCCTATTTATGGAGATGGCAAAAACATAAGAGATTGGCTATTTATAGATGACCATATTGAGGCTCTACTTCTAATAGCCAAAAAAGGTAAGATAGGAGAAAGTTACTGTATTGGTGGACAAGGGGAAAGAACAAATAAGGAAGTGGTAATGAAAATTTGTGAAATAATGGATAGGTTTTATCCTAATGATTCTCCACATCAAAATTTAATTCAATATGTTTCTGACAGACCTGGTCATGACAAAAGATATTCAATTAATCCAAAAAAGATTAAAAATCAACTAAATTGGCAACCAAAATATTATTTTGATGAGGCATTAGAAAAAACTGTTAAATGGTATTTAAGTAATCTAGATTGGTTAAAAAAAAATTTAGACAAAAAACATATATAGTATTGAAGAATTAGGTAAATCTTAGGAAATACTTATTTATTAAATATTTCTAAGACTAAATATAGTAAATTATTTTCTTTTCCATTTTTTTATAAATTGATAATGAAAGTAAAATAAAAAACAAATTAGCCAGAAAGATTAATAATCCAAATTGAATATTTAACTCCCCATATATAATAGAATTTCTTAATAATCTTAAAACTTGAAATATAGGATTAAAATCTGCTGTATAGGAAAATGACCCTAAGTTTTTCTTTTCATAAAGTATTGGAGATAGTAGAAACAATAAATTTGTAATTACAGGTAAGAGTTGAAATAAATCTGTAAATTTTGTCCCAACTATAGATACTAATAATTGCACCCAGAAAATAAATAAAAACAAGTTTATAAAGTGTAAAAGTGATCCGCCCAAATTCCAAAAAAGATTTGGAAAGATGAACAAGAATACAATAAACACCATTAAAAAAGCTTGAAAAAAAGACTGAATTTGGAATGCCCATTCTTGGCATACAAAAAAGATTGGCTTGATTCTTGAGTTTTTTAAGCTATTTGAATTATTTATAAAAATGAGGGGTGCCTGATTTATGGCTTCACAAATTGGGGTCCAAATTACCAAGCCCATTCCTAAATATACAAAATATTCACGAAAATTCTCTACCCTAAAGACTGTTCCATAAACTAATCCCAAACACATTACTGTAAATAATGTAGAAATCCCCAACCAGAGACTACCTAAGGATGTCCTAGCGTACCTAGCTTTAGTTTTGGAAGTTGCAGTAAACCAAAATGTTCTTCTCGTTTTCCTTATGTAGTTTAATAATTCAATAATTGTATTCTTCATAAAAAGTTAATGCCTCCTCTATTTCTCCATCAAAAATTAGCTTACCACTAGAGAATACTATTCCTCTTGAACAAAATCTTCGTAATAATTCTGAAGAATGACTTGCTATGAATAAAGACCCAGAATTGTTAAGAAAGCTATTAAGTCTTTTTTGAGCTTTTGAATAAAACTGTTTATCCCCTGTTCCTAAGCCTTCATCAAGCGCAAGACATTCGTGATACTGAGATGTCAATAACGCAAACATCAATCTTGAAGACATACCTTCACTATATGTTTTTAATGGCAAAAAAATGAAATCACCTAATCCAGAAAATTCAGTTACATCGTCTAGAAATTTTTTAAAGCCCTTTAATGAATTATTCATCATTAAATAATGTGCTTTAGCAGATTCAACACCAGTAAGCTCTTCTTCAACTATAAATGACCTCTGAATCATAGGATATACATTTACAGTAGTTTTTAGAAAACCGCTAGTTGGTTGATATATTCCAGAGATCAATCTAATGAAAGAAGTTTTTCCTGAGCCATTATGACCAATTAATGCAATTTTCTCTCCTGGATTTACAACAATATTAATAGAATCTAATGCCTTTATGAAAGATCTATTACTTTTTTTTCTAAGGGTACCTCCAGTAACTGATTTGATTAATTTTCTTTTTAAATTAAAATCAGCGGCCGAAAATAAAGGGATTTCTAAAGTTACATTTTTTGCTTCAATTATGGGTTTCTCAGAAGTGATTTTATTGTTAAATCCCATCTTTTATATACATAAGATCTATCACTATAAATATTATATTTTTATATTAATTGATAAAAGTTTTACTTAAATATTTATTGACAATTAAGTCTTTCGTTTAATATAGCATATTAGAAAATTATAATTTTTTAAAACTAACTTTCAATTTTTTCTTTTATAAATATAAACATTAAAAGTGAACCAACTCTTTCTGTAGCCTGTAATTTCCAACCTTCATCTCCAATTTTTTTTAATATTATTTGTAATTGTTTTGAAGGATGCAAACCAGGTTTTATAGATTTAAACTGATCTGGGAATTCCTTTTCAAGGTACTCTTTACTGAGAGAACCTCCTAATTTTTCACTAGCTTTTTGAGCATTTTCAGTTGAAGGAGTACTTTGTTCCTCAAAATTTATATTAATAACAAAATAATCCCATTTTTGCATGCTGCTCTTATAAAAATAATTTCAAAACAAATCAATAAATATTATATATCTGAAATATACCCAGATATATAATGCCTTTTAGCTTCATCATAATCATTTGAGAATTGATCTTCGAGATTATTGGAATTAATGTAAGAAGCAACATCAAACACAGAACTTCTATTTTCATAAATTCCACTCACTATATAGTGAGTTAATCCATTAATTTCAAGATTATTAGAATCTGAGCCAAAAGCACTTATTAAATCAGAATTGCTCGCTATGTATCCAAGCTCATCAAAGTTATCAATAGTACGTCCCTCTGCATAACCATGAGTTTCATAATGAGACTTTGCAGAATCAATATCAGTACCAAAAGCACTTGCCAAATCAAGGTTTGAGGCGAGATAGTTGAGTGCTTCAATATCTGATAAAGGTCTGTAAGTTTGCTCAGATTCAAGGGTAGAAGTACCAACTGTTGAAGTGTCAGTTCCAGATATATCTGTTGTTATATCTTGATAAGTTCTGCCTTCTGAATAACCATTTGTAATGAAATGTCTTATTGCAGATTCATGATCAGAACCAAAAACACTATTTAAATCACTGTAATTTTCTAAGTACTGTGAAACATCAAAAGTAATTTGCCTACCTTCTGAATAACCATTTGATGAGTAATGAGCTTTGGCAGAATCAATATCAGTACCAAATGCAGATATTAAATCCGAATGACTAGCAATGTAAGCAAGAGCTTGAACATTAGTAGTAATATTTGCAGGTTCTGAATTATTTGATACGGTTGAAATCGTTTCTGATGTAGCAACATCTGTATCTGTTGTTGTATCTGTTGTTGTATCTGTTGTTGTATCTGTTG
>CESZ01029580.1_pt1 | contig 10065 bp, 19 predicted proteins | sample 531081 | NCBI WGS metagenome assembly CESZ01 (sample SAMEA2621260, study PRJEB7988) | marine metagenome | biome: marine biome (ENVO:00000447); feature: surface water layer (ENVO:00002042); material: "saline water (ENVO:00002010), including plankton (ENVO:xxxxxxxx)" | depth 5 m | reverse complement strand
GTTTGTATTCCCAGAAGAAGTTCTTCCTAGAGGTAATGCACTGTGATTTACTCAATCTTGATGGCAGCTTTAATGTGGATTCAAGTTCCACAATGGAGTGATGACTGGTCTAAGTGTGCAGTTGATGTTCCTGATGTTGACTGCCACTGGTATGTGGTTGCCCCTGACAACACCTTTGGTGATGGATTTGATTGGGCATCTGCTCCCTGGTTTTCTGCTGAAGGATTGAGAGACATTGGTCAACTTCATAATACTGTTCAATCTTTGCAAGAATCATGAATAATTTTGAAATCTTTTTTTACTTCCTCTGTTTTGGTATCATCGCAGGTGCTTCATTTGCGATGATGTGGGGAAATATTCAATCCATCAATAAAATGATGGATGAACCTCCCAAACCAAAGCATCCAGAAGCCCCGGCACAAGGAGAAGAAGTAATGTATGTGGATCTTTCAAGAGATAAATTGGAAGACCTTTACAACAAATAAAATTATTGTTATTATAGTGAGATAAAATTTTATTTCATATAATGCCAGTATTTGCAAAAGAAGATAAAAGGATACTTTATGTCCATGTCCCCAAAACAGCTGGCAGTTCTGTTCTGAAGTTGTTTAAGGAAAATGGATATGAAGTATCTTTTTTTGATGATGGTGCTATAAATCCATATAAAGGACTGTGTAGTGACCAGCATATTCATGCAGAACATATAAAAGAGGAGTTTGATTTATCTGATTTTTCTTTTATATTTTCTATATTCAGAAATCCAGTCCAAAGATTAATATCAGAATATACGTGGAGATGTGGGAAAGGGGGTCAGAGATATCCAAGTTTGAAGTATTGGGTGGAGTTGATATTTGATTTGTATGAGCAGAATAATTATATAAACGATAATCATATTAGACCTCAAAGTGAATTTTATTTTGAAGAATGTAAAGTATTTGATTTTAATGACATTGGTAATTTGAATGGAAAACTTTCTGATGAATTGGGATTGGATATGAATGTTTCTTTCAAGAAAGAAAATACCTCAAGTTACAAGTATGTCCTTACTGATAATTGTGAGAATCTAATAAAATCATTCTATAAATCAGATTATGAATGGCTAGATGAAAATATTTTACACTAGTGACCGCCTTTGAAACTGTCCACCACCTCTCCACGGAGGTGGTTTTTTAATGTACTATAGCCACATAGTCAATCAAACGACAACTCATTATCATGAAGTTCAAGAAATTCAAGGGACTTAATTCCAAGTCCAATTCATTTTTTGACGGTTCAAGTGCCTTCCCTATGGATATTGATGGGAACGGTATTGTTGATGGAACTAACAACAGCGCATACCAACTATACAGTATCGTTACTGGTGGTGATGCTGTCACTCTTTCCAACCGAGGAGGGCAGACATTTAATGATAATACCAGTCCTAGTTGGAATGTAACTCAAGCATCAACATACGGCAGCGAAGCTGGATTTCAAGTTCTCCTTGAAGGTTCTGGTGCAAATGCAGGACGATATCTGGTGTGGTCCACAGATGTAGATGGGAAAATTATTGATGGTTCTGGTTGGAAGAGTGCATCTGAGATGTCTTCAGATGGTTATGATACAATTTTCAATCGTGATTTTAATGGTGATGGAAACATTGCTCTCCCAGAACCAAGTGATTGGGATGATAATGGCATCATCGATGGTTCAGAAAACACTGCCTATTCTTTTTACGAACTTCACAACGGTGGAGCTCCTATTGAACTGACCAGTACTAGGGGTAAAACTTTTAATCATGCTTCTAATAGGAACTGGGATGCTGTGCAGGCAGTGACTCATGACAGTCACGATGGATTTCTAGTCCTTTTGGAAGGAACTAACAAACGTGCTGGTAAGTTCTATGTCTGGGCTACCAATCCACAAGGTATTGTTCAGGATGGATCTGGATGGAAAACTGCTTCTCAGATGGAATCAGCAGGATATGGAGAAGTATTTGACCGTACTTTTGATGGAAGCACTCCTCCTTCCCCTCCCGCTGAAGAGCCAAGGGAGCAACCTCCTGTAGAAGAAACTCCTACAGATGGTCCTCCGGTGTCTGATGATTATGGTTCAACTCCAGGAACAAGTGGATCACTAGAAATCAATTCTGAGATTCGTGGAATTGTTGAAGTTGGTGGAGATACAGACTGGTTCTCTGTCAATTTGGATGCTGGTTCGACATATAAGTTTGACTTGAAGCATGTTACAATTGGAGATCCTCACCTTAAACTTTATGATTCCTCTGGTGATTTTGTTGTTGGTAATGATGATGGTGCTGGTGGTTTAGATAGTCGTATCATTTTTGATACTCCAGAGTCTGGAACTTACTATCTCTCTGCTGGAGCTCATGATGATAGTAATACTGGAGTTTATCTTCTCACCTCGGAAGAACTAGTTCAGACTCCTTCTGGGTACAGTTATGAAAATGGATATGGTAACTTAGATGCACAAAGGGCTTTTGAATCTCTCCTCAATGTAAATATTCCTGATGTTCAGGACATTGCTCCAGAGATGTGGAACTTAGACCAAGTAAATATTCCTGAAGTTTGGTCATCTGGATATACTGGTTCTGGTGTTGTTGTTTCTGTTATCGACACCGGAGTTGACGCAACTCACCCAGAATTTGCTGGTCGAATGGTTCCTGGTCGTGATTTTATTAGTGGTGGTAATGGATTCCTAGATGAAAACTCTCACGGAACTCATGTTGCTGGCACTATTGCAGCAGCAAATAATTTCATTGGAGTGACTGGTGTAGCACCAGAGGCACGGATTATGCCAGTGCGTGTTCTTGACGAGGATGGCAATGGTTCTCTTTCTGACGTAATTTCAGGTATTAGGTGGTCTGTTGAAAACGGTGCTGACGTTATCAATCTTTCCCTTGGTGGGGGTGGTTATAGTCAGTCTATGGCAGATACAATTCAGTATGCTACAAATCGTGGTTCAGTAGTTGTCATGTCTTCTGGAAACGAAGGAGCAAATTCTCCAGCATATCCAGCAGCACATGCCTCTGAAAGTGGTATTGCAGTCGGGGCTGTTAATATGAATGGAGATTTGGCCAGATTTACTAATCGTTCTGGACTGAATGTTTTGGATTATGTAACCGCACCTGGTGTGGACATTTACTCAACCTTACCTAACGATGGTTATGGTTTTATGAGTGGAACATCCATGGCTTCTCCTCATGTTGCTGGAATTGCTGCACTTGTCAAACAATATGACCGAAACATTAGCCCATCGATTGTGGAGGATCTTATTACTGGAACTTCTAGCAATCACAGTTCTGCTCAGCACATAGATGATGACTTGATTACTGCAAAGAATATTGATTCTTTTAGTGAAAAGCAACTTAAGAAGCCTTTAATTGCCAAGTTGTCTGGTGGAAAGAAAGGTAGGAAGAGCACTATCAACTCCATGTCAGATTACAGTGTTTTTGATTCGTTCGAAGTTATTGAAAACACAAAGAAAACCTTCGCGGTTCTTGATTTAAAGAACTCCAAAAACATTGATAGAAGTTCTGCACTAGAGCAATTTTTAGATAGTGGACAGGTTGATTATTTTGAATTTGAACAAACAATGGTTGCAATTTGATTTTATAAATGATATACTGAGAGGGTTAATTAACCCTCTTTTTTATTCTTAATAATAAAAGACTATGAAAATTTTTCTGGATACAGCTGATACAGATATCATCCGTAAGTACTTTGAGACTGGTTTAGTTGATGGTATTACTACAAACCCAACTCTGATTATGAAGTCTGGTCGTAACCCAGATGATGTATATCAAGAGATTTCCGACATGGGAGTTAGTGATATTAGTATGGAAGTCATGGGAAACGCCCAGGAGATGCTCACTGAGGGTGTCAGACTGTCTGATAAGTTTGGGCCTGTTACCACTGTCAAGGTTCCATGTACCCGTGATGGTCTTGCTGCATGTAGGGAACTATCAAAAGAAAAGATTAGGACTAATGTTACACTCATCTTCTCTGCTGCTCAGGCAGTCCTTGCGGCGAAGGTGGGGGCAACTTACGTTTCTCCCTTCGTAGGACGCTTAGACGACCAGTCAGTGGCAGGCCTGGAGGTTGTACGCTCCATCGCTGGACTTTATCAAATTCATGGCATCAAGACTCAAGTCCTTTCTGCATCTATTCGTAGCGTTCAGAGAGCAGTTCGTTCTTGGTATAATGGAGCCCATATCGTGACCATGCCACCCAAGATTCTTGAGCAGATGTACGATCATATTCTTACGGATAAGGGCATGGAGATCTTTGAAAATGATTGGAGTAATGTAAATGTCTCTAATTAATATTGATGAATGGGCATCTGATAATAATATCGATACACCCAAAAGATTAGTTAACAGTATAGGGGGAATACATGATTACACTCAAGTATTTGAAGATATTTTTGCGAATAATCCAAGTAATGTAACTATAGAGTTAACTCCTGGAAAAAAATATGGATATAGCAAAACTCTAGCCCATGGTAATGGTTCTAGTGGAAGATGTACAATAACATCTGACACACCATCTTCCCATTACGGACCTAGACCTATGATGGTTGCTATTCCTAATGCGAATGGAAAATTTGGTAATGGTATGGAGAACATTTCTATACCAGGAAATTCTTCTTTAGGTATGCCAGCATTTGATAAAGATTCAAATGGAGGAAGAGTTCCTAAACTTCCCAAAGGAGTTACTGCTGGTATATGGAGTGCCACTGGTAATGTGACAATTTCTAATGTTTCATTTGCCACAGCGAGTGAAGTCAGAGAAACTAAACCACATGTTTATTTGTGGATGGTTAGATATGCCAATAGTGGAAATAGTGAGGACAGTGATCCTGCAGTAGTATCTTCTGCCTTTCATCAAAATGCTGCATTGAATAATAAAAAGGGGAAATGGGCTACAGCAATCTATCATGAAGGTCGTGGATTGCGAGTGAAGGATTCTGTCTTTGTCAATAAAAGAACATCAATCGTTCAGTCTTTTCCCGAACGTATCTACGACGCTACTCCACAAAGTGGCCAAAATCAACACTGGTATGGCGGTAATAGAAAACTAGAGTTCGTTGGTAACCATGTTCATGGGTGGAAGTCTACATTCGCAAGATTTACTGGTGATTTTGCTACCAATAAAGGAGCAATTATTTCTGGAAATCAATTAGATATTGGGGGAACTCTCTTAGCAGTAGATGGAAAAGGAATGTCTGGTGCTGTTATTACTGGTAATGTTGTTGGTAATAGTTCAGGAGACTTTGAAGATCGTTCAATAATTGATGTCGATGCAAGAGAATTTGTTGGTAATGTTATAAGTGGAAACTCTTTCTTTGGAGTAGATGACGTTACTGATACGTCATCCGAAGGTAAATCTGGTAGAGTTGATCATGCAATTCGAATCAAGGCTAAAAAGTCCATAGCAAATGGTATCACCAATAATTCATTTGCATATCATAATGAATCTGCTATTGAGTTAGTAACACCAAATCAAGGTATTAATATAACTGGCAATACTGCTACTGGTAATTTTACTTTTCTAGATTCTCATAACGATTCAACAGGGATAGTTGCATACAATACGATGCAAGGTCCATTTATTGAAGGTGGTAGAAAGCTCGAAAAGAATGGAAATGTTCGTTATGAAATTCCTAAAGATCCAGTAACTGGGAATCCTATTGATGTTAATAATAGATACTTTGTTGGTATTCCTTCAAAATATCGAACAAAATTTGCTACTAAAATTATTGGATTTGATCCAGATAATATTATTGAGATAAATGAAACATCATATGGAGTTTCTAATTCAGTTGTTGACTTTGCTAAAAATAAAAATAAACTTATTGAGTTAACCAATACTGAAGCAGATTTTATCTACTGTAAGAAGAATGGTAAGTTATTCTTTAATGAGAATCAATCTCAACCTGGGTTTGGTGATGGTGGAGTCATAGCTAAATTGTTTGATAAACCAAAACTGGATCGGGATAACTTTAACTTCATATCAATACTCGATAACCTAGAAATTCTGCCTGTACAATCTCTAATTTAAAATGACTTTTACTGTATATTCTAAGGATGGATGTCCATTCTGTGTTAAAGTATGCCGTGCTTTACAACTAGCTGAAATACGGCATGTGATATATAAACTTGATAGGGACTTTACCCGTGAAGAGTTTTATGATAAGTTTGGACAGGGATCTACATTCCCTCAGGTCCTTTCAGATGACACTGTAATTGGTGGATGTACAGAAACTGTCAAGTATCTACGAGAACAAAAATTAATTTAAAGTGTTAAATGGAACAAGAGATTTACGAGATTGTAGAAGAAGCAATCGACTTCGTATTTGAAGGTAAGTATTATCTCAATTTATACCAACTCTTCCAACTAAAGAAATCGCCAAAAAGTACCGCAGACAACTTCTTAGAAAGCTCTGTTGCGGATGAAATAAAAAACATCGTGAATGAATTAAACGAATATTTGGAAGGAGGGCAAGACGAACAACACAAACAACTTAGAGAAGCATATGGTCATCTGGGGAAACCCCAGGCCAGAAAAATTATGAATTATCTTCAGGGGTTCCTAGAAGATGCAAGGAGGTATAGTAATGACCGAAAACCTGGAAGGAGGAGAAAACGATCTAAATAATGGTGAAATCCATATAAATCGTGGATTTGAGTTAATGCTTAGGCCTCGTAAGAGGAAGGAGGAGGAACCACCACCAAAGACTTTTCAAGTAAAGTTTGGTAAAATGGTTTCTCTCTTGCGTAGAGAGTTTGTATTTCACCTAAACTTTTACATGGACATTAGGAAAAAATAACTCTCTGGAGGAAAGAAAAATGTTAGCAGTAACCTTGACCATCGGCACACTTGTCTCTATAATGATGTTATTAGTTGGAGGTGTGGTAGGATGGCTCGCAAAAGAGCACATGTATAGTACACAACCAGTCTATACACACCCAGAGATGTTTGACGAAAATGGGAATATTCTTCCCGATGAAATTTTAGCAGTACGATTTGAAAACAGTTATGACGAGTTCGACCAAGAAGAAGACGACTAGTAAACCAGTCGCAAAACTTCCCACTAATCCTTTTGTATATGAAGTTCTAGAACTTGCTGCAAAGCAAAGAACTAAGGCTAAAAAAATTGAAGTCTTGAGAACTTATGCACATGATTCTATCAAGTCCGTTTTTATTTGGAACTTTGATGAGTCTGTAATCAGTCTTCTTCCGGAAGGTGATGTTCCATATGAAGAAGTTGATGAGCAAGTTGCGTACTCGGGTAGTCTCTCCGAGAACATTCAAAAAGAGATTGGTGGCGGGGAAGCAGCAACAAAACAAGATGGTAAAGGAAAGTCATCTTTACGTAGAGAATATACTAAACTCTATCATTTTATCAAAGGTGGCAATGACTCTCTAAGTAAGACACGAAGAGAGTCTATGTTTATTAATCTTCTACAAATTCTTCATCCTAAGGAGTCTGAAATTTTGATTCTTACTAAAGACAAATTACTCACCGATAAATACAAAATAACACTAGATAATGTAAAAGAAGCTTACCCAGATATCACCTGGGGAGGCCGATCATGACGATTACCGCCGAAAAGGAGGAAAGTATGGTAGGATTTGAAGACCGGAATATTCTACCAGAAAAATATTCTTGTCAAGTCCTTCAAGAGAAAACAACTCTTGCTGCCGCAAATGACAAGTCATTGCCGAATGATGCGAGGTTGATCTTCTATACTGTAAATGGCGTAGATTATATTGATTTGGTTCGTTGCAGAAAAACTGTAGAGCTATTTGATATGTATTATGATGCATATGGCCCAGGAGTTGTCAAAAAAATTGACTTTGGTTATGGTCAAGTCAATCCAAAACTCTGGGGCTATCAATCAAAAAATAAAGATAAAAAGAAATGAGTAAGGGATTTGATGTTGAGTTCAATCTTCCACAAGAAGATATGGACAAACTTTTGAAAAAATATAAAAAACTCAAGAAGTATCAGAAGTCTTCATTATTTGCCATCAAAACTATGGACGGTACTGAAGAAGTTATCAGTAAGATGGTCAAGGAAGTGGAGGATAATCCTCTGTGACATGGGTAAACACTATCTTTTGAATCTATATGATTGTCCTTTTGATATTTTAAATAATGAATTGTTCTTAACGCAGGTTATCACTGAGGCAGCAAATTCATCCAAAGCTAATGTAGTGCAGGTAATTTCAAAACAGTTTCATCCTCAGGGAGTAACCGTTTTAGCTCTTCTATCGGAGAGTCATATTAGTATACACACTTGGCCTGAAAAAGGAACTGCTGCTATAGACATCTATACCTGCGGAGAATGTAGACCTGAACTAGGATGTCATAAAATTATTGACATGCTGGAAGCAGGTCATCACAAGATAGGTCAAATTGAACGTTGACAAATTTGCAAAATACGTATATGATCTAATTAAGTATCCTTCTTATCATGCATTACAAACCATATTCGCCTGAATGGCATAGACATAGGTACTTGAAAGAAGCTATTTACAAGTACCTTGATGATGGTGTTGAAAACGAAATTATCGTGGACGATATTCTAAATATAGTGTGTGAGCGGCAAGAGCGAGCACATGCAGAGTATCACAAACTCGAAGATCTAGAGCTAAAATTGCGAGACTAAAATGCTATCTACCAAGTATAGACTCAGACTAGAAGAAATTTGTAGACAAATTGCAAATAAAGAAGAAGTCTCTCTATCAGATATGATTTGGGTAGAAAAACTTGCAAAAGCACATACAACAGCAAGAGACTGGTTAAACAAAGCACGACGCCAGGCTGCTCAAGATATTCAAGAGGGTAGTATAGACGATTTTATGAATAAGATGGGACTAGGAGACCCCGACCCATCTAATTACAAAACGGGGTTTGATGGCGCAGAAGATATTAGAGATTGGTTTAAGCAAGATAAACCTGATGACTGGAGGCAACGAGATTGATGCAAGCATTAGTGTATGGTAACGGTGGTCAAGAATCAGAACGAGCAAAAATGGTTCTTGAAGCATGTGGACAAGAAGTAAAAGAGTTCTTGCTCGGTGCTGACTTTAGTGATAGACAATTCAGAGCAGAGTTTGGAAGCGAATCTGAATATCCTCAGATTGCCATAGGGCTCAACCACAGAGGAACTCTAAAGGAAACTCTCAAGTACATGTCCGATAATGGAATGTTTTCATAACAAAACATTAAATTGTAACACATGTTACATAATAGGTTGACTATATAGGCTGTAAAGGTTATAATAGCCTCATACGTTCATCTCATGCTTAGTATCTTACTGGCATTGACCCTTGCCTCACATAATGACGAGTCACCCTATGGGTGGCACATGAGCTGTGAAAGGTTCTTACAGAGACGAGTAGAAATCCAAGCGGACCCCAATCTTGGCCTTCAGTCAAAGTTGAGTCTAATAGGATATCTTAGGTCAAAAGTAGAAGGTCAATGTGAAGGTACATATACATGAGACGCAAGTAAGTCGCGGAACGGAGCGTTCATCCCATGCTTGAATTTTTACTTTACTCTGGTATTCACTGCATCGATGCTAAGGATATGGTCCGACGTATCGAAGCAAATAGTAATGTAAGTAAAATTGTTCAGATTGAGGTGATTGAGACCATAAAGGAAGCAACGCCTGAATGTAAATGGGACGCAAACGACTGAAGGAACGGACCTAAAAAATCCAACTACTTCAGGAGAAAACCAATGAACACACTTACTATCATCAAAAAGCAAATCAACAAGGCAGCAGCTCTGCATGACGCACAGATCACTCACACTGCATATCGTGGTGTAAAGTCTGAAGTTCGTAAGGCAGGACAGGAGTCTCACGGCACCTTCTGCTACCGTGGTCGTACCTATACCAAGTAAGGAACTATGGAAGCACTACAATTAACTGGGCTCTTAACCTTAGGTTGTTTTGTTGCTATGTCGGTATTTTACGGTGAAATTGTCCTTCTTTATAAACACTGAGGGAAAAACAAATGCTGAAGATCAAACTTTATTATGATCTTCCAGAATA
>CESZ01085394.1_pt1 | contig 10131 bp, 11 predicted proteins | sample 531081 | NCBI WGS metagenome assembly CESZ01 (sample SAMEA2621260, study PRJEB7988) | marine metagenome | biome: marine biome (ENVO:00000447); feature: surface water layer (ENVO:00002042); material: "saline water (ENVO:00002010), including plankton (ENVO:xxxxxxxx)" | depth 5 m | reverse complement strand
AACGACCCAGTAAAAGGAGAACAAAAAAAGCAATGGGTTATCACACCCAAGGTAACGGCTAATTTAGCCCAAGATGTAAAAATTTACACACCTTTACAAAAGCAACAAATCGCAGTCAATTTAAAAGCTCATGCAGACCATCAAAAAGGCGAAATTGTATTAAAAACTCCTTTGGGTTGGCAAGTTGAAGGCCCTGAAACTTATCAGTTAAATAAGGCAGATGATGAAATAACTTTGACCTATACTATTTCTGCATTAGAAACGGCCAAAGAAGGTCAAGTAGAAGTTATGCTTAATGATCAGCCTGCCAAAGGGTTTAGGCAAATTAAATATGATCACATTGCTACTCAAACTTGGTTTCCATCAGCTAAAATGAAAGTCGTGCCATTAAACATCAAAATACCTAAAAAAAGGATAGGTTATTTAATGGGAGCAGGAGATAAAGTAGGAGAAGCATTAATTCAGCTTGGATATGAATTGGATTTTTTAGACCCAGACAAAGTTGATAATTATACTTTATCAAATTATGATGTCATTATTACAGGAGTGCGCTTTTTTAATGTGAATCATAAAGCTGCTCAGCTAACACCAAAACTTCTTCAATTTGTTGAACAAGGAGGGAATTTAATTGTGCAATACAACACAAGCTACAGGTTAAAAACAAAAGAATTTTATCCATACCCATTAAAATTATCAAGAGATCGTGTTACAGAAGAGGATGCCACAGTTACCTTTTTGATGCCCAATCATCCTGTCTTAAATTCACCCAATAAATTAATCAAAACAGATTTTGACGGATGGGTGCAAGAACGTGGACTATATTTCCCTAATGGCTGGAGTAAAGAATATCAAGCTATCTTAAGTTGGGCAGATTCTGGAGAGGAACAGAAAAAAGGAGCATTGTTGGTAGCCCCCTATGGAAAGGGAAATTATATTTATACAGGTATATCCTTCTTTAGAGAACTACCTGCAGGGGTAAGTGGTGCTTATAAACTTCTTGTTAATCTAATAAGTTTATCCAATGACTGAAAATGAAAAACCGCCTGTATTTAAAAGCTGGAAGGGCTGGTATTTTCTTCTACTGGTTGTTTTATTTATTATAGTGGTGTTGTTGTATTGGATGACGCTAGTCTTTTCATGAGTACTTTAGATTGGATCATATTAATTGGAACTTTGTGCGGTATTGTAAGTTATGGAGTTTGGAAAACTAGAGGGGCAAAGGACTTAACTTCATTTCTTAAGGGCAACAACGATGCTAAGTGGTGGGGGATAGGTATTTCTATAATGGCCACTCAAGCCAGTGCAATTACATTTCTTTCTACACCAGGTCAAGCCTATACAGATGGGATGCGATTTTTACAATTTTATTTGGGATTACCTATAGCCATGGTGATTCTTTGCGTCACATTTGTCCCCATTTTTTATCGTTTAAAAGTATACACAGCCTATGAATATTTAGAGTCTAGATTTGATCTAAAAACAAGAACACTTGCTGCTCTTTTATTTTTAGTACAAAGAGGCTTAGCAGCTGGTATAACCATATATGCCCCTGCTATTATTTTGTCTACACTTCTTCACTGGAACCTAACACTAACCAATATTTTTATTGGTGTATTGGTTATAATTTACACTGTTTCTGGTGGTACAAAAGCTGTTACGCAAACCCAAAAACAGCAAATGGCGGTTATGATGGGAGGAATGATATTAGCTGGTATTTTGGTGTTAAATATGTTGCCTGAACATATTGGTTTTACTGATGCCATGACCATAGCAGGTACAATGGGTAAAATGAACATGATAAACTTTGATTTTGATTTAGAAGATCGATACAATTTCTGGACTGGCACAACAGCTGCATTATTTTTATTTCTCTCTTATTTTGGAACAGATCAATCCCAAGTTCAGCGTTATTTAACTGGAAAATCTTTGGCAGAAAGTAGATTAGGGTTAATTATGAATGGACTACTCAAAGTCCCAATGCAATTTATAATTTTAATCATTGGTGTAATGGTATTTGTATTTTATCAGTTTAATACACCACCGGTGTTTTTTAACAAGGTAGAACTAGAACAAGTAAGACAATCTGAATACAATTTAAATTTAACTGAACTCGAGACTCAATATGGTAATCTGCACAATCAAAAGAAGGTAGCCATTAATAACATTTTTACTAAGGAGCAGAGTAATATACAATCTAAAGAATCAAAAGCTAAAATTTTAGCTTATGAATCCGAAATGAATAGCATTAGAGAAGAAGTTAAGCATTTGGTGAAAAAGAATAATCCAAAAGCGGAAACCAATGATAAAGATTACATTTTCATGTCCTATGTTATGGATTATTTACCTCATGGTGTAATTGGATTATTATTTGCAGTGATGTTTTCAGCGGCTATGTCCTCTACTGCCTCAGAGTTAAATGCGTTAGCTTCTACTACCACAGTAGACCTGTATAAACGATCTGTTAAGAAAAATGAAACGGACAAACATTACTTGAATTCTTCTAAATATTTCACTTTGCTATGGGGAGTACTAGCCATTATCTTTGCCACAACGGCTTCTTTATTTGAGAATTTAATTCAAGCTGTTAACCTATTAGGATCGCTTTTTTATGGAACAATACTAGGCATATTTATAGTTGCATTTTATTTGAAAAAAATACAAGCTAATGCCGTTTTTTATGCCGCCATTTTGGCTGAGGTAATGGTAATTTTGATACACTATATAAACACCCTAGAAAACCCACCTGAATGGTTGAAGATGGGTTATCTTTGGTATAATTTGGTAGGCTGTATCTTAGTTGTCATTTTTGGACTTCTATTTCAGTCCTTTAAAAGTCAAAGAAAAACTACTTAGCTTTTAGCTCTTTGATGAGTTTTTCTGCTTTAGCGATGTAGCCATAATCGTCCTCTTTCTCAGATGCTACTGAAATTACTTTTTCAGCGGCTTGAATGGCCTCTTTTTTGTTCCCAGATTTACCTAGAATTCTAGCTTTTTGATATTGCATCCAAAAGGCCTCTGGTCTTTTCTCCGTAGCAACGTTAATCCATTCTAAAGCGTAATCAAGCCTCATATCATTTTCTAAAAAATACCTTGCTCCATTGTAATATAGATTAGCGTCTGGTCCTTCATTTAATGCTTTCATAAATTGACCAGCCAATCTTTCGTTATCAGTAGTAATTAAAGGAATAGTAATTGCTGTATTTTCCCATTTTAATTTGAGCTTTGCAAATTTTGAGGTAAAGTTGGAGAATTCTATTGTGAATGTTTCTGTAAAATCTGCTGTTTTTTCGCTTTCAACTTTAAATGAAATCACTTCTTTTTCTTTGTTGTAATCTCCTGCTCCCCACAACTCTGTGTCGCTATTTAACATAACAGTCCATTCGCTTTCACCTGGGATTGTAAATAGAGAATACGTTCCTTTTTTTAATTTGTATTTATCTACTATAATGTCATTGCTGAAACTTATTGCAGTAGCTTTATTAGCACCTGTTCTCCACATTTTGTTATATGGCACTAGGTCGCCAAAAATCGTTCTGCCTTTTGCACCTGGTCTGGAATATGTTATGGAAACATCAGTTACACCAACAGTTTGTTGAATAGTGCAAGTAGGGCTTGGTTGTGGAGTTTTAATTTGAGCAAATAAAGGATTTAGCAAGCAAATCGTAAATAGAGTAAGAATTAAATTTTTCATTTTATATTTTTTTAGGATTATAAATTTAATGTATTAAGTAAAATTTGGTCAACAATGTTGAATAAAATTAAAAGTTAATTGCAGAACACTAGAAGTATTGGAAATAAAGGAGAATTAATTGCTCTAAATTATTTTAAATCTCTAGGGTATACATTGATACAAAAGAATTGGAGAGTGCTTAAAATGGAAATAGATATGATTCTTTCATTTCAAGAATACATTGTTTTTGTAGAAGTAAAATATAGAGAAAATCGTTATTATAAAATGGCAGAACTGTTATCCATTTCTCAAGAAAAAAGATTAGTAGAAGCTATGGATATTTACATAAGAGATAATGAGATTGATTGTGAACCAAGATTTGACCTTATATTTGTGTCAAATCAATATGGAATAAATAAAATTTATCATTTTCCATCTTACATACAACCAACCCTATGATAAGATTAAATAAATTCATTGCAGATGCTGGAGTTTGCTCAAGGAGAGAGGCAGATCAATTGATATTAGATGGGAAAATAAAAGTCAATGACAAAGTAGTCACAACACTTGGTGTAAAAGTCAAAGAAAATGATAAGGTAACTTACAACAGTAAGTTGCTGAAGTCAGAAAGATTTAGGTACATAATCCTTAACAAACCAAGAAATTTTATCACAACAGTCAAGGACACCCATAATCGCAAAACAGTGATGGATTTAATAGAAGGCGCTTGTAAAGAACGCGTTTATCCTGTGGGGAGATTAGATCGTGATACAACGGGGTTATTGATTTTAACCAATGACGGAGAATTAACGAAAAGACTAACACACCCAAGCTTTGGTGTTCGAAAAAAATACATTATTCAATTATCGAGTAGTATTCACCCTGATTGCTTAGCTGAAATGACGAAAGGAGTTCAGTTAGATGATGGAATTGTAAAATATGATGAAGTAGTATACGGTAAAAACGGAACTGATAGAACACAATTGATTGTCACTCTTCATTCTGGAAAAAATAGGGTAATTAGAAGAACTATGGAATACTTTGAAAAAGAATTACTTTATTTAGATAGAATAGAATTTGCTGGGATTAAAAAAAGAGACCTACAACGTGGAAAATGGCGTTTTCTAGATCACAAAGAACTAGGATTTTTGAAAATGGTTAAAGCAAAGTAAGAGAATTTTTACAGGCTTCTTGCTCAGCTTCTTTTTTGGCATTACCGAATCCAATGCCTAATTCTTTATCATCCATAAATACAACTGCAACAAACTTTTTGGCATTATTGGTTGTTTGATTTTCTTTAATATCAATGTTTACAGTTTTATTTTGCTTCTGAAATAGCATAAATAATTCACTTTTGAAATCCCTATTTTCTGTCTTTACCTGTTTTAAGTCAACTAACTTTTCAAGGATTTTATCTGTAAATATTTGTTTTGCTTTTTCATAACCTTGATCTATCATAATAGCACCAAAAAGTGCTTCTAAACAATTTCCCAAAAGCGATTTATACGTATTCTTTGTCTTTTGATATATTATGAATTCATCAAGTTGAAGTTTTTTAGCTATTTTATTAAGGTAATTTCTACTTACAATTTTAGCCCTAAGTTGAGTTAAGTACCCTTCGTCCTTGTCCGGAAATTTTGAAAATAAATAATCAGCTACAACTAGTGAAATAAGGGCATCACCAAGAAATTCTAAACGTTCATTATCCCCTTTATTTTCTTCAGACTTTTTTTTAGAACGATGGGTAATGGCTTGTAAATACCACTTCTCATCTCTAGGCGCTATGCCTAAAGATTCTTTAAGAAAAAGTTTATATTGAGTTGAGATTAATGAAGATTTCTTTCTTTGAAAGAGTCTTTTAATCATTGAATTTTTTTACAATAATAGATGTATTGTGGCCACCGAATCCAAAAGTGTTACTTAATGCAGCGTTAACTGTTCTTTTTTCTGCTTTGTTCAGTGTTAAATTCAAGTTGTAATCAATTTGTTCATCTTCATGTTCAAAATTGATTGTTGGAGGGACAATATCATGTTGTAAAGCTTTAACACAAGCAATAGCTTCAATAGCACCAGCAGCACCTAATAAATGTCCCGTCATAGATTTAGTACTACTAATATTTAAGTTGTATGCATGATCTCCAAAAACTTCTTTAATAGCTTTAGTTTCAGCTATGTCACCTAGCGGAGTTGATGTTCCATGTACATTGATATAATCAATTTCTTCAGGGTTCATTCCAGCATCATCTAAAGACTGTCTCATCACACTAATTGCACCATGACCTTCTGGATGTGGAGCAGTTATGTGATGTGCATCTGCAGTTAGTCCTCCACCAACTACTTCAGCATAAATTTTTGCACCTCTTGCTTTAGCATGCTCTAGTTCTTCTAAAATTAAGCAACCAGAACCTTCACCTAAGACAAAGCCATCTCTTGTAGAATCAAATGGTCTTGATGCTGTTTGAGGGCTATCGTTTCTTGTAGAAAGTGCTTTTAAAGCATTGAATCCTCCAATACCTGTAATGTTTACACCAGCTTCTGAACCTCCTGTTACTATAAAGTCACATTTACCAAGTTGAATTAACATTAATGCATCAATAATGGCATTTGTAGAAGAAGCACAAGCAGATACAGTAACATAATTTGGACCTCTTAATCCATACTTGATTGAAATATGTCCAGCGGCAATATCTACAATCATTTTAGGCACAAAAAATGGATTGAATCGTGGAGATCCATCCCCATCTTTATAGTTGAAGCATTCTTCTTGGAATGTTTTCATTCCACCAATACCAGACCCCCATACAACTCCAGCTCTATCAAGATTAACATTGTCTAAATCTATTTTAGAGTCCTGAAATGCTTCATGAGCTGTAGCCATGGCATAAACAGAGAAGAGGTCCAATTTTCGAACCTCTTTTCTGTCCATAATTTCCAAAGGATCAAAGTCCTTTACTTCACAAGCAAATTGTGTTTTAAATAAACTCGCATCAAATTTTGTTATATAGTCTGCACCACTTTTTCCAGCAATAAGGTTATTCCAATAAGAATCAACCGTGTTTCCTAGAGGGGTAAGCGCTCCTAGACCCGTAACGACTACTCGTTTCTTTTCCATAAATTTTGCTTGCTAATAAAAGGATGAAAATTATTTATTTTCTTCTATGTATGAAATAGCTTCACCTACAGTCTGAATGTTTTCCGCCTGCTCATCTGGTATAGCAATGTTGAATTCTTTCTCAAATTCCATGATCAATTCAACAGTATCTAATGAATCTGCACCTAAATCGTTAGTGAAACTTGCTTCATTAGTTACTTCTCCTTCGTCAACTCCTAATTTATCAACGATAATGGAGATTACTTTAGATTTTACGTCTGACATTTTATGTGTTTTAATTGATTTAGAGTGCAAATAAATAACATTTCCTGTATTCAACAAAATACTTTACTTTAAACTTATTCAATTATTAAAGTTGAATAGGTAAATTTCAATCTTTATATTTCGACAAATTTTCTCATGAATATTGCGCTTTTAGCTTCAGGTAAAGGATCAAATGTTAAGAATATATTATCTTTTTTTAAAGAGTATAATGATGGGAATAAGATTTGTTTAATTGCTACAAATAATCCTAACAGCCCTGTTAGAGACTATGCTCTAGGGTATCAAACACCTAGTGTTTTATTTACAAAGCAAGAGTTAAATAAAGAGGGTTATTTAATTGATTTGATGGAATCTTATCAAATAGATTTGGTTGTTCTTGCGGGGTTTTTATTAATGATACCTTTTGATTTTATAAAACACTTTAAAGGAAAAATAATTAATATTCATCCATCACTTTTGCCAAAATATGGGGGTAAAGGGATGTATGGAGACCATGTGCATAGAGCAGTTTTAAAAAATAATGAATCAACAAGTGGTATTACATTCCATTATGTTAATGAAAACTATGACGAAGGACAAATCATTAGTCAATTTGAGGTAAGTTTGTCACAAGAGGAGACATTAGCATCATTAAAACACAAAATTGATGTATTGGAAAAAAAGCATTATCCATTAGTCATTTCTTCTATTTTAAATGAGTAAAATAAGAAAACGCATACACGAAATAATTTTTGAAGCAGATACCCCTGTAGGAAAATTTTTTGATATTAGTTTATTGCTACTTATCATATTAAGTGTTTTAGCTGTTATGCTAGAGAGTGTTGATTATTACCGTAATCAGTATCAACTATATTTCGACATTGCAGAGTGGACATTTACCATTATTTTTTCTTTAGAGTATATTCTGCGTGTAATATCTGTTAAAAACCCAATAAAATACATTACAAGCTTTTATGGCATTATTGACCTTCTGGCATTAATTCCATCTTATTTGGGTTTTGCAATAGGGGCAAATGCCAATAATATTTCATCAATTAAAACAATTCGAACAATACGTTTAATTCGCATTTTTAGAATTTTAAAATTGATTCGTTATATCAAAGAAGCTAAGGCTTTAAAAGAAGCATTTATTGCTACTAAACAACGCATTGTAGTTTTTTTGTTTGTGGTTATTTCAATTGTCGTTTTAATGGGGACCATCATGTATATTATTGAAGACCCAAAAGATGGCTTCACTTCTATTCCTAGGAGTATATATTGGGCTATAGTTACGTTAACCACAGTGGGTTATGGAGATATTGCTCCTCAAACGGCCATCGGGCAATTTTTTGCCTCTTTCATTATGATTTTAGGTTATGCTATAATTGCTGTTCCAACAGGTTTAATTTCGGTAGAACTTTCCAAAGTTTCTTTAAATACTCAAGTTTGCCCCAGTTGTGCTTTTGAAAACCATGAGGATGACGCAATTTTTTGCAAAAAGTGTGGTGCAGAATTAAATCCAGAATAGCATGAAGATTAATATATACACAGACGGAGCAGCAAAGGGGAATCCTGGACCTGGTGGATATGGTGTGGTATTGATGGCAGGCGAACACTACAAAGAAATTTCAGAAGGATTTAGGTTAACCACCAATAACAGAATGGAACTTTTAGCTGTCATAGTTGGATTAGAAGCACTAAAAAAACCAAATCAAAATGTGACTGTTTTTTCAGATTCCAAATATGTAGTTGATGCCGTGATGAAAAAATGGGTTTTTGGTTGGGAGAAAAAGAATTTTAAAGGGAAAAAGAATGCTGATTTATGGAAAAGGTTTTTGCAAATATATCCAGAGCAACAAATCCAATTTCAATGGATTAAGGGCCATGCTGGTCATCCACAAAATGAAAAATGTGATCAACTAGCAGTCTCAGCAGCAGAATCAACTACCTTAAGTGTAGATAAGGAATATGAAGCATTAGTGAATTAATGAAAATTTTATGAGAGCATTTCAGTTAATACGTCATGGTTCAGCAAAGGATGTTTTTAAAGATGTAGAAGTTCCTAAACCAACATTGAAGAAAGAAGAAGATGTTCTAATAAAAGTCACCGCATTTGGTTTAAATTATGCTGATGTTATGGCCAGAAAAGGCTTGTACAGAGCAGCGCCTGCTTTACCATCCATATTGGGCTATGAGGTTGTTGGCGAAATAGTAGAAGCAAAGGCCCAAATAAACAAATCTTGGATAGGGAAACGAGTTTTGGCTATGACAAGGTTTGGGGGTTATGCTGAGTATGCAAAAACAAACATCAATGGAGTAGTAGCTCTACCTGAAGATATTTCTGATGGCACTGCTTTGGCTTTAGCTACACAATATTGCACAGCTTATTTCGCATTATGCCATGAAATTAAATTGTACCCTAACGAAACGGTGCTTATACACGCAGCATCTGGCGGAGTAGGAACTGCTCTTACCCAATTAGCCAAATGGAAGGGGTGCCAAGTAATAGGGCTAACACGTTCTCCAGAAAAAGTAAAATATTTAAAAAACAATGGAGTTGACATACCCATTGTAACCACTCAATCAGATTATAAAACAGAAATAGAAAGCCATGCCAAAAAAATAAAAATTGCAGCTGTATTTAATGCTGTTGGTGGAAAAACTGTCAAAAAAGATTTATCTCTTTTAGATACCAATGGTAAGTTGGTACTTTTTGGCATTTCAGACCGATCTAATCAACGAAAAGGATTGTTTTTTACTTTATGGCAATTGTTTAAAATAGGTAAATTCCACCCCGTTTTTTTATTAATGAAATCACAGGGGTTAATTGGTTTAAATTTATTGAGTATTGCTGATGAAAAACCAGAAAAATTAAAATTTGTATTAAACGAGTTACTGAAATTAGCTCAACAAAAAAAGATCAAACCAGTAGCTGAACATAAATTTGCCTGGCATGAACTACCTGAAGCACATGATGGATTTGAAAAAGGAAAATATACAGGTAAAATATTTATCGATTTAAATGGAATTAGTTAAAAGAGTAGTTATATTTTTCGGGATTACCTTAGGCGCAATTATCATCACTTATTTTGTTGCGTTCGATCAA
>CESZ01003929.1_pt1 | contig 10140 bp, 8 predicted proteins | sample 531081 | NCBI WGS metagenome assembly CESZ01 (sample SAMEA2621260, study PRJEB7988) | marine metagenome | biome: marine biome (ENVO:00000447); feature: surface water layer (ENVO:00002042); material: "saline water (ENVO:00002010), including plankton (ENVO:xxxxxxxx)" | depth 5 m | reverse complement strand
GTCCATTCCCCTGTTGGTTTTCCTAAAATATAGCTACCTTTTTGTTGAATTGCTCCGTTTGGGTAATAATAAGTCCATATTTTATCTTTTTTGTTTGATGTGTAATAACCTGTGTTGATTACATTATTTTTTTTATCAAAATAAGTCCACTCCCCTGATTTTAAGTTTAAAGAATCATACATTCCTTTATACATCATCTGATTATTGTTGTAAAATTCATAATGTTGTAGTTTTCCTTTACTATCATAAACCTTAAATAAACCTTGTTTTTTTTGCTGGAAAATGATGCCCTCTCTTTTTCCATTATTCTCTGTTTTCTCAGATGAAATAGTAATGTCAAGATTTATTTTCGCAGCTGTTTCCTTCCCTTTTTCATAGTTTTCTATTTCTTTTATCCCTCCTTTTTTATTATACGTTTTAGATATTCCATTTAAAACTCCGTGCTGATATGTTTCTTCTTTTTTTATTTTTTTATTAGGGTAAAAAGAAATCCATATACCATGTTTTTTACTATTTTTATCATATCGATTAATTTCTTTTTTATCCACTAATAAACCCATATTGTAATTTATTATGGTTATGATGTTTCCAGAAGTGTCGTATTCATATGATTTACCATCTTTTTGATTATTTACATAGTTAGATTCTTGATATTTCAAACTATCTAGACCACTGAAATAAAAAACTTCTAAACCGTCTTTTTTTCCTTGATAAAAATGAGTGATTTTAATGATCCCTAAGGAGTCGTATTTAGTTTGATTACCATGTTTCTTTCCTGAAACGTAATTTTCTTCAAGTACTTTTTGTCCCGATGTGTTGTAAAATACCCAATTACTATCTAACGCATTGTTTTTCCAAAAACCTACTGATTTAACTTTTCCATTTTCATGATAATTAATCCATTGCCCTGAAGGAAGATTGTTCACCAAATATCCTAAACTACTCACACCACCATTTGGAAAATAAAAAGTCTTAAAGACGGAATCTTGAGCAAAATTCACATTAACTAACAAAACATAAATAAAAAATATATTTATATATAATATATAGTTTATTATTAGCTTGTTGATAACGTTCATAAAATGAATAGAATATATTAGGAAATATGACTAATTAATAATAGTAAACAAGTTATTAACACAATTATTTCTTGAATAACAGATTGTTTTAAAAAGAAATTAAAAAATAAAATTAACTATTTTAAATGGATATTTTTAATAAATAAAGAATCACAAACACAAAAAACAGTTAAATAAGTCGTTTGTATGTTTCTTATAAATAGAAACTTCTTTTTAATCATCTTTTCTAATATTTTTATATTGATTATATATTTATAAACTGCAAGTAAAAGATATTAAAATTTTATATACACATATTAACAAATTAATAACATGAAAATAGCTATTGGTTCAGATCACGCAGGATATGATTTAAAAAGTTTTTTAATGAAAAAATTCTCATCGGTATCTTTTATTGATGTAGGAGCTTACAGTAGTGATAGTGTTGATTATCCAGATTTTGCACACAAAGCAATAGGTAAATATAATGCTGGGCAATGTGAAAAAGTTATTTTGATTTGCGGATCTGGAAACGGAATACAAATGACGGCTAATAAGTATCAAAACATTAGATGTGCTCTTTGTTGGGATAAAGAAATAGCAGAACTAGCACGTTCTCATAATGATGTTAATGTGGTAGCTTTGCCTGCTAGGTTTATTTCTAATGAAACTGCATCAGAAATTATTAATGCATTTATAAATACAGATTTTGAAGGTGGTAGACATCAAAGGAGAGTTGACAAAATAAGCCATGTTCAATAAATTTTTTAATATTTTATTGCTATTTGTTTTAGGTTCTTGTACAATTTTAAAACCTAACACTTATTTACTTAAATCTGATTTAAGTAAAGCAAATAAGTATAAAGATAAAATCACATCGTCTTTCTTAGAAAAACACCTATCTGTGTTAGCTTCAGATGAATTTGAAGGAAGAGAAACAACAACTAAAGGTCAAAAAAAAGCAGCTAAATATTTAAGTAATTTTTTAAAAGAAAAAAAAATAAAAAGCGCTATAGATACGTCTTATTATCAGCAGTTTTTAGTTGATGTAACAGATTTTAACAACGTGCAACTTTATGTCAATAGTGCTAAAATTCCTTTTTTAGATGGGTTTTATTCTTTTGGTAATCCGGAAAACAAATCAATGAATAATGTACCGTTAATTGATGTGGGTTATGGTATTATTAATGATGAAATTAATGAGTATGATCAAAAAGAAGTAAAAGGCAAAATAGTTATCATGAATGAAGGCATTCGTAGTAAAGCAGATAACTTATCTGAAGGAAATTGGAGGAATAAATTAAAATCTGCTGAAAAATATGGTGCAGCAGCAATTCTTATAAAATCAAAAGACTATCAAAATTCTGACCAACAAATAAAAGCCTATATAAAAAACCCAAGAATGAAAATGCACAACAAGATTAAAAACAATAAACACATACCTGTTTTTATTGTAGACGATCGTTTATTTTCTAAAGACACCAGCTACACCATTGGATTTTCAACAAGTGTTTCAACATTAAAAACAGCAGAAAATGTTATAAGCTATATTCCAGGAAAGACTGATGAAACAATAGTTATTTCAGCTCATTATGATCATATTGGATATGACCAAGGAGAAGTTTGTAATGGTGCAGACGATGATGGGTCTGGAACGGTTTCATTAATGAGTATTGCCAATGCTTTTCAAACAGCTTATAACGAAGGGCACAAACCGGAACGAAATATTGTTTTCCTTATGGTATCTGGTGAGGAAAAAGGGCTATTTGGTTCGCAGTTTTATTCAGAAAACCCCGTTTTCAAATTAGAAAAAACAATTACTAATTTGAATATTGATATGATAGGCAGACAAGATACCATACAAAAAGACAACAACTATATTTATCTAATAGGCTCAGACAGAATTAGTAAAGACTTGCATAATATTAATGAACAGGTTAATAAAAAATATATCAGCTTTAGGTTAGACTATACTTATAATGCAATAGATGATCCAAATCAATTTTATTATAGATCTGATCATTATAACTTTGCAAAAAACAATATCCCTGTTATCTTCTATTTTGGAGGCTTACATGAAGACTATCATAAACCAACAGATGAAGTGGATAAAATAGATTTTAAAAAATTGGAAATAACCTCGCAGTATATTTTCTTAACCGCGTGGGAATTGGCTTACAGAAAGAAAACGATAAAAAACTAATAAGTGGAAAAAGTAATTTTAGTTGATAAAAAAGACCATCAAATAGGAGAAATGGAAAAACAAGAAGCCCATATTAAAGGGGTGTTGCATCGGGCGTTTTCCATATTTATATTTAATTCCAAAGGAGAGGTTTTATTACAGCAGCGGGCTTTTCATAAGTATCATTCAGGAGGGTTGTGGACAAACACTTGTTGTAGCCACCCAAGAAACGGAGAGACAACAATTCAAGCAGCAAATAGAAGATTAAAGGAGGAAATGGGAATGTCTTGTGCACTAACCGAGGAGTTTACTTTCATTTACAAGGCAAAATTAGATAATGATTTATATGAACACGAATTAGATCACGTGTTATTCGGCACTACAGATTCGCTACCCCAAATAAATAAAGAAGAAGTAGCAGACTATAAGTACAGTAATTTTCAAGATATACAACAAGAAATGAAAGACTATCCTGAAAGATATACTGCTTGGTTTAAAATTTGTTTTGATGAAGTCATAAAAAAAAGAAGTTTTGCCAATTAATTTTAAACATCAAAAAATAGGATTATTAGGCGCTGGAAGTTGGGGAACTGCAATAGCATCTATAATTACCAATAAACACAATTTAAATTGGTGGGTAAGAAGAGAAGATCAAATTAATCAAATTCAAACAACATCAATAAATAAGCGCTATTTACCCACACTTAAATTACCAACATCAAAGATTTCTTTTTCTAGCTCCTTAGAGGAAGTTATTTCTAATTCAAGCATATTAATTATTGCTATTCCATCAGAATATATAGATGAATATATTTCTGAACATAAAGCCATATTAAAAGATAAAATAATTATATCAGCCGTTAAAGGTGTAATACCAGTATTAAACGTTACTCCTTATCAATATTTTAAATCTATTTCTAAAGATTTAGTATATGGAGTTATTTCTGGCCCTTGTCATGCTGAGGAAGTAGCACTAAAAAAGAAAAGTTACCTAACATTATCTTTTAAAGATGAATCAATTTCTAAAGAATTGATTTCTATGTTTTCTACAAACTATATCAATATTAAACCTTCATCGGACATAATTGGCACGGAACTCGCAGCTATTCTTAAAAACATATATGCTTTGGTCACCGGTGTTTGTTTTGGATTGGGTTATGGTGATAATTTTTTAGCAGTTATAATTACAGCTAGCACAAATGAAATGAAACGCCTTTTGTTTCATTTAGACCCCATTGAGCGAAGTGTTTCAAAGTCGGCATATTTAGGAGATCTATTAGTTACATGTTATTCATTACACAGTAGAAATCGTAGGTTTGGTGCGTACATAGGTAAGGGATATTCGGTTTCTGCAACAAAAGCAGAAATGAAAATGGTTGCAGAAGGACACAATGCGACAAAGTGCATTTATGAAATTATCAAAAAAAGAGGGCTTGTTCACGAAACCCCTATTATAAATGCTGCCTATGAAATTTTATACAATAATTCATCTCCAAAAAACCAAATGAATCTACTTTCTGAGCTAATTCATTGATAATCAAATAGTTAAAATAAAACTAATATAAAAGGATTTAATAAACCTTTTAAATTATTTATATACAGAACACCAAAGGAATCAATATAAGCCCTTAAAAAGCTTAATTTTTTAAAATATACATTAAACTAGAGTATTCGCCAGTTTTTTTAGCTTTGGTGTTAGATAACCAACCGTTTTTTAAACCACCTAAAAATTGTTTACCACTTTTTTTAGCACTTAGCATACTAATGTAATAAGCGTCAAAAAACAACGGCTTAGATATTAAAGAAGTGAAAGAAAGCTCATCTACAAGTTTGAGTATATCTGCTTTTGTAAAATGAGATAAATGAATAGGTACATCGTAAGCAACCCAGTTTTCTTGGTAGGTTTTAGCGTCATAAGAATTGTGGTTAGGAAGACCTAAAATAATTAGACCATTATCATTTAATAGTTTTTTCAATTTTATTAATAACGTCTTAAAATCTTCGATATGTTCAAAAACATGCCATAGTGTTATAACGTCAAAATTTTCATTAAAATCACTAAGTTCTTTTTTAACGTTTAATTGATAATTTTTGATGGCTAAAGATCTAGCCCCATCGTCTTTTTCTACACCAAAAACAGTAGCGTTCTTTTGTTTACAGTAATGTATAAACTCTCCAGTGCCACAACCAAAATCTAGCAAACGTAAGTTGTTTTTATTTGAAACAGTTTTCTTTATAATATTCCATTTATAACTAAACTGGTACTGCCTAACCAAGTGATATACCTTATTAAAAACTCCCTTTTTTGAAGAAGTGTGAGAGATATAGTTGTCGTTTTGATAGTAAAGGTGTATAGTTTCTGGTGTTGGCCTAGGGTTAGTAAATTTAAATGAACAATGCTCACATTCTACAATAGTAAAAACATCGTTACTAAAATTATGGTCCTTACATTTTATAAAAGTTTTAAACGTTTTATGTTCACATATTGGACAAGATGTAATTTCTTTTAATTGGTGTTTCACGTGGAACGACTATCGGCCTAAATATACAAGAAGAATGGATATATCAGAGGGTTTAATCCCGCTAATTCTTGAAGCCTGACCTATATTTACTGGTTTAACAGAATTAAGTTTTTCTTTAGACTCATTTGATAAAGAAGAAAACTTTTCATAGTTGATATCATTAGGAATTTCCACGTATTCTAGCTTCTTTATTTTGTCAGCCAGATCCTTTTCCCTGTCTATATATCCTTTATATTTTATATCTATTTCAACTTGTTCTAAACTTTCGTTTTTGTAATCTAAATCTTTTACAAAATTTTGTAAATTTTCGGAGCTTTCAACAACATCATTTATTGTTATAAAAGGTCGTGAAATTATTGAGGGCGCTTTTACCTTTTGTTTGATTTCGCTTGACTTTTTCTTTTGTAAAATTGGATTGATTTTATCTGGCTCAACAGAGAGTTTTTTAATGTAATTACTTAGAGATTTTGTTTCAGCTATTTTTGCTCTTACAAGCTTGAATTTTGATTTAGAAAGTAAACCAAGTTCATAAGCCTTTTCGTGTAATCTAAGATCGGCATTATCTTGTCTCAGTAGTATTCTATATTCAGCTCTTGATGTAAACATCCTGTAAGGTTCTTTTGTTCCTTTAGTGATTAAATCATCAATTAGTACACCGATATACGCCTCATCTCTTGATAAGATAAAAGGCTCTTTATCATTAATTTTTTGGTGCGCATTTATACCCGCCATAATTCCTTGACCAGCTGCTTCTTCATAACCAGTAGTGCCGTTAATTTGGCCACTAAAAAACAAATTCTCTACCAGTTTGGTTTCTAAAGAATGTTTTAATTGTGTAGGCGGAAAATAATCATACTCTACGGCATATCCAGGACGAAACATTTTGGCTTTTTCAAATCCTTCAATACTTCTTAATCCCTCCAACTGAACCTCTTCTGGCAAACTAGACGAAAACCCATTTATATAAAACTCAATGGTGTTCCACCCCTCAGGCTCAGCAAAAATTTGATGTCTTGGCCTGTGACTAAAACGGTTTATTTTATCTTCAATAGACGGGCAATATCTAGGCCCAATAGAGTTTATAGTTCCATTAAAAAGCGGGCTTCTTGAAAAACCACTTTTAAGTATATCGTGTGTTTTTTCGTTAGTATATGTAATGAAACAGCTTTTTTGAGCCTCTAATGGTGTGGTATCGTTAAAATAAGAAAACTTTCCTGGGTTTTCATCACCAGGCTGCTCTTCCATTGTGTTAAAGTTTATACTTCTACCATCAACCCTTGGAGGAGTACCTGTTTTCATTCTTCCAGACTCAAACCCTAAGCCTTCAAGTTGAGCTGTAATTCCTTTCACCGCTTTATCTCCCATTCTGCCACCACCAAATGTTTTATCACCCAAATGAATGGTTCCATTTAAAAAAGTACCACTATTTAAAACAACGGCTTTTGTTTTAATGGAAATACCCATGCTGGTTTTAACCCCAACAACTTTGTTTTTTTCTACTACAATTTCATCAACTACATCTTGCCAAAAATCTAAATTTGGAATTTGTTCTAAAGTTTCTCTCCAAGTTTTACTAAACAACATGCGATCGCATTGTGCTCTAGGGCTCCACATAGCGGGGCCTTTAGATTTATTTAGTAATTTAAATTGTATGGCGCTCTTATCAGTTATAATTCCTGTCCACCCGCCAAGCGCATCAATTTCTCTTACAATTTGCCCTTTTGCAATACCCCCAATAGCTGGATTACAGCTCATTTGACCAATGGTTTCCATGTTCATGGTAATCATCAATACTTTAGAACCTAAGGAGGCAGCAGCAGCAGCAGCTTCATTTCCTGCGTGCCCAGCACCAACTACAATTATATCGTACTCTTTAAGCATATTGTTTCACGTGGAACAAAAACGTAACCAACTGTAAGTCAGACAATTAAACCTAAATACTCGTCTTCTTTAGTTCTAATTTCCTTTTGCTGGTCTTGAGTTTTGTCGTTGTAACCGCACAAATGTAAAACACCGTGTATAATTACACGAAATAATTCATTATTAAAATCAACTTTTAATTCTTTAGCGTTTTCTTTTACACGATCAACAGAAATGAATAAATCACCAATTATGGTATTATTTTCATTATAGTTAAAAGTGATAATATCTGTAAAATAATCATGATTAAGGTATTTTTTATTGATGTCTAACAAGTAATCATCAGAACAAAAAATAATCGAAATTCCCCCAGTTTTATAGTCTAAATCTTGAATACAGTTGTTTAACCATTCGGAGACAGTTGTTTTATTGAAAGACGTAGTAACATCTTCATTATGAAAGTGTATAGCCAATGACTATAATTATAGAGAAAACTTTAGTTCTACCACATTGCCCGGATCTATAAAACTAACCTCATCGGCAAGGTGATTCATGAGGAAAATACCACGACCCTGAGGTTTTTCTATGTTTTCTGGGCTTGTTGGATCAGGAAGATCATTGTAGTCAAACCCACTACCTTCATCAGTTATGGTAAATGCAATCGTATTGTCTTGAATATTATATTCAATTTCAGTTTTTTTATCACTACTATTTTTGTTCCCATGTATAATGGCGTTGTTTGCTGCTTCTGTTAGCGCTATAAGAACATTTCCATATTGTTCAACAGATACTTGATAAAGTTCACAAAGCGCATTAATCCAATCCTCTAAAATGAGAAGGCTACTTGATTCTGAAGCTAAAGAAATTTTGTTGGCCACGGGCTCCACAGTGCTAATCATATTCCGTCCATGTTTTTAAAATACTCATTTACTTTATTTTTGTAATAAGGTTTCAAATTTGGTGGAATAGTTTTTAACATTTCTGTTTCTTTTTGTTTCATTTTAAGGTAATCTTGATATAAATTGTTGTTATTTTCTTTTTCCTCTTCTTTTCCTTCTTTAGACTCTCTCTTTTTATCTTCTTCTTGTTCTTTAGTGGCTTTATCCAGTTCTAAGAGTTTTATTTTAATTTCTTCTTGTCTTAAAATGCTTTCTTGAGTGAGTTGGTTATTAATTATATCTTCTTCTACCTTTTCTATGTCTTTTATTATTTTTTTAAGGCCATTTCCTTTACCTGATCCATCTTCATTAAGTTGTTGAGCCATTTCCATTAATTGTTTTTTAATAGCAGCCTGTTCTGCAGCCATTCGGCCAAGCTGCTCAAAACCACCACCTTTTTCGCCAGGACCTTTTTTATTGCCCTTTTGTTTGAGGTATTTTTTCATTGCCTCTATTTGTTTTTGTAGTTGATCGGCATTTTGTGGAAGTGATTTCCCCGCGTTTTTACTGTTGCCACCAGGTTTATTACATTGACCAGAGCCTGGCATACCTTGTTGCATTTGATTTAGAATTTCACTTAAAAGCAGCCCAAGTTCGTTTGTGTGCATAATGACAGATTGCTGCTCACGTTTAGCATGATTATTCTTTCTTTCGGTCATATTTTTAATACTCTTTTTAAGAGAGCGTTTAATGTATTGTACCTCTGAGTTTATTTTGTTGCTTATCATTAATTGTCTCATTGCAAGGGCGTCCAAAGAGTCTTCTATTATTAATATTTCATCACTTAATTTTCGCTGTTCTTGACCAATTTTAACAAATTGAGGATCTTGAGCATTGGTGATTTTAAGTTTTTTAAGCAATTCTTCTTGGTCTAAAGAAAAGTTAACGAGTTGTTCTAAAAGAAGACGAATTGTTTCCATATCCTCTTGTTCTTGTTGTTGACTGTTACCCATTAAACCATTAAGCTGCTGTGCCAATTCTTCTAATTTTTGTTGGGTTTGTTTTTGGTTTTTAGCGGCTTTTTTGAGATTGTTTTTGTTTAATTCTTCAATAGATTCATTAATTGTCTCATTAACTTCCTTTTCTTTTTCCTCTGTATCTAAATTTTCTGGTTGTTTTAAGGCATCGTTTTTTTCTTGCAGTTCAAGAAGATCGCTTTGTATTTCATGGAATTCATTTTTAATGTCTTCTTGTTTTTTTGTTTTTTCAAACAAGGACTCTTTTTTGTCTTCCGTAAGCTCATTGAGCTGCTCTTGTTTTTTCATCAAATCTTCAATTTGTTCTTTTATCTCAGCAGCTTTTTCCTGAACAGCTAATTTTTTAAAATGTTCAATAGCTCTATCTAACTCTTTTATCATATTATCTTGAGAAAACTCTATGTCTTCCATCTTTTCTAGTACTTTATCTTTATTCATTTCCTGAACAAGTTTATTCAACTCATCATATAGTTTTTTCATTTCATCAGACATGAGGTCTTTCATGATTTTTTGTAGTTGTTCTTGTTTTTGAAGGATTTCTTCATCTTTTTTAAATGGATCAAAAGACAATTTTTTTTCTAATTCTTTTTTAAAATTTTCTAG
>CESZ01044529.1_pt1 | contig 10148 bp, 7 predicted proteins | sample 531081 | NCBI WGS metagenome assembly CESZ01 (sample SAMEA2621260, study PRJEB7988) | marine metagenome | biome: marine biome (ENVO:00000447); feature: surface water layer (ENVO:00002042); material: "saline water (ENVO:00002010), including plankton (ENVO:xxxxxxxx)" | depth 5 m | reverse complement strand
CTTGATTCCAGATATGTCTTCATAGTTGATTCTATGGATCCATTACGGAGAGTCTATGACTTTCTTTCTCCTGAATATGAGAAATACATAGGCGTACCTCTTGCTTACATCCCAGCCCCTAATCCTGATGGGACCCCGAGTAACGGTTCAGTAAGCTATGCTGAATACTTCTTGAATCCATTTGAAGAGGCATTGAAGGAGATAGGAGTATTTCCTAAGATGGTGTGGAATCATAAGACTTACGAAGATGGAAAATTCGCAGAAATGATTGACAAGGCCATTGGTAGCAGGCAGGAAATTAGAGAGATAATAATGACAGTATCCGGAAGAGATCTTCCTGAAGACTGGTTTCCCTATAGCCCTCGTGGATCGAACGGAAGTATGGATGGGGTCAGAGTAACTAATTACGAATACCCCTTTGTTTACTGGGTGGATGGAGATGGGGTCGCTGGGAGGGCAAATATCAAGAAGGCCGACGGAAAGATGCCATGGAGAATTGATTGGGCCGCCCGCTGGATAATCCATCAAGTAACCTGTGAGCCAGCTGGCAAGGATCATGGCGCGGCTGGAGGTAGTTTTGATACTGGAATACCAATTTGTGAAGTCCTTGGAGGGACCCCTCCTGAGAAGATAGTTTACGAGTGGATTCAACTCAAGGGAATGGGCCCGATGTCGAGCTCTTCAGGAGTCACAATAGGGCCGATGGAAGCCCTCTCCCTGGTGCCTCCTGAAATCCTTCGATATGTTATAGCCAGAAGTAAGATTGGGAGGCATATTGAGTTTGATACAGGATCAGCCTTGTTCGAGATGGCAGATGAATACGAACGTCTCCTTTCCAGGATTGAAACTGGAGAGATTACAAAACGAATGCAGACAAGAATAGATACTAGGAAAGGGGCCCTTAAGCTGAGTCAGGTAGTAAGGAACTCCAACCCGTCTGACTCCATCGCAGGTGTTTCTTTCAGGCATCTATCAATGCTTGCACAGATCAAGTCCTCTGATGAGGAGGTCTGGGAATCTCTGAGAAAAAGTGGGCATCTGTCTGGAAATCCCAGTGATTCACTAGTAGTGAGATTAACTAAGATGAGAAATTGGATAGGTGGAAGTCACTTTCCAGAAGATGCCCGGATAATAATCCAGTCAGTAATTGGAGATGATTTCAGAGAGAATACCTCAGAGGAACAGAAGATCTTCCTGAGAAGGTTGAGTAAATCTCTGGAGGATTGCGAGTGGAACCAGGATTCCATTAGAGAGGTTATTAGAGAGTGTACTAGTATTTGTGAACTGGTTCCCAGAGATGGTTTCTCATCACTATACTGGGCACTACTTGGCAGGGGCCACGGACCTAGGGCATCGGCCTTAATTTCAGAAATGGACAAGAGAGTATTGATTGATCTTCTGTCTGGTGTGTGAAGGGCTTAACCATGAGATCAGATCATCTACCATTCCCAATGCCCGAACGCCCTCATTCTTTGGTTCAGGAGTGGAAGAATCTCACATTCATGCACTGGGAGGTTGACCCGGTGAAGCTAGCCAAGTATATTCCAGATGGCTTGGAAATAGATTTATTCGAGGGTAGGGCATTCATAGGAACAATTCCATTCATAATGGCCAATGTCAGACCTAGGATGACTTTTCCGATTCCGGGAGTCTCCACCTTTCCTGAGATTAATATCAGAACCTACGTGAGAAAGGGGAGTCGTGCTGGTGTTCTTTTCTTGACTCTTGAAGCTCAGAGTCTGATTACTTGCTCCTATGCCACAAGAGCCTATGGGCTACCTTATAGGTATTCAATAGCAAATGTTCAGTCGCAGGATGGAAAATACCAATGGGACGCCTGTAGAAAGGATGGCAGTCACGAGATTATCGGAGAATGTACGTGGGATGAGCAGAATGAAGTAGCTAAGAAGGGGACACTAGAAGAATTCCTCTTTGAGAGGTATTGCTTGTACACCACACATAGAGGAAATTTGTGTATAGCTTACACACACCATGAGCCTTGGAAATTTGGTACTGGAGAAGTAAAGTTGGAGTCTAACACACTTACCGATGAGTTCGACTTGGGCATTAGTAATGTTCTAATGCCTGACTTAGTACATGTTTCGGAAGGGGTATACGTGAAGACTTGGTCGACAGAGGTGGTCTAATGGTCCTTGATGGGAGTCGTGATGTATTGATTCTAGACGGGGACTGTGGCCTATGCCATCGCCTGGCAGAATTCATCGATAAGCGAATTATGGATAGGGAACAATTGGCATTCAGGCCTGGTAATTCTGAAGATGCTGAATTACTATTTTCTAAGATGCCGGAGTCGTTAAGAAGTGCAGATACGGTATATCTAATCAGAGAGGGACGGGTGTACATCCGCTCCGCCGCAGCGATACGCTGTCTTCTTTACTTGAGAGTACATTGGAGGTCATTATTTCCGTTATTGTGGATTATACCTCTCCCAATTAGAGACCTAGTATATCGAATAGTTGCCAGATATAGGCATCTTTTCTTCAAGCGTCCCGAGTACTGTAGTTTTAGGATAGACTAGGTGAAGTAGATGAAAATAAGACTACATCAGTTTCTATCAAGAACGGGTCATTTTAGTTCTAAAAGTAAAATCAAGAAAGCCATATGGGACGGATCAATTTCAGTTGGCGGTAGAATAGTGAAAGATATTTCATATGAGTTCAATCCAGATAAAAGGGAGGTCATTTACAATGGGATTAGATTGAGCCTCCCTAGTAATTATCACTACTTCATTCTGAATAAGCCCAAGGGAGTAATATGCTCAAGGATAAATAAACATGAGAGGGCCCTGAACAAGAGATCTGTTTTTTCGTTGTTTGAAAATCTTGTTGACCCGAACGTCTTGGACTCATTGGTCACGGTGGGTAGGCTAGACGAAGGTACCACTGGACTTCTGATATTGACCAATGATGGATCATTAGTAAATGACATCGCGAATCCATCAAAAAATATTGGAAAGACCTATTCTCTGAAAGTCTCTAAGAAGATAACTTCCGAGTTAATCGATTCTATTAGAAAAGGAGTTAGCATAGATGTTGTCAGGGATGGTGTTACTGAGGAATATACCACTATGCCAGCCCGAGTAACAAAGCTTAGTGACTACAGTATCGAAGTAACCATCTTCGAAGGGAAAAAGAGACAGATAAGAAGAATGATCGAGGTACTCGGGAATAGGGTAATGCAATTGCACAGGGCCTCAATCGGAAGTTTAGACTTGGAATCCTATTCATTAGATCCCGGGCAGTACAAAGAGGAGTCACGAGAAGAAATTGTGCAAAAGATAGCCACCTAGGTCTTAGTCTAATGTTGAGATATCCAATAAACGCGGTTCTGGTGTTCCTAGTTGCATTTCAGCTATTGCTTCCACTTCCATCTTTGCCCCTGCCATTGTGGTTACGAAAGGGATGTTGAGCTCTACGGCTAGTCTCCTCATCATATTGCCGTCTAATACTGCCCCACCAGTCGCAGTGGGGGTGTTAATTACTAGCTGTATCATGCCCCTCCTCATTAAATCAAGAGCATCAGGAGACTTTCTTTCTTCGATTCTGTAGCATGTCTCTACTTCCAATGATCCGATCTCTCTGAGAGCGGATGCGGTGCCTGGCGTGGCGTGAATCTTGAAGCCCATCTCTTGCAGACGTTTTGCTAGCTCAATTGTACCACTCTTGTCCTCATCCTTGACAGTGATATAGACCCCGCCAGATGTAGGAACAGGTAACTCTGTAGCCATTCTAGCTTTGAGATACGCGGCTGCTGGTCTTACGTGTGAGCCCATAACCTCTCCTGTGGATTTCATCTCAGGACCCGGTGCTGGGTCTAGGCCCCTTAGTTTTATGAATGGGAAAACTGGAGCCTTTACGGATACTGCCTCAGTCTGTGGCTTGGGTATGTCAAGAGAGGAAAGTTTCTCCCCGAGAGCCACTCTTGCAGCTATTCTAGCAAGAGGAACCCCAGTAGCTTTGGCAACAAAGGGGAATGTTCTAGATCCTCTTGGGTTCACCTCTAATACGTATAGTTCCTCGTCCCTAATGGCAAATTGAATGTTGTAACAACCTCTAATTCCTAGTTCTAGGCCAATAGTAGTGGTCCATTCCTCAACCTTCGAGAGTACACCTTCAGAGATATTCTGAGGTGGAATGAAGCAGGTGGAGTCACCTGAATGGATTCCGGCTTCTTCTAAATGCTCCATGATTGCTCCAATCAGAACTTCTTCTCCATCGCAGACAGCATCGACATCAAGCTCTATGGCATTACCTAGATACTCGTCAATTAGCAACGGCCTATCGGGAGAAAGGAATGCCTCTTCCATGTATGCCTCCAATTGCCTATCATTCGATAGTATCTCCATTCCCCTTCCCCCTAAGACATAGGATGGACGAATTAGAACTGGGTATCCAATAGAAGAAACCGCCTTCCGGACTCCTTCTGAATCTATGGCCGTCATACCCCTTGGCATATCCAACTGACACCTCTCAGCGAAATCTTCGAATCTCTGCCTATCACTAGCCTCATCTACAGCTTCAGGAGTAGTTCCTTCGATTACCAAATTCAGACCCAATTTTTCCAGATGGGATAGATTATCTGAAAGTGGTAGAGCCAGATTGATTGCAGTCTGGCCGCCGAACTGAAGGAGTATTCCATGAGCTTTCTCTCGGAGTAAAATCTCGGAAACTGATTCCAGATTTAGTGGATCGAAATATAGCCTGTCACTAGTGTCGAAATCGGTTGAAACGGTTTCAGGATTATTATTGATAATTATTGCTTCATGTCCCATTTCCCTTATCGCACCTACGGCATGGACACAACCATAATCAAACTCTATGCCTTGACCAATTCTGATGGGGCCAGAACCAATAACGACTATTCTTTGCTTAGACTTAGTCTCCAGTCCTGGAACTAAATCAACACCATTTTCCCCAGTTCCCCCCTCATATGTTGAGTAATAGTAAGGAGTGACTGCGGCGAACTCTGCCGCACAAGAGTCAACCATTCTAAATCGTGGATGGATGCCCAATTGATGTCTTCTGATTGTAACTGCTACCTCTCCTCTTCCCGATGGTAGATTCTTGAATCCGGAGGGAGGGAAGCCGCATAGTGCATCTGCAATATGTAAATCTGTAAATCCTACTCCTTTCCAAGATCTCATCTCGGACTCTGGGATTTCAGAGGGGCGAAGTCCCATCTCGCCAGCAGCCCTAATCTCAGTCTCAACAGCCGCCATTTTCTCAAATCTGTGTAAGAACCACCTGGTTACTCCTCCAGTTAAGTCTCTGACATCCTCTAGCGAATACCCTCTTCTGAATGCCTCCATTATTGCAGACATTCTCCTATCTGTTGGCACCCTGAGCCAATCTTCTAAAATTGCAGTAGGGAGTTCCTCGGAAGACCTCTCATCCATAGACTCGCCTCCTGAAGAATCGGCCATCGTGAGTGGCCTTGGATGTGGTTTGCCATACTCTAGACTTGCCCATGCCTTGAGAAAGGCCTCTTCGAAACACCTCCCAATTGCCATTACCTCTCCTGTTGACTTCATGGAGGTCCCAATTGTTCTATCGGCTGTCCTAAATTTATCGAATGGCCATCTTGGTATTTTCACCACGCAGTAGTCCAATGTAGGTTCGAAAGCTGCGGTTGTCCCCTCGCCAGTGATTGGATTAGGTAGCTCATCTAGAGTATATCCTACGGCAATCAGGGCAGCCATTCTAGCAATTGGGTAGCCTGTTGCCTTAGATGCCAAAGCCGAAGAGCGTGATACTCTCGGGTTGACCTCGATAACTCGATACTGCCCCGTGGACTGCTCCACTGCAAACTGAACATTGCAACCTCCTTTGATATTGAGTCTTCTAATAAGTTTCAAGGCCGCGTCTCTCAACATCTGATGATCCCTATCTGAAAGAGTCTGTTGGGGTGCGACGACAACAGATTCACCCGTATGTACCCCCATTGGATCGAGATTCTCCATAGTGCAGACGATAATCGCATTATCAGCGGCGTCCCTCATCACCTCATACTCGTGTTCTTGCCATCCTAAGATGCTGACCTCAATGAGTACTTGGCCTATGGCTGATTGCAGAAGTCCCTGGCTGGCAATCTCAACTAGCTCACCTTTGTTGAATGCGGTTCCCCCACCCAATCCCCCTAGTGTGAAAGCTGGACGTATTAGAAGAGGGTATTTTCCAATCTTATCTGCGGCATCCAGAACCTCTTTGATTGACGAACAGGCTACTGCTTCGCATACTGGAAGATCGATACCCTCGCAGACTCTTTTGAAGAGGTCTCTATCTTCGGCCTCATCTATAGAGGCCAAATCACAACCTATCAATTCTACTCCTAACTCATCCAATGAGCCATCCTTGGCCAGAGCGGAGGCGATATTTAGTGCCGTTTGACCGCCCATGCCCGCTAGAATCGCATCTGGTTTCTCTAGCTCGAGTATTCTCTTGACAACCTCGGGGAGAAGGGGCTCAATGTATATCCTATCTGCCATTTCTGGATCGTTCTGAATTGTCGCTGGATTAGAATTGATCAATATTACTTCGTATCCATCATCTCTCAAAGCCCTGCATGCCTGAGAACCTGAAAAATCAAACTCAGCCGCCTGACCGATTCTAATGGGTCCGCTCCCGAGTATTACTATTCTTGAGAGGTCGTTCCTTCGGGGCACTAATTCCCACCTCCTCCTATGATGGCTGGTTGTGGGTCTCCTGACAGATGGTCAGCAACTATGTCAGCAAATCTATCGAATAGTGGGGAAGCGTCGTGTGGCCCTGGACAGGCCTCGGGATGGAACTGGATGGTGAATGCTGGCTTTCCAACTAAATCCAATCCCTCGACAGTCCTGTCATTGGCATTTACGTGCCTGACAGTAAATTCGGCCTCTAAGATATTACTTCCAGCAACAGAGCATGCGCCTGAGGGATGGGGGGCGAGCATTCCTTTACTGGGGTCTTCTACTGCAAACCCATGATTCTGACTTGTAATGTCAACCTTTCCAGTTACCAGATCAAGAACGGGTTGATTTGATCCCCTATGGCCGTACCTGAGCTTGTATGTTCTGAGTCCTGCGGCGAGACCCATGAGTTGATGCCCCAGACAAATCCCCATCACTGGCATATCTGATCTAACGGCAGCGGCGAGAGTGTCACGGGCCGTTGTAGCGGTTCCAGGGTGAGCTGGATCTCCGGGGCCATTAGATGCGAAAAGAGCGTCCGGCCTCCAATCGTCCATTATTTCTTGGAATGGCATTGAAGCAGGGCACCAGACTACCTCAAATCTACTACAAAGCTCTCTGATAATATTATACTTTATCCCACAGTCCAAAACTGCCAATCTGGGAAGCTTCTGGCCATTGTCCCCGGTAGCCCCCGGATTAGCAATAACGGGCTTGTCAACAGTCACTGATTTTACTAGATCTTCGTGATCTGGAGGAGTCATTTTTGATAATATTCTTTCCATCTCTATCGCCTTATCGACAGGTCCGAAAACACATAATAGAGTACCATATTCCCTTACTCTCCTGGTTAGATCCCTTGTATCGACTCCTTGAATCCCTGGAACGCCGTGTGATAAAAGTAAATCATGAACGCTACCGACAGAATCCCTATGATCAGGAATAGGCATCATTTGTTTACATACTACTCCCCTAGGGTGGACCCTTGAGGACTCTGAGATTTGAGGAATTATGCCATAATTTCCCAACAGAGGCCATGTGAAGGTTAGTACTTGGCCTGCGAACGATGGGTCTGTCAAGCTCTCTTGATATCCAGCCATCCCAGTTGTGAAAACTAGTTCCCCCTGAGCTATAGTTTCAGCTCCAAATAGAACTCCATTGTATCTGGTGCCGTCTGCCAGAATCAATAATCCGGGCGCCTCACCAGGGGGATTTCTATTCTGTAAACCCACTAGTCCATCTGCGGCATCTGGGAAAATTGGTGCGTCTGAAACTCCCGGAATACCTGCGCCGGGAATGAATCCGCGTTGCAGTCCCGACCCCGACATCAGCGAAGCTGCACAAATACGTCACTTAATCATTGATGAAGAATAATGCCTTTTCAGTCACTAGTCCTCGTTAGTAACAAGTATCTTTCCGTCATCACTGGGGACTACTGAAACCGACCCTCCTGGAAAGTCACCAGGTTCCCGTGGCCCTAGGTATGAATTTAGGAATACAGCAAGTGCGGCCACCTCTGAATGAGGTTGGTTCCCTATTGCGACATTGTAGTTGGCTAACCCGAATAGTTCCCCTGGGACCTTGGTCCCTCCCACAACGACTGCTACCTCTCCCTCTGATGGGATTTTATCTGTAATTTCATTCCAGGGATTCCCATACATTGTGAGATGCACTATAGTCCCTCCTGATTTTGAAAATGATCTGAGCCACTTCATTGGCTTCCCCTCGTATCTGCAACTAAACTGACCACCGAATCTGGACGTAACCGATCTCCAAGTCTCAATAGGGGTTGGGTCATCATCTCCTGAAAGTATTACCTCGTCAGCACCGAATGCTCTGGCAGTTAGTCCAAGGTGAGAGGTCATTCTCTTATCTCGATCTACTCTATGCCCTAGCCTCAAAACCGAGACTTTCAGAGTAGAGTCGTTCGTCATAGTCACCCCAGAGGAGGGGTTCCTTCTTCATTTACAATTGGGTTATCTTGAATAGTAGTCTGAGGGAATAAATCCACTCCCATGTTCATCATCGTACTTCTGACCCATTGGAGAAGTATCGCATCCCAGAAGAACGTGGTTGCCATGCCGACCATTATTGCCATCGCCACAAGTCGGCCTGAGGCGAATATTGCCACTTGCATCTCTATTTCTGGACCTATGATTGCATTGCCCAGAGGCTCTAATATGTAGAACAAAATTATCACAATTAGGATGCCTCCAATATTGTTCAGAATGGCATTTCCAGTCTCCCTTCCTACTGACATTATGAAAGTAGCCATTAGAGCTAAAACAGGGATAATGATACTTATTTCTCTGAAGGTGAATTCCCCAATTAGAGATATTGGGATATCGGCATCTCCAAGTGAAGAGCCGCCTTTATCCACAGATATCCACCAGAAAACCGCAGTCATAGAGGCAAGAGCTCCGGATACTAAACCCCTGAAGCTTATCATTTCCCTGATATCGTGACGATCGGAGGGCTGGAGTCTCTGGATTATAGACTCCATTAATTCAAGAGATTCGCTAGTTGGACCATCGGGTCCGCTGGATTGATTCATATTGCCCATATGGGCGTTTAGAGGCTCCTCAGAACCTTGGTCTCCCATCACCATCGCTATAATGCGACTCGGTCACATCATAAAGCATGCGTCGAATGGCGTGCCGAACATGCCCGACTGGCGACCTAAACTCAGAAGCCGCGCCGATGGAAATCCGAGGATTATGGGCATTCTCAATATTACTCCAGATTCATTTCACGGCCAATCTAGATACGAAACAGTAGAGTCTGCAACTAAGGAGGCAATTGCTATGGCCGAGAATGGTGCAGATTGGATAGATGTAGGCGGGGAGTCGACAAGACCGGGATCGCGAGCTGTGCCTCCTCAGGAGGAAGAGTCTCGAGTAGTGCCTGTGATTAAATCCATTAGAGACGAGTTGCCGGATATAGGAATCTCAATAGATACCAGAAGGGCCACCGTGGCATCAGCATCATTACAGGCCGGTGCGGACATGATTAACGATGTTTCATCTCTCGGAGATTCCGGTATGGCGGGTGTGATAGTTGAATACGGATGTCCCGTTTGTCTCATGCACATGAAAGGAATTCCTGAAAATATGCAAGAAAATCCACAATACTCTGATGTAGTATCTGAAGTCAGGAAGAATTTGGCAGATTCTACTTCTAAGTTAAATCTCCTAGGAGTGGATAATTCCAGAATTATTGTTGATCCAGGGATTGGTTTCGGGAAGCTCCTGCATCATAATCTGTCCTTGTTATCATCAGGTAGAGAGGTTTTACCTGAGGAAGATATGGGCCTGATGTGGGGAGTTAGCAGAAAAAGTATGTTTGCTGATCTTCTCGGCAGAGATTCTACTGTGGACAGGCTAGCAGGAAGCCTTGGAGTTGCTTCAAAAGCTCGTAGCTATGGTGTTGATATTATCAGGGTCCATGATGTCGCAGAGCA
>CESZ01066107.1_pt1 | contig 10211 bp, 6 predicted proteins | sample 531081 | NCBI WGS metagenome assembly CESZ01 (sample SAMEA2621260, study PRJEB7988) | marine metagenome | biome: marine biome (ENVO:00000447); feature: surface water layer (ENVO:00002042); material: "saline water (ENVO:00002010), including plankton (ENVO:xxxxxxxx)" | depth 5 m | reverse complement strand
ACATCGCCTGGATTCAGCACCACACCGAAGCCAAGGCCGAACCCAGCTCCCCTGCGGCCAAAGCCCATGGGCATTTCGCCCAAGTGATTGGTAGTCATCAATTGAATAGTTTTTGGCGACAATATCCGAACACCATCGAGCTCACCGCCATTCAATAACATCTGACTGAAGCGCAAGTAGTCGCGCGCTGTCGATATCAAACCGCCGCCGCCACTTTCAAACTTCCCACCGTAAATGTAACGAGCACTGGCAAACGCGTCAGCTACTTCCAAGCCTTTACCGGTGGCAGGCGAAAAGAAATTATTCGCATCCACGCCCATGGGCTTATACATCTGCGCTAAACGATCTTTGTTGCCTTCATTGACTTGGAAATCAGTATCGCGCATGTCTAACGGTGTAAAGATTCGCTGCTTAAGGAATTCACCGAAGCTCATGCCAGACAATACTTCTACTAATCGTCCTTGCACGTCTACCGACACGCTGTAGTGCCATTGCGAACCCGGATCGTATTGCAACGGTAACTGCCCAAGTGCTTTGGTAAATTCAGCTAAGGTCATGTCACCCAATAAACCGGCCTTTCGGTACAACTGATCCACTTCCGTATTACCAAATACACCATAGGTCATGCCTGCTGTATGACGCAGCAGATCACGAATGGTCGGTTGGCGGGTGGGCTTGCGCCACTCCCCCACTAGGCTGTCGTCGCCGCTGCCTACGGTACGACTGGTGGTGCCATCAGAAACTATATTGGTTCCGGCGGTAGAGGTTGCTACCTTGAGGCCGGCAAATTCAGGCATATACATGGCAATGGGATCATTAAGACGGAACTTGCCGTCTTCATAAAGCATCATCAGAGCCACGCCCGTAATCGGCTTCGACATGGAGTAGATTCGATAAATCGCATCATCCTCCATGGGACGGTCAGCCTCGCGGTCAGCCTGACCATAGGTTTGTTGGTAGATAATTTTGCCGTTGCGCATGATTACGCCCATGCCACCGACCATGGTGCCATCATCAACTTTGGCGTTCATAAACTCCGTAATTTTCGCTAGCCGCTCAGATGAATAGCCCTGGCGTTCTGGTTTTGAGGAGCCAATTTCCTTGGCCGAAGCTGTTATTGAAAACCCAAAGATAAGACCAAATACTAGGCCTATGCTCGCAAACTTTTTCATCTCGCCCCCTTCTATCTTATTAAAATATCAATCCGCGTTAATTTCCGAACCGGTACCGCAACTTGGCCACGAAAGTATCGATTATTGGATCGTCATAGCTGTCAGAAAACAGCTGCCCCAACTCCGTCTCAGTGGCATCTAACCCAATCGAGTTACGCAGTGAATTACCCCGGTTATAAACGAGGTAAAAATCGGTAAGCGGAGCTATTTCCCATCGATAACGAAGCTGGGTGGTCAATAGCCCTACATCAAAGTTGTAACTCGTTTGAGCCCGCGCCGCGTCTGCCAGTTCGCCGTCGCCATCAGGGATTTCGTAAAAGCCATCTTCTACCGCCCGCACACCGGCCCATTGAAGATTCCAGCGTATTTGGTGACCAGGCGCAATGAACCAATTGACGTCGAAGCTCGGCTGCCATTCGCTCGCATAAAATCGGCCAAAATGGCGCCCGCCTTGGTGCACCATCCAGCCATTACGATCACGATACTGCAGATCAAGTTCCATACTAACCGCGTCAAACGGACGAATAGTGACGCCTGCTTTGTACGTGTGACTCCAGCCGCCAATGGGCTCCCGCACGGAAGAAAGTCCTGCAGAATAACTGAACATTTTTGCCGCATCCGTTGACAGCACAGCCTCCCACCAACCACCAGCCTCAACCCGATATGCTCCGTTGCCACGACTCTCTATATCTTCGTAACGCTCGGGGAAATATCCAACACCCGCGCGCAACGTATTGCGCCCCGGCAAAACTACCGAAGACCGCCACAACAAAGAGCTGTCAGTAATTTGCCCACGGTCAATGTTGTACTGCTGAATAGCGCTCAAGGTAGTTCGAAAATTCGACAAGTTGGAAGTCAAACGATTCTTACTAAACATTAGAGCGTAGCGGAGACGTCCGTAGTTGTTGCGCAGCAAAAATCCTAGATCATTAAAATCGACATTCTCGTCCATATAATCGACTTCGAATTTATGCCGCAGCCCGTTACTCTGAGCGTAGGTGACGTCAAACATGCCTCCATAGCCTTGAATATCAGCTCGATCACTACTGATTAGCTGCACGTCGGCCTTAAACTTTCCCGATCCAGCGCCGTAGTGCGCGTCAATACTGTGAACCGCAGCATCATAAAGTGGGCCTCCTACAAAAGTGCCCATATAACCAAGCGAGCGCCTAGTGCGCCCAATATCTTCGTATGTAAGTCGAGCCACCGCAAAATCACGACCAGGGCCTTCAATATCCGTTGCCAGCCCCGCCGAATCTGAGCCAATCCAACTCACTTCATTTTCTACCGCCGCCAGCATTCCATAGCGGAAATCGCCAGCAGCTCCGGTGACTTTCGCTGCCCCTATAAGATCAGTAGGAACGTCTCGCTGACCTCGATCCGGGGTAACGTCCGCCGGGACGTCCACCTGATTAGCCGTACCACCAATACGACGAGTATTGAGAAGGGATACGGGTAATGGTACATAGTCGCGCAAGTAAACCTGACGAGAGGTCGTCGCATAGTCTTCGTTCACAGCATCCCTATATATGCTCATGAAGTCGTCTCGCGGCATCACTGTGAAAACCTCGTTTCCTTCCAAAAAGAACAAGCGCTTTTCAGGAAAGAAGGTTTCGCTTGCCGTTAGGTTAAGCACAACGTCGTCGGCTTCGACCGCGCCAAAGTCTGGATTCGCTGTCCCCGAGAGCTCTAATTTAGGGGACGGTTTCCAAGCAAAGTCGACACCAACTTTACCAGTCACCTCTCCCGACACCTCGTCTGCAGTTGCGGACGCAAAGGGTATAACGGAAAATTGAGCACGCGGCTGGACACCGACCACCTCCAGCTCGTTCAAAGCCGACACAAATCGTGAGGACGACTGAGGATAGCCAGGCCAGCCGTAGGATTGATTCGTAGCAGAAATATTACGTTTGGCTGCGAAACCGATAGTTCTAGGCCCTTCGGTCTCAGGCATATTCATCATCGACCAAGGTAGGAAAAACTCCACGCTCCATCCGTTATCGGTTGTAGCGGATTTGCCTAACCAAGGGCCATCCCAATCGCGCGCAAAGCGACGTTCTGGCAATACCTTACCATCGGACAAACTATCGCCAAGCGCCACAAAGAACCAATAGGCTACTAATGCCTCACCGGAAGCATCGATCGTGACACCAAAGGTGTCGCGATCAAAAAAATCATCCCGACGCGAGTAGCGCTTTACCAACGACTCTGGCGGTTGCTCCATAACAGAGCTGACGTACAAACCTTTTTCCGTCGCGAATATCCGCATTTGAGTAGCGTATTCTGCAGGCGTCACCAGTGCCGGAATGGAAACCAGCATATTGTCGTAATAAGGGAACTGCTGCCACAGCGCTTCATCCACTTTGCCATCGATGACCACATCTACATCCGCTTCAGCCAGAGTTTGTATAGTCAGACGATGCAGATCTACACCCGCCTCTTGTCCAATGACAGTCTGGGGACCCGCACTAGGGCGCGGTCTGGTGGTTACCGCAGAGGGCGATTTTTTTTGCGGCTGGGCTGATTTTACTTGCGCCAAGGAGGGCGTTGGTGAAGCTGATTCAACCGCACTGCTGGCACGCTGCGCGATAGCGCGCTCGGTCCTCGCAACTGCAGGAACTCCAGTTTGTGCAAGGTACCAGGCATCTGCAAAGCCACGGGCTCGCACTTGGCGCAACAAGCCGCGTGCGCCAACTCCAGATCTGGGCAGCACCACAACCCTCGCGGGCGCTGTCGAGGCCTTCGCACCTGTTATCGCAGTCGGTATGACCCGCACTGTGACATCGAGCCCCAAATTCAGCAGTTTGTCGCGGGCCGTCTGTGCCGCTGCTTCGGCATTGCTTTTATTGCTGTAACTGCCGACTACGACGCCAGGTTCCGCGAACGTTGGAGTTGTGTAAAACATGCACAGCAAAATTGCGACCGCAATTGCAACACGGTGCGATGCTGTGCGGACAAACTCAAGCGACAAAAACATCGAGGAGTAATTCACGGTACCTCTAATCAAAACAAAACGCGCCATTCTGCGGTACTTCTCTTTGGATGAAAAGATGCCTACCATCAACTTTTGTCGTATCGAGGGGACCACTATGACGATTTCAGCATCCACAACCGAGCAACTGCTGGTAGAACAGCACGATCATGTTTTACTCATCACCCTAAATCGGCCCGACCGCCTGAATGCCATCAGCCGGGAGATGCTCAATGAACTCTCGGCCAAAGTCGTGGAAGCCGATAAAGATCCAGACATTCGCTGCATAGTACTTACCGGCAATGGCAAGGGCTTTTGTTCTGGACTGGACTTGATAGACACCAACGCACGCCGTGAGGACGGCGACGAGGACACCGCGAAAAAGCCCGGCGACAACCGGCCGACGCGGCGTCTATTTGACCTACGAGATGCTCCGATTAACGTAATGTGGCACTGCGATACCCCTATTATCTGTGCCATTAATGGCGCCGCTGCAGGTTACGGAATGGACATGACCTTGCTGTGCGACATTCGCATTATGTCGGAAAATGCAAAACTCGCTGCAGTCACCGCCAAGCGCAATGTCGTACCGGAGAGTGGCGGTACGTGGCTGCTGCCGCGATTAGTAGGCTGGGCCAAGGCCGCTGAACTGTACTATCGGGCGCGCACCGTAGACGCTTCGGAAAGCCTGGAGCTTGGCTTGGTAAATACAGTGGTAACAGCGGACGAACTGTTACCGACCGCTATGACTTGGGCGCAAGAAATAGCCGACAATGCGCCCATGGCAGTACAAACCACCAAGCGCATGATGCGCATGGGCCTTGAAGAATCCTACGATACCGCAGTAGACCATTTGATGGTCCATCTGGCGGGGATGTTTCAGAGCGAAGACTTCGCTGAGGGCCTCAGTGCGTTCCTAGAAAAGCGCAAGCCGAACTTTACTGGACGATAGCGCCTAAGAGCTGATTTACACGGGGATGAAGGCGCTAGGGTAACTTTGCCTCGCGCTTGATAACCACAGCCCCGGCCGGATCGACCGCACGACCGTGAACGATTTCATTATTCGCGTGGCCCAGCTGTTGCAGGGACATCGCCGCCTGCAGAGCTGAATAAAACCCTTGAGCATCCTGAGCTTGATTAACGCTTTGCTTCGCCAAGCGCAGGCCCATGCTGGGTCGCTGAGCAATGCGTGCGGCCAACTGATCAGTAAATTCAGACAGCTCTTCGTTCGCAACAACGTGATTCACCATGCCACAAGACTGGGCTTCCTGAGCGGTCATACGCCCACCAGTAAATAGCAATTCTTTGGCTTTACGCGGGCCGAATTCCCAGGGGTGGGCAAAATACTCAACCCCGTTAACCCCAAAGGCCACCACCGGATCAGAAAATGTGGTTTCGCTGGTCGCGACAATTAGGTCGCAAACCCATATCAACATCAGACCACCAGCAATAACCTTACCATGCACCTCCGCAATAGTCGGTTTCGGCAAATTGCGCCAGCGCCAACATAGCCCCAGATAAATTTCCTCTTCTAGCGCTTGGCGGCCCTCGGCACCCGGCTTTGCGAATCCACCCCAATTAGTAACCGGAGAAAATTCGTCCATTTCACTGCGATCCGCCAGATCATGACCTGACGAAAAATGCGGACCATTGGCGCCTAGTACAACTACTTTGACCTCGTCATCTTGTGCTGCAAGATCGAACGCATCGTTAAGTTCGTAGAGCATTGCTTTATCTTGCGCATTTCGTACATCAGCGCGATCCAAGGTAATGCGCGCGACCCCTTCGTTTACCGCATAATTAACCCTCGAGAAATCAGTCATGTTCCACCCCCTTTTAACAATAATGTTTCAGGTCAACTAAGACCCTGGCACCATGCCGAACTCATAATGGATTTACCCGCGAGTTTTACCACATTTACCTCTAAACTATTCGCTCATGTGCAGGAGGGTATATGCCAGTTCTATCTGTTTTAGATCTTTCACCGATAACCGCCGGAGCCAATCCGAGCCAAGCGCTGGATAATAGTCTGCGCCTGGCCCAACATACTGAAGCTCTGGGTTACCACCGTTACTGGGTTGCCGAACATCACAACATGCCCGGCATTGCCAGCGCCGCTACGGCGGTGGTTATCGGACACATAGCCGGTGGCACCACAAAGTTACGTGTGGGTTCTGGTGGCATCATGCTGCCTAACCACTCACCCCTAATGGTGGCTGAGCAATTCGGCACCCTTGCAGCACTGTATCCCAACCGCATAGACCTTGGTTTAGGCCGCGCGCCCGGCACCGATGGTGTCACCGCCCACGCCCTGCGCAGAACTTTGCACAGTGACCCCAATCAATTCCCCCAAGATGTACTGGAACTCAAAGGCTATCTGGCCGACGCCCAGGAAAATCAGAAAGTGTTGGCAATTCCAGGACAGGGTTCCCACGTGCCGCTGTATATTTTGGGGTCGAGCTTATTTGGCGCCCAATTAGCCGCCATTCTGGGACTACCCTTCGCATTTGCATCGCACTTTGCACCCGCTGCAATGATGCGAGCGATAGCTCTGTACCGCGAAGAGTTCACGCCATCCGAGCAACTGCAACAGCCCTATGTAATGCTGGGTTATAACATCTGTGCGGCTGATACCGAGGCCGAAGCTTGGCGCTTGCGCACTTCTGGACTGCGGGCACTATTGAATTTACGCCAAGGGCGCCCCGGTCCCTTACCGGCACCGATAGAAAACTTTGAAGCGACTTTAACCGCAACTGAACAAAGTATTCTTGCCCAATCAGATGCGGCTGCAGCGGTAGGCAACTTCGATCAGGTGCGAGATCAGGTTGCAGCATTCGTTGCGCAAACCCAGGTCGATGAGTTGATCATCACTTCACAGATCTTTGATCACGATGCGCGCTGCCACAGTTACAGTATTGCTTATGAGGCTTGCGCGAATATTCAGATGGGCTCTGTGGCCTAGGCGCATCAAGGGCGAGTTCTGCTGCGATCAGCGCAGGCATTTTGCACGACTGCAACAACACTGATCAGCGGTTAGGGCATTACTGGCGTTGCAGCCGATTCCGCAACGCCATGGCGCAATACCCTTTACCTAGTACCCATTGCCTAAAGACGCACCTGAGTGCGCGCTCCTATAGCGCTGGATTGATTAGAAACTTCTTGCCTGTGGCCTGCAGAGCATAGGTTTGCAACACATCCACCTGCAGCGCTTGGGCAAGTGAAATTTCCTCGGTGTAGCCACTGGCAAATGTGGTTTTGATCTCATCAGCTACACGTTGACGCAACTCCTGAGCGCGCTCCGGGCCAATTTTTTGCAGAAACGGCGTCAACAACCAACCACCCAAGCTCCATTGCATACCGTAACTTCGGGTTAGCGTCGTGGGGCGCCGTTCTAGTCCGCCGTAGATGTAGACTTGCTTATTCTGAGTCGAACCATAGCGGCTGTATTCTGTAGCCGTCTGATTTGCTGCGGCTTCCATGGCGATCAATATCTGATTGGCCAATTCACCACCGCCGGTTGCATCAAACGCCATATAAGCACCAGTCTCAGCAATTGCTGCAGTAAGGTCTGCAACAAATGAGTCCTGACTGGAGTCGCATACATGACTGGCGCCAATGCCGCGTAACAGCTCGGCTTGCTCGGGCTTACGCACAATATTCACCAACGACACGCCGTCGTTGAGACAAATCTTTTGCAGCATCTGGCCAAGATTAGACGCGGCGGCCGAATGGATCAGTGCGGTGAAGCCTTCGTGCTTCATGGTCTCAACCATGCCCAGCGCAGTAAGCGGATTGACGAAACAGGATGCGCTTTCGCGTGGTGTAACGCCGTCATGCATAGCCAGACACTGGCTAACATGTAAGGTGCGATATTCACCGTACATTGCGCCACCAAGCACTCCCACAGTCTTACCCAGCAATGCCTGAGCTTCGGGGCTGTCTCCTGCTGCAACAACCACACCACCGCCTTCATTACCTACCGGCATGGACTCATCCCAACGCGCTTTCAGATGCGGCAGGATACCCGCAGGTACTTCAGCGGTGATTGCTGGGTTGTCATCGCTGCCTACTTGCTTGGCAGTCGATACGTCGGCCATACCTAACAGCAGCCCCAGATCTGAGGGGTTTATTGGCGACGCCTCAACCCGAACAACAACTTGCTCGGGCTTCGGAGCCGCGGTTGGAACGTCAACAAGATTCAGCTTAAGCTCGCCCGCCGAGGTAACCTCGGTACGCAGTTGACGACCAGTGCTTGGTAAATCGCTCATGTGCTCTCCCATTATTTAAGCGTGATGATGGCTGCGAAGCATACAGCAAGATAGCGACCGCGCCTGACATATCGGAAAAACAACCGTTTATAATTACCCTTTCCCAACCAAAACCAGCAAAATCACTACCGCATCGCTATACTGATGCTGAACCGTTAAGGCGCTTTAGGTATTTGCAATCTCTGAGCAAATCACAAATCCGATGCAATCTCTGAGCGAATCACAAATCCGACAATTGTTCCCTGACTGTTCGGCAACAGATTTGGCGCTGCCGGACCTCACCCACGTTGATTGGGGCGTGCTGGATTACTTTGGTTGGCTGCATACCGCTGGCCACTCAGGTTTTGTAGTCTTCGCCGATAGCGACGGCCTAAAAGGCATGCGGCTGCGCCGTAGCATAAATACTACGTCCCGCCCGAGGACTCATATGTGTTCTTGGTGCCATCATGTCTACCGCAGCCGCGGCACAGCCTTGTTCAGCACTACGGTTCATGGCAGCGATGGGCGGCGCTTTATTGGCAACCACATCTGCCGTAACTTGGATTGCAGCTTACGCATTCGCAATCTGGTATCAGATCCGCCCACTTATCTGCCAGAAACGCTGCACATTGAGCACAAGTCGAACCGACTGCGTAATGCGGTAAAAGCTTTTATGGTCAGAGCGAACGTGTGCGCTTAAACTAGACAGCTTTTAGACGGTTCGCTAAAACCAGCCGCTGCTTGGCAAATGATTCAGCATCGCGCCCGCCATGGCGCATAATCGGTGAGCTAGCGAAATTACTTTGTTGATAACAAGAGGTCGGTAAATGGAATTACAGGCATTTAGAGAAGAAACCCGTGATTGGCTTGAGAGCAACTGCCCACAGAGCATGCGCATAGGCGCCGTGCACTTCGAGGACGCGTACGAGCTCTATCAAACCGACGAGGCTCTGGAGTGGCGTGATCGTGCTGCTGTGAGAGGCTGGACTGCACCGGCATGGCCTAGTCAGTACGGTGGCGGTGGCCTGAGCCGCGAGCAACACCAAGTGCTGGCTGAGGAAATGGCGCGCATCAAGGCGATTCCACCTGCCACGGGTATGGGGCTAGCCATGATTGGGCCGACTATTTTGGAAATGGGCACTGAAGAACAGCGAGAGCGGCATATTCCACGCATCGTTAGCGGCGAAGCCCAATGGTGCCAAGGCTATTCAGAACCCGGCGCTGGATCGGACCTAGCCGGATTGCAAACTAAGGCGGTACTGGAAGGCGACGAATTTATTATCAACGGCCAGAAGATTTGGACCAGTGGTGCACAGTACGCTAACTGGATGTTCGCCTTGGTGAGAACTGATCCAGACGCACCGAAGCATGAAGGCATTAGCTTTGTCCTGCTGTCTATGGATCAGCCCGGGGTAACCGTTAAACCCATTAAATTAATTTCTGGCTCGTCACCATTTTGCGAAACGTTCTTCGACGACGCGGTAGCGAAGCGCGAAGACTTAATCGGCGAGCTAAACCAGGGTTGGACAGTGGGCAAGCGCCTCTTACAGTACGAGCGCAATGCCACCACTCGCAGCAAACCAAAAAATAACGACAAGAAGAAAACTGCGGCCAAGCCACAGGCTAACCCCTACGCTGAGATCGCGAAAAAATACGTCGGTGTTGATGCCCAAGGTCGCATTAACGACGACGCCAGTCGCGAAGATGTCCTAGATCAAGTAATGGCAGAGCGCGCTCTAGCGCTTACTACCCGCCGCGTAGTGGAAGAGAGTAAATCCACAGGCGCACCGGGCGCCGCAACATCAATTTTCAAATTGGTGG
>CESZ01002903.1_pt1 | contig 10260 bp, 8 predicted proteins | sample 531081 | NCBI WGS metagenome assembly CESZ01 (sample SAMEA2621260, study PRJEB7988) | marine metagenome | biome: marine biome (ENVO:00000447); feature: surface water layer (ENVO:00002042); material: "saline water (ENVO:00002010), including plankton (ENVO:xxxxxxxx)" | depth 5 m | reverse complement strand
TTTCCCCAAAATAGTTTGTTACGAATGGTTTTAAAGAAATTTTGATCTGTTAATTCTATCAACTTGATGGAAAAATTTGCTTTTTTTAGAATTATCTTTTTTCCATTATCAATAGAAACAGGCCTACTATCCATGGTCAATAAAAATTGACCTTCTCTAGATTCTGCATGTAAACAAATTTCTACATCATCACTAACCACCAATGGTCTTAGATTTAGATTATGAGGAGCAACGGGTGTAATTACAAAATTATCTGATCCTGGTGTTAATATGGGGCCTCCACATGAAAGTGAGTAAGCCGTTGATCCTGTTGGTGTAGCTATAATTAATCCATCTGCCCAATATGTGTTTAAGTAATTATTATTTATTTCCGCATTAATTTTTAACATGGACGATGAATCTTTTTTAACCAATGTGATTTCATTTAAAGCAAAATTACATTGGGAATCAAAAAGATCAGATGAATTACTTACTTCTAGTAGCGTTCTTTTGTCAATTTTAAATTTATTATTAGAAATAGCATCTACAGCTTGGGCAATATCATCTTGAGTAATATTTGCCAAAAAACCCAACCTTCCAGCATTTATGCCTAAAATGGGAATTTGACTGTCTTTTACCATGGTAGCTGTATCTAAAAAAGTTCCATCCCCTCCAAAGCTTATTAGAATATCAACTGCATTGTGAATTAAATCATCTCCTTTAAATAGCTTATCCCCAAGATTTTCCATGAAGATATTTTTGTGTTCAAATAAATTATCATGAAAATATAATTCAGCATTTGTTTTTTCTCTCAAAGATTTAACTAACATCTCCAAAAACTGAACATTATCGGCATGAATTAGTTTACCATAAATACCAATTTTTCTCATGAGTCCAGATTTAAATAGTTCATTAGATGATCATACCTTTCTTGAAACTCACTACTCGTTTCATCATCCGTATATAATTCATGTATTGTATAATCATATCTTGAAAAAGTTTGTAAAACTGGGCCCAGTTTTGATTGATTCACCTTTAGTGTAATTTTTAATTGATTACCATCTGCAACATTCTCGGTGTAGAAACCCAATATTTTAGCATTGTTACTTTCAATAATTTGTGCAATTTGAGACAAATGATAATCAAAATCATTCATTAAAAGAACTATAATCGCACCCTTTTGATTAAATCCGGTATTTAAACTAATTACTTCCATTAAATGATAAGCAGAAATAGCTCCAATAAATTCACTTTGCTCGTCTATAACTGGGATAACAGTAAGTTGATGTGTAGACATAACTTGCATTACTTTATACAAATGATGTGATTTTTTTACTGAAAATTGATGGCCCGTAAAATTTAAATCTTCAACCCTGTCATTTATCGTATTATGATCAAATATCATCTCGTCTGAGACAAGACCAATATATTGGCCATTATTTACAACAGGTAGGTGTTTTACTTTGAATTCATCCATCCATAATAATGCTTTCTCCATGCTTTCTTTTGGCATTATTGGAGGCACATCATTGTTTATTAAATCTACAGCTTTCATGAATATTAAAGTAAAAATACAATTAAACTATCTAAGAAAATAAATTGTCTTTTAATTTTGTAGCTAATTATGACAGCTTTAAGTATAAACATCAACAAAATAGCAACTTTAAGAAATGCTAGAGGAGGTAACATTCCTAACTTAATTCAACATGCTATAGATTTAGAAAAATTTGGTGCTCAGGGAATTACTGTTCACCCCAGACCAGATGAAAGACATATTAGATATGATGACGTTAAAGCTCTTAAAGAAGTTCTTTCTGTTGAATTTAATATTGAGGGAAACCCCAAAGAAAATTCTTTTATAGAATTGATTTTAGAGACTAATCCAGAACAAGTTACCTTAGTTCCTGATTCAAGCACTCAGCTTACTTCTGATCACGGATGGGACACAATCAAGGAGTTTGATTACTTAAAGGATATTATTGCGCTATTTAAATCTAAAAATATAAGAACTTCCATTTTTGTAGATCCAGTTGAGAAAATGATAGAAGGAGCTGCAAAAGTAGGCACTGATCGAATAGAACTATATACAGAATTTTATGCTGCTAACTATGAATCAAATAAAGAAGAAGCCATTAAGGATTATGTAAAGGCAGCAAAAGTGGCCAATAACTTAAACATAGGCATAAACGCAGGTCATGACTTAAACTTAATTAACCTACAATATTTTTATTCGAAAATTAAAAATTTAAAGGAGGTATCTATTGGCCATGCTTTGATTGCAGATGCACTGTATTATGGAATGGAAAATACTGTTGGCATGTATTTAAAATGTCTTAAACCATGAAATTAAACTTCAAAAAACTAGGTGAAGGAAAACCATTATTGATTATACATGGACTTTTTGGCTCTTCTGACAATTGGGGAATGCTAGGAAAAAGGTTTGCAGAAAAATATACAGTCTATTTAATAGATTTAAGAAACCATGGTCGTTCTCCACATAGTAGCACTATGAATTATGAAGCTATGGCAGATGACTTATTAGAACTAATACAAGATGAAAAAATACTAAACCCCTCACTTATTGGACATTCTATGGGAGGTAAAGCAGCACTGTTTTTTAATGAAAAATACAATAGTATTTTAAACAAACTTATTGTAGCTGATATTGGAATTAAATCTTATCCAATGCACCATGATGTAATCATAAGAGGGCTAAAAAACGTTAACCTAAATGTCATTTCTTCTAGAAAAGAAGCTCACGATGCATTAGCTGAATTTGTTACTGAATTAGGGATTCAACAATTTCTATTAAAAAACCTGTATTGGATAGAAAAAGGGAAATTAGCTTGGAGAATGAATTTAGAGGTTATTATTGATAACATACATGAAATATTAACAGAAATTAAAGTTCAAGGCAACAAGACAGAAACCCTATTCTTAAGAGGTGAATTATCAAATTACATTTTAGAAGAAGATACAGCGCAACTGAAAAAATCCATGCCAAATTCTTCTATAAAAACAATTAAAAATGTGGGGCATTGGTTGCATGCAGAAAATCCAACAGAATTCTACGAACTAGCAAAATCATTTATTGGATAAAAAAAAGAGGGCGAACCCTCCTTTTATAATGAAAAAAAACTTTATTATTTTGTATAGGTTGCTGTACAAGTTCCTGAACCAGCTAAGCCTGCATCATAGTCATAATTGATGACAATTTCATCACCAGTATCATTTATAGATCCAGTTCCTGATAAAGTAACATCTATTGATAAAGGAAACTGACCAACTGAAAATACGTTTTGTGGAATAGTAACGACATTCCCATCAATTGTTCCAGAAATTTGACTAATAAAAGCATTAAAGTTGTCAATGATAAATTCGTTAGTTGAATTCCCTTGTATAATAGATTGGCTATCATTAATGATATCTTGACCTATTAATTGACAATCATGATTTACATTGTAGGTGCTCAATAAGCTACTGACACATATACCTACATTAATTGTTCTTTCAACTGTAGATACATTTCCATTCTCATCAGTTGATGTGTAAGTAATTGTGTAACTTCCAACAGTTCCGTTATCCAAGTTACTTGTAATATCAATTAAATCACTAATATCAACATCATAAGCATCTATGGATTGAATTCCTGGATCAACCAGTGAATCTCCAAGACAAAGATCCATTATAGCATCTCCCAAAAGTGTTAGTTCTGGTGGAGTTTTCTTCTTGCCACAAGAAGAAAAAACCATAACAATTAATAAAAGAATTAGAGATAGATTAAAATTTTTAACGTTCATATTTCTTAAGTTTAATGAGTAACGAATTTATAACTAATACTATTGTTTTCCAAAACAAGATGAGCTATATACATACCTGAATCTAAATTGCTTAAATCTAAAGTACAGGAATTGAGTCCTTTTGTCTTAAATTGTTTTAGACATGACCCACTCATATCAAAAATACTTAAATGTCCATGGCTGAAAAGATTTTCTAATTCTATTACTTTATTTTGTGCTTGATACATCATTTTTATATTTTCTGCATTTAAGTAATTATAACCTACAGTTCCTCCTAAAGTTATTATCATTGACACGGGCAAATGATCGCTCATGTAATAAAGGGCATTTGCAATATCTGCAGAAACAGCTGTATTAGTTCCATTATTAATGGACTGATTGTAATGATTCCCATCCTGCCCCTCTGCAACATATGTGTTCTCCACATACATAACTCCATTGTTTCCGGATAGTATATCTTCAGAAACAAAAATAAAATCAAAACGATCATCCATACCTCCGTTTGCTCCACCTGCATAACCAACTGTTCCTGCACGAGTACTTTGAGTATGGTAATTTTTATAACCCACATTTGTATGCCAATTACCCATTCTGTTAATAGGGTCTTTTAGCTGTAAGCCTTGACCGTATAAAATCTCTTGACATCCAGATTCAGTATGATTATAAAAATTAAAATCACCACCAACTATTAACCTACTATTTCGATTATTATTGACTAAGAAATTTTTGAAAATCACAGCATCCTGCTCTCTCCAATTTACATTTGATGTTTCACTGCCTGCTTTTAGGTGTAGAGAATATAGATACAAAAAAATAGTATCATTTGTTGTAGCTAAATCGGTCTCATTGTAGTATAATACATATTCGCTAATGTCTCTCAACGTAGTAACTATTTGTTGTTGACTGAATAAGGTGAATTTATCATGATCATAAAACAACATATTGTCAGTATCTGGACCATCATAAAATACAGCACTTGAGAATCTATTTACCCCATTAATATTTAATGCATTATTTTTGATCAAAGCAGCTCCATTAAAAGATGTCAACTCATTAACAACTAAAATATCTGGATTGACAAAATCTAAAACTTTTATGAGCGTATCTATTCTGTCCTGTTGGGCAGCAGGAAAATTAAGTAAATTATAGTAAGTAATCTTTACAGAGTCTTGAGCAATTGTTGCAGCATAGGCTAATGATATTAAATAGATTGATAGAATTAATCTCATTACATCTTTTTCACAAGAAATAAATATACCGGAAAATGATCACTATAACCACCCATAAATGTTGAACCAACATAGGTTCGGAAAGGATATCCTTTAAAGTTTCCCTTTTTATTCTTCAAAAATGGTTTATTGAAAATGACAGATCTGTAATACGTCAAATCATCATAGGTTTTGTTTTTATCTATTAGAGAAGAAGTTATGATAAATTGATCAAATAGATTCCATTGGTCGCGGTAGGCTAATGTCCCAATCCCTTTTTTGTAGTAATCACCCATAGTATTAAATAAATCACCATCCTTCACACTTAGCATTTCTCTTTTAGCATCCAATACATCTTTTAGACTAGGTGAAATTGGATCATCATTGAAATCTCCCATTAAAATGACTTTAGCGTGAGGATCTTCCATTTTCAAAGAGTCGATGATGGACTTTGACAATTTAGCAGCCTCCATTCTTTTAGGTCTACTACGAGCCTCCCCACCTCTTCTTGATGGCCAATGAATTACAATAAAATGAATTTTTTCATTAAGCAACCTTCCTGAAACTACCAATTGATCTCTTGTGAAAAAATTATCCTTTTCAGGAATTGTTAATCTGACCGATTTACTTGAAGTTACTTTAAAATGTGAAGGGTCATATAATAATGCACAATCAATTCCTCTTTTATCTGGACCCTCATGCTGAACAATTTTATATTTTTTATTGGCAATACTTTCTTGACGAACAAGGTCTTCTAGCACTTGTTTATTTTCAATTTCACAAACACCTATCACACTAGCACCAAGAGGAGTAACTTCCTTGCCTAATTTACTTATGACATGTGCCATATTATGAAGCTTATGATAATAACGTTGACTATTAAAATTTTTTGGACCATAAGAAGTGAAGTCTTCCTGGAGAATTTTATTTGTGTCGGGGTCAACAATGGTATCAAATAAATTTTCCAAATTATAAAATGCTACACATTCTAGGGCAAGTGAGGGTGATTCAGTGACTTGAGCCGATAGTAGCTTACAGATAAATATCGATGTTAATAAATAAATTTTGATATGCATGCATATAATTTTTACTAATATACTACTTTTGCGACCTCTTGAATGAGAAACAAATTATTTATACTATTTTGAGTACCAAAATGCATGCCAATAAAATAAACATCACTCTTTTATTCTTGTTTTTAGCCACTTTAACTAAAAGTTGGTCTCAAACAGATTCTATCTTTAATGAAGATAGTGTAGACATTCTAGTACCTGTATTTACCACTACTGTAGATTTATTAGAAAATGAATCACAATCACAAGATATTAGTGGACTACTTCAATCTTCTAGGGATGTTTACGTAAATCAAGCAGGTTTTAATTTTAGTGCTGCAAGATTTAGACTTAGAGGTTACAGCTCTGAAAATACACGTATTTTCTTCAATGGAATTCCGGTCAATGACCCTGAAAATGGGTGGACAATATGGAGTTATTGGGGAGGTCTAAATGATATCACAAGATATCCTGAAAATAAATTTGGTATTTCAAGTGCAGATGCCACATTTGGAAGCATTGGTGGATATTCTTATATCTCTGCTCTTCCATCTGAGAAAAAAGTTGGTTCAAGATTTTCTTATGCTGCTACAAACAGATCTTACAGAAACAGATTAATGTACACCTATAACACTGGTTTAAATAGCAAAGGCTGGGGATTACTTATTAGTGGATCTTCAAGATGGTCAGATGAAGGATATGTTCCTGGCACTTACTACAGCTCAGGCAGTTACTTATTATCTGTTGAGAAAAAAGTAAATGAAGCACATAGACTAAACTTCATGGTACTGGGGGCCCCAACTGTTCAAGGTAGACAAGGTATTGCTATTCAAGAAACATATGATTTAACAGGTGACAATTTTTATAACCCATATTGGGGTTATCAAACTCAATCAGATGGAACGCAAAAAAAACGAAATGCCAGAAATAGAGATAACCACAAACCATACATGACCTTAGCTCATTATTGGAATATTTCTGACAAACTCAACCTTCAAACAAACCTTTATGCCATTACTGGTAAAACTGGAAACACCAACCTAAACTGGTATGATGCTAAAGATCCAAGGCCAGACTATTATAAATATTTACCGAGCTATTTACTAAATAATCAAGGCACCTTATCTGGTTCTCAAATAATCACAAATGAGGAAGACTACAATAATTTAACAGCACTATGGCAGTCTCAAGACCCTTCAACATCTCAATTAGATTGGGATGGAATGTACAATGCCAATTATAAAAATTTATATACTCAAAATAATGTTGGTGGGGACCCCAATAATTCTATTACTGGAAATAGATCAAAGTATATTATAGAAGAGTATCGTTTAGACCCCAGACACTTTGGGCTAAATTCTTTTGGGAAATACCAATTAAAAGAAAACCAACAAATCAACTTTGGACTACACATCAGTCGATACATGAGCAAAAATTATCGATTAATGAATGATTTACTTGGTGGAGATTATTGGGTAGACATTGATCAATTTGCTGAACAAGATTTTGAAGATCCCAATTTAGCTCAAAATGACCTTCAAGAAATTAATCGTGTAGTTTACAATGGTGATATATTTGGTTATAACTATAATATACATGTAAATAAAAATGAAGCATTTGGTGAGTATAATTTTAACACTTCGAAAATTGAAAGCTTTGTAGGGTTAACACTTTCTAACTCTTCTTTTTGGAGAAATGGAATCATGCAAAATGGACGATTTCCAGACAATTCTTTAGGAAATTCTGAAAAGCAAAATTTTTACAATTATGGAGCTAAAGTTGGATTCCTTTACAAAATAACTGGTAGACATTTAATTTCTTTCAATGGACTTTATAAAACTGAAGCTCCTTATGTAAGAAACGCTTATGTCTCTCCACGAACGAGAGATCAATTGGTGCCAAATTTAACTTCAATTGAAATTATTTCTGGTGATCTTAATTATAATATAAGACTCCCATTTCTTAAAGCAAGGTTATCTGGGTTCTACACCCAAATCAACAATCAAACTTGGGCTAGATCATTCTACCATGATGAATACAGAACATTTGTAAACTACATGATGACCAATGTAGATCAACTTTTTATGGGAATGGAGTTTGGTTTTGAAAGCAATATTACCTCTTCTCTTCAATTCACAGGCGCCTACACAATGGGCGATTATTTATATAATTCAAGACCTATTGCAACTGTAACAAGAGATAATTCTCAAGAAGTTATAGCAGAGAATAAGACCGTATACTTTCAAAACTATAAAATAGGTGGAATGCCTCAACAAGCAACTTCTCTTGGGTTAAAATACAATGCACCTAAGTATTGGTATGCTGGAATTAATTTCAATTATTTTGCAGACATCTACTTATCTCCCAACCCTGACAGAAGAACATCAGAAGCTATTGCTGGCTATGGAGATGGCTACCCGTACATTAATGAAATTATTGATCAAACAAAATTAGAAAATGGAAATGCAGTTAATTTATTCTGTGGTAAAAGCTGGAAGATTTATAAGAACAATTCTTACTTAAGACTAAACTTAAACGTGAATAACGTATTGAATAATACTTCTTTTAAAACTGGAGGATTTGAACAACTAAGATACGATGCCTCTAATATTGATCGATTTCCAAATAAATATGGCTACATGTATGGCCGTACCTTTTTTATTATGTTAAGCTATTTATATTAAAATGAAAAAATACATATCTCCCCTATTAATTACCTTATTTATTGGTACGTTAAATTCCTGTAATAAAACTTACGATGAACCACCTGTAATTGACATTCCTATAGGTGATGTAATCTCTATAAGTGACTTAAAAGACATGTTTAATGGTTCACCACTTACCATTAATTCTGATTATTCTATTTATGGAAATGTAACATGTGAAGAAACCAACGGGAATTTTTACAAAGAGGCTTACATGCAAGATTTATCTGGAGCAATTAAATTGAAATTAGATGCCTCAGGTGGACTTTATATTGGTGACAGTATAAGAGTAAACCTTAATGGAGTTACTATGAGCGAATATGGTGACTTAATTCAATTGGAAAATATCAGTGTGGATGAACAAATAGTTAAAATAGCTACTAATAAATTTGTTTCGCCCTTCCTTACAACTATCAATCAATTAAATATTGAAGATGATCAAAGCAGATTAATTCAATTAGATAGCGTTGAATTTCAAACAACTGGTGTTACTTATGCAGATGCAGTCAATTTAGCTACAGGAGAAAGATACTTAAATGATTGTGATGGTAATACCATTTTGGTAAGAACTAGTGGTTATGCCAACTTTGCAGATGACACTGTAGCTTCTGGTAAAGGAACTATAATCGGTTTATTCACGAGATATGGGTCTACTAAACAATTTATTATCAGAGACATTAATGAAGTGAACATGAATGGGGATCGATGTAGTGGTGGCTCTGGAGGTGGTGGCGGAACTGGCAATTACATTCTAAACAAAGATTTCAATGATGGCTCTATAACATCTGGTGGATGGGGTAGTTTTTGGACTGGTACTACTACAACTGAAAATTGGGGAGAATGGGAAATATATGGTGGTGATGTAGCTTCTGCTAGTAACTTTGACATCAATACATTTACCAACTTTGCATGTGAAAGTTGGCTTGTATCACCATCATTTGATTTAACTGGTACTTCTTCTCCTTATTTAGTATTTGATAATGTTACAAGATATAATGGTCCAGGTTTAGAACTGTATATTTCATCGGATTATGATGGAGTTAGTAATCCATCACAACAAGGGACATGGATGGACATATCAAGCTATGTTCCTAACTGGGACACTGATTCAGGAGATTGGACTTTTGTTTCCAGTGGTAATATTGATTTAACACCATTTATCTCATCTAATTTAAATGTAGCATTTAAATATGTTGGATCTAACTCAAACGGGGCAACTTGGGAAATTGATAATATAATCGTAAACGATTAAAAATCTTTACTTATAATTCATAAGAACCTTCTTTGGATCTTTACCTTCGAAAATAAGTTCTTCTGGGTTTTCTAATGCTTCTTTTACCTTAACCAAGAAACCTACACTGTCTTTTCCATCAATAATTCTATGGTCATATGATAGTGCTACGTACATTATAGGACGAATTTCTACTTTTCCATCAATAGCAACTGGCCTTTCAACAATGTTGTGCATTCCTAAAATAGCTGATTGGGGAGGGTTTATAATTGGTGTACTTAGCAT
>CESZ01004518.1_pt1 | contig 10263 bp, 9 predicted proteins | sample 531081 | NCBI WGS metagenome assembly CESZ01 (sample SAMEA2621260, study PRJEB7988) | marine metagenome | biome: marine biome (ENVO:00000447); feature: surface water layer (ENVO:00002042); material: "saline water (ENVO:00002010), including plankton (ENVO:xxxxxxxx)" | depth 5 m | reverse complement strand
ATATCTTCAAGCATAGCTTTTCTTCTATCACCAAAACCTGGGGCTTTGCATGCAGCTGCTTTAACAATACCTCTTAAATTATTTACAACCAGAGTAGCAAGTGCTTCCCCTTCAATGTCTTCAGCAATAATTAAAAGAGGTTTTCCTGCTTTTGCAACTGATTCCAATAAAGGCAATAAATCTCTAATATTTGATATTTTTTTATCAAAAAGTAATATGTATGGCGAATCAAGTTCGACGGTCATATTATCTTGATTGGTAATAAAATATGGTGACAAATACCCTCTGTCAAATTGCATACCCTCAACTACGTCTAATTCATTTTCAATACCACTACCTTCCTCAACAGTGATGACACCCTCTTTGCCAACTTTCTCCATAGCTTCAGCAATGATTTCTCCTACTGCAGTGTCACCATTTGCTGAAATCGTACCAACTTGTGCTATAGCCTTATCATCAGTACATGGAACACTTAAACCTTTTACATATTCAACCGCACTAGCAACTGCTTTATCAATACCTCTTTTGAGATCCATAGGATTCATTCCAGCAGCAACAGCTTTGTTTCCTTCGTTTACAATAGATTGAGCTAAAACAGTGGCTGTGGTTGTTCCATCACCCGCCTCATCAGATGTTTGCGATGCAACCTGTTTAAGCATCTGTGCTCCCATATTTTCAAACTTATTTTCAAGTTCAATCTCTTTTGCTACTGAAACTCCATCTTTGGTAACAGTTGGAGCTCCAAAAGATTTATCAAGAACAACATTTCTTCCCTTGGGTCCAAGTGTAACTTTTACTGCATTTGCAAGAGTGTTAACTCCATCGAGCATTTGAGATCTCGCGCTATCTCCAAACTTTACGTCTTTAGCTGACATTTTTTATCTCCCTATATAAATTAATTATTCAACAACACCAAAAATATCTTTTTCACTAAGAATTAGATAATCTTCGCCGTTAACTTTTATTTCATTTCCACCATACTGGCCAAAAATCACCGTATCACCCACGGATACATTCATTGATGATTTATTTCCTGATTCTGATGCTTTTCCAGGCCCTACTGCTACTACCTCACCTTGAGAAGGTTTTTCTTTAGCTGAGCCAGAAAGAATAATACCTCCAGATGAGGTTTCCTCTTCTTCAGTTCTTTTAACTAGAACATTGTCATGTAAAGGTCTTAATTTCATTTATCTCTCCATATAAATAACTAAAATTTTTCTTAAAAAGTAATTATGGGCTAAAAAATATAAATCAATAGCTTATATTACTTTTTATTCTAAAAATAAGAAGCGCAATTGTAACTCCAATAAGGTTTGCAAGTAAGTCTAAATATTCAAAAAATCTATATGGGTGATAGTAATGAACTATTTCAACCATTAAACCAAATCCAAAAATCAAAAGAGTAACAGTTAATGGAGATATTCCAAACCTACAAAACAAACCAATATATCCTAGATAAAAATATATTAGGGCATGGGCTAATTTATCTAAATAGAATGATAAAGATGCAAAGTTAGGTATTTCAAAAGATGGTACGAGACTTAAATAAAGCACTAAAGAAAGTGAAATAAAAAATATTAACCTGATTTGATATGTCATGTCCTAGACTTTATATTTCTTTGAATAAAATAATAAAAGTAAAATTGATGGTATTGTCATTAATGAGGTGCCTATATAAAACATCATCCATGAGCTATCATTTACCGAATCTATAATAGATACTCCTGAAACAACAACAGAATGAATATTTGATGAATTCGTTTCAAATGATTGAATAATATTATTTAAAACAAATGAATCATTAAAAATATATTTTCTAAAGTTCTCAATTACTAGACCTGAGAAACCAGATAATATTTTTCCTACTAATGTCATGATTGATGTTAATAATGCATATTGTACTGCTGTATATTTCTTAGATACTAAGCTTGTTAAAAAAGTAATATTAATTGTCCCAACAATCCCTGCAGCAATACTATCCAAAGCAACAATTCCTGAAAGTGTTACTAAATTCTTTTCTGCGATTGCGACATAAGCAAAAAAGATATTAGTTAACATCACCAAGACTGCTCCAATTAAGAGTGCGTTATATATATTGAATTTTTTTAAAAGGAATGTTCCTAAATAAAATCCAAAAATAGCAGCTGCTAAGGCAACAAATTTAACTACAAGGGCTATTTCATCAAGAGTGAAACCCATTTTTATATAAAAAACATTAGTAATTTGTCCAGTTACAATGTCTGTCAGTCTATAAGTTGCAATAATTAAAAAAATTATCGTTAGGGCATAAATTCCAAACCTCTTATAAAAATCTTTAAGGGGGTTTATTAAAGAATTGATCAAATTTGAACTTACAAGACTAGTATTCTTTTTTTCTTGAACAAGAAAACAGCCAATAATCCCTAATACCATCATAAAAGCCATCAACTGATAAACAAATTCCCAACTTATTCTTGAGGCTATAACTAGCGCTCCTGAGGTTGCTAACAAGATAGCAATTCTGTACCCCAGTTGATAGCCTGCAGCTAATTTTCCTTGTTCCTCTATCCTAGATAGTTCTATTCTAAAAGCATCAACTGCAATGTCATTAAACGAACCGCACAGGGCTATTAAAAAAGCAAAAAATGCAAATAAAGTAAGGCTTTCTTTTGGATTTATTATTGATAGCATTATCAAGCCAAAGATAATTACTAATTGCATTAAGATAATCCAACTTTTTCTTTTTCCAAATTTATTTAATATAGGTATGGAAAAATTATCAATCAAAGGCGCCCAAAAAACCTTAAGGGAATAAGTTAAAACAACCCATGCAAAAAATCCTATTGTCTTAATATCAACATTTATATCTGCTAGCCAAGTTGCTAAAGTAGAAAAAATTAGCATGTAGGGAAGACCTGAGGCAAACCCTAATAAAGTTATGCTCAAATATTTTTGATAAGGCTTATATGTTAAATAACTCATATTGACTCAAGGTATGAACCCCATTCAAAATTTTTACCTGGGTCACTTTTTCTTCCTGGTGAAATATCTGAATGACCGATTATATTTTGCTTGTTAATTAATGGGTATTTTTTAATAATCACCTTGGTTGCTCTTACTAGTGCACTATATTGTGCTTTCGAAAAAAAATCATCTTCTGCTCCCTCAAGCTCAATCCCAATAGAATAATCATTACAATTTGGAACCCCCCTAAAGTTAGATTCTCCAGCATGCCATGCTCTTTTGTTGAAAGGTATAAACTGAATTATTTCCCCATCACGCTTTATATAAAGATGTGGTGATACTTTAAGATCCTTAATTTTCATAAAATATTCATGATCTGAAATACAAAGTTTATTTAAAAAAAAATTTTCTACATAATTACCGCCATATTTTTTTGGAGGTAAACTTATGCAATGTATAACAATTAAGCTGATATTTTCTTCATCTGGCCTTTCATTAAAATTTGGAGATTTTAGAAATTTTATATTCTTAAAAAGATGGTCTTCTATATCCATTTATCTTAATTCTACAGGGAGTTTAAAGTAAATATTTTCTTTATCTTCTCCATGTTCCATTATTTTTGCGCCAACATGAGCTTCAAGAGATTTTGCAATTTCAACCACTCTTGATTCAGGAGCCGATGCTCCTGCTGTAATTGAAATATTTGAGTATGACGAAAGTTCTTCAAGATCCAAATCAGCAAATTCATCTATTAAGGTAGACTTACATCCACACTTTTCAGCTAATTCTTTTAATCGATTTGAGTTTGAGCTATTTTTTGAACCAACAACAATAATATAATCTGATTCTAAAGCCAATTGTTTAACAGCATCTTGTCTATTTTGTGTTGCATAACAAATGTCATCTTTTTTAGGAAGATTAATATTAGGAAATCTGCTTTTTAAAATATCAATAATTGATATCGTCTCATCAACACTTAAAGTGGTTTGTGTTACCAATGCAATGTCTCTTATGTCTTCAATTTGTATATTTCTAGCATCTTTTTCATCCTGAACTAAATATATAGTACTGTTTTTTGAATTAACATGTCGCCCCATTGTGCCTTCGACTTCTGGATGACCCTCATGACCAATTAATATAATATCTCTATTGGCATTTGCATGTTTGATGACTTCCATATGGACTTTTGTTACCAAAGGACAAGTCGCATCAAAATAATTTAAATTTCTAGATTTAGTAGTTTCTTCAACTTCACTTGAAACACCATGAGCACTAAATATTACAAGAGAGTTATCAGGTATTTCATCAATGTTTTCAACAAAAATTGCCCCTTTCTTTTTTAAATCATTTACAACAACTTTATTATGAACAACCTCATGTTTTACATATACTGGTGCTCCGTAAATATCTAATGCCTTGTTAACAATATCTATAGCTCTATCAACGCCAGCACAAAAGCCTCTGGGATTAGCTAGTTTTATCTCTTTGTTCATCTTTTATCTTATAAATAATTTCAAAGTATATAATTAAAATTGCGCCTATTGTTATAAATAAATCTGCTAAATTAAAAACAAAAAATGAAAAATTCATTATTTCTAAATGCAAAAAATCTGTAACTTGTCCATCATTTATACGATCAAGTATGTTTCCTAAAGCGCCACCGGTTATAAATGAAAGTGCAATCCTTTTTTTAAAATTATCTTCTTTATAAATTAACCATACAAGGTAAATACTTATCAAAAGAGTTAATATTAATAAAGCATAGGACACAAAAATTCCTTCATCGTCTAAAATGCCAAAAGCAATTCCAGAGTTATAAATTAATAAAAAATCAATGAATGGAAAAAATGTTTCATTTAATTGTCCTTGTTCGAGATTACTCAAGGCTAGTTCTTTTGAAAAAAAATCTAGAAATATGAGAAATATGATAAATGCAATAATTTTAGACAAAACTTCTTTGCTCACCTTCTGCAGCGATATTAGTGATACATCTTTGACAAATTTCTCTGTAAAGATCATTTTTTCCAACTGTAACGTCTCTATGCCAGCATCTAACACATTTTTCGTGCTCGGAATTTGTAATATTAATTTTTAATGAAGATCCTTTTTTTATATTTGCCTCTGAAGATATAAAAAGAAAATGAAGCTCGGTACCTAATTTCTCTAAAATTGAAAAGTCAGCATCATGCGCTTCAATGTTCACAACTGCATCAAGTGATCCCTTTAACTTATTGTCATTTCTAAGTTGCTCAATAGATTGATTAACAGAGTCTTTTATTTCAAATAGTCTTTTCCATTCCTCATTGCTAATCTCTAGCTTGTCTTTGTTTTCGTTTGTAAGATAATTTGATAAGAATACCGACTCCTCTTGATTATTAAGATTTGGACAAGATTGCCAAATTTCTTCAGCAGTATAAGAAAGAATTGGCGCAATTAATCTTATTAAGATATTTAGAAGCTTATCTAAACTTGTCTGACATGATCTTCTTACCAGTGAATCGGTCTTACTTGTATACAACCTATCCTTAACTATATCTAAATAAATGCCACCAAGTTCATTTACACAAAAATTATGAATGGCTTGAACAGCTTTGTGATATGCATATTTATCATATAAATTTAATACTCTTTCTTGGAGTTTGTAACCCTCATTTATTATCCATTTATCGAGCTCAATCTGGTCTTCAAAATTGATTTGATCTTTATTTGAAAAATCATTGATATTACCAAGAATAAATCTAAAGGTATTTCTTATTCTTCTGTATTGATCTGAAGTTTGTTTAAGTATCTCATCAGAGGCAACCATCTCGCTTCTAAAATCAGTAGATGCAACCCAGAGTCTCAAAATATCTGCACCTAAATTGTCCCAAACCTTCTGAGGAGAAACAACATTTCCAAGAGATTTTGATTGTTTTCTTCCTTCTTCATCTACAACAAATCCATGTGTTAAAACTGTTTTATATGGTGCACAGTTATTCATGGCTATGCCTGTTAGTAATGATGATTGAAACCATCCCCTATGTTGATCTGAACCCTCTAAATAAAGATCTGCAACGATATTAGTACCAAATCTTTTTGCGGAAACTGCATAGTGGGTTACTCCAGAATCAAACCAAACATCAAGTGAATCAGAGGTTTTAATATATTCTTCATGATCATCAATATAATCTTTCAAATTCAACTTATCCCAAGCTGAAATTCCATCTTTCTCAATAATTTGTGCAAATTTTTCAAATAGGTCATTTTGATCAGGATGGATTTCTCCAGTATCCTTATGAACAACTAAAGTTATCGGGACACCCCAATTTCTTTGTCTTGAAATACACCAATCTGGTCTATCAGTAAGCATAGATTCGATTCTTTGAAGACCCCATGAGGGTTCCCAATTAACGCTTTTAATATGTTTTAGTGCATCTTTATTAAGATTATTTTTTTTCATTGAAATAAACCACTGAGGAGTAGATGTAAAAATTAAAGGCGTTTTTCGTCTCCAACAGTGAGGATAAGAATGATGATAATCTTCTATATTAATAAGTGCGTTGTGCTCTTGTAATTTTTCAACGATGAGCGGATCTGCCTTCATAGCAGGAAGTCCTGCAATAAAATCCAATTCATCTTTGAAGAAAGCCTTGTTATTTAGAGAGTGTATTGTATCAATATTATTTTTCTTGCATATCAAATAATCGTCCATGCCATGAGCTGGAGCAGTATGAACACAACCTGTTCCTGTTTCAGTTGTAACATGGTCTGCATGAAGAAGGACTGATTTTCTATCTATAAAAGGATGAATAAGATCGATCTCACTTAATTTTTCGCCTTGTATTGTAGATATAACATCAAACGTTTGCTTCCATCTTTTTGAACATTGATCAATCATCTCAAAGGAAATTACATAAAATTTATTATTCATTTTAATGAGTGAATATTTATATTTAGGATTTATACATACAGCTACATTTGAAGGTATTGTCCATGGTGTTGTAGTCCATATAACAAATGATATTTCATCTGAATCTTCAGCATTAAATAAATCTTTTACCTTTTTTAAAGATGAGTAGTCAACCTTGAATGCAACATCAATTGCTTTTGATGTTTTATCAATATATTCAACTTCTGCCTCTGCTAGTGATGATCCACTTTCTTGGCACCAATGAACAGGTTTTTCACCTTTTTCTAGGTGACCTTCTTTATAAATAATGCCCAATGACCTGACTATGTCTGCTTCAAATTTTGGATCCAGCGATTTGTATGAATTTTCCCAATCACCAAGCACGCCCAATCTTTTAAAATCATCTAATTGTTTATTTATTTGACTTTCTGCATATTCCTTGCAGGCCTTTTGAAAAGTTTCTTTATTTTTTACAAGTTCGCTATTTTTTCCATGTTTCTTTTCAACATTTAGCTCAATTGGAAGACCGTGACAGTCCCACCCTGGTATAAATGGAGAATCTAGGCCATGAAGTGTTTTTGATTTAATAGTGATATCTTTTAAAATTTTATTAACAGAATGACCTAGGTGAATGGCGCCATTGGCATAAGGCGGGCCATCATGAAGTAAAAAAAGCTCCTTCCCTTGATATTTTTGTCTAATTTTCTTGTAGAGATTTGTTTTTTCCCAAAAATTAAGAATATCTGGCTCTTTCCTAGGCAAACCAGCTTTCATAGAAAAATCAGTTTTTGGTAAATTTAAAGTGTCTCTATAATTAGTTGTCATTGGAATTATTTATAAAATTTTTAGCTATTGAAATATCCTTTTGAATTTGCAATTTTAACATGTCTAAATTCTCAAATTTCTTTTCATCTCTTATTTTTTTAATAAATTTAACTCTCAATCTTTTTGAGTAAATATCCTGATCAAAATCAAATAAGTGAATCTCTAAAACAGGATTAGTACCTCCGACAGTAGGCCTTAAGCCCATATTTGCAATACCTTGATATGTATTATTATCAAGATTGCATTTAACTGCATAAACTCCATTAATTGGAAGCTTTTGCTTGGGCAGCCACAAATTTGCAGTTGGGATATTAATTGTCCTACCCAAGTGTTGACCATGCACAACCTTACCAGAAAAAGTATATGGCCTACCAAGAAGTTCTTCTGCAAGCTTAAAATCGTCATTTGCAAGTGCTTTCCTTATTCTAGTACTACTTACGCGCTCACCTTTGTAAATTATTGTCTCAGTATTTTCAACTAGGATATTTTTTTCTTTTCCCCATTCTCTCAATTGATTTGTATCTCCTTCTCTATTAGCTCCAAATCTGAAGTCATCTCCAACAGTAAAGCTTCTAAGATTTATTGAATCCAATATTTCAGAAATAAAAACTTCTGGTGACATGTTTCTAAGTGAATTATTAAATTTTAGAAAAAAACCAAAATCAATACCATTTTTATTTAACTGATTGAACTTTTCTCTCCATGAGCAGATTCTGGGAGGGATCTTATTGTTAATATTATTTTTTGAAGCAAAATATTCTGAAGCATGTGGTTCAGTAAAAAATACAATTGTTTTGGAGTTGAATATTTTTGAGTTATCTTTTATTTTTTTTATGATTGCTTGGTGGCCTAAATGCAATCCATCAAAATTTCCAATAGTGCCAGAAAGTTTTACATCTTTAAATCTTGATCTAAATAAATCAAGATTTTGTTGTCCTCTAATTAAATACATATCAATTTAATATTTCCTTCAGTGGCTGTTTATATATTAATCTAGCAACAGAAAAATATATGATTATTGAAATTATTATTTCAGCTAATAGGTAAAATATTCTTTCTATTTGACTTAATTCTATAAAGTTAATCCATGAGGTATAGAAATATAGAAAGATAATAAGAGATATGCTTGATAGTAAAACCATACAATTAAATCTGTTAAATATACTTTTAATTTCTATAAAACCATCTTTATACAAAATTATTTCAAGAATAAAAACACTTATTAGTGCAGATATTGAACTCCCAATAGCTATTCCGACATGACCATAACCAAAAACAAAAGCTAAAATATAATTTAAAGCAGCATTCAACAACAAAGATAAAATTGCAACATACATAGGTGTTTTTGTGTTTTTTTGTGCAAAAAATGCTGGAGTGAGTACCTTCATAAGCATGAAGAATGGAAGCCCAAAAGAAAATGCTATTAAACTATAGGAAGATTTAAAAACATCTAATTGAGTAAATTCTCCTCTATAAAAAATTGCACTAATTATATCTTCAGCACAAAACATCAAACCTACTAGAGAAGGAATACTAATAAACAAAACAAATCTTTGTCCCTTTTGTAAGGTATTAATAAAAATTTGTCTCTCCTTAATCACATCTAATTTAGATAATGTTGGTAAAAGAACTGTGCCGATACCAATTGCAAATATCCCCATCGGAAACTGAACAAGCCTATCAGAAACATATAACCAAGTTGGGCTTCCTGTTTCAAGCAATGACGCAAAAATAGTATCTATTAACAAATTGATTTGTATTATGCCTCCAGCTAAAATAGCTGGAAAAATTACAATAAAAAACTTTTTAACTCCCTCATTCTTAAAATTTAATTTTGGTACAGGTAATCTATTTATACTTCTTAGGGGCGCTATTTGTATTAAGAGTTGAATAAAACCAGCGAGTAATACCCCCCAAGCAAGTGCAAAAATTTCAATTTCATATTTTGGAGCAATAAATACAGCTGCAATAATTAAAGATAAATTAAAAACTACTGGGGTAAATGCTGGAATTGAAAATTTTTGATGAGTATTTTGAATTCCACCAGCGAAAGCTACCAATGAAATCAATGCTAAATACGGAAACATTATTCTTAAAACCTTTACAGATATATCTTGTTTGATTGGATCAAAATAGAAACCTGGAGCAAACAAAAAGATAAAAATTGGTGCAAAAACTAAAACCAATAATGTGAAAACAAATAAGCAAAGCAACAATGTACCTGCGATAGAATTTAAAAACTCATTTGTTTTAAAATGGTTATTTTCTTTTTCATACTCTGCATATATTGGTACAAAAGCTTGATTGAAAGCTCCTTCAGCAAAAAAACGTCTAAATAAATTTGGAATTCTCAAGCAAATTACAAAAATATCATGAAGAAATGATGCTCCAAGTAGATTGGTTGTAAAGACATCTCTTAACAGCCCAAAGAATCTTGAAAAACTTGTGCCAGTAATAACTTTCTTCAAATTACTAAGAATGTTATTAGGTTTATCTCGATTGTTATGTATCTTGTTCAAAATCTAAGGATGCCGAATTTATGCAGTATCTCAGTCCAGTAGGCATTGGACCATCATTAAATACATGACCAAGATGTGCATCACATT
>CESZ01011192.1_pt1 | contig 10275 bp, 7 predicted proteins | sample 531081 | NCBI WGS metagenome assembly CESZ01 (sample SAMEA2621260, study PRJEB7988) | marine metagenome | biome: marine biome (ENVO:00000447); feature: surface water layer (ENVO:00002042); material: "saline water (ENVO:00002010), including plankton (ENVO:xxxxxxxx)" | depth 5 m | reverse complement strand
AATAGTGTTGGAGGTGAATTACCAAATGGACCTTATTTCTTTACATTAACAGTTAATGACGGGTTTTTTAGTAAAAGTGGGACTCTTTACCTCTTTAAATGAGATTAAATTTAATTCTTATACTTTTTCTGATGGTATCAAACATTATCGCACAACAAAGTGCTCAATATATTGGTCATAGAGGTTGCAGAGGTGTTTACCCAGAAAATACCATTGAAGGATTAAAAAAAGCAATTCAATATGGTGCTGATGGAATAGAATGGGATGTAGTGATAAATAAAGACGATGAAATTATCATTTCTCATGAACCTTATATAGATACTACTTATTGCCAGTTAAAGGATGGAGTTGACGATCCAAAAAAAAACAATATTTATAAAATGTCAACAGATGAGATTAAAGCATTTGATTGTGGCAGTAAATTTTACACGAGATTCCCTAATCAACAAAAGATTACAGAGACCAAACCCACTCTCAAAGAAGCTGAAAAAGCACTCATAAATTATGAAGGAATAATTCTATTTGAAATAAAATCCGAGCCATCACTTGTAAATGAATTTTATCCAGAACCTAAAAAATATGCTAGAATTATATATAATCATGTAAAAACAAGTCCATTAAAATCAAATTACATATACATGTCTTTCGACCCAGAGTTTCTGAATCAACTGTATTTATTAATGCCAGAAGAAAAATATGTTCTTTTAGAATATAACCCCCTAAAACGTTACCAAAAACTTAAAGAATGTATAAACTTTAAACCTTACGCATTTGGATTAAGCTACAAGATTATTACGTCAAAATTTGTGAAAAAATCACATAAAGAAGGTATATCAGTTTTTGCTTGGACAGTTAATGAAGAAAAAATGAGTGATGAACTGATTAAAATTGGTGTTGATGCCATCATAACTGACTACCCAAATAAATTAATTAAAAAGTAATTGTCTCCAATGAAGGCAAGTAAATTAACATGCCTTTTACGTTTTTGTATCCCATTTTTTCAAATTCGTTCATATACGACTTAACCTGACTAATATCACTTGCCTCTTTTGAAGATGTTTTATAATCAATAATCCACCAATAGTCTTTATGATATATCATTCTATCTATTCTTTTTAACTCTCCAGATTTAGTTATAATTTCTCTCTCATTGTAGTGTGAGTATCCGTTATTGAATAAAAAAGATAAATCCTTAGAATTTTCTAAAAGATTTAGATAGGATTTACACCTGTCAAAATCTTCATTGCTGATTTTAAAGTTATTTTTTAAATGCTCTAATTGATTATAGGCTTTAAAAAAATCATTGTGCACCATGCTCATCAGTTGATGAAATAATGTGCCAAAGTTTATTTCTTTTTCAAAAACAAATTTATTTTCTAAATTTTTGAGAGGACTTTTTTTAGATTGAAAATCGACAACAACAGTGCTTTCATCTTTACTTTTTTGCCTGGGTTTGGTTAGTTTACCCAAATTAAATAAACCAGTTTGAGCATTGTAGTTTTTATGGGTTTTTAAATGTTTTATTATTGATGCTGTAACTGACCCTTTTGTAATTTTACCATTCATATTAATAAATAGATGATCAGCTGATCGAGTAAAAGCAACATAATATAAATTCAAATTATCAAGGGTGACTAATTGTTCTTCTTTTTCAAAAAAATCTTTTTTACCCAATGAAATCAATGTTTTTCTATTCATTTGAGCAATAAAATAATCAAATGTTTGATCAAAGACAGTTAAATCATCAATCCATACATAAGGTTGTTGTGAATTGTTTTTTTGAGCCCAAGTTGCCTTGGGTAATATTACTACTGGGAATTCTAATCCTTTAGATTTATGTATCGTCAAAATTTGTACTGCATCTATCTCTCCACTTCCTACATTAATCTTTTTAGCCTCTTCCCAAATAGTTTCCAAAAATCTAAATATGGTATTACGGTCTTTTACAACATTTTGATAAAACTGATCTAAAAATGAATTTATATGTGGGTCTTTGTCTACTATCCCAATAAAAGATAAAATAAAATCTAATTTTTGAAAATCTTGAAATAAGGCATATTCCTCTAATTGATTTGTGTTTGGAACTAAACTAAATTCTTGAGAAGATTTATTTTTATAAATATTGTAGTAATAATTGAACAGTAATAAATCGTTATTATCCCTATTTTCAAAATACCTAAAACAGAAAAATATCAGCTTGAATTGCACACTGTAAAAGAGATAAATACTATCATCCGAAATAAATGGAATTTGTAGATCATGTAAAATTTTAGCTATTTCAACTCCATCTTTACCTGTTCTAACAAGAATAGTTATATCAGCATATTGATAACCAATAGAAATGACATTATCAATCTGTTTTTTGACATATTCTAGTTGATTTATTTCAGATAAATTAATATTTACTGAACCCTCAAAATCTCTTTTAACATCTTGTTCTGATTTATCATATGCTTCTTTTATCGTATTGAAATTCTTTTCTAAAGAAACTTCATGAAAGAGCCAATTGTTAAATTCAACAATAGATTTTGAAGAACGCCAATTAGATTTTAAATACCCAAGTTCATATACATGCTTAAATAATGATTCATATTCATGACCACCATCTAAATTAGGTAGATTTGGCAAATCCATAAATTGCTTTACATGCCCTTCTCTCCATCTGTATATGGCCTGTTTTGCATCACCAACGATTAAATTCTTACCTCCGTTTGAAATTGATTCGTGAATTAGAGGAATTAAATTATTCCATTGTAATAAGGATGTGTCCTGAAACTCATCAACTAAAATATAGTTAAATCTGCTGCCTATTCTTTCAAAAATAAATCCAGCTGGTTCATTTTTTACTATATCCCCTATCAAAGCATTGAAATCAGAAATTAAAATGACATTATTTAAAGACTTTACGTCTTTCAGCTTTTTATATAGTGTATTAACCATCATAAAAGGCACAAATAACTTAACCAACTCCGAATACTTTGTATATGCTGTTAATTGACTAACCAATAAAGTGAGCATTTCAATTAAGTTATCTTTTATTGCATCTATAGCTTTCAGTTCATTAATTGATAGACTCTTTTTAAATAACTTATCTTCACTAATCCAATTTGATATCTTAGAAATGAAGTCAACATCTACATCATATAATTGTTCCTCAATGGATAAAATTTTGGATATATTCCCATAAGGAGACCATTCCTCAAGTATTGAATTGGTTTCCAACAACTGTTTTATCATTTTAGTATTATAGATTAACTCAGATTGAATAACATCCAATTGATTTACCAGTTTAAGTCTTAAAAGAATAAGCTGATCATAATCATAAAGCCTAATCTTATGCTGATTTTGAATTAGAATTTTCTCAAGCTGTTGAAGTTGTTTCTCTATATCGGTTTTTACTCCTTTTTTGATGGATTCATCAATAATTTGAAAAATAAGTTCAGTAAATTTTTCGTCACTGGTTGACTCATCAATAAAAGTAGATACCACATCATTTAAAAATTCCTTCTCTTCTAATACTATATCATATGATGGCATTAAGTTTAATTCACTTGAAAAAGCACTTATAACTGTATTTGTAAAACGATCTATAGTCATCACATTAAAATCACTGAAGTTGTGAATGATCTTAGAATAAATTATTTTACTTTTTAAATGTAATTCCTCTAATGAAACCTCATTTTCAGCAGCAATTAATAATAACATTTCGCTAGGCTTCTTGGAACTAGCATTTTGTTTGAGCTCATTAAGAATTCTTTCTTTCATCTCCTGAGCTGCTTTATTGGTAAATGTTATGGCTAAAATTTCTTTAAATGCATAGTAAGATTTACTGTTAAATAATATGGATAAATATTGCTTCACTATGGCAAAGGTTTTGCCAGATCCAGCTGATGATCTATAAACTACCAGTTGTTTCATGTAGTTTCTGATTGCAATTGAATTACGGAAATCTCAGGATATATACCAACTCTTCCAGGATATGCTAAAAAGCCGAATCCCCGATTGATATTTATGTATTGATTATTTTCTTCATAAACACCAGCCCAATATTTGTATCTAAATTTTGCTGGACTCCACTTTATCCATCCAGGTATTTCAATTCCAAATTGCATTCCGTGCGTATGGCCTGATAAAGTTAGTTCAACAGGCATTTCATGATTAATTATTTTTTGTTCCCAATGTGATGGGTCATGGGACAATAAAATTTTAAATTGCTCTTTTTTGACTCTTGAAGCAGCTTTATCAAAATCACCCTTTTTCTTAAAACCTCCTGCGCCCCAGTTTTCAACTCCTACAATATCCATCTTTTCATTATCTTTTATAAGTTGGTGAGATTCATTTAGTAGCACATGGAAACCCATATCCTTAAGATGTTGCAATAACATTTTCATATTATCTTCTTTTTCTTTTTCACTGTCCCATCTAACATAATCACCGTAATCATGATTACCTAGTACCGCAAATTTTCCATAAGGAGCATGTAAGGAACCAATAAGATCTTTCCATCCCTCTAGTTCTTTAGCGATGTTGTTTACCATGTCTCCAGTAAAAAAAATAATATCTGGATTTTGATCATTGATCATTTTAATACCATGACTGACTTTCTCAGTATTATCAAAACTACCACAATGAAAATCAGAAATATGAACAATTTTAAAATTATTAAATGCATCGGGAAGATTAGCATAGCTAAGCTTATGCTTTATTACTCGATAATTATACTTACCCCTCATCATACCAAATATTAAAGAACCTGCAGGAATACTTGCAGTAATTAAAGCCAATTTAGAAATGAACTCCCTTCTTTGTGGTGAATAATCGAATGATTTGGAAAATCCTTTTGTGAATACATGATAAATCCATTGTGGCACCCTTACTATGTCTTCAAAAAAAAGAAAAGTAATGGTGATAATTTGAAACACCATAACTGTAATACATAGACCAAATGAATAAGAAAAATAAGGCGACATTGCACCATTTTCTCTAAAAAAAATAATTTGTGTTATAAAGTTTATGATTACCAAAGTATTGAACACCATAAAAAGGTAATAAACCCAAGAACTTTTTGTAACAGTTTTAACTGCATTAGAACTATACCATTGAAGAAATAATATAAATACAATAAATAGCAACCATCTGAAAACCATAGCGTTTAATTAAACAATTAGAGTTATCATTTTTTTTTGTTCTAATTTTATGCTTGAAAATACTAAAATTGAATTATAATTTAACATACTGTTTTACTTACTTGTTGTTCTTTAGTTTTATAATTATGCAAAGCTGCAAGAAACCTGGTTGTACTGATCCTAACGCAACAAATTACAACCCCTCAGCTAATACAGATGATTTTTCTTGTGAATACGATTCAGTATCAACATTTGAGCTCATTTGGGAAGTAAATCATATGTTTAGAAATGACAGCTTTTCATATTTCACAGATTTTTATGATGATTCAAACAACCTAATACAATTTTCACGTATCTCAATGTATGTTGGAAAAACACAATACGCTAACAATGGAGTATTTAATTTTTCTGATGAAGCATATGTATTAATTAAACCTGATGAAACACAATATAATTTTGGCCCCATAGAGGACACCTCCATTAATAATTTCCAATCGTTAATTGGGGTGGACTCCATTACCAACCATCTTGATCCAGCAATTTACAATAGTATTAACCCGCTTAGCTATCAAACACCAAGTATGCATTGGCAAATGGGAACAGACCCTCTAAATTGGAGTTACTTATTTTTAGTTATGGAAGGATTTGTTGACATGAATCAAAACAGTTTGTTCGAAGCAGGAGAATATTTCGTGTATCATATTGGAGGTGATGAATTTTTAAGCACTACAAATTCGATTAATTTCAATCCAACTATTAATTCATCCAATGAGTTTATAATTCAACTTAATATAGATTGGTCTAAAGCAATAAACGGTATTAATATGTCTACGGATAATTTTACACATACAATGGACAATATTCCTCTTGCACAGAACTTAGTAGCAAATTGTGTTAATTTAATAGAGGCTAATTAATGAAGTATTTTACACCATTATCATTTTTATTTCTATTTCTTTTATCCTCATGTCTTAAAGAAAAAAACATAGAATTAACCAATTCACCAACTCCCTATGTATTAACCATACCATCCAATTTCCCACCTGTTGAAATTCCTGACGATAACCCGCTTACAGTTGAGGGTGTACGACTTGGCAGACACCTATTTTGGGAAAACAGAATGAGTGGTGATAATTCTATGTCTTGTGCATCTTGCCATGCACCACAATATGCATTTTCTGACCCATCACCAAGTAGTATTGGAATAAATGGTGATAGCAGTAAAAGAAACTCAATGGTTTTGCAAAACCTCGCTTGGTCTAATGATTTTTTCTGGGATGGAAGCGTTATTACACTGGAAGAACAAATATTACTACCCGTGATGGATAGCACTGAAATGGATGAATCATGGAGCAATTTCTTAAAAGAAATCAAATTCGATAATTTATACAGAGAATTATTTTATGATGCATTTGGCACCCTCGAACCAGATTCAACTCATGCCGCCAAAGCTATCGCGCAATTCTTAAGAACTATGATATCATCTAACTCTAAGTATGATAAAGTTTTAAGATATGAAGCAAATTTTACACCTGATGAAAACGCTGGTTTTTCTTCATTTAATAGCTTAACAGGTGGTGATTGCTTCCATTGTCATGGTGGAATCTTGGGCACTGATTTGTCCTATAAAAACAATGGATTAGATGAATTTCCAATTGACAGTGGTAGAGGTTTAGTAACACTAAATCCTTTGGATAATTTTAAATTTAAAGTTCCCTCTATAAGAAATATTGAATACAGTGCCCCCTATATGCATGATGGAAGATTCAACACCATCGATCAAGTAATTGATTTCTACAGTACAGGAATACATGCCAACTCTCCAAATATTGATCCCTTAATTGAATTTGCATCTCAAGGTGGAGTTCAACTAAATCCAACTGAGAGATTGCAATTAAAAGCATTTTTACTTACTCTTTCAGATTCCTCCTTCATAAATAATCCTGATTTCTCTAATCCTTTTTAAATAAAATTGTCTACAAAAAAGAACATAACCAACCCTATTGATAAAGAAAATATTACAGAAACACCTAATACTTTATCTTACGGTCATCATAGAGGTAGCTTCCCCATAATACCTACCAAAGAAGGGGTTATTAAAAACAAAGCATTGTCAGCAATGGAACACCAAACTGACATTCAATTAAAACAAATCAAGGATCAAATGTCACTACTTGCTAAGCAAGCTAATCAATTAAAAGAGCGAGTTGAAATTTCGCAAATGATTTACAATGCTGAGATGAGATTTGAACCACTTATATCTCATATTTATCACCTTTATGAATCTAATGAAGGTAACTTTATGTTATTAATGGTTGGCCCTGAAGAATGGGGCAAACGTGGTAGTCCACATAACTACATAAGCACAGTAAAACTATTAGCTGATCATACTTGGGAGATTATTAAATAATTTTTCTCTTACTTTTAGCTATGCAAAAGTTCATAGATCGAGTTACCACACAAATTCTTGATGAAACAAGCTTAAACGATTTACATAAAATAAAACTTGTACTTCCATCAATAAGATCTATAAATCAAGTTAAAAAATCATTACTAAAGAAAGTAGATAGCGCTTGTATTCTCCCTGGAATTACAACTATAAATGAATTTATTATTTCAATATCTAAACGATCACAGATAAGCTCATTAGACGCTCAACTATGCTTAATAAATCTTTTGCAAAAAATTGATAGTGAAAATTATTTTAATGATAACTTATTTGAAGTCAAACAATTAATCCGTGATATTAACTTTATAGAGGGTTATGTAGATAATTTTGATATTTTCTTTAAAGAATTATCTGAGTTAGTATCATTAGGAAATTGGGATTTCAACAATGAAGAGGATATTGCAGAAAAATCATACTACAAAAGATTATATTTCTTTGAAAAAATTTTTAAAGCCTTTAATGCACATTTAGACAAGCATCAGCTTGGAACATACTCTAGTATTTGCAGGGAAATTTCCACTAATAAAGAGAGTTATCTTCAACATGTTGACATGACCTATTTGATAGGCTTAAATGCTTTAACCAAAAGTGAAGAATCTATTTTCAATTATTTATGTGATAATAAATCAGCAAAAATCATAGTTGATGTAGATCAATTTTATGCAGAAAATATTGACCATGAAGCAGGACACTTTTATCGTAAACACAATAATTCTTTTTACAATGCTCCAGAAAAGTTTTTAAACAGCCAACAAAAAGAAATTAATATTTACCAAGTTGAGACTTATGAGCAGCAATTAGATCTAGTAAGCCACCTTGTTCAAAAAAACAATAACGAAACAGCAGTTATAAACATGGATGAAGATTTTAGTCCAATGCTTTATAAAAATTTAAATTCGTTTAAGAATGAAGTTAATTTTTCTTCAGGAATACCTATTTCATTTTTTGAGTCCTACAAGTTATTTCAATTCTTTATTCAAACAATATTAACAACAAATAAAACAGAAAAACTGACTTATGACTGGCTTGCTGAGCTACTTAGTTTTTGTGTTTTTAATGAAAATTCAAATAACAACATCCATGCTAAAACTTTATTAAAAAAGAGAAATGAATTTGAATTAAATTTTAATTCTGTTTTTAAAATGCTTCCTAATCTCAAAGGAATACTACATGCCTTTGGAAACATAAACAAAGAATCTGATTTATTATTAAAAATAGTAGAATTAGTCCATGAAATAGAAAAGCTTTATGATGGTAATAAAAAAGAATTATCCGTCATTAAAATTATACTGCAAGAATTGGAAAGAATGGTGAATTATATTCACAAAAATCAAAGCCAATTAACTATCAAACAAACCCTAAGTATACTTTCAAATCAAATAAATAATAAAAAAATTGCTACTATAGGAAATGCTGATGACAAGTTTCAAATCATTGGATTATTGGAAAGTAGAATAATTGATTATGAAAATATAATTTTCACTTCTTTTAATGAAGATTATATCCCTGGGAAAAAAGCAGTTGAAACAATAATTCCATATGATTTGAAGAAAAAATATGGCATACCAACCAATTTTGAAAAAGACGCACTTTATGCTTATTATTTTTATAGAACTCTTCATTACCCAAATCAAGTCCACATCATACACCTAGTTGGGGAAAATAAGGGCCTAAAATCAAATGAGCCTAGCAGGTTTATTCACCAAATTAATCATGAATTTAGTGACAACAAGCAAATTAGCATATCAGTTCATTCACAAAATCTAAAATTAATCACCATTAACAACACCACAAACAAAAGTGAAAAAGATTTTGAGATATTAAAAAAGTGGATGGAATATGGTATTTCCTACTCTGCTATTAATACCTATTTAAAATGTTCATTAGACTTTTACTTTAAGTATATAATTGGTATAAATGAAAATCAAAGCCCTTCTAAATTTTTAGAGCCAAGTGAGTGGGGTATCGCAGTACACAATACGCTTGAAAAGCTATTTGATTCATACAAAACAATAGATGACATTTCACTAAAAAGAATGATTAAAGATGTAGAAGAGTATCAACAGGAGGAATTCAAATTAATGTTCCATGATAAAAGACATCTAATTGGTAAAAACAAAATAAAATACTATCAATTTCAACAATACATCAAAAATTATTTGGAAAAAGAATTGCATAACATAAAAAGAACCGGAAGTTACAGGGTGTTATCAAACGAAGAAACTTTAAATTATACAGATAAAATATACGTCAATAAGCAGGAAGTTTTATGCCATTTTAATGGAAAAATTGATCGAATTGATGACACAGCAAATGGAATAAGGTTAATTGATTATAAAACTGGTTTTGTGTCAAAAGATAACTTATCTATTTCTAATATTTCAAGTGTTCGTTCAAAAGACAAAGCACTACAGCTGTTTTTCTATGGTTTACTGTACACCAGAATTAATACTGATTGTGATAAATTAAGTGCAAGTATAATTACACTTAACAATACAGTTAATCCAACACAGATCTTGAAATTCAACAAATCTTTAACTATATCAAGTATGGATATTTCATCATTCAAAGAGGAATTAATTCTTATTATTCAAGAAATATGCGATCCTGAAACACCTGTTTTCCACCAACCTGAAAGTAAATATTGTCAGTACTGTTAATTAAGGAGTGTACTTATAGCCAACTCCCCTAATTGATTTA
>CESZ01051660.1_pt1 | contig 10280 bp, 10 predicted proteins | sample 531081 | NCBI WGS metagenome assembly CESZ01 (sample SAMEA2621260, study PRJEB7988) | marine metagenome | biome: marine biome (ENVO:00000447); feature: surface water layer (ENVO:00002042); material: "saline water (ENVO:00002010), including plankton (ENVO:xxxxxxxx)" | depth 5 m | reverse complement strand
CCATAGCCATAGCCATAGCCATAGCCATAGCCATAGCCATAGCCATACTTACCATAATAATATTTCCACTTGTTACTTTTAACAGAGTTTAAAATTATTGCACTACTTGTAATTTTTGACTTTTCTATGATTTCCTCAAGAAATTTTAAACCTTTTTTATTAGCATATTTGGTATTCATGACAAAAATTGAGTGATCAACAACAGAGGATAGTACTAATGCATCAGTTATGAAACCAATAGGTGGAGTATCTAAAAACATATAATCAAAATTTTCTCTTGCAAATTTAAATAATTCTTTAACTTTTTCTGATAAAACTAGCTCAGATGGATTTGGAGGAACAGGACCGCTTGTCATTACAAATAAATTCTTTTCAAGTTCTTTAACTGTATCTTTAAAGAGAGTCTTATTTGAAAGATTTGTTGAGTTTCCCTTATTATTTTCTAATTTCAATTCCTTATGAACTTTAGGTTTATGCATATCAAAATCTACAATTAACACTTTTTTATCTGAGCTTGCAAAGATTCTAGCTAAATTTAATGTAGTAAAAGTCTTACCTTCTCCAGGGTGAATTGATGTAATAGAAAAAGATTTGAATTTTTTTAAACTTTGCCCTTTGTTAGTTAATAAAAAATTCATAGAAGTTCTAATTGATCTTAGTGATTCTACAAAATTATCTTTAGATTTAATTTTGATGTTAAGAATGTCATCAAAATTTGACAAATATGGAATACCACCAATAACAGGTACATCTGTTAACTCTGAAAGTTCATTAGTGTGATGAATTTTTTCAAAAAACAAACGAATTATCACGGCAATTAATAGTGAAAAGAAAAATCCAGAAACAATAAAAATTATTATAATTTGATTGTCTTTGCCACCAACCTTTGCAACTGTTCTTGCTTTTTCAATTACTTTAGTTTGAGGAACAATTCCAGATTTAGCTATTGATGTTGTAGCTCTTTTTTCTAATAAAAACTCATACAGCTTTTCATTTACTTTTAATTTCCTTTGGATAGACGCTAAGTCACGTTCAGAAATTGGTATTTTTTTTACCAAAGATTCATAATAATTTACCTCACTATTTTCGGATTTAATTTGAGTATTGATAGCACTAACAGAATTTTGAATATATACAATTAAATCTTTTCTTTGATTAATTATTTTATTGTTTATGTTTTCTAATTCTTGGTGACCTTTTTTAAAGCCATGATTCATTTCTAACTTTTTTAACTGATTTTCATAAAAGTCATTGATTGCATTTTTTAAATATTCATCGTCATTCATGATATAAAGAGAGGGAGGTAAGATATTAGCTTCTTTAAAATTTGTCAAATAATTAATTAAATTATCTAATGATTTGACCTTTAGTCTAAGCTTTCTTTCATTGGCTTGATGAAGCATAAGAGATTGAAAATATTTTTCAGATTCTTTATCAACATCTAAAATCCCTTTTTTATCTCGCATATTTTGCAATTCATATTGGATAGAATCAATAACATTTACAACACCTTCAAGTTGCATGTTAATATAATTCATCGTGTTTTCATTGACAGTAAACTGATTTTCTAAAGTATTTTTTATGTATTCATTTGCAAGAGTATCCAGGATCATCCTGGATCTTTCTGGAATTTCATCCTTGAGATTAGCTATTAATAGAGAGGTGAATTCTATATTTTCTATTGATAGATTAGATATAATTTTATTAACCCAAAATTTATCATTATGAAATATGATTTCATAATTTATTTCCGATAGATTCTTGATTCTTTTAGGACTTATAAATGAACTGAGATTTGTTTTGATTGTATAATTTGTCGTTGTTTCTGTAGAATCAAAATAATGTGTATTTTGAAACTTAATTTCATCTATTAAATATTTTAACTCGTATTTTTTAGAATTTATAATTTTAAAACTAATAGGATTCTCATACATTCTTGAGTCTAAAACATTAAAATTCACTTTGAAAGGTAATTCATTAAAAAATTCTTTGGTGTTAAGTCTTCCAACAATATAATATGAACAAGACAGATCAAGTTTTTTTAAAACTTTTTGCATCATATCATAGGAACCGATTACTCTTTTTTGATTTGAAATATCTCCATAGTAATTATAAAAGCCCAGATTATTTGAATTGTCCTGATAGTCAAAAACATCATTAGATTTTAGTAAAATTTCAATTTTTGTATCGTAATAAACTATTTGTTTATGATTATATAGAAAACCAAATATTGTGAAAAGTGGTACTAAAACTAAAAAGATATACCAGTTTTTTAATATTGCATTAAGCAACCAAATAAAGTCATTTGCCCCAATAATGCTACTACTTTTACTAGTTTCCATATCATTAAAATAATTATATCATTACAAATATCTAATTTTAAGATCAAGAAATCGAATATTTCAAATAAAAACATAATTTTGTGTATGCTAAATAAAAAAAGTAAGTTTTTAATAATTTTTATTTTATCATCCTCAGCAATCTTAGCTCAGCCTGGTCCACCAGGGAGTCCGTGTTGGCCACCACCTTGTATTCCTGTTGATGGAGGCATAAGTTTATTTACATTGGCAAGTATACTTTTTGGCTACAGGTTTCTTTCAACTAAAAAGTGAAATTCCCATTTAATTTTAGCAGTCCGGAATCAAATTTCTTATTAAAATTTATCCCATTAATTATAATTTGGTTTTTTTCTTATTTCTACATTTACAAAATTGATTCTCTATTAAATTTAAACATAAATTTTTTAACTGAGTTCTCAAAATTACTTAGCTCACAGTCAAACTTTATTTTATCAATTTTTAATCTTAATACTACAATAGAAATTCATGGAGATATGGTTGTTACTAAAATTCTTGACTATCCATATAGTCACGGAGTATGGATAGGGGAACCATGTAATGGGATTAAGGTTTTTGGAGTTTTTACAATATTTATAATTGCATTTAAAGGAAAAATTATTAATAAAATATGGTTTATTCCTTTAGGTATTCTAATATTACATGTTTTAAATATTTTAAGAATATCTATACTTACTTATCTATCAGCTACTAATCCCTTTATTCTAGATTTCAATCATAATATTACTTTTCAATTGATAATTTATGTAGCAATACTATGTCTTTGGTACAATTGGATAATTAAGTTTTCATCTTTTAAAATGAAATGAAATGAAAATTAAATATCTAGCTCTAATTATTTTTGGCTTTATTTTGGAGTTTTCTAGAGACTATTTATTTATAAATATCAACTTGCAAATTGATTATTTAGATAATCTTACGAATAATATTGACATTGTAAATTATACAGATTCTATTGTTCTTGTTTTATTAAAGGGAATGACAATTAAATCATTAAATAATTTAAAATGGATTTTATCTTTTTTATATATCTTACTTTACTTTTTTATTGGTCTGGCTTTTTCATACATATCTTTTGACTCAAAAAAGCATACACAATTTTTAAAAATATTTTTTAATGGTGGAATAATAATGTTGATACTAAGCTTTTCAATATATAACATTGGTAGATTGTTTAATCTAGAAACCGAACTAAATTTTTACTACATATCATTAGAAATTAGTCACTTTTTACAGTCTCTGCTTTATCCAACTTCTTTTTTATTAGTTTTCTGGAGTTTAAATAAAATTAAGTGATTAATAGTTTTTTTATTTCATTAATTATATAATTAATCTGATCATTTTTTAAAGAACTATATAATGGAATTATTATGCTATTTTTATAGTAATTTTCACTTACAGGTAATTTTATTTTTTTTTGCTTATAAGCTGTTTCAAGATGTGCATTCATTATTCCTCTCCTGCTAGCGATTCCTTTAGAAGAAAGTATTTTCATTAATTCATTTCTTTTTATTGGACTAGATTTCTTTAAAAAAATTGAAAACGATTGATAATTGGTTTTAAAACCATTTTTATCTTTTGGTAGTATAATACAACTTATTTCTTTTAGTCCATCAATATATATTTTAGCAATTTCTCTTCTACGATTTAAAATAAAATCTAACTTTTTAAGTTGTTCAATTCCTACAGATGCTTGTATATCAGTCATCCTATAATTATAGCCAATCTCTAAATGGTCTTCAAATAAAATTTCTTTGCTGTTATGTCTTTCATAATCACTTACAGACATTGCATGCTTTCGTAATCTTTTAAGTCTATCTTTAAATTTTTTATTTGAGGTAGAAATCATACCCCCATCTCCAGTTGTAATAACTTTTCTTGGGTGAAATGAGAAACATACTAAATCTGAATGAGAACCTATCATTTGTCCTTTATATTCTGAACCAATTGCACAAGCTGCATCTTCTATAATTTGAATGTTATGTTTTTGAGAAAGTCTTTTAAAAGAATCAATATCGGCAGGCATTCCCATCTGATGAACAATCAAAATAGCTTTTGTTTTAGAGCTTATTTTTGATTTTACACTTTCAATATCAAGATTATAATCTTGATTAACTTCAGCAAAAATAGGTGTTGCACCAACATATGTTATGGAATTTGCTGAAGCAATATATGACATTGATGGACAAATAACTTCATCTCCTTCACTAACACCTGCGACAATTAAAGATAAGTGAAGAGCTGTAGTGCAATTAGAAACAGCAATTGCATATTTTGACCCTACATATTCAGCAAAATTTTCTTCAAATTCTGCTACTTTAGGTCCTTGAGTTACCCACCCCGAAAGAATAGTTTTATGAGCTGCATCAGCTTCTTCTTTACCCAAAAAAGGTTTTGCTATTGGAATATTCATTGTTTCTCCCAGTTATAAAGAGTAATATCTTTCTTTAAGTTTTTCATTTTACTTAAATCTTGATAATACTTTATAGTTTCTTTTAATCCTTCTTCAAATAGTTTTTCTTCTTTTACATCAATTATAGAACGAATTAATTTTGAATTGACCCATAGTCTTGGAACATCTGCTGGTCTATTGGGAAGGTATTCAATAATTGTCTTATTTTCTGGCATTAGTTCTATTAAGGTTTCCAATAGCTTTTTCATAGTAATTTCGATTCCAGTTCCAATATTAAAAGTTTTACCCGTCAATTTATTGTAGTTAATTAATGAAGTTAAAACTTTAGCAGTATCCTTAACATAAAAAAAATCCCTTGTAACCGATCCATCTCCAAATATAACGGGTGATTCTCCATATAATAATTTCACAATAGATCTAGGTATGATCTCTCCACTATCTCCCTCATAGTGTGCCCTTGGTCCATAATTGTTAAAAATTCTTAGTACAGTAGTATCTAAACCATAGCATTCGTGGAACGAATTTGTATAATGTTCACCTGCTAACTTACTTGAACCATAGACTGTAACAGGTATTGTTGGGGTTAGTTCTGTAATTGGAAAATTATTAGTCTTACCATAAATTTCTGATGTTGAAATGTAAAAAAATTTTTTAATATTATTCTTTATTGATGATTTTAAAATATTTAATGTACCAGTAGCATTTACTTGGTGATTTTCAAAAGGAGAATGGATGCTATGTCTAACTCCCAAACATGCTAAATGATAGACTATATCAACATTATCTATTGCTTTACCTATATCTTTATTACTTAAAATATCTCCCTTAAAAAAAGTAAAGTCAGGATGAGAATGGGCATGTTCTATATTTTCTAACTTACCATTTCTCAAATTATCTAAACCAACAACAGTATAACCATCACAAAGTAATTGATCTACCAAATGTGAACCAATAAATCCAGCGGCACCAGAGACTAATATTTTTTTAAATTTCCTAACCATGTAAATTATATTTTTATGACCTCTTCAATTATAAAGACAGGTCTTTTCCTTGAAGAATCTAAAGTTCTCCAAAGGTATTCAGCTAAAATTCCAAGAGAAATATTTGTTACACCAAAACCTAATGTAATAATTGAAATAAGCATCGGCCAACCCGCATTTAAATCATTAATAAATATTTTTCTTAGAAAAATATAAAGTGAAAAACAACATCCAACTGCGAACAAAAATAACCCAACTATGGTAACAAACCTTATTGGAACAAAAGAGAAGGCTATAAAAGAGTCCACAAGTAGTTTAAACTTCTTACTAGTTGTCCATTTAGAGGTTCCTTTATGCCTAGCTATTTTATTGTATGTAATAAAGTCTTGTTTGAAACCAAAAGAAAGAATTTGTAAAAATATAGAAGAATTAGACTCAATATTATTATTAAGTAAAGTTGAGACTTTTTTGGAAAACATTACAATATCAAACCCTTGATAAGGGTAATTTTCTAATACAAATTTACGCATTAACAAAGAATATAATTTTGAAAAAAATAAGTTTACTATTCCAATATTTGAAGCTTTTCTATTAGCCCAAACTATTTTTAAGGTATTATCAGATTCTATTTTATCAAACATTTTAGATATTACTGAAATTGGATCTTGCAAATCGGCATACAAAAAAGTTATAAAATCACCAGTTGAATTTTGAATTCCTGCTCTTAATGCTGCATGGGATCCGAAATTTTTGGATAACTTAACTAACTTACATTTGTAATTTTTATGTTTATGTTTTACCAATATTGATTTTGAATTGTCTGTAGATCCATCATCTACAAAAATAACTTCAACTTCAAATCTTTTTTCAACATTAAAATAATCAGATAAAGAATTTGATAAAAAAGAAATGTTTGCTTCTTCGTTTAAGAACGGTATTATTATTGACAATTTGAACACAAGTCTTTTCTAAATTAAGTTTCCTGGATTACCTACAATTATTGATTTTTCTGATACTGATTTTATAACATTTGTACCCATTCCAATCAAACAACTATCTTCTACTACTATATTATTTATAACACTTGAACAACTTCCAATATAACATTTTTTTCCAATTGATGAATTTCCAGCAATTGTAACGTTAGAGCCAATCAAAGAATAATCTCCAATGCTACTATCATGATGAATAACAGTGTTAGGTAAAATACATACATGATTTCCTATTGTAGCATTTGCAGTAATAACCACTCCAGTCATAATTAATACATTATATCCGATTTTAGCTAAAGGTGAAATGTAGGCATTTTGATTAATAACCTTAGGAAATTTAATAATATCCTTATTGATGCCAGAAATTATTTGATCCCTAAATTTATAAGAGCTTGGACTGCCAGGAACAGCTAATATTTTAGCTTCAGGATATTTTTTTAATATTTCCCTATTAAAAACTTTAAACCCCATTTTATTTGAACCTATTTTTTCTTCATTATCATCAATAAATCCAAGGAATTTAAATTTGTCTTTGACAGAACTAAGAGCCTCAAGACCATTTCCATTAAATGGGAAAATAAATAATTGATCCATTTTCTAATAATTATTAATTACGCTGATTACTTTGGTAACACTATCATTTTTTAGTTCGGGATAAATTGGTAAACTAATACAGCTTTTTGCTAAATGCTCAGAATTAGGAAAATCGCCTTTTTTATAATTTAAATTTTTATAGGCTTTTTGTAAATGACATGGTACAGGATAGTGATATGCTGGATTAATTCCATTATTAATTAAGTGGTTTTCTAACTTTACTTTATCATCAGCTATAACAACAAATAAATGAAATACAGATTTAACCCAATCTGGTTGATATTGCATTTGTATTTTAGGATTATCAATTTCCGATAAATACCTTTTTGCAATGTCTTGTCTTTTTTGATTCCAGCTATTAATATACTTTAGTTTAACATTTAATGATGCTCCTTCAAGGCCGCCCATTCTATAATTATAACCAATTTCATCATGAAAATATCTTTCTTTACATCCATGGTTTCTTAGCGAATGAAGATGTTCTTTGATTTTATCACTATTTGTAGTAATGCCACCTCCCTCACCACAGGCTCCTAGATTTTTGCCAGGATAAAAACTATAACATGCCATTTCCCCGAAACTTCCAACAACTTTGTTCTTATATTTTGCGCCATGTGCTTGAGCAGCATCTTCAATTAAAAATAATTTATGCTTACTACATATTTCTTTAACCAAATCAACGTCAAATGGTTGACCATATAAATGTACTCCTATAATAGCTTTAGTCTTTTCGGTAATAGCATCTTCAATTTTGGATACATCAATTTGCCAAGTCAAGGGATCACAATCAATAAAAACAGGTTTAGCTCCAGCGTGAGATGGCCCCCAGGGAGTAGCTATAAAAGTATTAGCAGGCATAATAACTTCATCGCCAAAACCTATGCCAAGTGCTAACATTGATAAATGTAAAGCTGTTGTACCACTTGAAACAGCAATAGCGTATTTAGTTCCAATGAATTTGGCAAAATTATCTTCGAATTCTTTAACAAATGGGCCCCCTGAAAAAGCTGTATTGGCATATACTTTTTCAAAAGCTTCAAATATTTCATCTTTTATTTTCTCATGTTGACCTTTAAGGTCTAAACAATTTATAGTTTCGCTCAATTTAATTTTTTAATTATTCTAGCAGGGTTTCCAGCTACTATAACATTAGCTGGTACATCTTTTGTTACCACAGAACCCGCACCAACCAAAGAATTTTCTCCAATAGTTATTCCACCTAATATTGTAACACTTGTCCCAATACTTGCTCTTTTTTTAACTAAGGTATTTTTAAGTTTCCAATCCTTTTCTGTTTGTATTGTACCGTCATCATTTACAGCTTTAGGGAAAATGTCGTTTATAAAAGAAACATTATGTCCTATAAAAACCTCATCTTCAATAGTAACTCCTTCACATATAAAAGTATGACTTGAAATTTTACAATTTTTACCAATAAAAGCATTTTTTTGAATTTCTACAAAAGCACCAATTTTAGTATTACTATCAATTTCACAATTATATGCATTGACAAAGTCAAAAAAAATTACATTTTCACCAACTTTTACATTTTTTAAAGACTGCTTTGTGCTATTTTGAGTAAAAATTTTCATCAACTTAAAGTAATTTCAATTCCTTTGTTTTTTATAGAGTATTCTGCTTTCTCAAGAATTTCGACAACTTTAACACCCGATTCAACATCAGAATCTGGTTTTGTTCCCTTTATTATACATTTTATAAAATCTTTTGCCATAAATAATAAGGCTTCAGTTGTTGGTATTTTAGGCACATGAATATCCCCAACTCGGTAATCTGCATTAAACAATTGTTTCTCCTCATCTGACCTAACTTTAAATCCGGTATCATAAACTTTAATTTTTTCTGTGGGCTCCATGTCGTTATAAGCTACCATTTTTTTATCCCCTCCAATTAACATTTGCCTTATTTTAACTGGTGATACCCAAGAACAATTGAAGTGTGCAATAGTATTATATTCATATTTTAAAGTTAAAAAAGCAATATTTTCAATATTATTATCAGTATGAGAAATACCAGTTGCTTGAACTGAAATTGGTTTTTTATTAATTAACCAATTACATATAGAGATATCATGTGGAGCTAAGTCCCATAGGACATTTACATCATGTTGAAAAAGCCCTAAGTTAATTCTTGTTGAATCCACATAGTTAATATTTCCAAATACTCCATTATCAGCTTGTTCTTTTAGATACCTAACTGCACCTGTATATAAAAAGGTATGATCCACCATTATTAGTAATTCAAGTGAATTAGCAAGTTCCATTAATTCATTGGCTTCAGCAAAAGAGCTAGTAAGTGGTTTTTCTACCAAAACATGTTTGCCATTTTTCAAGGCAGCTTTCGCAAGTTGATAATGTGAATCTACAGGTGTGGCAATGACAATAGCTTGCGAAGTGTCATCTCTCATTAAAATATTATAATCTGAGACAACTTTAATTTTTGGATAAAGTTTAATACATTTTTGAGCTTTAGTAGCGTCTTTTTCACAAACATAAGTCACCTCACAACTATCGAGTGCATTGAAATTTCTAACTAAGTTTTTTCCCCAATAACCATATCCAATTATTGCAACATTAATCATTAAACATATAATTTTATATTGATAGCTAATGAATTATTAAAAAAATTCAAATATAATTTTGAATTATAAATAAATTTAAATTCTTTTTAAAAACAAACGCAAAAAAAACAATCTTAATTCTAAATTTGTTATAAAATATTTTATGATTTACAAAGATCCACAAATTGAATCTCTTATTCAAAAAGAGTTAATAAGACAAACTGAAGGTATTGAACTTATAGCTTCTGAAAATTATGCTAGTGAAGCAGTTATGAAGGCTAGTGGATCTATATTAACCAACAAATATGCAGAAGGTCTCCCTAATAAAAGATATTATGGTGGATGTGAAGTTGTCGATGAAGTAGA
>CESZ01015132.1_pt1 | contig 10351 bp, 9 predicted proteins | sample 531081 | NCBI WGS metagenome assembly CESZ01 (sample SAMEA2621260, study PRJEB7988) | marine metagenome | biome: marine biome (ENVO:00000447); feature: surface water layer (ENVO:00002042); material: "saline water (ENVO:00002010), including plankton (ENVO:xxxxxxxx)" | depth 5 m | reverse complement strand
TAAAAAGAGGTGTTTACTTTGCTCCATCTGCTTTTGAAAGTTTATTTTTATCAACTACTCATACTAAAGAATTGCTTGATAATACTATCACAGCAATTAAAGAAACATTAGAAGATATACTTTAATTATATTTACATAAAATTAGGCAATGAGTAGACTTAGAGATAAATACGAATTAGTTGTAGGATTAGAAGTCCACGCACAGCTTTCTACTAAATCAAAAGCCTACTGTAACGATTCTACGCAATATGGTGCTAGTCCAAATACACAGACTAGTCCAATTTCATTAGGCCACCCCGGTACTCTACCAAAAAGTAATAGCAAAGTCATTGAATACGCTGTAAAAATGGGTATTGCTTGTGGCTCAAACATAAGGGAACGTAATGAATATTCTAGAAAAAACTACTTTTATCCTGATTTACCCAAAGGTTATCAAATTACTCAAGATGCAACCCCAATATGTAATGGTGGTGTTATAAATGTTAAAGATGCTAATGGAGATACTAAGGCCATTAATATTACTAGGATACATATGGAGGAAGATGCTGGTAAAAGTATTCACGACATAGATCCTTTTAATTCTCTAGTTGATTTAAATAGAGCTGGTGTAGCTTTAATAGAAATCGTATCTGAACCCGATATTCGCACGTCTGATGAAGCTTACCAATATCTAGCTGAAGTAAGAAAATTAGTTCGCTACTTAGACATTTGTGATGGTAACCTTGAAGAAGGTAGCTTAAGGTGTGATGCTAATATTTCTGTTATGCTCAAGGGAAGTAAAATCTTTGGAAATAGAGCCGAGGTTAAAAACATGAACTCTTTAAGAAATATAAAAAGAGCCATAGAGTATGAGATGGATCGTCAAATAGAAATTCTTGAAAATGGTGGTGTAGTTGAACAGGAAACAAGAAGTTTTAATGCTAATACAGGAACTACATCTCTCATGAGAAGCAAAGAAGATGCCAATGATTATAGGTATTTTCCTGAACCAGACTTACAACCAATTCTAGTCAATAAAAATTACATTGAGAAAGTCAAAAAATCACTTCCACCACTTCCTAGAGAGTTATTTAGAAAATTCACTTCTGAATATGGTCTTTCTGAATACGATGCCAATGTTATAATTGAAGAAAAAGATATTGCTTTATACTTTAACGAACTGTGTCAACATACTAAAAACTATAAAGCTGCAGCCAATTTTGTTAATGGAAGTGTAAAGTCTTATCTTAATGAAAATGCTATTGAAATTAGTCAATTTAGTATCTCTACCAAACGCTTAGCACAACTTATACAATTAGTAGATGATGGAGAAGTTAGTAACTCAATAGCAACACAAAAGATTTTTGGCGAACTTATAAGTAATGATATTTCTGCTAAAGAAATTGCCAAGAAAAACAATTGGATATTAGAAAGTAATACCGATACTCTGCAGTCATTTGTAGAAGAAGCCATTGCAAAATACCCAGAAAAAGTCCTAGAATATAAAACAGGTAAGAAAGGACTTATAGGCTTATTTATGGGTGAAGTAATGAAACTATCTGGAGGTAAAGCGGACCCAAAAATAGCTAACCAATTAGTAAGAGAATTATTAGAAAAATAAACTATGATTAAAAATATTTTATTGTTTATTACTCTTTTATTCTTAGGAGCTTGCTCAGTGGATGAAGCAAATATAATTGGTACTATCAGTAATGCAGAAGACGGACAATGGATATTTTTAGAAAAATTAACGCTAAATAATAGTGAAAGAGTAGATTCTTGTCAAATCAAAAACGAGATATTCTCCTTCAATTACAAAGCTGACTCTATCAATTTTTATAGAATATCAGAATCAGATAAAAACTATGCCTTGATTGCTATTCAGAATAAAGATACTATTGAATTTAAAGCTGATATTTCATCTCTAGTAAATTTTCAAGCAAGTGGAAGTAAAGAAGTTGAAGGAAACACTCAATTACTTGAAATTGTTAATTCTATTAAACCAAAAATTGATTCACTCAAAACCATCTACCAAAAATCGGTTGGGACGGAAGATGAAACTATCGTGTTAGAAAGAATACGTAAAAGATATGATAGCATTATGCTTAAACAAAATGAAGATTTGAAGCGTTTTATTGATGAAAATCCCAATCTCTTCATCAACCTTATTACACTTCAACAACTGGGAGATGTTTCTGAAAACTTTATTTACTACCAAAAGGTTTCGAGTAATTTAGACTCACTTTATCCAAATAACTTTTGGATTAATGATATTAAAGAAAAAGTACTGAGTGAGAAAAATACGGCAATAGGTGCACAAGCACCTGATTTTAAAATTAATGATATTAAGGGCAAAACCTTTAAACTATCTACTCTAAGAGGATCCTATGTACTACTTGATTTTTGGGCTTCTTGGTGCGTACCTTGTAGGAGAGAAAATCCATTGATTGTAGATTTATACAAAAAATACCACCCTATGGGTTTAGAGATTGTTGGTATATCATTAGATGACACTACTAAAAATATTGATGCACAAGCAGATTGGTTAAAAGCTATAAATCAAGATGGACTAGATTGGAAACAAGTCAGTCAATTGAAAGGTTTTGAATCTTCAGTATGTTTAAATTATGGGATAACAAGTATTCCTTCAACATTTTTACTAGATGAAAACGGCGTAATTATTGCTCGTAATTTAAGAGGTACTATATTAGCTAACAAATTAAAAGAAATCTTTGAGTAAAATATATTTTGCATCTGACCTACATTTAGGCGTTCCTAATAAAGAAAAAAGTTTGGCGCGAGAGAAATTATTTGTCCAATGGTTAGATAAAATAAAATCTGATGCTGAAGCTATTTATTTATTAGGTGATATTTTTGATTTTTGGTTTGAGTATAAAAAAGTTGTTCCAAAAGGGTATGTTCGTTTACTAGGAAAATTAGCTGAAATAAGTGATGAAGGTATATTAATACATATTTTTACTGGTAATCATGATATGTGGATTTTTGACTATTTAGAAACCGAAATTAATGCAAATATTTACAGAGAACCTATTCAAATTTGTTTAAAAGAAAAACACTTTTATATTGGTCATGGAGACGGTGTTGGCCCAGGTGATAAAAGTTATAAAATAATAAAAAAAATATTCCAAAATAAATTATGCCAATGGCTATTTGAAAGAGTCCATCCAAATCTTGGAATTTCTATAGCACAATATTGGTCAAAAAAAAGTAGAATTGCTAATAACGAAAAGAATCGCAATTATTACGGAGACAAAGAATTGTTGACTCAATTTTGCAAACAAAAAATGAAAACCATCGATGTAGATTATTTCATTTTTGGACACCGACATTTACCTTTAGAAATAGATTTAGGTAATCAAACAAAATATATTAACTTAGGTGATTGGATAAACTATAAAAGCTATGCTGTGTTTGATGGTAAAAAGCTAAAGCTTAAACATTACTAATTTTTACAGCCAAATCAACTAAGCGATTAGAATAACCTACCTCATTATCATACCATCCGACTACTTTTACCATTTTACCAATTACTGAGGTTAACTTTGAGTCAAAAACACATGAATGTTTATTTCCTAACACATCGACAGAAACTATGGGGTCTTCTATGTAGCTAAGTATATTTTTTAATCTTCCATTAGCAGAATTTCTAAATAAATTGTTAACCTTATCAACTGAAGTATTTTGTTTAACAATACATGTAATATCTGTTAATGAACCGTCAGGAACAGGTACTCTAATGCCACAACCGCCAATCTTATTCGCAATATCTGGAAAAATTTTAGTTATTGCTTTTGCTGCTCCAGTTGTTGTTGGTACTATAGATGTTGAACCAGCACGAGCTCTTCTTAAATCATGATGAGGAGAATCATGAAGCATTTGATCAGTAGTATATGAATGAATTGTCGTTATATATGCACTTTCAATACCAAATTTATTATTAATCAATTTTATCATTGGAGCAGCACTGTTGGTTGTACATGAAGCATTTGAAAATATTTTTTCAGTACCATCAATTAATTCATCATTCACACCCATAACAATAGTTCTTACATCATTATCTAATGGTGGTGCAGATATAATAACTTTTTTAGCTCCAGCCATAATGTGCTTAGACGCTAAAGCTTTGGTTTTAAAACAACCTGTACATTCGACAACTAAATCAACTTTCAAATTTTTCCAAGGTAGATCTTCTGGTTTAGAAATTGAAGTATAATTGATTGAATATCCATTAATAATAATTGAATTTTTTTTGTATTCAACATCGCCTTGAAATATTCTATGAATTGAATCGTACTTAAAAAGGTGAGACATGATTTTTGAAGTTGATAAATCATTTATTGCAACAACCTCAATTTTTGGATGATTTAAAACAGATCGAAGAAAAACTCTTCCAATTCTTCCAAAACCATTTATAGCTACTCTTAACTTCATTATAAAAAAAAAAGCTCTACAAGAATGTAGAGCTTTTTCAATATTTAACTATTCTAATTTGTTTTAATAAATTTACCTACTTGCTTACCTAAATTTGAATTGATGATAATTATATAATTTCCATCTTCTAAAAATGAAATATCTATTTTTGAAGAAGATAAAGATTTAGATTTATAAACTTCTTTACCCATTAAATCAATAATTGAAACATCATTAATAAAATCACCTTCTGTTAAGTTAATATCAATATTAATAAATGTTTCTGCAGGATTAGGAAAAATAGAAACTGAATTAAAATTATTAAGCTCATCCGAGGAATCATATGAAATCGAAGATGTATTACTTGATTTAAAAATACCGCGCCCATGAGTACCAACATAAATTATTCCTTTGTTGATTCCTGGTAAATATTGCTGACGTAACATATGACATGGAACAATTGGCATGCCATTATCTTCTAAAATCCAGTTACTTCCATTTGTGGAAGACCAAACACCGAACTCAGTTCCAACAATTATATTGTTGTCATCATTTACATCAATGACGGCTGAGTACACTGGCATATCTGGTAAATTTCCTTGAATTGAACTAAAAACAGGATTAATATCCATTGCATTTGAAGACTTATAAACATGACTAAAAGAACCATAACCACCAACAGTTACGACAATGTTGTTTTTGTTATTTGGATCAACTGCAATATCAGTAATTGTGTATTGAAAAGTTGTATTTAATTTTATTGTACTAACTACCGCATTTGGATTATCACCGTTTGGATCATCATTAGTATCACCAACATCTAAAAACTTGTAACTATCATTAATACTATCAGCATTTAGATTAAGGTTATCTGTGCGATAAAGGTTATTACCTCTAGAAAAGAACATATGATTACCATCAGATGTTATTGAAATACGTTCAATAGCAGTAGCATACTTAGGTGTAACCTGAAACCATCTTGGAGTAACACTAAAATCAAGTGCTTGTTTGGTCATATAAACACAATAATCAGAGCCAGTGTTAGTAATTTCAGTAGTAGCAGCAAAAAACATACTTGTGTCAATAGGATTTCCATCGGAGTCGACCTCTTCCCATAAGTACATGGGATTTATAAATGTAGCAAATAAACCATTTGCACCTTCGTCATCAGCTGTTTGGGCTAAACCTGCAATAGTATCTCCCAAAAAATTTTCTAATGTACCATTGGTAGTTCCACCATCAGCAGATCGCCTTGCGGAACCATTTTGACTTTCAGAAAATATAATGTCAGGATCAATATAAGAAATCTGAGTGTGTCCTCCATCTCCTCCAGCTATTTCTATTGCATTTTGATTAGAAATATTGTTTGAAAAATTTATATATTGAGTTCCATTGTCTTGCGTACCACCAATTACTTTACCATCTTTTGAATAATCTATAGTATAGAACTGAGTTACACTATAGCCACGATTCATAGTAACAAAGGATTCTCCATTATCATCAGAGCGAGAAACTCCACCATCATGGCCAAAGTATATTCGATCGGGATTTGATTCATCAAATAAAATTTCATGATGATCAGCATGTACATAAAAGGATGCAAATTCAGAAATTGCCCAATAAGAAATTGGTTCAATTCCAACACCATATTCAAACTCCCACAAATCTAAACCTCCAATAATTACTCTATCTTTATTTTGAGGGTCAACAGCAATTGACATCGCATAATTGGCTTGTTGATTAAATATGTTATAAGTTGGTGGTGTAGTACCATTCCAACCTGGTAAAATTAATTCCCAGGAAACACCTTTGTCTGTGGAACGATAAATTCCTTTGTATCTTCCCAGTCCACCCTGATTTGAGTAAATAGCATAAATATAGTTGGCATCAGATGGAGACAAAGCAATTTCAATTCTACCTGAACCACCTCCAAAAACTGGCCCAACAGAAGTTAACTGATTAAAACTTCCTGCAGTACCATCGACAGAATAGAATATACCACTTGCAGTACTTGCAAATACAGAACCATCTATTGCAACCTCAACATCTAAAAATTCTGCGGCAGTAACTAGACCGGACTGCCAAGTTTGACCACCATCTGTAGTAACCTTAACACCTCTTCTAGTAGCTGCATATAATGTATTGGAATCAGTTTTATGAGCAGCCATTTCAGTTACAGAAGCAAAATCAAAATTCTCTGAAATTAAGTTTGATGGAGCAGTAGACTCTAATTGAGAAAATGTTACACCATCAGTTGATTTGTATATTCCACCCCCTATGAATGCTGAAGAACCATTAGAATTTCCACCCATATTTGAAGTTGCACCCTCGCCAGTTCCGAAATAAATATCTCCATTTATAGTTTGACATATACTAACAACTCCAGAAAACTCTAACTGATCAGTACCGGGTACAATATTCCATGTTAAGCCAGCATTATCAGATTTCCATAATCCTCCAGAAACACCACCAGCATAAATTTTGTTAGAGTTATCCTTATCAATCAAAATGGCTCTGGTTCTGCCACCAACATTATCTGGCCCCATTTCAGTCCATAATAGCGTGGTATTGGATGAACTAGACCTATTACTTTTTCTAGATTCAACATCTCTTCTAGCTTGAAGAACTGCTTGAATAGGAATTTCACCATTTTCATTTGACTTTAATCTATGTAAATATTCTAAAGATGCTTTTGCTCCTTTGCTATGTTTTGAAATTCTTTCTTCAATAGGAATGTAAGATTGTTTATTATTTTGAGAGATTTCGACAAACATAAAAGTAAGTAGAAGCAAAGAAATAGAGGTTATAAAAAAATTTTTCATTATTAATGGTTTATTTATAGTACAAATTTACAAATTATATCTATGAAATTTGATTGAGTAAAAAGATAATTTTATGCCATATGTTTTTCTGCACGATAGGATGATCGAACCAAAGGAGAACTTTCAACAAATCTAAAACCTTTTTGTAATCCTATCCTCTTGTATTTTTCAAATTGTTTAGGATTAATAAATTCTTTGACAGGTAAATGCTTAGGAGTTGGCTGTAGATATTGACCAATAGTCATAATATCAACTCCAACAGCCCTCAAATCATCCATAGTTTGTATTACTTCTTCTTGTGTTTCACCCAATCCAAGCATTATTCCAGATTTAGTTCGCATACCACCATCTTTCAATTGTTTAAGAACAGCCAGACTTCTATCATACTTTGCTTGAATTCTTACTTCCTTTGTTAATCTTCTTACAGTTTCGATATTGTGAGAAACAATTTCAGGTGCAACATCAATAATACGTTGAACTTGTTCTTTAATTCCCTTAAAATCAGGAATGAGAGTTTCCATTGTAGTGCCAGGACTTTTTCTTCTAACAGCATTAACAGTTTCAACCCAAACTAATGAACCACCATCAGGTAATTCATCACGATCTACAGAAGTGATGACACAATGCTTAACTTCCATCAAACGAACGGATTCAGCAACTTTTTCTGGCTCCTCCCAATCAACTGGCAAAGGTCTTCCTGTTGCAACGGAACAAAATCCGCATGAGCGTGTGCATATGTTTCCTAGTATCATAAAAGTAGCGGTACCTTCTCCCCAACATTCTCCCATGTTTGGACAGTTACCACTTTCACAAATTGTATGTAACTTATTATCAGAAACTAGTTTTCTAACATGCTTGTAATTTTCACCAGTAGGTAATTTTACTCTTAGCCATTTTGGTTTTTTCTGAACATTATTCGAAGAAATAATTTGCTCATTATTGTTAGAATTTGCAGGTTTTATTTTTAACCATTTTGGACTTTTTTCAATACTTTGATTGCTCATATTTATCAGTCAAGTAGATTAAGTTGGTTTATATTTGTGTGCGACGAGTGTAAATTACAAATTCTATTATGAATTACTAAAAGTTGTGGTGACTCATGTTTTACTTGAAAATCATAAGCTATTTTATTTGATAAATCTCTGTAGTTTAGTAAATCCAAAAAATATACTGATAAAGATGATAAATCATAAGTAGACTCAAAACGACTCATTACTATATTGCTTATTGAGCATCTTGTACTATGTTTGAAAATAAATTGAGGATTATACTTAGAATCATCCTTTATTTTATCTAAATCGGAAATATTTTTTAGTGCTATCCACTTCATTTAAATTAGATTTTATTTAATAATTGATGAAGTTGAATAGTTAGGACATGGTTCACTAACTCCACAAGAAATTAATGAAAATAAAAATAAAATAAATAGAATTGAAATAATCTTATTCATATTAAAAATTGTTAAAATTACAAAGTACAAATTTACGTTTTTTATTTTTTAAAAAGACCTCAATCATCTATCTTTGAAAAGTGAATTCTAAAATAATTCAAATAGAGACTAGCTGGAAAGAAAAAATTAGACATTGCTTTGAATCTGAATCATTTATTAATCTTAAAAAATTCTTAAAGTCAGAAAAATCAACACAAATAATTTACCCACCTGGAAATAAGATATTTTCAGCTTTTAACCTATGTCCTTTTGATAGTGTCAAGATTGTGATAATTGGCCAAGACCCATTTCATGGACCCAAACAAGCTAATGGATTGTGTTTTTCTGTTTCTGATGAAATTAAGCCACCACCATCTCTACAAAATATATTCAAAGAATTAAAAGATGATTTAGAGTTAAAAATTCCTTTATCTGGCAATTTGGAACATTGGGCTGAACAAGGTGTTCTAATGCTAAATTCTACGCTTACCGTTCGAGCAAGGCAACCAGGTTCTCATCAGAAAAAGGGCTGGGAAGAATTTACAGACAATGTTATTCGTACATTATCAAATGAAAAAGAAAATCTTATTTTTTTACTTTGGGGACGTTTTGCTCAAAACAAAGCGCAAATTATAGATAACGACAAACATTACATACTAACTGCAGCTCACCCCTCTCCTTTTTCAGCTCACTCAGGTTTTTTCGGCTGTAAGCATTTTTCTAAGACAAACGAAATCCTTAAAAGATTAAATAAAAAACCAATCAAATGGGGCAAGTAACACTTTTCATATCTCTATTATCCTCTTTATTTATAAATGAAAGCGTTATCGATAGAGTAAATAACTACTGTGAAGAAAAAAAAGGAAAAACTTTTGATGAAATTCTTTTTATTTCTGTTAAAGAGCAAAAGATGTACCATATAGTTGAAAATACTATTGTAAAAGAATATTTTGTCTCTACTGCTAAAAAAGGTGTTGGAAATAAAAAAAATAGTGAAATGACGCCACATGGACTTCACTACATTAAAGAAAAACATGGGGAAAGAACGCCAAAAAATGGGAAAATGATTGGCAGAGTGTTTTACGGACAAATTGCCACTATATATTCTGACACCACCTCATCTATAACGGATGATATAACAAGCAGAATATTGTGGCTTAGCGGTATGGAAAAAAACATTAACAAAGAGGGAAATGTGGATTCATATAATCGATATATCTATATACATGGCACTTCAGAAGAAGGTAAAATAGGAACCCCTTCATCACATGGTTGTGTAAGAATGCTGAATACTGATGTAATCGAGCTGTACGCTAAGATAAAGATTGGAACAAAAGTCCTTATTTTAGATAATTAAACTAAATTAGCCACAATATAATTTATGGAATTTTTTATAATAATCACATTGTTGCTTGTTGGATTTGTCTTGATAACTTTACAAATCAGGTCAAATGCACAAAAGACTAATAACTCTAACAACAATAAACTTGTTCAGCAAATAATTGACTTAAAATCTGAGTTGAGTGCCAAAGAAGAACGTATAAAAATTTTAAATGAAAAAATTAAAGATGTTCAAGAAACAAAAAAAGAAACGGAGGAGAGACTTACTAAAGAGTTTGAAAATTTGGCCAATAAAATACTAAACCTAAACTCAGAAAAATTCAAAAAACAAAATAAAGAGCAAATAGAT
>CESZ01069530.1_pt1 | contig 10363 bp, 9 predicted proteins | sample 531081 | NCBI WGS metagenome assembly CESZ01 (sample SAMEA2621260, study PRJEB7988) | marine metagenome | biome: marine biome (ENVO:00000447); feature: surface water layer (ENVO:00002042); material: "saline water (ENVO:00002010), including plankton (ENVO:xxxxxxxx)" | depth 5 m | reverse complement strand
GGTCAAAGAGAATTAGTTATTGGTGATAGACAAACTGGAAAAACAACTGTTTGTATTGATACCATCATCAATCAAAAAGAATTTTATGACAGAGGAGAACCTGTTTTTTGTATTTATGTGGCTATAGGTCAAAAAGGATCTACCATTGCAGGAATTGTAAGTAAATTAGAAGAAGCTGGAGCTATGGATTACACTGTAATTGTTGCAGCTAATGCCTCTGATTCTGCGCCAATGCAATTTTACGCTCCCTTTACAGGTGCTGCTATTGGAGAATATTTTAGAGATACTGGTCGACCGGCACTTATTATCTTTGATGACTTATCAAAACAAGCTGTTGCTTATCGTGAAGTATCGTTATTATTAAGAAGGCCTCCTGGAAGAGAAGCATACCCTGGAGATGTATTTTACCTTCACTCAAGATTATTAGAAAGAGCTGCAAAAATCAATAACTCTGATGATATAGCTCAGCAAATGAATGATTTACCTGAATCATTAAATGGAAAAGTGAAAGGTGGAGGATCTTTAACTGCTTTACCTATAATTGAAACACAAGCAGGTGACGTATCAGCATATATTCCAACGAATGTAATTTCAATTACTGATGGTCAAATTTTCTTAGATTCAAGTTTATTCAACTCTGGAATTAGACCAGCCATTAATGTAGGTATTTCAGTATCAAGAGTAGGTGGTTCAGCTCAAATAAAGTCCATGAAAAAAGTATCTGGTACATTAAAACTAGATCAGGCTCAATATAGAGAACTTGAAGCGTTTGCTAAGTTTGGATCTGATCTTGATCCTGCAACAATGGCCGTATTGGATAAAGGAGCAAGAAATGTTGAAATATTGAAACAGAACGAAGGTTCTCCACTCCCAGTTGAAGAACAAGTTGCTATAATTTATTGTGGTTCTACTGGAATTATTTCTGATATACCAACCAATAGAGTAAAAGAATTTGAAAGTAACTTTTTGGAATTAATGCGTAATAAACATAGGGCAGAATTAGATATTCTAAAATCTGGAAAACTTACAGCTGAAGTTACCGATGTGATTAAAAACGTAGTTGTAGAAATGTCAAAATCTTACGCTTAATAATTAACCGATGGCTAATCTTAAAGAAATACGAACGCGTATTAGTTCTGTAGAGTCGACCATGCAGATTACATCTGCTATGAAAATGGTTTCTGCTGCAAAATTAAAGCGTGCTCAAGATGCCATAACACAAATGAGACCTTTTGCTAAGAAGTTTAATGACATACTATTAAACGTTTCTGGGTCTGTTGACGGTGGTGAGCATCCTTTAATGAAAAAAAGTAGTGGTAAAAAGGTACTTTTAATTGCTTTTTCTTCCAATCGAGGTTTATGTGGTGGATTTAATAGCAATGTTATTAAAGAAGTAAAAAGAATCGTTCAAGAAAACCCTGATAAGGAATACTCAATCTTACCTATTGGTAAAAAAGTATACGATGCTTTTAAGAAAACTTCACTAATTAATAACAACGAAAACCTTCCCAAAGAATGTGAAAAAATTTGGGATAATCTCAGTTACGAAAATGCAGTTGAAATTATCTTAGATATCATTTCCAGTTTTCAAAAAGAGGTTTTTGATGAGTCATACATTATTTATAATTCATTTAAAAATGCTGCAATTCAAAAATTGACTAATGAAAAGTTTTTACCTGTTGAACCTATTGAAGAATCAACAGACGCTAAAACAGTTGATTATATTTTTGAACCAAACCAAGAAGAGATTTTAAATGAACTTATACCCAATTCTTTGAAAATAAAGTTCTATAAAGCATTATTAGATTCTTTTGCTTCTGAACATGGTGCTAGAATGACAGCCATGCATAAAGCAACAGATAATGCAACTGAAATGAAAAAAGAATTGACTCTATTTTACAATAAAGCAAGACAGGCTTCCATTACAAGTGAAATTTTGGAAATTGTTGCTGGAGCTGAAGCTCTTGGCGGTTAATAGATAACGTCTTTTAAATCAAACCCTTGACTATAATCAAGGGTTTTTTTTTATTTTCACTTGGAGATGTTGAAAGTTAATTTATCATTAAAAAATAGAATTTACTTGTCGATGATTGCTATGGTGGTTGTTTCATTAGTAGCCATTGGAATAACAACCGTTTATTTTTTTAAACTTCAAAATGATGAATATCACCTCAAGCGTATACAACGGAAAGAGAAGACAGTTAATTTATCTTTGGCTTATTTTTTAAGCAATCTTCAGCCAGAAGAAGTTAATGATTTTATCTCAAGAGATTTTGATTTAAAAGTGCATGAAATTGCAGAAGTAAATTCTTTAAATATTTACATCTTTAATACCAAAGGGGAGGAATTAATAAGTACAGACCCAGCCGACTCAGTATTTAGAAACAAACATATTGACCCCTTCCTTATTCATAAAATGTCATCTTCAAATGATAGTGTATATGTAGAAAAAAAGGAAAATGGATATATAAATTCATACTCATTCGTGAAGAATAAAATGGGAGAGAACATGGTTATAATTAATATCCCTTATGACCCTTTAAAATATAAATCAAAAACAGAAGTTTCCTCTTTTTTAAAACGATTAGTAGAAGTCTTTTTAATATTGTTTATTGGAGCGCTTATCATAGCTTACTTTTTAAGTAGATATATCACGAGATCCATTGAAGAGGTAAGGAAAAAAATAGAGGGAGTACAAATTAATGAAGCCAATGAGAAACTAATTTGGAAAAAAAAGGATGAAATTGGTGTACTTGTGAGTGCCTACAATAACATGATTGACAAGCTGGAAATAAGTAAAAAGAAATTAGCACAAAATGAACGACAAAGTGCTTGGCGAGAAATGGCAAAACAAATCGCTCATGAAATTAAAAATCCTTTAACTCCAATGAAATTAAGTGTTCAACACTTAAGCCGTGTTTTAAAGGTTAAAAATGAAGAAGAGACTCAACTTAAGGAGTTTGAAGGAAAGATGATTCAACAAATTGATTTACTCTCTGAAATTGCAGACGAATTTTCAAATTTTGCCGAGCTACCTAAAGCTAAAATGAAAAGATTAGATATATGTAATATAATTGAAAAAACAATCGGACTTTATAACCACCACAATCACATATCAATTGTTTTTAAAAACAAAGGCGTTTCACTAGTAAATGGTGATGAAAATCAACTAACAAGGGTATTTAATAACTTACTTAAAAACAGTATTCAAGCTATTGGTGAAAAAGGAACCATTAACATTGAAGTTAAAACTAAAAATGATATAACCTCTATCACCATTAACGATGATGGAGAGGGTGTTCCTGATGATATAAAAGACAAAATATTTGAACCTAAATTTACAACTAAGTCTTCTGGTAAAGGATTGGGACTTCCCATGGTTGCCCAAATAATATCCAATCACAATGGAAATATTTTACTTGTCCAAAAAGAAACCAGAGGAGCTTGCTTTAAAATTACATTACCAGCACATAAATAATGAGTGAAAAAATTGATGGTCTATTCTTGCGATCAACTAAATTAAAACAACATTCATTAATTGTTGATTTGTATACTTTTCAACATGGAAGATCTTCATTTGTGTTTACACACAAAAAAAAGGCTCCTTTTATTTTTCAACCCTTTCATTTTATTTCTTTTAACTCAAAATTTAATCCAGATAAAAAAATTAATCTAGCTTATAAACAAGAGCTTATTTTTCCTGTCATTGATATAGTAAGCGATGTTCGAAAAACTGGATATGCCATTCTTTTAACAGAAATACTAAACAAATGCATAAATCATTTTGAAGAAAACCCTAATCTTTACCTTCACCTAAAAAAAATGATTGTTTCTTTTGAACATCATAGCTTTAATCCAATTTTTGGTGTTTTCTTTATCAAGGAATTAATGAATTTTTTTGGAATAAAGCCATTAGATAACTACAGTGAAGTAAATAAACACTTTAATGTAGCTAATGGAAGATTTCAGATTAACGAAGATGATCTTATCACATCAAATTTCCCAAACAAATCATTTAATAAATTATTAGGCATGAAAATTGATAGTATTTTTTCCATGAAGTTACCTGTTGAAAAGAGAAGATCAATATTAAATGTACTTCTTCAATATTTATCATTTCATGAAATATTGAGTAATCATCAAATACAATCTATTCAAGTTTTACAATCTATTTACGATTGAGATACTATTTCATTTCATATTTTTTCTTACTGTTTTTTTTGCCTGTAACTAAAACTACAAGTCAAGAAATTAAATTATTAAATTCTTATGGGGTCCCTCTAAAAAATAAATCTGTATTAATTCATCATCATCATACTGATACCCTAAAAACAAACAGAAAGGGAATAATAAAAATAAACGATAAATCAAACTTTGATTCCATAACTGTAATTGAGCATCAAACTACTATTTCTAAAAAGACCATTTTAGCAAATGACAAAGAACTTATTATTCCTGCTTTTAAAATTGGTGCTTTGCCTGAGTTTGAAACAAAAACCAGAAATAACTCTCATATTTTAAATAGCTTAAAAGAGTTTGATCATGAAACCATTTCCAATACAGATATCCTATCTTCTGATTTTTCGACTTCTGCAGATATTCTTTTACTTACTCACGGAGTTACCATTCAAAAAAGTCAAGGAGGAGGGGGAAGTCCAATAATAAGAGGATTTGAAGCAAATAGAATACTACTTATGGTTGACGGAGTAAGAATGAATAATGCCATTTACAGAAGTGGTCATATTCAGAATAGTTTAACTATTGACCCATTTATAATTGAGGATTGTAATGTAATTTATGGTCCTTCTGCTGTAAGCTTTGGAAGTGATGCTATTGGAGGGGTTGTAAATTATGCAACAATTAAACCTGTGGTTTCTAATAGCAAAGACTCTATCTATGAAAAGATTAGGTTTATTAGTCGATTTAACCATGGTGCTGATGAATTAACGAACCATATTGATTTTAATATTGGAAAACAAAAATGGGCTTCCTTTTCATCAATTACATTTAAACAATTTGGAGATATAACGATGGGAAATAATCGAACTCACGGATATCAAGATTGGGGGAAAGTATATCATTATGTAGATAACCAATTTGGTTTTGATAGTTTAATAACCAATTTTAACCCGAATAAGCAAGTTGGAGTGGGTTATGATCAAATTGATTTAACTCAAAAAATCTTATTTAAACCAAATCGACATGTAGAAATTATGCTCAATTCACAATGGAGTTCGTCTACAAAAATTCAACGATTTGACCAACTTAATAACTATACTTCAAGCGAAACACCTCAATTTGCACAATGGGAATATGGACCTCAAAGAAGATGGATGAACTCCATAAATTTTAGTTGGAATAAATCCAACTTATTATTTGATGAATTAAATGGAACTGCATCTTACCAACAAGTTGAAGAGTCTAGATACGTGCGTTTGTTTAATGCTGAAATACAAGAAAATAATATTGAGACTATTCAAATTTCTGGTTTTACAATAAATGCCAATAAATTCTTCTTAGACAACCTTACCTTATCTTACGGAGGAGAATTATATGTTAATAATCTTAATAGTGTAGGACAACAAAAAAACATCAACACCAATTTAATTTCCCCTCACTTCTCAAGATATCCTAGTGGTGGAAGTAATATGTTCATGCAAGGTTATTATTCCATGTTGAGGTGGCAAAAAGAGAAATATAGCTTAGTGTCTGGTATTAGATCTTCTATTAACAATGTTTTTGGTCAATTTAATGACTCTTTATTGACTAATTCATTTGATGATATCAATACAACCAATCAATCGTTAAATGGCTCAATTCATTTTAGCTACTATCCTAATGAAAAAACAAAATATAATGTAGCTATAAGCACTGGTTTTAGAACCCCAAACATCGATGATTTAGGTAAAGTATTTATTAAAGATTTTTTTATTACTGTACCAAACAACAATTTAATTCCAGAATATGCTTACAATGGAACTATTGGTATTATTAAATCTTTAAAATTGTCCAATTTGGGAAATGTCAATATCAGACTAACTGGTTTTGGAACTGTTTTAGATAACATGATAACAAAAGATGATTATTATCTAAATGGAAGCCCAACACTAAATTGGAATGGAGAAAATTATACTGTAATTGCCAACCAAAATGAAGAAAGTGGGTTAGTTTATGGTTTTAATCATGCCTTGGATATTTCTATAAATTCATTTCAATTCCAATATGCTTTAAACTATACAAAAGGATTTATAACATCAAACTTAACTCCTATTGGTCATATTCCGCCTTTAACAGGAAACATTTACTTGAATTATAATAAGGATAAATATTCATTTTCTTTATTTTCTTTTTTCAATGGAACAAAAACAATAGTTGATTTTGGCACTGGAAATGTTGATAATCCTTTGGAAGCTACACCTGAAGGATATCCTTCTTGGTACACTTTAAATGCTAAAGTTTCTTTAAAAATAAATACACAAATTAGACTGGCTATGAGTGTAAATAACCTATTGGATGTCCATTATAAAACATTTGCTTCTGGGATTAGCGGACCTGGTAGAAACTATTGCTTGACTATAAGATTAATCCACTAAATTTATCTCTGACTTGTAATTTAAAGGTGTAATTGGACAATCCTTTTTTACCGCTAAAACAACAGATGTTTGCATTTGACCAATTTCTTCTATTTGACCCAATTTTTCCTCTAAAACAATATCAAAAGAGGGAATGTCCTTGGTAATAATTCGCAACTGATAATCAAAATTTCCTGTTAATTGTAAACACTCTACAACTTCATCAATCTGGTTAATTCGATCCATAAAATTCACAACTGCCGTACTTTTTTGTCTAATTAAAGATAATTGTACTAAAGCCATAAACCCCAGTCCTAGTTTGCCATTGTTTACTTTTGCATGGTAACTGGAAATTATACCTAACTTTTCTAATTTTTGAACTCTACCCAGTGTTGGCGCTGCTGATAAACCAACAATTTTACTAAGCTCTATATTGGTTATTTTACTGTTTTCTTGTAAAGCCCTTAAAATTTTTAAATCTATAATATCTAATTTCATTCTCTGTGAATTTCGGAATAAAAATACGCTTTATACGGGTTTTACAAAATAATATTTCAATAAAAAATTGAAAATAATACTGGCCTCGATGGAGAAGCGTCATTTTTTAGATTAGAAATCGATAAGTTTAGAAGATAAAGGTCATCTGTTACGTCATCTGGTACACCAATAAATTCAGTTATAGTTCTTTCCATGTCAATGGAAGAAGGATAATCCCAAAAAGCCTTATGTGCTAATAACAAGCCCTCATCAAATTCTTTATCTACAGATGGTTGATCGATTAATAAATGTTTAATTCCGATCTTTCTAAGATAAGCTGTCGTTTCTTCATGCAAGTATGGCCAATTTGTATTGTCGTAATTTTTAGTGTTTAAGGATTTATAATGATGTTGTGTTTTAATTACTATTGCTTCTGCTAATGGATTAATTTTTCCTTCTATTTGTGATTTTAAAATACATAAGTCGCCTTCTAAATAAGGTTTTTTACTTGATGTTTTAAGACGAATTGGTTCAATTGTTATGAGCTGTGCTAAAAAATGAAATTGATTTAACACTGAAATTACTGGTACCGCTTCTTTTGAAATGTGTCCAACAGACTCCGTGTGAGTCATGTTGGCATGAGGGTTAATATTAAGTTCTTTGAAATTTACAGCGCCCCCTTCTGCCACACTTCCAACAAAACCTTCACCTCTTATAATATTGGTTTTCATTTCAGAGGCATACCAAGCCTTGAAACTTGTATCTTCTCTAGTAATAAGTGATATATCAATAGGGTTGCTTAAATCAGCCTTTGCATTTTTTTGACCTACTTTAAAATTAACAATCATCAATTCAAAATAAATAATTCTCTTGAAACATACTCTGATAAAAGCCATTTTTCTTTTCTCAAAGAAATTACAGGACCCTCTTTGGCTAAAAATTTATCATCAATAAATTCTTGTATTTTAAGCTTTATTTTATCCTGCTGATTAGACTCAATTAAAGACAAAGCTTCTTCTATATTTACTCCTTCTTTAGTACGTAAACCAAGCATAATTAATTCGTTAAAATGATCAATATTGGATAGTTTTTCTTGTTCTTGATTCAATTTTCCTTGTTGTAATTGTTTTATATATGCTGCATTATTCGAGATGTTCCATTTTCTTGTTGGATAATTATAGGAGTGAGCTGATGGGCCTAAACCCACATATTGCTGCCTTTTCCAATAATTAGTATTGTGTTTGGAAGCTTTTCCACTTAAAGAAAAATTGGAAATCTCATAATGGTCATACCCTTTCTGCTCTAAGGTTTGGGTAATTAATTTGAATTCTTCCTCACTTTTCAAGTCAGTAAGTTCTGCTAATTTTTCTTGTTTCTTTAACCATCCAAAATAGGTTTTTTCTTCAATGGTAAAATGATAGCATGAAATGTGAAAGGGAGAATTATTTAAAAGTTGGTAAAGTTCGTTAGAAATATTTCTATTAGGAAAATTCGGCACACCATATATAAAATCTACGCTAATATTTTCAATTCCTAATTCTTGAGCTTTATTTATAGCTGTTATTGCTTTTTCACTTGAATGATTTCTATTCATCCAGTTCAATATTTTATCATCTAATGATTGTACGCCTATGCTTAATCTATTGATGCCTATCTTTTGATACCCTCTTAGTAGTTCTACCGTAATATCCTCAGGGTTAACTTCAATGGTAACTTCTTGAATTTGTGATGAATCTACATAGATAAAAATTTGATTCATGATTTTTTCTAATTCAGCAAGCGTTAACAACGAAGGAGTCCCTCCTCCAAAATATATACTATTAAATACTCCCGAAAACTCTTTTTTTCTCAGTTTAATTTCTTCACAAATTGCATTAGTTAAAGTTGATTTATTTGACAAATTTGTAGAAAAGTGAAAGTCACAATAATGACATGCTTTTGTACAAAAAGGAATATGAATATAAATACCCGACAAAACTATTTTAACTAATATTGAAAATTAATATCGTAATTTTACGACAAATTAAAACTAATGATTAAAGCTGTCTTCAATAAAAACATAAATGTTCAACTATCTTCAGAAGAGTTCTCAGATTTTCATGTAGAAAGTATAAATATTGATGAAAAAAGTGTGTCTTTAAGAGCAAATGGAAATAAATACCATTGTAGGATCTTAAAAAAATACCCTGAAGACAACACCTATTTTATTAAAGTTAATGGAAAACTTATTGCGCTAGAAAAGAAATACCATTATGATGATGCTGTTTCAAAGATTAGTAAATACACTAAAAGCGACCAGAAAGTCAACCAGTTGCTTTCACCAATGCCCGGACTTATATTGGAGATTCAAACTACTGTTGGAAGTGAAGTTAAAAAAGATGAACCATTAATGATTTTAGAAGCTATGAAAATGGAAAATGTGCTTTGTTCTCCTGTTGATGGTATAATTGAAGAAATAGTTGTAACTCCTAAACAAACTGTTGAAAAAAATAGTGTCCTTATTAAATTTAAAGCATGAAAAGAATTTTAATATTTCCAATCGTATTTTTCTTAATTGGATGTTCGTCTCCCGAAGCAGAAGCTGTTATAGTAACAGTACCTGAAAAACAAAATGTTGTTGAAGATCACGAGTATAAACTTGGCGAAGTCATGGTAAAATGGACAGCGTTTAAACATGCAGCTAAAGCTCAAGTTGGTGGTAAATTTAATTCTGATTCCATCAAAGTATCAGGGTTTAAACCAAGTACCAATCTTTCTGAAGCCATTAATGGTCTTTCTTTTGCAATTCCTACCTCAACCACAAGCACTGGTGATAAGACAAGAGATTATAAAATAATTACCTCTTTTTTCAATACCATGTCCAATACAAAAGATATAACTGGAACTATAATAGATTTAAAAGACAATGGTTCTGGGTTACTTTCATTAAATATGAATGACCAATCCATTGAAAAAGACTTTAGTTGGGAATTGGATGAAAATAGCTATGAAATTTATATTAAAACTTCTATTAATGTTCTTGATTGGGGTGCTGAAGCTGCGCTCAACGCGCTAAATGAAGTTTGTTTAGAACAGCATACAGGACCAGATGGCGTAAATAAACTTTGGCCAGATGTAGATATTACAGTAATAGCAGCGTTATAGATTATCTATATTTTTAATAATATACTTTCCAAGTATATCATATTCAATATTAACATGGTCCCCTGCTTTAATTTGTTTAAAGTTGGTATGAGAAAAAGTATATGGTATAATGGCTACCTCTACATGTTTATCCTCTGTTTTAGTTACGGTAAGACTTACTCCATTTATAC
>CESZ01110145.1_pt1 | contig 10369 bp, 8 predicted proteins | sample 531081 | NCBI WGS metagenome assembly CESZ01 (sample SAMEA2621260, study PRJEB7988) | marine metagenome | biome: marine biome (ENVO:00000447); feature: surface water layer (ENVO:00002042); material: "saline water (ENVO:00002010), including plankton (ENVO:xxxxxxxx)" | depth 5 m | reverse complement strand
CGACCAGCCCTGCGACCAACTTAGCTAAAACAGTTGCAAACACTAGTATAGCTTAGTTGAGTACCTAAATGGCATGCAGGGGGTCAGCGGTTCAAATCCGCATTGCTCTATAAGAGTTTTTTTAAATAACTTCAGCGAAAGTATAAAGTTTTTTACCAATCCAAATAGTCTTATTATTTTTATGATCAGATTCGATAGCTAATCTTAAATCTTTTCCTGTATTAATTTTTCTCAAAGAGTTATAATTTTTTATTTTTTTCTTCGATTCAGAATCAATATTTAGAACTTCTCTTGAGAAATTATCTTTTATAAAAAAAACCAATACTATTGCTGAAAAAAAGTAAAGAATAAAGTCTCTTCTTAAAATTTTTTTATTAGATTTCATTTATGTTCTTTGAATAATGTCATCAGAAGCAACTAGTGCTGTAGCCATTGCAGCATGCGTAGGATTCTCAAAACCAGAGGTGGGAAATGCTGAGCTTCCTACTACATATGTATTATCGTATTGTGTCAGCCTGAATTTTTCATTTATTAAATCATTATTTAAAGTGTAGGGAACAGTCCCCATATGATGAGCTCCGCCATCTACAGATGAAGGTATTGCTTTTCCTTGAATTGCCTCATCCTTAAGTGAGAAATCTTTAGCATAATTATTGATAATTAAAAAAGAAGCCATTCTTCTTAAATAATCTGAATAATATGAAAAGTCTTTATTATCTAAATTCCAATCAAGTTTAGTGAGATTTTGATCAAATTTTAGAAATGAATTTTTATTTGGAGTTTGCTCACATCGCATTACCAAAAGATAATCATAATATGGCCTAGTAACCTTATTAAAAAATGGCTTAATGATATTTTTTATTAAATTGCTAAACTTTTCTTTGTTTTCTTCAATCATTATGGTCGCTTTTGGTGTACCTATCCCGTCCCAAGCTTGGAAAGATATATTTAATTGGCCATTCTTAAATGATTTATGGACTGAGGGAGATACAACAGTTCTACTTCTAATTATTTTGGGTAATAATTTTTCCCCTTTATTGAATCCAGCCAGGAAATATAGATGCGGGTGTTCTTGGAAATTACAAAGATTAGTATTTTTTAAAGGTATCCTATTATTCGACTCTAAAAGCTTTTTTGTAAATTTTGCGTTTTCAATTCCACCCATGCAAAACATAAAAAATTTGGCTTCAACTATTAATAATTGGCCATCTTTATTTTTAAATATTAGACCATTTAACCTATCTTGCTTAAAATTAAAGTCAATTAATTTAAATCCTGTGATTACATCGTTTTGATCATCTTTTGCCTTTTTTAATTGTTTAATCCAAAAGCTTTTTAATCGCTTAGGGCTTGCTGCCCATGCGTAGGTTGTATATTTAAGTCCTATTGGAAGAATTGGTAATTCAGAATTAATTTTTTTTGCAATACTTTCAGGTTTGAAATCTAAGCTTGGAGAATTTAAAAGATTTAAAATTTCTTCATTGTATTTATCAAATCTTATCTTACCCCAAGTTTGGTTTTCAAAATCTTTAAAAATATTACTAAAAGTACTTTCTTCAAATGGTTTTATATAGCCTGCCCAACCTTCGCTTGATCCCCCAAGAGTAAACTGACGGTCTCTGAATGAAATCTCTAACAAATTCCTTATTTTTTTTTTTGAAAAATTAGAAAAATATTTATTTACTGAAGTTTTATAATTTTTTTGTTCATTTTTAGAAGAAGGTGTTTTAACTTCTCCACCTTCTACAACAATTAAACTTAGATTTTTTTCTTTTAACTTTTTATAAGCTGCATATCCGCAAAAACCTGTTCCAACTATACATACCTCTTTATTTATAATCCAAGTCATTTATTATTAAAGTATATATTCTATTTTAATTAAATTAAAAAAATTAAAAATTACCTATTCATAAAACTTGTTAAAAATTTATATCTTGTTGAAACTATAGAGGAAATTAAACCTAATTTTAAAATAATATTGCAGGGGCTAATCTTCTAACTTATATAAAATATTTCTGTGATTAACTTTCATAGAAAGTTATCTTATAAAGACATTTTTAAAAATATTTTAATTAATCACCTGAAAATTTTTCATATAACCTTTTCAATAAGGTATACTTTTTATTGATATTTTTTAATAGGCAGTTATATTGATGATTTACTAATTGGATTTTATCTTCGATTATATTTAATTCAAAAAACTGAGGTGAAAACTTTTTTTAAATAATTCTAATTTTTTTAATAGAAAGGATTAATTAACTAAAAAATTTTAATCTTTTACTCATATCAGAAACGAATTTAAATTCTGGATCTAGCTTCTTTTTGATCTCCTTCCACTTCTGAAAATCAGGATAAGTTTTTTTAAAAATGTAGGCCGACTGCATAGAATCTTTTGTTAAATATATTTTACCTCCACTTTTAGCAATTTCTTTATCTAAAAAATCTAAAATTTCATTAATTTTCTTACTAGAGTTTGGGATATCAGTTGTTAATGTCCAACCTTTATCTGGGAATGAAAGAGGAGATGGATTTTTCTTGCCGAATTTCTTTAATACTGTTAGAAAACAAGGCACATTTTCCTTTCTTAAAAATTCTAATACAAACTTTATTTTTTCTACAGAGTGGTTTGGTACGAAAAATTGATATTGGATAAATCCTTTTGAACCATATATCTTATTCCAATCTTTAATAATATCTAAAGGATGAAAGAAACTTGAAATTGATTCATGTTTATCAATTTCGTTCTTTGATGATTTGTAAAACCATAATGTATTAAAAATTTTGACAGTATATTTATTTAAGAATATTTTTGTTAAAAATTTTGGTTTTGATCGGTATTTTACTTCCTTAATTAAAAAAGGATTTTTTTTCTCATTACTATCAAGATCATTTATTTCTAAATGCCCACCTCTTGTTAAAACCCCTCTAAATTTTTTATTTAGCCCATCAATCCATGCAACACTATATTTATATTTATTTAAATTTTTCTCCATTTCTATTATTAGTGAGTCTAAATCATCAAATCTTTTTGTATCAACATTGATTAATGAAGAGGATATTGATAATAAATTTATAGTCACTTCAAAAACTACACCAGTTAATCCCATTCCTCCAATTGTTGCCCAGAAAATTTCTTTTGTTTCTTTTCTCAGAGGAGAAAGTTCTTGAATTTTACCCATACCGTCAATCAATGAAATCTTTTTTATATGATTTCCAAAACTACCATCAATATAGTGATTCTTTCCATGGATATCTGATGCTACAGCACCACCAACCGTAATATTACTTGTGCCAGGAATTACGGGTAAGAAAAATCCTTTTGGAACTATTTTTTTTATGATTTCCCTTAAAGTTATTCCTGCACCAACTGTTATTGTCTTCTTAAATGAATCTACTTCGATTTTATTAAATTTCTTCATACTAATTATAGTTTTTCCATCTATTAAAGCAGCATCTCCGTATGATCGCCCTAAACCTCTAACAAGAATAGATTCAGAATCTGATTTTTTTATCAAATTTATTAATTCATCAAGATAATTAGGTGTAATAACATTCACTTTTGCCCATTTATTTAATCCCCAACCGCTAATAAGTGAAAATCTTTTTTTAGAATATTTCAAAATAAATAATTAGAGTTTAAAGATAATTGAGGAAGGTAGAAATTTAATAATTTTCATAATAAAAAACCACCACCATGGTAGATATTCTATACCCCTTTTATTAGGATTTTTTAGTATTATTTTTGCAAGTTTTTTGGGATCTAAATACAAAATTGATGGAGCTTTATTTATAGACATCCTAGTTCTAATATACCCCGCCTTAAAAAGCCTAACTGAAAAAGGTTTTTTATATGCTTTATAGAAAAGACCCTCGCAAAAACAAGATAATGCAGCTTTTGCAGCTCCATATTGATAATTTGATGGTTTGCCTAAGTCTCCAGCAATAGAACTGAATACCCATAGTCTGGACCTTGAATCAAGTCTTTCTGGGGTAACTATAGCTATTAACCATTTCAATAAACCAGAATAATTAGTTTGAGTTATTCTATTTAATTCAGAAAAATTCTTTGTAGCTAAATTCGAATCCCCTAAAAATCCAGCAGTAATAAGATATAAATCATATTGCTGTATATCTTTTTTAACTTGCAAGTCATTTAATAAATCAAAATTTTCTTCAGAAATATTATTTATTTTTTTTGCTTTAAGAATATTGATAAGTTCTTTATTTTTATCAAGATCTCTAGCAAGCAAGTGGAATCTCTTGCATCCTTTATGAGCTAACTCAATGCATATTTCTTTTGCGATCTCGCTGCTACTTCCCAATACAAAAACACTATTTATATTATTTTTTGATTTTGAAATCATTTTCTAGTACTCTTTTCGTTTTGCTTTTAGTTTATTTATTATAGATTTTATTAAGAGATTTTTTTTACTCTAAAATTATAAGAAAATAAGAGGAAACATTTTAATTAACAGTTGAAATAATAAAAGCTGTTATTAGCCAAGATGAAACTATTGCAATCATACCCTTATCGTAAAAAAAAGTATTTACTGGATTCTCGCAATCAATATTAGAATATTTATTGATTTGTTTTTTTCTTAATGAGGGATCACTTAGAAACTGATATCTAAAAATACCAAATAAAACTATGGGTACTGTAAGAAGCATCCAGTTTGTGGATGATCCACCTAATGCAGGTCCTGATGCCCAAAGAGAGTAAGTAATAAAAGAACCTGTAGAAACAATGCTTTCTAGCCTAAGAAGTAATGGCATTGAATAATTATCCAATACTTTTCTTGTGTTTATACCAGAAATCTCGTAATATCTTAATTCTGTTTTTCTTTTTTCTAGAGCTAAAAATAATGCTAATAAACCTACTGATAAAATAAACCAAGGGGAGATAAAGATACCGGATGCAACCCCTCCAGAGACAGATCGTAATAAAAAGCCAGCGGCTATACAAAAAATATCTAAAAGTGGCTTTTTTTTAAGTTTTAAACAATATAAAATTTGAATTAAACAATATAAAAATATTATTAAAAATAGAAAATAATTTATTTTATAAGATATTGCCAAAGCACAAAATAATAATATTGTTGAAGCAATAATTGCATTAACTCTTGATAATTTACCTGCTGCTATTGGTCTTAACCTTTTCTTTGGATGAGATCTATCAGATTCATAATCAATTGTGTCGTTAAGTAAATAAATTGAAGAGGCCGAAAAGTTAAAAACTATAAAAGAAATAAAAGCTGCAAACCATACTTCTGTATTCCATTCAAAAGTTAATAAAGGAGCTAAGAAAACTAGTAAATTTTTTATCCAATGCCTTGGTCTGAATGATGTAATTAGTGAATTAATTTTCAATGATCCATAACATTTTATTTATTATATTATATGTTTTTATTAACAAATATCCCAAGTATATTATTGAGAGATATTTATATAGAGAAAATATTTTATAGAGGGATCAACCATTATTAAAAATTAGAAGAAATTTATCAACCACTTAATAAAGTATTAGTCTTTGACAAATTTAAAGTTAATAAAAGATCATTGTTTGGGATTATTTTTAGATCTAAGTTTTGATTTTGTTAAATAATATTTGATTGGATTAAGCATAATGTATTGAATGATATCTACAAATAAATTGATGATCTTAATTAAAAAATTATTTTTTTTAAAAAATTTATTAGTTGAGAAATGCTGGAGTAAAACTGTATAAGCTATTGTTTCATGATTTTCATATGGATATTTTCGTAATTCAATTGAAAGGATATCTAAATTGGCCATAGAAGCTAATTTTATAATTGAATTTCTTGAAAAATAGTTTATGTGTTCATACATTGGAGGTTTTTTTATTAAACCAACTATGTCAGCGGGTATTTCTAAATAAATTAATCCATCTTTTTTTAAAACTGAAGCTAAAAGTTTCAAATCATTTAATGGTTTTAAAAGATGTTCAAATACATGTGTAGACATAATAAAATCAAACTTTTGTCCTGATTTGATTTCACTTATCAAAGATACCCCTGAAGATGTTTCATGCTTACTTTTATCTAGGATGTACTTATTTGTTTGCTTTGCGATTTCAGGAATATTTTCACCATGCCAGCCACCAAAGTCAAGTACATCAGCCTTTCTTTGAAATTTTCTAAATTTTAAATAATTCTCAAAGACTATTAATTTTCTTTTTGAAGATGCTCTAAATTTATAAGATGTAATTCTTTTATTTGCTTTCTCTTGAAAAGCTTTTATATATTTTGATCTTTTTTCTGCATAACCTTCAGAATAAAGATTGTCCAATTCTCTTTTTGAATATCTGTAGTCAAAAAAACAAAGGGTACAATTAAAACAATATCTCAAATTAGAATTTACTTTTTTGTAATCTTCAAAAATTTCTTTTTTAAGAAATTTATTATATTCTGTATTCTTATTAAGGTTAGATTTATAAATTATCAGATTTTTACTACTATTGCATAAAGGACAAGGAGAAGATTTTATTTTCATTTATTAATTATACATTAGCTTTAATATTATTGATAAAAAAACACGCCATTAAATATGTCTTGGGCATTTACTTTAATGAAGACTATGAAGAACCACCTTAAAAGTATGGTGTAAAACTGCTAGATGTTTTATTAATACCTTTAACGCTTCCAAAAAAAATTGAAAGAAAGAAATCAAAATAGAAAAATTTAAGAAATTAAAGATGCTTTATTAATTCTAGAAAATCAGAATACTTTAATCAACGTTACTTAAATTTAAAATTGAAAGATAGTAAAATAAGATTTTTTTGATAATGATTTTAATCAAATAGATGCAAGATTAACTGCAGCTTGGTATGTCGATAGTAGTCAAAGAAAGAGATATTTAAAATCACTTAATCAAAAGAAAAAAAAATAAAGTTCTGTTAGATATTTTTAATATTGTTATCCTTACGAACAACTTAGCTAAAACAATTGCTAAGACTTATTGTACTTAATTGAGTACTTTTATGGCATGAAGGGGGCAGAGTGTCGATTAAGCTAGCCCCAATTATAAAATATATTTAAAGCTTTGATTTATTGAAATTAAATCCCATTCATTTTCGAATTCTTGAAGGCTCAACTGAAAATAAATCTATATCTTTCTTTTCTACCATTTCAAATTTCTTACAAATTAACGACCAAATACTTTGATCATGTCTGTTCTCTACAAACCCAGAAAGGTTTGGTGCCAAGGATGGTGAATCATAAAAAAGATCTGGTCTTTCTTTTGCTGTTTCCCACCATTGAGAATATATTCTTAAAGCGTGGTTGCATTTTTTAGCTATGTGAAGTCTCCCAGAACTGAATTGTTTAGTATTCGTAAAATTAGGATCATCATAAACCCCAAAATATTTAAAAACATCTCCTTTAGTCCAATTCTTTTCAATAAACGAATTTCTTACGCATAAAACACCTTCCCAACTTTGTTCAATTTCATAGATTAAATCTTCAAGTTGATTTATAGAATTTTTATCAGTTTTAATTGTGCATCCAGCATCGGAATAAACTAATGTATCGCCATCATTAAGTTCTTTTAAAGTTTTAAAGAGAATATAAGGTTTCCAAAGAGCACATCCTCCAATACGTTGAGAGGATGCCACCTGACAGAATAACTTAGAATCACTTTTTATTTTAAAAAACTCACCCCCTGGTAGCGATATATCGCTATAAAAAAAACACTTATCAAATAAACCAGTCCTCTCTGCTTCATTGACAATTCTTTCTCTTGACTTAATAAAGTTATTATCTCCATAAGTACAAAAATATCTTTTATTAAATCTTTTATAGTTAACGTAAGTTTTAAATGATTTATCTTTAAATTTAAATAAATTCGCTCTAAGATATTTTCTCATTATGTTTAGAAGAACATTTTCTATTTTTTGTTTAACGATTGCAGGTCTCAAAAATAGTCTTTTTTTAAAAACAGTATTTATCTTTAAAAAGTTATAAAAATAATATTTTTTGATAAGTAATCGTTTTCTTTTGAGAATTATTTTTAATTTTTGATAAATATAGGGGATATTCTTTTTCATAAAACCTTAACGAATATTTATAAAAATTTAAGTTATTTACTTAATTCTTTAAACTTAATGATAGGAACTTTGTCGTTACATTAGTTTTTAGTAATAAAATCTTAATTTAATTTTTATATCCCAATTTATGATACCTTTTAACAATTGAACTAATTAATTTAAATAGTTCTTATAGTGGAAACTCATTTAAAATTGATCAAGGTTAATCAATACTTTTAAAGCTAAAATAAATAGAGCTTTAATTTTATAAATTTATTAGAATTTATAAATGAAGGAGATGTATTTACTATTTGCAATGTATTATTTGAGGGTTTATGAGTATTAATAAAAAAAAGATAGGTCTTTTAATTGATACTATTCAAGTATCAAAATCAATTAATGATTTAATTAATCAATCTTATGAAGCGAATAATTATGAGATATCAACTTTAATTATCAACTCAAAACAAGATTCTAAATATTTTAATTTTGCAAAATCAATTTTTATTATAAAAACTAGAGGAATTCAGCGATTTATCAAGGTATTATTTTTGAGAATAATAAATTTAGTAGAATTTAAATTCTTTGCTAAAAAAAAATCACCAAATTTTTTTGAAAAATATAACCTTTCTAATAAAGGTCTAAAGATAATAAGAGTTAACCCCATTATTTCAAAAAGCGGCTTATTTTATAATTACAGTAAATCTGACTTAAAAAAAATAAAAGAAGAAAAATTAGAACTAATAATAAGAGGAGGTTCTGGAATACTTAAAGGAGAAATTTTATCTATTTGCCCAAATGGAATAATATCCTTTCATCATGCAGATAATAATATTATTAGGGGTGGACCGCCAGGTTTTTGGGAAGTATATAATAGGCAACTAAAAACTGGTTTTATAATTCAAAGATTAAAAGAAGAATTAGATGGGGGTGATGTTCTTTTTAAAGGATTTGTCAAAACTAGCTGGAGTTATACCTTAAACCTTATAAATTTATTAGAATTCTCAAACCCTTTTTTACATAAAGTAATTGAGGATTTAACCTCTTCATCACCACTTTTACTTATCCACAAAAAAGTACCTTATTGTTTCACTATTTATAAAGCACCAAAAATTAATCATCTTATAAAATATATCTTCAAAACCTTTTCATTTTTAAGCATATTTTATTTTAGAAAATTAATTGGAAAATATCGGCGTTGGGGGGTAGCTTATCAATTCACTTCAAGTTGGAAAGATGTTACACTTTGGCGATCAAAAAGGATTCCTAATCCAAAGAATAGATTTCTTGCAGACCCATTTATTATCAAAAGAAATAATAGTTATTATTGTTTTGTTGAAGATTACGATTTATTAGAGAAAAAAGGATCTATCTCTGTATATGAAATAAATAAGGGAGGAAGCAGAGAAATTGGTAAAAGCTTAGTTGAAGATTTCCATCTTTCATATCCTTTTTTATTTGAATATGAAAATCAACTATATATGTGTCCAGAGACATTTCATAAAGGTGAAATTAGACTATATAAATGTATAAAATTTCCCCTTGAATGGAAGTTTTATAAAACAATTATGAGAGATGTTAATGCAGTTGATACCTCAATTTTTTTTAAAGATAAAAGGTGGTGGCTAATAACAAATATTAGCTTACCAAATATTAATGAACATAATAATCAATTGCATGTTTTTTTTAGTAATAGTCCCTTAAGTGATAAATGGATTCCTCATAAAAAAAACCCTGTAATTTTTGACCCTCTCAAGGCAAGAAATGGTGGATTGATTATTGATAAAGATGAAATTTACAGAGTCTATCAAAGACACCTTTTCAATAATTATGGCAATTCATTTGGAGTTGCTAAAATAAATATTTTAAATTCCAAAAATTATTGTGAGGAAAATATTTTTGAGGTTGAACCTTACTTTTATAATGATTTAGAAGGGACCCATACTTACAATTATGTGGACGGTTTATTAGTTTTTGATTATCTAAAAATACAAAAAATTACTTAATCAAATAAGATTATTTTTTTTTGAATGTCTAAGAAATTATTTTAAAAAAATATTAATTATCTTTTTACTCCATAGATTACTATATTAGCTTTTTAAATAAGTAAGCAATTTGCGACAGAGCCTACAAGAAAAAAGTAATTATATAGCCTATAAGTTGGAGTTAAAGGATTTACTAGAGTCTCACTCTTGATCTCATAAGTAGCAATGTATGTAATACGTGTGCAAATAGTCGCTCAATAATCGCTAAGTCTTATGTTTTTTATAGTTGGTAATAAAATCGAGTTAGGTAGAATCGATAGTATGAATTGGATTTGATTGTGTA
>CESZ01010852.1_pt1 | contig 10393 bp, 9 predicted proteins | sample 531081 | NCBI WGS metagenome assembly CESZ01 (sample SAMEA2621260, study PRJEB7988) | marine metagenome | biome: marine biome (ENVO:00000447); feature: surface water layer (ENVO:00002042); material: "saline water (ENVO:00002010), including plankton (ENVO:xxxxxxxx)" | depth 5 m | reverse complement strand
CGAATCCATACCAAATGTTCAAAGCGTTCTTCTAAAGTTTCTATGTGTCCGAACATCATTGTGGCTGAGGTGGTAATGTGCAATTGATGACAAGCACGCATAACATCTAACCACTCTTGACCAGTACATTTTCCTCTAGAAATAAGTCGCCTAACTCTATCGTTAAGTATCTCTGCTCCTGCTCCCGGCAAGCTATCCATACCAGCATCTTTCAATGCGGTCAAAACTTCGGTGTGACTTTTACCTTCTAGCTTACAAATGTGAGCCACTTCTGGTGGCCCTAAAGCATGCAAACGAATCTCGGGGTATAGATCTTTAAGTTGGCTGAACAGATTAGTGTAAAAATCTAAGCCTAAATCGGGGTGGTGTCCACCTTGCAAGAGTAATTGATCTCCACCGTAACGAATAGTTTCTTCTATTTTAGGCTTATATTCTTCTATAGATGTAACATAAACCTCCTCATGACCCGGTGGTCTAAAAAAGTTACAAAACTTACAATTGGCAATACATGCATTAGTAGTATTGACATTTCTGTCAATTTGCCAAGTGACCAAGCCATCGGACTTTTGTATTTTCCTCAACTCATTAGCAACAAACATTAAATCGGCAGTAGGAACATGCTCAAAAAGATATTGACCTTCTTCTGCCGATAAAAATTCAAAAGCTAAAGCTCGTTGTAATAAAGCGTCTATATTCATCTAAATTGACTAATTTTGAAGGGTACAAAAATACGACATTATAATTATGGAATTACACCTCACTCTATCAAAAGATTTTTCTAAACAACAATCCTTAATATTGCTGTGTAAATCATTAGACCACTTGTCTGAGTTTGACTTAAGTATAGAAGAAAAAAAATATCTTGAAAAAGCCCTAAAGAATGAGCAAAAAAGTATGCTTATCAACAGATATAGTAATTGTATTTTCATAGTACTGACCTCTGATAATTTAGAAAAGATACGTTTGTCTGGTAACAGTTTGCACCCTCAAATAATTAAAGAAAAAATAGAAGATATTACCGTAGTTGACTGCTGCAAAAATCCAAGTGAAAGTTTAGCATTTGTCGAAGGTTTGGCATTATCAAATTATCAGTTTCTAAAATATTTTAATGACAAAAAGGTCCATAGTCTAAAGTCCATAGGACTACACTTCGATGGTTCTGAAAAAGACATTCAGCATTTGCAGTCAGTTGTACAAGGCACTTATGTGGCTAGAAACCTAATCAACGAGCCCTTTTCATATCTAACCGCACCACAATACAGTGAGGAAATCGAAGCCTTAGGAATGGAATCAGGCTTTAGCGTGGAAGTATATCATAAAAGTAAAATAGAAGCTCTGAAAATGGGAGGACTTCTAGCTGTCAATAAAGGAAGTATTGACCCTCCTACGTTTAACATTATGGAGTGGAAAGCTGAGGGAGCGACTAACAAAAACCCAATAGTATTGGTTGGTAAAGGCATCGTTTATGATACAGGCGGTTTGAGCCTTAAGTCTACGCCCAATTCAATGGATATTATGAAGTGCGATATGGGAGGTTCGGCTGCCGTAGTCGGTACAATGTATGCCATAGCCAAAGCCAAATTGAACATTCATGTAGTGGGTTTAGTTCCTTCTACCGACAACAGACCGTCTGGAAATGCTTATGCCCCTGGCGATGTAATTACTATGCACGACGGCTCTACGGTAGAAGTACTCAACACTGATGCTGAAGGACGACTGATACTTGCCGATGCCCTCAGCTATGCTAAAAAATATAACCCCGAAATTGTGATTGACTTAGCCACCCTAACAGGTGCTGCTGCTCGAGCTATCGGCAAGCAAGGTATTGTAGCAATGGGTAACGATCAACAGACCATGTCTGATCTAAAAGAAAGTGGACACAAAGTACACGAAAGGTTAGCAGAATTTCCTTTTTGGGAAGAATATAAAGAAGATTTAAAATCGAGTATTGCCGACCTTAAAAATCTAGGTGGTGCCGAGGCTGGAGCCATCACTGCTGGAAAGTTTTTGGAGCATTTTACTGACTACCCTTATACCCACTTAGACATCGCTGGACCAGCATTTACCCAAAATTCTTTTAACTACAGAGGTCAAGGAGGTACGGGAGTAGGTGTTCGCCTGTTGTTCGACTTTTTAAAAAATAAAGTTTAATGAGTAAAGTCATCAAATTAGGTATAACCATAGGTGACACTAATGGCATAGGACTAGAGGTAATATTAAAAAGCTTTCATGATAAACGCATACTAAACTTTTGTACACCCATAATTTTCGGTGATTACCAATTGGCTATAAACACCAAAAAACAATTGAGATTAGAAGAAATACTCCTTAATGAAATACAGTCCTTCAAGGAAAGTAAACACAAAAAAATAAACATACTAAACTGCTGGAAAGAAACGCTTAAACCCAACTATGGCAGTAATGAAAACGGAGGTAAATATGCTTTGAAGTCTCTAGAAAAAGCCTGTCAAGCCCTACAAAATGGTAGTATTGATGTTATGGTAACAGCACCCATCAACAAAAAAAATATACAATCAAAGAGCTTTAAATTTCCCGGTCATACCGAATTTTTAGAAAAACAATTTAAAGGTCAAGCTTTGATGTTAATGCTTGATAAGAGCCTGCGTGTAGGGGTAGTAACAGGTCATTTACCGTTAAATCAGGTGTCTAAAAATATTTCACAAAAATTGATTCTGCAAAAGCTTTATTCCTTCAATCATAGTTTAATTAAAGATTTTGGTATTAGAAAACCAAAAATCGCTGTTTTAGGACTTAACCCACATGCTGGAGACAATGGTTTACTGGGTCAAGAAGAAAAAAAAACTATTATACCAGCAATACAAAAAGCCAAAAAACAGGGTCTTTCAGCTTTTGGTCCATTTCCAGCTGATGGATTTTTTGGGTCAAACCAATTAGATAATTTTGATGGCGTATTAGCCATGTATCACGATCAAGGTTTAGTGCCTTTTAAAACATTATCTTTTGGAAAAGGAGTGAATTTTACTGCTGGATTATCAATGATTAGAACATCGCCTGACCATGGAACAGGCTATGATATTTCTGGTAAAAACCTAGCCTCTGAAAGTTCATTCGTTCAAGCCATTTATGCAGCTTGTAACATCTATAAAAATCGTCAAGAGTGGCAAAGACTTAATAGTGATATTTTTAACACCTAACTTAAAAAAGAAAATGCTCAATTGCATTTGGTAGTATTCATTGTTACTTCAAATTATAAATTTGAGGAATTTTATTACATTTGCAAGCTACTTTTGAAAAGTTCTGAATTTATGGTTAAGTTTAAAGATTTTGAAATTCAATTCTCAACTTTAAAGTTAGGTAGCCACGAATTCAGCTTTGATATTGAAGATTCGTTCTTTACACTGTTTGATTTTTCTGAGATTGAAAAAGCCAATATTAGGGCAACTATAACATTAGTAAAAAAACCCACATTACTACAGTTAAATTTTAGTATAAATGGGTATTTAACATTAGCTTGTGACAGATGCACCGAAGACTTTCAACAAGAAATTAATCAACACTTTGAATTGATTGTAAAGTTTTCTGATATTCTAGAAAACATAGAAAGTGATGAAATCCTAATTCTCTCGAGTAAAGTACATACTTTATCTTTAGCACGATATATTTACGAATTTTCTCATTTATCTCTACCATACAAAAGAACACACCAATCAATAGACGAGTGCAACCCCGAAATGTTAAAGCGCATTAATCAAATGGGATTGATAAAAAACATAAACGAAACAATTGACCCACGATGGGAAAATTTAAAACAACTAAAGACTAAATAAATTTAGATTATGGCACATCCTAAACGTAAAATCTCTAAAACAAGAAGAGATAAAAGACGTACTCATGACAAAGCAACAACTCCACAGTTAAGTGTATGTCAAACTACTGGTGAAACTCATCAAAAACACCGAGCACACTGGGTAGATGGAGTACTTTACTACAAAGGTAAAATAGTAATGGAAAAATAATTTATTCCACTAGATTTAACAATCAATTGTGTATTTTATGTAGATTTAAAAACTTTTTGAAAGCTTTTTAAGTCTACTTTTGTTTTATGACTAAAGTTCGAATAGGAATAGATGTAATGGGGGGTGATTTTGCTCCATCAGCTACAGTTGAGGGAAGTGTAATAGCCTTAGATCACCTTGCTGAAGACATCGAAATAGTACTTATTGGTGATCGAGAAAAAATATCTAGCGAACTCGAAAAATATCAAGTTGATGCATCTGCATTTAGTATCTTTCATGCTCCTGATATTATAGAAATGGGAGATCACCCGACCAAATCTTTCGCTCAAAAACCCAATTCTAGTATTGCAGCAGGTTTTGGTCTACTCAAAAAAGGTAAAATAGATGGCTTTGCTAGCGCTGGAAATACTGGCGCTATGTTCGTTGGTGGCTATATGTCTGTTAAACCAATCCCAGGCATATTACGACCTTGTATTTCTTCTGTCTTACCAAAATTAGATGGAGGGGTAAATATCATACTTGATGTTGGTGCAAATGCTGATTGTAAGGCTGATGTGCTATACCAATTTGGTATTCTTGGATCGCTATTTGCGGAGCATGTTTGCGGCATAAAAACACCACGAGTCGGACTTCTAAACATTGGCGAAGAAGAGAGTAAAGGGAATATGCTAACTATCGCCGCTCACGAAATGATGAAAGACAGCACAGACTTTAACTTCTGTGGTAATATTGAGAGTCGACACCTATTTGATGATGAATGTGATGTTATAGTATGTGATGGTTTTAGTGGGAATATTATACTAAAACAAGCAGAATCTGTTTATTCTCTAATCAAACAACGCCAAATAGAAGACGATTATTTCGATAGATTTAATTATGAAAACTATGGAGGAACACCAATTTTAGGACTTAATAAAACTGTTGTTATAGGTCACGGTATCTCCAATGCAATTGCTATCAAAAATATGATTGTACTAACAGCAGATGTGATTGATGCTGACTTATCAACAAAAATTTTAAACAATTTCAATAATGACTAAGCTTAAAGCTGCTATAACAGGCGTTCACGGATATGTGCCTGATTACATATTAACCAATCAAGAATTAGAAACAATGGTTGAAACCAATGATGAGTGGATAACTACTCGTACAGGTATCAAAGAAAGACGAATATTAAAAGGTGAAGGCTTAGCTTCATCAGACTTAGGTGTAGGTGCAATCAAAGGATTGCTTCAAAAAAAGAATATTGCGGCTGAAGAAATAGATTGCATCATTTGTGCTACTGCAACCCCTGACATGATTTTCCCATCAACTGCATGTATTATTGCTGATAAGATTGGTGCTAAAAACGCATTTGCATACGACCTAATGGCAGCATGTTCAGGCTTTTTGTTTTCTGTAGCTACAGCAGCTAAATATATTGAAACGGGGGCATATAAAAAAATTATTGTAGTTGGAGCCGACAAGATGTCTTCTATAGTAGACTATACTGATCGGCAAACTTGTATCATTTTTGGAGATGGTGCTGGTGCTGTTTTACTTGAGCCTAACATTGAAGGTTTGGGTGTATATGACTCAATCATGAAAAGTAATGGCGAAGGACGTCACTATTTGCGTATGACAGGTGGTGGTTCATACCATCCAGCCTCAGAAGAAACTATAAAAAATAAAGAACATTTTATTCATCAAGAAGGTCAAACGGTATTTAAATTTGCTGTAAAAGGTATGGCAGATGTTTCCGGAGAAATTATGGAAAAAAACAATCTTAAAGGTGAGGATATAGCTTGGCTAGTACCTCATCAGGCTAACAAAAGAATTATTGATGCTACAGCCAACAGAATGGGTATTGGCACGGACAAAGTCATGTTGAATATTCAGCGATATGGCAACACCACCAATGGAACAATACCATTATGTCTATGGGAGTGGGAAAATCAATTAAATAAAGGAGATAATCTTATATTAGCAGCCTTTGGTGGAGGCTTTACATGGGGCTCCATTTATTTAAAATGGGCATACGATAATAAATAATTATATCTTTGAAAAAATTGTAATATGGACATTAAAGAAATTCAAGAACTAATTAAGTTTGTTGCCAAGTCTGGTGCAACGGAAGTCAATTTAGAAATTGATAATGTAAAAATATCCATTAAATCACCGGCTAAAAAAGGGGCAGTTCCAGAAACAACTATCATTCAGCAAATTCCTGTGACACAAAACCCAGCAACAGTAATTCCCGCATCTGCGCCTGCACCTGCACCTGCACCTGCACCTACAACAAATACGCAAAAAACGGATACTCCAGTTAAAATTGAAAGTGGTGATGATGAGAAATACATTACAATAAAATCACCAATGATTGGGACTTTTTATAGAAAGCCTTCTCCTGATAAAGATACCTTTGTTAATGTTGGTGATAGCATCAAAGTAGGCGATGTACTTTGTGTAATAGAAGCTATGAAACTTTTCAATGAAATAGAATCCGAGCTGAGCGGAAAAATAGTTAAGGTATTGGTTGATGATTCTACACCTGTAGAATACGACCAACCCCTATTTTTAGTTGATCCTTCATAAAACAGTATTATGTTTAGCAAAATTTTAATAGCCAATAGAGGTGAAATTGCACTTAGGGTAATACGAACTTGTAAAGAAATGGGGATAAAAACTGTCGCTGTTTATTCCACTGCTGATGCTGAAAGTTTACATGTTAGATTTGCAGATGAAGCGGTTTGTGTTGGACCGGGACCATCCTCAGAATCATATTTGAATATTCCTAACATAATAGCCGCAGCAGAAATTACAAATGCTGATGCAATTCACCCCGGATATGGGTTTCTATCTGAAAACGCAAAGTTTTCAAAAATATGTAGTGAAAATGGCATCAAATTTATTGGAGCTTCACCAGAGATGATTGAAGGCATGGGTGATAAAGCAGCTGCAAAAGAAACTATGAGAATGGCAGGTGTTCCTACTATTCCCGGATCAGATGGTCTTATTAAAGACTTTCCACATTGTAAAAAACTCGCTAAAGAAATTGGCTATCCTGTAATGCTAAAAGCTACTGCAGGTGGTGGTGGCAGGGGTATGCGATTAGTTTGGAAAGCAACTGAGTTAGAAGCAGCATGGGACTCAGCAAGACAAGAGTCTGCAGCGGCCTTTGGCAACAACGGTATGTACATGGAAAAATTCATAGAAGATCCAAGACACATTGAAATACAAATTATTGGAGATAGTACCGGTAAAGCTTGTCACCTATCAGAAAGAGACTGTTCGGTACAAAGAAGACATCAAAAACTTGTTGAAGAAACACCATCACCATTCATGACTGACGAATTGAGGGAAGCTATGGGAAATGCCGCTGTAAAAGCTGCTGAATCAGTTAAGTACGAAGGTGCGGGTACTGTAGAATTTTTAGTAGATAAAAATCGTAACTTCTACTTTATGGAAATGAATACTCGTATTCAGGTTGAGCACCCAATAACTGAAGAAGTAGTTGATTATGATCTAATCTGTGAGCAAATCAAAGTAGCCGCCGGTATAAAGATATCAGGTAAAAATTATTACCCTCAATTACATGCTATTGAATGTCGTATAAATGCTGAAGATCCATACAATGATTTTAGACCTAGCCCTGGTAAAATCACTAATTTTCATGCACCTGGAGGTCACGGTATACGCATTGACACTCATGTTTATGCTAATTATATTATTCCTCCAAATTACGATTCTATGATAGCTAAACTCATCACAGTAGCACAAACACGAGAAGAAGCCATAGCAAAAATGAAAAGAGCTCTAGAAGAATTTGTTATTGAAGGCATTAAAACAACAATACCATTTCATTTACAGCTGATGAGTAACGAAGACTTTATAAAAGGAAAATATACTACCAAGTTTATGGATGACTTCAAATTAAAGTAGAAGGCTGTAATTCATTTGTAAACCTATTGTTATGCCGTTGTAGCAACTTTCTTAACTCCAATAAGTTTTTGAACATTCTCTATGATAGCTTGTACATCATACTCACACTCTCTCCACAACTCAGCTTGAGTTCCATGCTCTATATATTTATCAGGAATACCTAAGCGCTTGATACTCGCATTATAATTATGATCAACCATAAATTCTATAACAGCACTACCAAAACCTCCTTGAATACACCCATCTTCCACTGTTATGATTTTGTTATAGTTTTTAAAGACTTGATGTAATAAATTTTCGTCTAGTGGTTTAACAAAACGCATATCAAAGTGAGCAATACTATAAGTGTCCAACTTAGACAATGCCTCTTGGACAAAATTACCTACATGACCAATTGTTAAAATAGCGGCTTCATTTCCTTTGGTTATTTGACGACCTTTTCCAATTGGAATTTCTTCAAATGGTGTTTGCCAATCCAACATAACGCCTTTGCCTCTGGGGTATCGAATAGAAAAAGGACCTTTATTTGGAAGCTGAGCAGTATACATAAGGTTACGTAATTCTTGCTCATTCATTGGCGCAGATACTACCATATTTGGAATACATCTAAAATACGCCATATCATAAACACCATGATGTGTTGGTCCGTCTGCACCAACCAATCCACCTCTATCCAAACAAAAAACTACATTAAGATTTTGAATTGCTACATCGTGTATTACTTGGTCATAAGCTCTTTGCATAAAAGAAGAATATATATTACAAAAAGGCAACATGCCCTGAGTAGCTAAACCTGCTGAAAAAGTAACAGCATGTTGCTCAGCAATACCAACATCAAAAGCTCGTTTTGGCATTTCTTCCATCATAATCCCCAAAGAACAGCCTGTTGGCATAGCAGGAGTAACACCCATTATTTTATCATTTTCTTTTGCGAGTTCTACAATAGTCTTACCAAAAACATCTTGATATTTTGGTGGTTCTGGTGCTGAAGATACTCGATTAATAATTTTTCCAGTATTTTTATCAAATAGTCCTGGAGCGTGCCACTTAGTAGGGCTACCTTTTTCTGCTGGCTCGTAACCTTTTCCTTTCTTAGTCAGACAATGCAATATTTTAGGTCCAGGAATATCTTTTAGGTCATTTAAAACTTTAGAAAGGTGTATTACATCGTGACCATCTACAGGGCCAAAATATCTAAAATTCAAAGACTCGAAATAGTTGCTCTGCTTGAGCAATACAGACTTCATAGCATTTTCTAATTTAGAAGCAATTGCCTGAGCATTAGGTCCAAACTTACTTATTTTACCTAATAATTTCCAAACATCATCTTTCACTTTATTGTAAGTGTGTGAAGTTGCTATATCGGTAAGATATTCTTTCAAAGCTCCGACATTTGGGTCAATAGACATGCAATTATCATTTAGAACAACAAGTATGTTAGAATTCTCAATGCCCGCATGGTTTAGACCTTCAAATGCTAAGCCTGCTGTCATTGATCCATCTCCAATTACAGCTATATGTTGTTTATTTTCATCACCCATGTATGATGATGCAACGGCCATACCAAGTGCTCCAGAAATAGAGGTAGAAGAGTGACCGACACCAAAAGTATCATATTCACTTTCAGAACGCTTAGGGAAACCACTTATTCCTTTGTATATTCTGTTTGTATGAAAACGGTCTTTTCTTCCAGTCAGAATTTTATGTCCATAAGCCTGATGGCCAACATCCCAAACCAATTGATCATAAGGTGTATTAAAAATATAATGTAAAGCAACTGTAAGTTCCACTACACCCAAACTAGCTCCGAAATGACCTCCCTTAGTAGAAACGACATCGACAATGAATTGTCTTAGTTCCTCACAAACTTGTGGCAGATCTGACGACTTAAGCTGTTTGAGATCTTGTGGAATATTAATATTTTCTAATAAAGACAAAGCGTTAAATTTAAGGTACAAATATACACATTTTAATATCGACAACTGCTAGAGTGTAATATGCAAATAAAAAAATTATCCATTACTCACTAATTTATTCTTTAGCTTATCGAATAATAAATACAATACTGGTACAATTACCAGTGTTAAAAAGGTTGCAAAAGTCAAGCCAAAAATAACTGTCCATGCCATTGGCCCCCAGAATATAGCATTATCGCCACCAAAGAATATTTGAGGATTAAACTCCGTCAATAAGGTAGCAAAATTGATATTCATTCCCGTAGCTAAAGGTAATAGACCTAGTACCGTAGTAATGGCAGTCAATAATACGGGTCTTAAACGTTTTTGCCCTGCTTGTTTGATACACTCTACTGCCGATTTAGCATCGAGTTTAGTATTTTCTTCTAGCCCTAATTCTTGCCTTTTGCGACTCTTTAACAAATCGATGTAATCTATCAATACAATGGCGTTATTAACTACAATACCAGCTAAAGAAACAATACCTATACCTGTCATAATGATAACAAAATCCATATT
>CESZ01015318.1_pt1 | contig 10425 bp, 9 predicted proteins | sample 531081 | NCBI WGS metagenome assembly CESZ01 (sample SAMEA2621260, study PRJEB7988) | marine metagenome | biome: marine biome (ENVO:00000447); feature: surface water layer (ENVO:00002042); material: "saline water (ENVO:00002010), including plankton (ENVO:xxxxxxxx)" | depth 5 m | reverse complement strand
ATTTTGAATCTGCGGTTAATTCCAATTATTGGGGTTCCTACTCTGGTTACATTGGTGCAACATGTGGGGTAAATTCTGGAGCAAACGCTTTGGTTTTTGATCATTCTGGACTTCGCTCCATGGAATCAACTGCACAAACTGCTGGACCCAACAGCTCTATAAGCTTTTATCTGTTATATGGTGCTGGTACTAACAATTGTGAATCTGTTGATGCTGGTGAAGAAGTTTCCTTAGAATTTTCACTAAATGGCTCGCTGTGGAATAACATCAATACATACAGTTTACTGTCCTATCAATCTGGTGTTTTTGAATACATTGCAGAACCTATTCCAACAAGTGCATATGGTCCAAATGTATATTTCCGTATAGTACAATATTCTAATTCTGGTGCAGGATATGATGAGTGGTCCATAGATGATGTTACGCTTAACTTAGGTTCAGCAGGCACAAGTACAAGTAGTCCTATTACAAACCTAGGTCCAGGATTTTACAATGTTACTGTAACAGATTCTGCAGGATGTACACACAATCAAAATGTAACTATACAACAGCCACCTGCCTTGAATAATAATTTAAGCAGCACCAATGCCAATTGTCCTACTGGTAACACAGGAAGTGTATCAGCCACAGCTACAGGTGGTGTACCTCCTTATACTTACTATTGGTCGAATGGGCAAACTACAAGTCAAGTAAATAATGTAGGAATGGGAACCTATCAGTGCACTATTACTGATCAAAATAATTGTACTACAAGTGGTGTTGTTTCGGTAGGTTCAACTTCAAATCTTGTTGTGAATTTAAGTGACAATAACATAACTTGTTTTGGGTTTCAAAATGGATTTGCCAATGTAAGCGCGACTGGTGGTTTCCCCCCTTACAGCTATTTATGGTCGAATGGGCAAACGTCTAGCCAAATTAGCAATTTAGGTGCGGGCACATACTCTGTTACAGTAACGGATAACTTAAATTGCAATAGCCAATTATCTACTACTATAACCGAACCAACTGATATTAATATTAATTTACAATCAGTTAATGCTAGCCAAGGATTAAATAATGGAAGTGCAAGTGCGTCTGTTTCTGGCGGAACTCCACCCTACTCTTTAGTTTGGAACAGCGGTCAAGTCTCATACAATATTTACAACTTAGCACCTGGTTTTTATATTCTAACCGTTACTGACTTTAATAATTGTCAAAAATCTGATACGGTTATGGTACAACAAGGATCTGTTGACATCCAAGAAAATGAAAGTTCATTAGCCGTCTCTATTACGCCAAATCCGTTTATCAATGAAGCATACATTACTATAGATGGATATCAAGGTATGTATGATTTAAAAGTCTTAAATATTCAAGGTAAAGAAGTGGAAAGACACGAAAAAATGCAAGGTGGATTTGTGCTTAATAAAGGAGATAAAGCACCTGGTGTATACTTTCTGGTATTACAATTGGAAGGAAATGAGTTGAAAGAGCGAATTATAATAGAGTAGATTATTTTATCTGCTCTGGATCTGCATCTGCTTTTTTGTTGAGTTGATGTTGCTTAAACATCCAGAATGTAGCTCCCCCCAACATTAAGAATAAGAAAAGGGTATTAGGATTATTACCTAATGGCTCTAATGTGTTTTCAAAAAGCCAAACTAATGAGTCTCTAAGCGGGTATACTAACCAATCCATAATTTTAATTTTCATGTCAAAAGTAAAAAATAATTGATATTCTTATACAGGTTATTAATTACTTTATTACTTAATTTAGTTTATGCTCAACATTTTAAGAACAAATCAGCCATTTGTTTTCATAGTTTCCGGATGGAGCATAATGCTACTTCATTTAATTGTTCACTTCAATGATCCTTATGGTTTTGAGGGTGATCATTTATTTTTTAACCTCATCGGAATTCTTCCTAAATTTTTATTCTATGTCCTGATATATATCGTTGTTTTTTTTACAGCTTTCTACATTAATATTATCATCAACAGAAGTGTGCTGTTTCCTAAATCATTCTATCTGCCTGGATTATTATACATCGTTCTAATGTCTTGTTTTGACTCCATAGAAGAATTTGTATTACCCATTGTGGCGAATCTATTTTTAGTTTTTGCCCTTGGTAATTTGCTCAAAATATTTAGAAACGAATCTTGTAAAAATCTTGTTTTCAAAGCCAGTTTACACATACTTATAAGTAGTGTCTTTTTTTCTCTAAATATTTTTTTAATTCTGCTTATATGGGTGGTTTTATTTATCATTAGACCATTCAAATGGAGAGAATATGTTATGCCCATTATTACCCTAATTGTCTTGTCTGCTTATGTCGTTCCATTTGGTGTAATTAATAAAAATCTATCCGCAGTACTTATGACTTGGTGGGAGACTGGATTGATTAGTTATTTTGAATCAACCAACCTTATTATGCAGCTATTCACAGGTTTTGTTGCCATTACATTCATCTTATCAATTAGACCAATTGCCAGAACTTTTTTACACTCAAATAACAGATTCAAAAGAGTGGTATGGGTCGTTATTTCCATGCTTATATGTACCCTACTTTTGTGTGTTATTGATTTACTTATTTACAACCGTCCATTTGGAGCTATAATTCCATTTTTTGTGCCTTTGGCCATCTTTTTATCTAATGGCTTTATTAGAAGCAAATACAAGTGGTTATGCGATGGTAGCTTGGTTTTATTTATTGTGGGTGTTTTCATAGCTCATTTCGTATAATGCATATAGATTAAATTATATCTTTGGAGCCCAAAATCAACTCAAATGAAATGCGGTGTAGTTACTTTTCCTGGATCTAATTGTAATCACGATATGATGTATGCTTTAGGCAACATCTTAGGACAAGAAGTCGTTGAATTATGGCATAAAGATACAGATACCCAAAATTGCGAACTTATTGTTTTGCCTGGTGGTTTTTCTTATGGAGATTACCTAAGGTCTGGTGCTATTGCCCGTTTTTCGCCTATAATGGATGCTGTAATTAATCATGCTAATAAAGGAGGTTTATTACTCGGTATTTGTAATGGTTTTCAAATTCTTTGTGAATCGGGGTTACTGCCTGGTGCCTTATTACATAATAATAATCAAAAGTTCATTTGTAAAAATGTATACTTAACCCCTTCCTCTAAAACTGCTGGTTTAACCAAAGATCTAACTCAGGGTAAAGCCTATAAAATTCCCATAGCACATGGTGAAGGAAGATACTTTGCTGACGATGATACCATTCAATCTTTATTTGATAAAGATCAAGTGTTGTTTCAGTACTGTAATCAAGATGGCATTATAAACGATGAGGTTAATCCTAATGGTTCGGTACAAAATATTGCTGGTGTAACCAATGCTGCAAAAAATGTAATGGGTATGATGCCACATCCCGAAAGAGCTGTTGATGAACTACTAGGCAATCAAGATGGTGTTGCACTTTTTGAGTCCCTCATCAATCTTTCTTTAGCTTAATTAGATTTAATATATCCTTAAAAATCATTACTAACCAGCTCAAAAACAAGCGGTTATACTTTATTAACAATTGTTTTTGAATCCTTTTTATTGGTTTCCTATTTTGCAATATGGGTATTAATTAACTTAGTTTTGAGTTAATATATATACTGTTATGAAATCTAATTTATTATTTATTGTAGCCCTATTTTTTTCTGGGTTAAGCTATTCTCAACAAACAGTGAAAGGAAAAGTGGTTGATTTAGAATCTCAATTTCCTCTTCCTGGTGTTAATGTTCAATTTGTAAATGGAGATTTCAGCTCTGGCGTAGCCACTGCGGGTAATGGTACATTTAAAATTGAAAATGTGCCGCTAGGTAGACATCAAATTCGATTTACGTTTATTGGATATAAGCCCTTGGTACAAACCATAGTAGTTAATTCTGGTAAAGAAGTAGTGCTCAACGTAGAAATAGAAGAATCTATGGAATTACTAGAGGAATTTGAAATCACTTCAAATGAAAATAGAGAAGTAAATAATGAAATGGCTATCATTAGTGCTCAACAATTTTCTGTAGAAGAAACAGAGCGATATGCTGGAAGTAGAGGTGATCCAGCTAGAATGGTATCTAACTTTGCTGGCGTACAAGGTGCTGATGACAGTAGAAATGACATCATAGTTAGAGGGAACTCTCCACTTGGTGTAATTTATCGTGTAGAGGGAATTACCATTCCCAACCCAAACCATTTTGCTATTTCAGGTTCATCTGGTGGGCCACTTAGTATTCTTAACAATAAATTTTTAGGGAATAGCGACTTCTTCTCCGGTGCATTTCCGGCAGAATATGGAAATAGTACCGCTGGTGTTTTTGACCTTAAAATTAGAAATGGAAACAGTGAAAAAACAGAGTTTACTGGTCAGGTTGGTTTATTTGGTGCTGAATTTTTAGCTGAAGGTTCTTTATCTAAAAATAGTGCGGCTTCTTTCTTGGCTATGTACAGATACTCTACGGTGAAAATTTTTAGTCTAATGGGAATTAATTTAGGAACCTCTGCTGTACCAAAATATCAAGATTTTGCTGCTAAAATAAATCTACCTTTCGAGAAAGGTGGTAATCTGGCTATTTGGGCTCTTGGAGGAAATAGCAATATAAACATCATGATTAGCGACCAAGAAGACAGTACACAAATTGATTTATATGGAGAAAACACAAAAGACCAACGATTTGGTACAGGAATGTTGGTTGGTGGGTTAACCTACACAAAGCCTTTAAATGAAACTTCATTTATAAAGTCTACCACTTCAATTAATTTAGAACAACAGCTCTCTAGTCATGATACAATATCAAGAGGAGCGAACTGGAATGATGTGACATTGTACCCATATATGGCCTATAACTTTACCACCACCAGATATGCTAATGCAACATCGTTCAACAAAAAAATAAATAAGAAAAATTCCTTAAAAATTGGTTGGGTAGCCGATTTAGGTCTGTTTAATTTTAGAGATAGTGTAACGACCAACGCTGCTCAACAGACCTATCGACCAAGATTTAATAGTTCTGGTAGCTTTTTACAAATACAACCATATATCAACTGGAAACATAAATTTTCAGACGACCTAACACTTGTAGCGGGGATAACAAGCTTCTACCTCAATATTGGCGAATCGTTTTCTCCATTTGAGCCAAGACTGGGCTTAAAATGGAATACTTCTGAAAAAGGTGCGCTATCATTTGGTTTAGGCTATCATTCGCAAACGCAGCCAATGTATACCAGATATTACATCAATGAAGGAAATAATGAAGCCCATAATGAAGGATTAGGGCTTACCTACAGCAAACATGCTGTATTGGGTTACTCTCACCAAATTAGCAAAAACGTAGGGCTAAAAGTAGAATCCTATTATCAAGACTTAACAGGAATCCCTGTTGAAACCTCTCCATCTGCTTTTTCTTTGATGAATGCAGGAAGCGGTTTTGCTAGAGTTTTTCCTGATACTTTAGTGAATGAGGGCACAGGTTACAATTATGGTGTCGAATTTACACTCCAACGTTACTTTAATAAAAACTGGCATGCCTTATTCTCTGGATGTTTATATAACTCAAGGTATGTAGCCAGTGATGGAATAGAGCGAAACACCAGTTTTAATGGCATGTATGCTGTTAATTTCTTAGCTGGAAGAGAATTTGAGTTTGGAAAGAACAAAACTTTTGGATTGGGAGTTAAAGTAACCGGTGCCGGTGGAAAGAGAAGAGGAACTGTTGATCCTGTTGCTTCTGCCGATCAAGGAGAAGTAATCTTTTTTGATGATGGATTTAACGAAGAAAAATTTCAGGATTATTTCCGATTTGATATTAAAACAACTTACAAGGTCAATAAAGACAAAGTCATGCATGAGTTTGGCTTAGATTTGGTTAATTTAACCAGCGCAAAAAATATTTTAAGTTATTCTTACGCCCCTAATAATGATGGTGTAAATGACATGAATGATATTGCACTTAATTACCAACTCGGCTTTTTACCCATTTTCTACTATAGAATAGACTTTTAAGATAAGCCTAATCGCTTATTTATTATTTTACATATTTCTTCCATAGCTGGTGCGTTGAAGCTGTGTCTTATCAATTTATGCTTGGATTTGTCTTTTGAAATAGCTATTAAATGATAACTCATAACACCATTTGTAGTCACACCAGAATCAACAACCTCAACTTTTGTTATTCTACTTTTTAATAATTCTTTTTGTTTTTTTAATGAAATTGGTTTTGTAAAGTAGACTATTTTCTGTTGTGTAACATTTACATATTGCTTATTAATTAATTTCCTTAAACCCCATAAAAATAATGGTATACCAATTGGGCTAAAAACAAAACAACTGCCAAAGGTGAAAAGAGCTCCAAAAATAACTAAAAAAATACCAAGGCTTTTGTGGTTAAAATTGGAAAAGTATATTATATCATCTTTAATTAAATTACTATTTATTTCGAATGGAAATGACTTAGATGGTTTACTTGTGTCAAGATTGGTTTGCTGTATTTCTTTTTCAAAAGCTACTTGTGTTTTTGATTTTTTAATCTCTAAAAGCTGACTCTCATTACTTTCATCTTCTATGCCAAGAAATTTCTCAATTAAATTATCCAGAGCATTTAACAACGCTGGATCAAAACCAGTATAAATTACTAGTTTTTTTTCATTTTTAAAGATCGCAGTTAATTTGTAATTAACTTTTGTTCCGTCTTTAGTCCTATACTCATTTCGAACTACTTCAAAGCGATCTAATTCATTACAATTTATCTCTTTTTTGGAAACAATAATTTTATTAAATAAGAGGGCTTTTTTTGCAATTATTTCTTTATCTATCTCAAAAACAGTATCTACAAATAATGCATAAATAGCTACAACATAAAAGATCATCATGAAAAATCCGAAGATGTATGTGAATGGGATAAAAACAGCTAGGAGTATAATTAATATTATAATTTTTTGTTTTTGAGTCTTAAATTGCCCCCCTAATCCTAGAAGCTTGATGATTAATTTGTCTTGATCTTGATTGTTCTTTTCTAAGCTTAGTATGCAGTTCAATTTTGAATTACAATCATCTATTAAATGCTCTATTTCTTTTATGTTGTTCATATTTTAGAATTTATTTTACAATGCCAACTAATACAGCCTGCATGAATTCCTTCATGTCTTATGGCGTGCATTATAGCGTCTTTATAACTGTTGTTTTTTAAAAAAAAGAGGTCTTTATCAATGATTTTAAGAAAATCTTTGTCAGATAATTCACTCACAAAATGTGTTGATTTTTGATGAATGTGCTTGAACATATTCCAAACTTCATCATAAGGCGGATAATCTTCTTTATTAGAGGTTGGTGAGCTTCCCATTGCAAACTTTTTCCCCCAAGAAATGCGTTCAGCTGGCCCTTTACATAAATACATCACTAACCAATTTTGTGAAACAGTCAAATGACCAATTTCCCAAATAATAGGGTTTATTTTTTTGTTATTAATTACATGGATTTCATAAGGGTCTGTTGATTTTAATTGACTCAAATAAAACCTTGTCATTTCCCTAGTTTGGTCCATCTGTTCAGCAATGGTTTTTGCTATCATGGTTTGTTTTTTTGAATAAATAATTCAACTTCTCTTGCTGTTCTCTCTAAGTTTTTTGCGACTTCTTTAGAAATAATAGGCTCTACCTTTTTAACTAAACCTTTGGCTAAAATAGATGGAACACCAGGGATTTTTTGTGGATCAATAGTTAACTCAAATGAAATTTCTAATAAGGTCTTTTCCTCTAAATCTGTAAAAATATTTTTACCAATACATACATACATATCACTCCCATCAACTGGTGTTTCCTTAAACTCACAAATCCAATCTTTTTCTTTCCAAGTAGCCACATCACGGTAAGAAAGTAACTTTTTAGGAACCAATTTTTTTATTGCCAAGGGAACTCCACCTGTTAATTTCCAGATGTTTTCTAAAACAATTTCATTGTTTTTTTCATTTCTATCTACAACTGTAATAGAATCAACTGTTGGCATAACAACGGCAAGCTCCGGTAAATAATCTCTGTAAGTTTTCCAAACAAGCGACCTTGGTGCATCCAATAATATTTCTTTTTTTAATTGATAAGCCATTATATTTTGCAAGTAATTCTCTTAAATATAATATTTCAATAGTTTTACACTTAAATTTCCTTTATGAAAATCATTGTCACAGGCGGAGCAGGATTTATTGGTTCACATACCGTTGTTGAGTTAATAGAGTGTGGTTACGACCCAGTTATTATTGATGATTTTAGAAATTCTGAAAAATTTATTTTAAAACAAATTGAAGGAATTACTTCAAAACCTATCAAACATTATGAAATTGATTGTGGAAATATAAAGGAAATGAAGCGGGTTTTTAAGGAAGAAAATCCTGATGGAATTATACACTTTGCAGCAGATAAAGCTGTTAATGAATCGGTAAATAATCCACTTAAATATTATGAAAATAACGTTAGCAACCTCATCAATTTAATAAAGGTCATTGAAGAATACGATATTAAATCATTTGTGTTTTCTTCTTCATGCACTGTTTACGGTGAACCTGATAGTATACCTGTAAAAGAATCCACTCCCATCAAAGCTTCTTTTTCTCCCTATGGTGAAACAAAGCAAATCGGAGAAAAAATATTACTTGATTATTTTAAAAATAAACCAACTTGTAATTTATCTCTTCTTCGTTACTTTAATCCTATTGGCGCCCATCATACTGGAGAAATTGGAGAATTACCCATAGGTGTTCCTAATAATTTAGTTCCTTTTATTATGCAAACAGCAAGTGGTAAAAGAAATGTACTCACTGTTTTTGGAAATGATTATGACACAACTGATGGATATTGCATACGTGATTACATACATGTAGTTGACCTTGCTATTGCTCATGTACTTACACTAAAATATGGTGTAGAACAAGTACACCCACCTTTAGTTTTGAATGTTGGAACAGGGAAAGGTCTCTCTGTTTTAGAAGTAATAAGAACTTTTGAAGAACAAACTGGAGAGAAAGTGAATTTCCAAATTGGAGAAAGAAGAGCAGGTGATGTTCCTTCTATTTATGCTGATAATGCATTAATTACGTCCGTTTTAGGATGGAAGCCAAAATACAATTTGGGGGATGCTTTACTGCATGCATGGAAATGGGAACAAAGGATTCAGCAACTCATGAATTAAATATACCATTGATTAAAAACAATGGTATACATCACCAAAAAGCCTGTTGCTATACCGGCCAATATTTGACCATAATTATGGGCTTTTAAGTAAAGTCTACTAAAGGAAACCAAGCCAATTGAAAGTAATAATATAGAGTTGATTGCCATCATAGTGGTTAAATTATATACTTCTTCTTGATGCAATAAAACAGCCATCATACCGCCAGCCAAGCCTGCTACAGATGCTGTATGCAAACTTATTTTCCATTTAATTGTAATAAAAAACAATATAGCCAACAAGGCGAGTCCTCCAAATAAAAAAGAAACATATGGATCTATAAAAAAAGATAGTTTTTGATTCCATGATCTAAAAATAACATAAGTCATAATGTAATATATCATGACAAAAACCAAGACGGGAAGCCGCTCTTTTCTAATGGGTATTTGATAGCTTGAAATCCAATTTGTTTTATACATAATAACCATAGTTATCAATGGAAATACAACAGCCATGGATAATAAAAAAAAGAAGAAAAGCCAATAGAAATTTGGACTAAATAAATACAAAATTCGATTTACATAAGTGTCCATGTTAAAGTAAATCAAATAGGCATAAATAACCATAAAAACGGGGTGGTACAAGAAAGATATGGTGTTGCTAAAAAGTTTCATTACACCAATTGCTTTCTTAATCGAGCAACTGGAATATGCATTTGTTCTCGATATTTTGCAACTGTTCTTCTAGCAATTAAGTAGCCTTTTTCTTTAAGCAATAAGGCTAATTTTTCATCCGTTAAGGGCTTGGATTTATTTTCTTTTTCTACCGCCTCTTTTAAAATACTTTTCACCTCTCTTGTAGACACTTCTTCTCCAGAGTCTGTAGTTAAAGATTCGCTAAAGAAATATTTAAGTAAAAAGGTACCATAAGGAGTAGAGACATGTTTGCTATTTGCCACTCTCGAAACCGTTGAAATATCCATATCAATCATTTCTGCTATATCCTTTAAAATCATTGGCTTTAGTTTGGCCTCATCACCACTAAGAAAGAAATCTTTTTGAAAATCAAGAATAGCCTTCATCGTTACCATAAGTGTGTTTTGACGTTGCTTAATGGCATCAATAAACCACTTTGCTGCATCTACTTTTTGTTTTATAAAAAGAATGGCTTCTTTATCTCTTTTAGACTTTGCACCCTCATTAAACCCTTTGATCATTTCCATGTAATCGGGACTAATTTTTAATGGAGGTGCATTGCGCTGATTCAACTCTAAATTCAA
>CESZ01038402.1_pt1 | contig 10466 bp, 6 predicted proteins | sample 531081 | NCBI WGS metagenome assembly CESZ01 (sample SAMEA2621260, study PRJEB7988) | marine metagenome | biome: marine biome (ENVO:00000447); feature: surface water layer (ENVO:00002042); material: "saline water (ENVO:00002010), including plankton (ENVO:xxxxxxxx)" | depth 5 m | reverse complement strand
ATTTTTGATTGGGCTCTATAATATTAACTTAAATTTTGGAATAAAACCAGAGAACCCTTTTATGATTTTATTCAAATAAATTTTTTAAATGGTTAACGAAAGTTTGACATAAATGTTTCTTCCAGGATTCGGTATTTCATATGTTTTAAGACGAGATAAATGATCAATGTATCTTGTATTTAATAAATTATTTACTCCTATAGAATAGTCAATTTTGTTTTTTCCTGGAATGGTTCCATTACAGGAAAAATTAATTAATTGATATGCGTCACTTGGATCTTCATAGTTTGCTACATTGTTCTGTGCAAAAAAGTGAACATATTGTGCAGATAAGCTATTAATACCTTTTTTATTTTTAAAATCAACTTTAACTATATTGTTAAGTCTGTTCTGGGGAATAAATGGCAAGTTATTATTGGTAGATAGTAAGGAAAAATTACTTTCCAGATGCAACCAATGTGCAATGTGCGGATGATAGTGAATGGCAATATCTCCACCAGAAAAAACAGCATCAGTTTGTTCCATTCTGAATATATCAAGACCTGAAGCAGTATCTATATTACCAGTTGGGTTTTTATATATGTAGTTACTAATCTGATTTATAAAAGGATTAAATACAATTTCTAAGTGGTCCAAATGAGTCCCTAAATAAAAGTCAATTTGATTTGCTCTTTCAGATTCAAAATTAGAATCTCCTATTAAATATTGCATTGTTGCATGATGAACCCCATCAGCCAATAATTCAGAAATATGCGGTGGTCTAAACCCTGTTGATGCATTTAATCTTGCTGTGATGGTTTTTGATGATCTAGAAATACCTGCAGAATAGTTGATTCCACTAAAAGTATCATCAAACCCATTTACAATATTGGCAGTAGAGATACTCCTCTGATCATATCTTGCACCTGCCTGAATATTCCATAGATTGAAATTTCCTTTTAATAAAGAGAAAGCACCTATGTCGGTAAAGTTGGCATCTTGAACTAATATTTCTTCTGCTAATTCCCCATTGGTATTATTCTGTAACATTCCTTGAGAACCTGAAACTACTTCAAAATTTTCATTGAACTGGTGTTTCCAACGAACATTATAAGAAGTGTTTTGTAACGTCATGTCAATTCCTGGAACAGATACTTTTTCGCCATATTCTTTTAGTTCGTTTGAAGTGAAACCAATCTGAGCAATTACCTCATCATTTTTAAAATAGAATTTGTTTTCCCACTGCGCTAGATGGTTGAAAATTTTTTGAGCAGGGATAGTATATGATCTATTTCTGCTATTAATAAGAAAGCTAGAGACATCTGGATTTGCATCATGGGTATGCCCTGGAAGTCCGTTCTGAAAATATAGAAGTTGATATCTGAAATTAGTAATCCAATTTTTTTTATTATAGCCAATAGCTGTTTTGAAAGATCCTCCACTATTTTTTGAGTTACCAACAAAATCTTTGTCCGAAATATTTATAAAATTAGAATTTCCTATAGCATAATTTGCCCTGGAAAAGTAACCGCCATAAACTGCAAAACGTAAATTATTTTTTGATTTTTTGTAAGATATTTTATTCATAGTGGCAAGCGAATTAGTTTCAAATTTTGTACTTGCTTTAATTTCAGATTTATTTGCATTTGCGTAGGGTTCATCTGCAAGATAGATCACACCTCCAAGTGCATCTGCACCATAAATTAATGAGCTAGGTCCTTTAATTACTTCAACTCTGTCAATACCTAAATTAAGCACAGCAAATCCATGATCAGCCCCCCACTGTTGATTTTCTAATCTTAAACCATTTTGAGATGTAAGTACCCTCATGCCGGATAGTCCCCTTATTACAGGTTTTGCAATTCCATTTCCTGTAGAAAAATTATAAATTCCGGGGATATTGCTCATAGCATCTACAATATTAGTTTGCTCAATTTTATTCAAATCAGCAATTTTTCTTGAATCAACAGGGAATACACTGTATCGCTGAAGTTTGGAATCTGAAGTTGATATTATTACTTCATCTAAATGAATATGTGCAGGGTTTAACTGAATAATAATATCTTCAGTTCCTTTATTAACTTTAATTATTTCACCATCATAATCAGAGGCAGATATTTTTAAAGTCATCTGATTATCAATTATGTTATCTAATTTCCAAGATCCTGTGCTATCAGCAATTACTCCGTTTTGAGTTTCTAAACAATATATTTTTGCAAATGGTACGGAAGATTCTGTTTTTTTATCCAAAACCTTTCCACTGATTGATTGGGCTTGAAACTGTAATGAACCTAAATATAATATTACAGAAAAAAATAAAATGTTTTTAAGCATCAGATCGAAATTAAAATTTCGGCAAATATATGATTTAAATGCAACAATGTTGCATTTACCAAAAAATCGTAGAATTATTTTTTGAGATTTTCAGCTAAAAACCCCATCATAGCACTGTAAAATTCCATTCTGTTTTCTTCTTTACCAAATCCATGTCCTTCATCATATTTTACCATGTAAGGTACGGATACCCCATTTGTTCTTAACCCTTCTACAATTTGATCACTTTCATCGATATTTACTCTAGGATCATTAGCTCCTTGAACTACAAAAAGAGGTTTCTTTATTTTATCAATGTGAAAGACGGGAGACACCTCTTTCATAATTTCTTTTTCCTCTTTATTGTCTTGATCGTACCAAATGGCTTTTAGCATTTTTAAGTAAGGTTTCCAGTAGGGTGGAATAGTTTCCATAAAGGAGAATAAGTTGGAAACGCCCACATAGTCAATGCCACAAGTATATAGATCTGGAGTTTTTGTTAATCCTCTTAAAACAGCATAGCCACCATGACTTCCACCATATATGGCTACTTTTTCAGCATTAACCCATTCTTTTTCAATAACATATTTTAGCCCATCTTCAACATCATCCATGGCTTTTCTCCCAACTTGTTTATATCCTTTTCTCAAAAACTCTTTTCCATAACCACCACTTATCCTAAAGTTAACTTGAAGTGTAGCATAACCCCTGCTTGCAAAAAGTTGTGATTCAGGATTAAAACCCCAAGAATCTCTAACCCCCTGTGGACCTCCATGAGGATTAACAACTACAGGTACTTTTTTACCATTAATGGCTTCTTTTGGTAAGGTAATATATCCATGTATGGTTAATCCGTCTCTGCTTTTAAATGTGATTGGACGCATTTCTGCCATATCCTCTTCTTTAAGCTGAGGCATGAGGTCGAATAATAATTTGATTTCATCTTTTCCAACATCATAAGCATAATATCTTCCATACAACTTATCACTATTAACATAAATCAAGTATTGTGTTTCGTCATCTGTTTTGTCAGAAATGTAAAAGTCATGATTTGGAAATTCATCATTTAATCTAGCATGTAATTTTTTGTAATAGTCACTAACTGGGATGATGTGATACTTTTCTCCTTCATAACTAAAATAGTCCAACTCCCAATTTCGATTTCTTGAAGTAGATACGCTTGAAACATCATATTTTTCATGACTAAATAATTTTTCTAATACTTCATTTTTTTCTAAATCATATCGATAAACTTCAGTTTTATCACTGTTTAAATTTGATACAACATAGGCTTCATTTTTATTTTCTGAGGCATAATTAAAATTCGCAATATAAAAGGAATCGTCCCAGTTTGTTTCAAGAATCACTGAAAATTCCCCATTGGATTTTTTATAGTAAATTTCATAATTAATACCATCTTTTAATTTTGCATATCCTCTTAAGTTCCCGTCTTTATCAAAAATATAATCGGCTATAGGGTTTGATAAATCTTTGTTTTCATACAGCTGTTCAATATTTCCATTAGAAATATTTATTTTATATGGATCGAATACTTCAGGATTGTTTTTATTCATAGAAATAATCATATGATTCTTGTCTTCTTTAAGGCCTTCCAATATGTTTACTTTAACTCCATCATAAGGGGTTAACTCTTGTTGTTTTTCACCTGTAACATCTACGGCAAATAAGTGATAATCTTCATTTCCACCTTTATCCATTACATAAACTAAACGTTCGTCATTGGCCCAACCATATCCTCTTATTAGTTCCTCTCCTTCTACTATTACTCTTCTGACTTCACCTGAAGAAATGTTTTTTACAAAAACATGATTTTTAAGATTTTCATCCTTCTCACGATAGCTCATATATGTGCCATTTGGAGATAATTGAAAAGAGGATGATTTTGGTTTGGCAAAATAGTCTTTAACTGCATATTTATAGTTGCCCTTTTCTTTTGAAGCAAGTGCTTTAAGCTCTTCATCTGTACTTGGTAGTGCTGTATTTCCTGGTTTTTTCATTTCTCCTTTTGTTAAATCTAAATTAAATTCCATTCCACTTTGATTAAATTTTCCTTTTATGGTATTCTTTTTTAGTGTGCCCTCATATTGAATTACACCATTCATTATTGATAGAGATAGTTGGTTTTTTTTATAAGATATTTCATCAATGGGTATTCCCGATGCTCCTTGAGCAGGACTATCCATGGTTCCCTTGATTTCTTTTTTGTTTTTCTCAAAATGAAAAACCAAAGGAATCTCTTGTCCTTGTACATTTAATTTTCCATTCCATGTCCCGTCAATATCTTGAGCCATATACCACTGAAAAACAGTCAAAGTAATAAAAAGTGTAAGTATTTTTAATTGCATATTGTAAGTTTAAATATTTGATGTTTTTAAAAATCCAAATGAACCATCGTCAACAGAAATAATAGATCCTCCATCATTTGTTAAATCTATGGCTTCACCTGCCCAATCAACTCCAATACCACCCCCTAAAGTTTTTTCCCAGATTAAATCTCCATTGGAATTGTATCTTACTAAATAAACATGCCATGTGTTTGAATTATCTCCATCATTTCCACATTTTCTTTTGTAGTTTCCATATTCATCACCAGTTCCAGCAACAACAATACATCCACCATCTGCAGTAGCTTTAATGTCCCAAGCTTCATCATGTATGAATTTAGGGTTAAAACCTCTTGGATTACCTCTTTTGGATTCCCAAACTACATCTCCATTAAGATTAATTTTAATGGTATAAGTGTCCCAATTTTCAGTTCCAGATAAAGTATGGCCAGTAAGATAAATAAAACCATCATCAGATAAATCCATTCCAAAACAATGATCTGCATTTGATCCGCCATATTCTTTTTTCCAATCGATATTACCAGCACTATCAATTTTTATTAAAACATAATTTTGTGCGTCAGATGAAAGTCCTGATATAAAATACTTGTTATCATGAAGATAAATTCTGTAGGCATGAGAAATGTAATTATTTAGGTTTAATAACGTTATTTTTTGTCCATTTGAGTCTAAAAATGTTGCACATCCATTACCCTCAGTGTAAAAAGTATTTGAGACATCATTCGCTTGATTGTATCCAACTGTTAAAAATCCACTAGTTGTTTTGGCAACATGTTCGAATGCATCTGTTCCACCATTGTCTATGACGCTGTTAAAAAGAACACTACCATCTGTTTTATTCAATTTTATTAAGGAACTATTTTGGTTTATTTCTCCACATATCACATATCCATCATCAATTTCTATGATTGAGTTACCTAGGTTATGTCCACTTTCATGAAATTCTTTTTTCCATAACAAATTGCCATTTTCATCTATTTTAACAACCAATAGTTTTGCTGAATTTGGTAGGAATCCAGTTTCGCCAACTTGAATAAAACCTCCATCATCGCATGACATTATAAAATGCCCATGTGATTCTTCTTCAGAACCTAAATGAGAAAAATACCATAACTGTGTCGGTGCATTAGGATAGTTATTTAGATTACAATCTTCATTTACTTTACCGCAAGCTGAGAGCGAAAAAAGTACTGTAAAGAGTAATAGTTTAGAAAAATTCATTTAAATAGTTGAGCTCAATATTAGGGTTGTGGCCCAGACAAGGGGTCAAATAAATCATCAATTTCATTGGTGTCTACTTGGCCATCTGTAATTCCATTACCATTACAGTCAATATCGAAATCCATGGTTTGATATGGATTACCATTCTTATCAAAACAGTTGCCCTCTTTGCATATAATTTTGGTAGCTATGTTATTGCAATCGCCATTTCCATAATAGATTAATGCTTGTGTTTCACAGTCATTGAGGTATTTGACCTTTCCCGCAACAATGCATTGACATTCCTCATCAATAATTATTGGTTCGTATACAAATTTGTGAAATCCCTGAAGTTTCTCACATTCATATTCGCCATTATCTTTGCTGATAATTAACTTTGAGCAAGATGAAAATCCTAATAAAAGAACTAATAAACTAATGCTTAATTTCATTATGCTAATTTACTTAAAAAGTTAAACAATAAAATTAGTTGAATGTTAACTTTATAATTTTAAATGTTCCAAGTTATGACAATAACTTATGTTTAATTTAATATAGAAAGGAGGTGTCAAATGTCTAATTCAGAAAGTATTATGGAGTTTTTTAGACAAGTGGTGCCTCATGGTTACCATTTCTAAATTACTCCTTTCTTAATCAAAGCAGGTCGATGGGCCTGCTTTTTTGATTAAAAATATCTTCTGGCTCCACTGTATTCCATGGCTTCGCCCTTGCCAAATCCATAACTAAACCCAAAAATTATAAATCGCCCTCTAAAACTTCTACTGTATAATGAAAAATCATTTTGAATAATCTCATTTACCCATATTCTAGATGCAAATAAATCCCTAATACTAAAGCTGACTATAGCCCTACCTTTAATTAATTTTTGTCTAAAGCCAATATTTCCATATAACTGTGGCTGAATTTCGCCTTGTATTGTTTGGTATCCAGATTCGTATTGTCCACTAAGTTCTAAATCAGTGGTAGAAGTTAATTTAAGCTTTGAAGTCCATTTTGTATACCATTGATGTGCAGAAAAATCAATATTTTGATTATTGAATTCGCCTGTTCTTATAAATTGAAAATAATTAAAATCACCTAATAAAGAAAATTGTTTGTTTACATTGATTTTGGTATTTAGCTCTAATCCAGTAGCATCTTTTTTACCAATATTGTATGGAATATATGTATTTACATTATTTTCAAATGTGGACAATCTTTCAATTACCCCATTAGTAATTCGTTTGTAAAAACTCATGCTAACGGAAACTTTTTCTTGTGTTAGGATGGAGGAAAGTTCAAAAGCGTCTGTAAATTCTGGCAAAAGATTTGGATTTCCTGTTCTTATATTATAATTATCTCTAATATTAAAAAATGGGTTTAAATCCCATAATCTTGGACGATATATTCTTTTCGAGTAACCAAACTGAAATCCAACATGCTTATTTAGATTGTAAGAGAAGTGGAGTGAGGGAAAAAGGTTGTTAAAATTTCTGTTGTTTTCTTCATTAGTTGTGATAAGTAACGTTTGAAGTAATGTGTTTTCAAGCCTTAAACCACCTTTTAGTCCTAATTTGTTTTTTTCAATTGCTGCAGTTAAAAACAATCCTAATACGTTCTGTTGGTACTCAAATTGATTCGTAAGTCCAGTATCAATTACCCAGCTGTTGTTAATATTGTTTTTAACGGCATAATCATTATTAACGTTTTGCCACACATACTGAATGCCGTTTTCTAAAACTAAATTTTGACCAATTGGTTTTTTGTAATCTAACTTGAAAGTGTGTTTTTCCTCTTTAAAGTTAGTTTCGGTCTCTTGCTGGGGATTGTAAATATCCCCAGAGAAATTATCATTTATAAATATTGAAGCTTGATTTTTACCGAAAAAATTACCTGTTGCACTTGCTATTATGGTATGATCTTCATTACCATTTATATCATTTGCATATTGTAAGTCATATTGGTATTTAGGGTTTATGGCAACCGTGTTTTCAGATCTTTCCCAGCTGCCAATCTCCAAATCAACTGAATCCATAATAAATTCAAAAGAGGAGGGTTGATCTTCAATCTCCAAGGCATAACTCCCAGAAAGAGTAACCAAACTGTTATCATTGATATAATAGTCTGAACCTAAAATTAAATTGTAGTAAAATTCATTTCTATATTCGGTACCTAAGCTTTCCAAATCAATTAAATTTAAAAAGTTTTCATTCTTGTTGTATTTCATTCTTGGTAATGATCTATATCCTAGGCCTATTTGGGCAAATAAATTAAATTTCTCTGTTCTATTGTTTATGCTTATCCCAGTACTGTGGTTATGTGGCCAACCAGTGTTAACAGATATAGAACCATTTATCCCTTTTCGTTGATCTTTTTTGAGTATAATATTTATAATGCCAGAAGAACCTTCTGCTTCGTACTTAGCTGATGGATTGGTTATTACCTCAATTTTTTCAATCATATCTGCGGTTATTGAACTTAGTCCTTTGCCTTGTTCACTTGCAATTACAGATGGCTTGCCATTTATCAAAATTTGAACACCACTTGCTCCTCTCAAACTAATTTGCCCCTCAATATTAACATTAACTGATGGTACGTTATTGAGTACTTCTAAGGCACTGGCCCCCGTTGAGCTAATATCTTTACCAACATTAAATACTCTTTTATCCAACTTGAATTCCATGGTAGATTTTTCCACTTCAATTTCAAATTCCTCTAAGTTTTGTGTTAATTCTTTAAGAAAAATTTCTCCCAAGTTTAGGGTTTTGCTTTTCATTAAAATGTTCCGGATTTTTAATTGCTCATAACCCATAAAATCTATATTCAAATTGGGGTTTTTAGAAGTCGTCTTTAGCTGAAATTGACCGTCTTCTTGAGAAATGGTAATATTTATGGCCTTTGAAGAGTCACCATCAACTTCTTTAATGGTAGCGTATGGTATAGGAAACTTTTTATTATTATCTAATATGATTCCTTTTATTATGTAAGATTCACTTTGGGCAGTAATACTAGTTGTAGCAAGCAATAAATAGAAAAAGGTAAAATGATTTAATAAGTATTTAGTCACAACCTTTAATAAAGTATTACATTAGAATTATCCTATAAGTTTTATCAAGAACTTTTAGAAATAGAATTTTGCTATTAAATTTTTTAGTTGAGATTATGGTTAAGCTCTTGTTAGTTATCTCATTGTATAATTTTTTTCCGCTTATATCATATAATTCTATCAATATTGGTTTATCGTAAGTGTTTAAAATATTTAAGTTTGACGATGTTGGGTTAGGGAAAATCTGGATAAAATTAGAGCTTTCAATATTGTCGTTTGTAGGTCCACAATCTATTAGTCCATTTACATTGTATTTTGAAACAAAATTCCATATTTCTTGACTAGCACTAATATCCATGTTGCCAAAACTTCCAGGCCAATCATGATCTCCACCAATTACCTTTAGCTCCTTTACAGCTACACAATTGTCTCCATTCTCCCAAACTCTTTGTTCTACCGTACTTCCATCAGCTGTGTTAGTATTAGGAATTTGAGTGACGGTTGGATTTGGATTTGTATTATTGTGATTAGACCAGTAAGTTGTTATTTCGTCTACTGAAAGATAATAAGGTTGAAATCCATTGTACATGGAATGGAAGCTCCCATCATTTGTGCCTGGGATTAATAAAACTGCAGTAGGGTGATTTGGAGAGCATGAACCAAAACCGTTCGACAATCTGTATGAATCTGTTAGCATACTACCCGAAACAGAAGCAAATGCAGCAATTCTATTATTAAGTCTGCACCCTAATTCATAAGAGAAAATCCCCCCCTCAGAATATCCACATGCATATATACGATCATTGTCTATATTAAATTCTGATGAAAGGGTATCAATAATAGCTTCAATAAAATAAACATCATTGTGGGTAGTTGGAGTTTTGTGCAACCATGCATTACTTCCATCAATAGGGTCAGTTGCAGCTTGTGGATAAACTGCAATAAAACCTGCAGTATCTGCTATGGGTCTCATGTCATTTTCATTATTCATGAATCCAGATGAAGTTCCACCACCACCATGAAAATTAAACAGAATGGGAGTAGTTGAATTTGCATTATAAGATGCTGGTATATAAACAATAAAACTTCTGTTTTGTCCATCAAAAAATAAAGTTTTATTGATTTGTTGCTGTGCAAACGATGTCATAAAGACAACAATAAATAGTATTGTTTTACATATTTTCATTTCTCTTTTTTTTGTTTAGGTATTGATAGTCTAGCCAATAAATAAGTTTTAATGATAGTGTATTCATTGGTCCGTTTTTAAGTGTATTATTTAGCGTATTCCAATAATTGTCATCCACCATTTCATCGCTAGTAAAAATAGAGTTTTTCCACACAAAATTGAGTTCACTTCCAGGAAGATATACCCACCTTACTAACATGTCTATTGTAAAAGCATTATAATTAATGTCAAAAACTGAATTTCCATCACTGTCTAGACCTGTGTAATTACTTAAATAATTCAATCTGCCATTACTCATTAGTTCAGCAAATTGGTTATATTTAATTTTCGCGTTGTAGTGTCTTAATTGAAATGTTAATCCCATTCGGTTAGTGGC
>CESZ01035939.1_pt1 | contig 10468 bp, 6 predicted proteins | sample 531081 | NCBI WGS metagenome assembly CESZ01 (sample SAMEA2621260, study PRJEB7988) | marine metagenome | biome: marine biome (ENVO:00000447); feature: surface water layer (ENVO:00002042); material: "saline water (ENVO:00002010), including plankton (ENVO:xxxxxxxx)" | depth 5 m | reverse complement strand
CTTTTATAGTTCTTAAATGTTCTATAATTTTTAAAGTAAATGGTTCAACTACATAGTCTCCATCACTTTCTCTTTTTTCCGTAGCAAGTTGTTTACCTAACTCTGCAAGTTCTGCTAAATCACCATCAAATTTTTTCTCTATTTTACCTCTTGTAATTTTATAGATTGTGGTGAACCCAGTAGGCATTTCGTAATATTTAAATACTACACTTCCATCTGTAGCATTCCCAGTTGTGTGTACTGGGCCAGTACCAGAAGCAGCAGATGTACCAGCGGTGGTGACTTCGTAAATATTGTCACCATTCGATATCATCTCTCCTAATTCATATGCAGTAGAAGTCTCGTAATTTTTTCCAAATGGAACTTTCTCAATTACGGTATCTAATTTTGTTCTGTCGGCGCCAGGCGCGTTATAGTTATATGCACCTGTAGCTGGGTCTAAAAGACTTGTATCGTCATCTGAAGTCTGTATGGTCTCATTAACTTTAATACCTACAAAGTAATTAACATTTGGACTAAATGGGTCAAGTCTTATGGTTTGTTCATCATGTGCAACAAACTTACCCTGTGCGTAATAAACACCTTCCGTTAATGTAAAGTCAATTACCTTTCCAAAGAAATTTTTAGTGTATGTATTAACAGATGAGTTATTGTCTACAACAAAAGTATCTCCATTCCTACCAGAGTCAGTACTAGTTACAGTTAGTGTCTCTCCAGCGTCAAATCGCTGAGAAGTTGCAAGAGTACCCTCGTTCTGTTCGTTACCTTTGTTATAGTTTAGATAAAGGGTTTTCTTTTCTACATCATTTGTATCTAAACCAGTTTTAACATCTACGATTTCTGCTTGAATTCCAGTAGTGCCACCTGTCAAAGTATCACCCACATAGTTAGCAAGAGTATCATTTGATACAGCAACTGAAGAACCATCAAGGTCATTGATTTTTATGTAATCTATTATTCTAGAAAGACCATGACCACCTCTTACTGAAGCGCCGTCTTTAAATACGAAATCACCAAATTCTTTGAGAGTATTTAAAAAATAGTCTTGTAGTTGTGTTAGTTCCCTTGCTTGTACTGCAACGCCAGGCTTAAAGACCACACGGTTGAATTTCTTCGCGGCCGTGAAGTCATTATAATATGGTGTTACATTTAAATCAATTGCCATTTGTTATTCCCTTAGAAAGTAAATATTATTTTTACTGTCTCTACTTGACCCTCTTCCCTAGTGATAGGTTTTCTATTATCAAAGTAAACTATGTCCCCAGAATTATTATCTATTTCTGGATTTGTAAGACTATTTATAGGTAAAGAAGAGAGACCTTTTGTTAAATTTGAAATTGTATCAGAGGAACCTATACCAGCACTATTCTCTTGTAGATACACACTATCATCTGTACCGTTTCCTGTCGTGTCTCTTAGTTGTGCTACTGTGAAGTTACCTCCGCTTGTTGCTGTGACTATATCATCTGCACTATAATTGTTTGGGTCAGTTATCCCTATGATGAAGTGAGGAGAACCAGTTGCATCATCAAATAAACTATCTAACCCATATTTAGTCAAATTTTTCATCAATCCTACTTGTCTATAGTCGTTTCCTGTAATTAAATCTCTGGAATCATTATCAAAGGATACTGTCACTCCTACCCTTTTACAAAACAATTCTTTTTGCGGATGAGCACCATGTCCATCAAAGGGTGATATTATACACCTAAAGGCAGCGTTTATCCCAGACCCAGAAGCCTGAGTAATACTGACAGTTGCAGTTGTATATCCAGAGCCTGGAGCAGTAATAGTAACACCAGTTATATTTCCGTTTGTGTTTACAACAGCGGCACAACTAGCGCCTGTTCCATCACCTTCGATTTTAAGTGTTACATCACCAGCGGTATAGTCAGTACCTTGATTAGTTACCAGTATATTATCTATAGTACCTTTAACGGCAGTACCTTCTACATTTGTTTGTAGTGAAGGTGTGTCTGTACTTCCTAAAGTTGCATCTGCTTTCGCGTTAGCACCTCCGCCACCTGTTATTACTACATCTGCAAAAGTATATCCAGTACCAGCAGTAGTGAGTGTTATCGCTGTTACCGCATTACCTACAACGGTTGCAATAGCAGTAGCACCAGTTCCATCACCGTTAATAGTAACGGTTGGAGTAGAAGTATATCCACTCCCTCCAGCACTAACAGTTATACTATTAAGTTCACCGTTAACATCAAATGATGGTTGTCCAGCACCAGATACTTTCCTTACTGGCATATATCCAGTAGATAGAAATTTAGTTCTATCAGAAGCACCTATCTGAAATAAGAACTTCCATTTATAACCATCTGCGGTTGTAAATATTTCTGTACCAGTACTATTTGGTTTTGTAGTACTTTGACCATTATTGTTATTATCAATGCATTTATATACATTGAAATCATCTGTCAGTACATAGTAATTAGACGCATGTAATGATGTGGCACCAGAATTTGCAGTATTGGTAGATGAATAATTATCATCATACCTGTCATATACAGTTGTGGTTGCCCAATCTATCCTACGAGCTAACATAGCCGTGTCAGCAGACTGTACTCTTTTTACAAAAAGTATGGTGTCTCTGAAATTCTGTACATCGACACGATTATCTATCGATGTATCAGGCGCAGTATCATCCGTCCATGTTTCAGTACGCGAGGCGGCAAGATAAAATTTATCATTGCCGTTATAGATGTCTCTATAGAAAGACCTCGCCTGATGAAACCTTGCCTGTTCTAATAACAGAATGGCCATGTACTAACTCCTTAGTTTAACTCTTAGGAGTCAGATACAGTAACCGTCCAAGTGATTTTTAGTGTATCAGCAGCGGCCTTGTTCACCACGCTGAATACAGTCCTACAAAGTAGTGTTCCACCCGAACCAGCATTTAAGATGCCTGCCTCAACAACTGCTCCAGTACCAGTACCAGCGGGGAAGTCCCCAACATAAGCGACTGAATTTGAAGTAACAGTTGTAGAAGTCAAAGCGACCCTACCAAGTTCTGTTCCTAATGCGGTGTTACCAGCAGCGGCAGCAGTATTATCTGAACCGATTGCCATGTGCGACATTGCAGTAGCGGAAGCATCTTTCATACGAGATGCGATATAGTTAAGTCCGTTATTTACAACGACATTTTTTATTTCTTGGGTTTCTTTCAGATTCCCAAACTCATCAAACAACTCAAGAGTCAACCGACCCTTGGCGTCTAAGGCATTTTTTTGCAACATTGTTATCTCCTCTAATTAATTAGTTATTGCCTTGTTATTCCTTATTTATAAGAATTAAATTTAGTTTTTAAAAATTCACTACAGTATCGGCAACATAATCTTCGGCAAAGTAAGTTAAATCGACTGTATATGATTGTGATATAAGACTACCACTATCCCCCACAGCAACATCTTCATCTACAGAAGAACCTGTGAGGTCTATTTCTACATTGAAACTGGTAAGTGAATCAGCAGTATTTGAAGTATCTGTCGGCGCAGTTGTGACATCAAAACTATTTATAGCGTCAGCCATATTGTTTGTATCAGATGGATTGACACCGATATCGAATTTGTTTACCGCGTCAGCGATAGCAAATGTATCCGTTTTAACACCACCAAATTCTACGGATGGTGAATCTTGCATTAGTGATGTATCAGTACCAATCAACTGTGGTTCTATTGATATGGTATCATCACTAGTAAATGTATCAGCTCTAACAGCGGTTACTTCTTTTAAGTCAAACGCATCTTGCATAGAACCAGTATCACTTGGATTTACACCAATATCAAACTTGTCTACAGCATCAGCGATAGTAAATGTATCCGTTGGTCTAGGTTGTGCTTCTACAACTGGAGCATCTTGAGTCGTAAACGAATCAGTTGGATTTCTGAAGAATACGAATGATATCAATACAGACTCACCCATCTCTACTGTGTCTGCGAGAGAGTTAACCTCTACCACCAATGAAGTTATTGTATCACTAGAGAAAGCGTATGAAGTACTTCTTTCCGCGTCTGCATCAATAAGAAGTGTATATCTACCAGAATCATTCAAGAAGTAATCTAGGGCGTATTCACCAGTATCCGCTGAATCGAATTTAAGGTGAGCCTCTTTCTGAGGATTACCCAGTTCTACATATGCACCAGCATCATTTAAGAAGTAGTCACCAACAGCGAACCTTTCAACATAGTCATCCGAAGCAGTTCCATGTAACAAGAAGTATGGGTCACCAGTTTCAGTTCCATCTGAAGTCGCGTAGTAACTCCTAATACTTGTTCCTGTGTAAGTATATGGCCCATCTTCGTCTGAAGCACCAACTGAATCAGCAGGAGCAGTTCCTACATCAAATGAATTGATTGCATCGCCTGGGAATATTGAGTCGGGCCCTGCTTCTGCAATTTCGATATCTTTAACAACTGTTTCTTGTACCAGAATTTCTTCAATGTCTGGGTATACAAAGAACATGTAAACATCTGTTTCGACTGTAAATCCAGCAGAAAAATCAATATCCTGTTTAATTTGTAAATCACCGAACAAGGCAAATCCAGCTGGGTGAGCTGCTCTTTTAACATACTCTTTCCATTCGGATGCTTGTAATTCTGATTGTATCTGGTATGCGAATGATTGATAAACCAAATTATCATATAGTTTGTTCGCGTCTGATAAGAATCCGCCAGCATCTCCAGCGACACCACCAAGAACAGCATTGTAACCAGATTTAAAATCAACAACAGCAACATTGCCAGACGGTGATGATAATTCTATTTGGAAATCTTCTCTATTAAATCCTTGTCCTACTGCAAGTACTTCAAAGTTGGATGGATATCCATTACTATCTAGTGCCGTGACTCTAACATAAGCATTATTGGATACACCAGTTATTGTATAATCTTCAGCAAAAAAATCTGTCGCGTATACGCCAAGTACCGAACCTGTTTCATTGATAACATATGAGTCACCAATCTTAAATCCACCAGAGGTTGCACTTGAACCTGTTTTTATTGAATTGAAGGTTGCGGTTTTTAAAACCCTAGTAACAATACCCTTAATAGAACTAAAGACATCTCCACTACTAGTATCTGGGAATACTTCTCCAGCTAAACTAACAAAACTCAAAGTCAGTCCAGTAGATATTCTTAACTCTGGTAAATTATTATATCCAGCACCTTGGGTGTTATTTGTAAATAAAACTTGTGTTATCGCACCATCACTAACTCTAGTTTCCATGAGAGCGGTGGTAGTAATTGTATCCGAACTACTTGGAGTTATTTCTACACTTGGATTAGCAGCAAATCCAGAACCACCATCAATAATAATTGCTGTCTTAATTTTACCATTGGTGATACTATCTACTTTAAATAAAGCTCCTGTACCAGTTCCACCAAATTTTGTGGCGGGTATTTCTATTACTTCATTTGGATAGTAATCTACTCCATCATCGGTGACAGTAATACTAGAAACAGCATTACCAGCAATAACCACACTAAATGTGGCACCAGAACTTCCAGAACTATAATGTCCAGTAGCAGTTGATATCTCGATGAATCTAAATTTAACACTACCATCTACAACATCACCAGATTCGTGGTCTGGGCCTGTTCCACTTGTATTTGTAGTTCCACTATTAATCGCAAGGTATATCTTGTTATTTGCTTTTATGTAACTACCTTTAGAAATAGCAGTATTTGTTGTGTACGCGGTATCAATATATGCGGTATAATCTGAAGTTCCAATAGTATATGTACCATCAACCACGGATGGGTCTGGTGTATTAGTAGAACTTATTGTTGCAATGTCACCAGCGATTTCTGGTTGTAATATCTCATCATAAGAAACATTAGCAGCACCAGCGCCTGGCAAGACAAAAGTATTATCAATACCAGTTAAAACAAGTTCATATGCCTGTGGGTTTGTATATGCAATTTTTTTAACAGACTGACAACTTGCTCTTTTAGTAAAAGAATTTGTAACTGAACCAACTGATTGATAATAATGTAAATCTATTTGTTGGCCAACAAAATCTAATGGGTCATAATCTGTGGTAGTTGCATTAATATAAGTTCCTCTTTCATATATTTTTACAACATAATCTTGTTGCCATTTACTTGAAGAGGGTCTAAGAACAAATTCCTGTGCATTAAAAATACTTACTTCTTCATTGTATAGTATTCTGAATAAAAGTTTAATAGCTTCTGCACTACCTTTAGCAGTATAGAAGTCATTGATATTTTTTAGAACAAGACTTAATTTTGCACTTTGTCCGACAGGCAAATCTTTTGCATAGTCTTTATAGAATTCTTTTAGAAAATTATCATCTGTATTGATGCTACCATCATCATTAAAATCAGCATCTAACTTTGAGAGAAAATCTTGTAATACTTTTAGCGGGCCATGTTTAGTAATATCGGTTGTATTAGTTTGTTCCATGAACTCATAATACTTTTCAATAAAGGTTACGAATAATGTATGGTCACTTCTAATAAATTCTGGTAGTTGATTACTAACCAGTTTTGATATTTTTGGTTGTGAGTACACATCTGCTTTCGCAACAATATCGATTTCTGGTGTTAATACTGCATTTTGCCCACCCTCAATATGAGTTATACTACCAGTAACATCCAGTTCCGACCCTTGTCCACCAAGACTTGTTCCAGAGAATGATATGGTATCACCTTGAGCATAAAATACACCAGTTGTATTGGGTGTAATTGATGTAACAGCACCACTAGAATCGATAACAATATCAAATGTTGCGTTTTCCCCAGAACCACTAGTGCTGTCTGGTGATACAGAAGTATATGTTCCAGCATCTCGCGTAGAGTCAACTGCTGATGTATTAGTAACAGAAGTGGGATTACCTATTAACTTGACGGTTGGGGTAGTATGATATCCATCACCACCCTCAGTAATGATTATACTAGTGATTACACCACCAGTAACAACACTAGTAGCGGTGGCTTGTACAGGGTTATCTCCTGTAGGTGCGCTAATTAATACCGCTGGCGCTGTAGTGTATCCAGAACCGCCACTAGTGACGGCAATGTTTTTTATGTATTCAAGATATGATGGTATCCGATTAGTCATCCTGTACCCTTGATATCATAGTAACAGCAACACCTTGTTTAACATTGTTGGTGGTATCTACTTCGGAATCATCAAGGGACAATATTATATTTCTTGCTGGTAACGCGGTGACAGCATATGACTGTTCTTCGGTTGCACGAACCAAATCATCTGTAGAAATATTTTTTGAACTCTCATGTGGAGTTATGTATACCCTAACAACATCGTTAGTAGCACCACTTATTGAATCTATGTTTAGTGATGTTATGTCTAATGACCCTGTATCATAATCTATTGTTCCTACCGTACCCCCAACAATTGAGTTAGTTGATTTTGTTTTAAGAATTAAGTCACCCTTCGCAAGATTAAATCTTTGACCATTATATTGTTGTGATGCAGTAAATGTCTCATCTGGTTTATCAGTTATATAAACTTCATCCAATGCGCCGTTAATATTTGCAATAAAATAATTTGTCCTAACAGAACTTGCCAATAATTTATTGTTATACTTTAATTGATATCTGGTGGGAGTCTTTAAAGAAGGAGTTATTTTCTTCATTATTCTCATTTCTATATTGTTTGCAATAATAGACTGATTGGTTAAATCAAGTTCCTTACTTAACTTAGAAAAGAAAAAGTTTTTCTTCAATTCATTAACATTAGTATCAAAGTGATTTGTTATTTTTGTTAAAATTTCTGTTTTAATAGCATCAGAAGTCAATGTAGTAAGTTTGGGGTCATAAGTTACGGCAATGTTAAATCCTATAAACAATGTTTCCGCATCAACAAACTCAGTTACTAGTGATACTGGAAGTTTAGGATTTATAGTATTCTTTACAAGGTCATCTTTTTCTGTCTCTGTTATAACAAACCCAGTTTGAGGTTGTAGTGATATATAAACTTTTCCATAAACAGGCGGAATATTATCTTCTCCACCCCACACAGTAACAGATTTGATATTTGGATTAGACTGTTTTATTGCAGACTCATAATCTGAAGTAGTTACTACTCTTCCCTTTGCGGAATTAAATCTTGGTGCATTGAACCTAATACTATCTGTAGATTCTAATTCATATCCACCAGCAGAAGCAGAAACAACACTACCAGATATTATTTCTCCAGCACCAGTAATATTACTTGGGAAAGAGAAAGTTCTAGCACCATTTCCTCTTGTTCCATTTGAAATAATATATTCACATATAACAATATTTTGAACATCTAATTGTTTTCCAAGAACACCATCACCAAAAACAACTTGGTAGAATCCGTCTGACCTTTCTTCTAGATAATATATTGTAGAAGTAGATTTAACTCCAGTAATTTTTTCTGAAAGGGCGTATGTAGTAGCGTTATAATTTGTAATAGAGTTTTGAACCTTAACAGTCAGAGTAGTAGTATCAACATTATCATTGGGTAGTATTATTGGCCCAGACCTGTTAGAAGAATTAATAACTTCTGAAGTTTGTCCTCTTGTCCCCTCAACGAGAACTATATTTGTAAATCTAAAAGCAGACACTCCATCGACAGTAGATTTATCCACAGTATAATCTTTGTCTGGAACAAAAGTATAATTTCGTCCATTGATATTGGAAGTAAAGACTTTATCTTTTGAGAGAGTTAAATTAGTAGCGGTGTAAGATGATGCTGGTCTTACTGTTAGGTCAACGGTTGCCTTCGCGGAACGGGCTGACCTTGGTGTGTATCCCATAGTCTTCGCAATAGATACTACTGAATTTCTCTTAACAGCAGAATCAATGAAAGCCTCGTTAGATACCATGTGTGCGAGAACAGCATTATAATGTGTGTTATATGCTAATAAATCTACTAGAGTTCCTATGCCAGATGATTCAAAATCGTAATCTGCAAACTCTGATTGATTCTTTAGATGTAATTTTAGATTCGTTTTTATCGTATCGAAATCTAATTCTGTAACATTTTTAACTGCCATTTTTCTTCCTTCTTATGCAGAAATTATCTTAACCTGTCCAATACCATTCCCATTTCTTGTATACCATTGATACCTTTTATATAAAAGAATATCTTTACTCTAAATTGATTCTGGTTAACATTTGGGTGACACTCTACCTCTTCTACTACGACTCTCTTTTCCCAGTTCTGTATCGTTCTCTTTATTTCGGACGCAAGACTTGTACCAGTAGTTAAGTCAACTGGTTCAAATAACAATCCGCGAATCGGGGAACCATATGTAGGTCTGAATGGTTTCTCATAATATTGGGTCATCAATAAGTTCTTCAGCGCTTGTTTGACTGCTCCGACATCTACTCGCCGAGCAATATCCTTTGTATTTGGATTTTTTGCAAATCCTAAATCAAAATCTTTGTAAATTGTAGTAGGTTGTTTAAGCATGTGACTATTTATAATACTTTATGGGTATGGTGACGCTAAGTCTTTATCTACAGTAGATTCTTTTGGTTCAACCGACAATCTTATATTTTTTAAAGAATCCTTGATTCTTTCAAATGTAGGTGAGAACCCTTCGTTCAATATTTCTTCAAAATCTATTTCCCCTCCTTCGAGTTGGAACTTAGCAGCGGTAACCTTAATAGAACCATCTTTTGCCTTTTCATAATTGGGCATTGACTCACATAGTTTTTCAATATCACCCCCAAACGACCTAAGAGTACCAGCTGGGTCTCGTAAGAAATCTTCCGCGATATTACCTTCACCGTACTTTTCTTTTAGTTCTTTTGCTTTGTTTACAAAGTCTACCGTTTGAACACCGAGATTAATTAAGTCTCCTATCTCTTCAGATAAGGGAATACCTTCTTTCAGTTGTTTCAAGGCACTTTTTAAATCTCCAAACTCCTTCTGAAAAGCAGCTTCAATTTTACCTTGAAGAATTCCAAACTTAACTTGAGCAGCTGTTATACCAAGTTCATTGGCAATACTATCAGCAGTCTCATCGATGGCGGTAGAGATTTTATCACTAATCTCATCAATACCGTCAGCGAGTTCACCAAATTGTTTTCCTATTCCTTTACAACTCATCTTCTATTCCTTATATTGGAGTTCCAGTTGAAGGAGCAGCACTTCCTCCGACACTATGAACATGAGTTTGAAGAATGGTAGTACCACCAGTAACCAATCCAGTAACAGTAAGAGCACCATTAACCAATCCTACACCAGTAACGGTTGTTGCACCAAGAATATTTGTAATCGCAGTAATACCAACTGTCGGAGTAACCGTCAAGATTGAAGCATTCGTCATTATCTGAGTTGTTGTTCCAGCAAGAACAGCGGCAGGTGTTCCAAATGTTGTTGGAAGAGTAGCACCAGTAACACTACTGATAGTACCAGCACCAGCAATCGCGTTATTAATAAATCCAGCACCTACTACGAAATTATTAATAGCACCAATCCCTGTAATGTTATTCTC